>ENA-ORBV01004137-ORBV01004137.1-microbial-mat-metagenome-genome-assembly--contig:-NODE-4137-length-28242-cov-6.353701_pt1 | contig 28242 bp, 30 predicted proteins | sample MGYA00237777_ERZ505514 | MGnify/ENA primary metagenome ERZ505514 (study PRJEB26160, sample SAMN06269048) | microbial mat metagenome | isolation source: Oligotrophic lake microbial mat | place...
ACTGTGCTTTGTCATGTCAATGCCCCTCCCACGCCTCCCTCATGCCCTGTCCGAATCGCAGTGGAAAAGGATCCACTACAGTCTTGTGATCCAACAAACTCACTCGTCAGTGAGTGCCTTGACCATCACAAGTAGGAGAAGCCTCCCGAACGGGAGATACCAAACCAAAGGAAACAACAATACAAGCATCGTCCGAGGGCTTCAGAAGTAATGGAAAGGGGGGGATTTGGGCAAGGTAGAGGGAGAGAGAGAGGGCATCAACATTCATTCAAGTTTGTTGTTGTTGGTTATCTTGATCGATGGAAAAAGAGGTCCAAAAACGGATGGACGACAGACTCTGTCAGCAGGAAATCTGCACAAACCACGTTGGAAGCTCACATCCACACAGTGCCCACTCGACTCGAAACACCATCTTGTCTCAATGGCTCTCCTGTGTCGACACTTAGCACACCACCATCTTCATTAACATGTGCACAGTCGCAATGGTCATCTCACAGCTATGACATGTTGGTCCCTTTGGATTCACGGCAGGTCACACCGTGATTGGGACCACATTGTGTCACTTGCTCCAACAGCGCAATGAGAGCTCAACGATGTTCCAGTGTCAGATCCGTGAGTCCTTGATTGCGCTGGGCAGCAAACATCAGCCACAGTTGCTGGCAGGAATGGAAGACATGATGGTTAGACAGATGAGTCCTTTTCAATTCAATCTGAAGCATCATGGTTGTTTGAATCCGCCTTCTTGTTTTCCGCTCCATGTGGTTCTCATTGCAACATGACCTTTGTGAAACAAAGTCTTTTGAGACTCCGAGTCCCAACTGACAATTTTGACAGCCAATGACGGAACCAAGATTGAAGGCAAGCATGCATTCTCTGCAGCAAGGAAACTGCACTGCTTTCTCAATGCTTCCCGCTGGTGTGAAGGGCTTCTCCAGGACAGCTTTTTGAGACTCTCGATCTGAAATGGAACAAAAACAGCAATTGAAGGGGCTTGTTGGCAATCCCTGGCCCAATGTTTCTTCCGTGGACCAGCACCTTCAAACTTGAAGACATTTGTGGCGCGCCTTGGGCTCACAAGACATTGGCAACAATGCAATCTCAATTTGTTGGTCAAAATCTTCCCAACAAACAGGGCAGGAGAAATTTTCATCCCCATCATCGCCGTCTGACAGGAATGAAATGACTGCATGGGGTGTTTTCCCCTCATCATCCTCATCCTCGTCTGACACGATTGCGACAGCTGGATCGGGAGATGTCATTGTGTTCGTGATCTTTGGAAGTTGCCATCCAAAACTGCAAATCAACATCCTTAGGTTTGGACAAATGGACAGCCGCCAAGCAAAGATGGACACGCAAGTTGGAGTGGTTGTCATCATGAGAGCATCATGGTGGGACTTGTCCTTTTCGTTGGACACAGCGCAGTTCCGCTGTGCGTCTGATTTCTTGCATCTGGTTAGGGTAGAGGCTAAAGTGGTCTTGACTTGGTTGCTGTACTAATCGTACCATGGGTCATGTTGTTGGTCATGGTCATTTTCAGTGCTTATGATTCCGCTCGAGCTTTAAAGATCTTTCCAGGTTTACGCCGTGCCAGTACTAGCTAGTACTAGCTAGTACCACTGGTAGCAATAGTACCTGATGAGACTCTTCTCAGCCAAGCGCAACAATGCTTGGTGGACCTGCGAAATACCGAACTCCATCGGGTGATGACTCTGGCATAGCTTCTTGCATTGAGAACTATTGCTCTGGTACGACGTACACAGCAGTCATCCATCTCTTCCATGCCAGCGACCACCATCTCGTCTTGTTGTTGCGTGCATTGATTCACTCGGCGACCAACAATAACACAGTTGATACTGTATAATTCAAGTAGGCAGGCTATTATTTAATCCATATCCTAACAACTTGAGAGATTACAAGTTCATTCTCTGTTGCAGTTTAACTAGCAAGATATCATTGTCGCCAAGATTGATTCCTTTGATTGGATATATACGATATCACGAAGGTTAACCTCCCTGCCTTGATTCGGATTTGAAGAGAACCACTCGAAAAGAAGTGCCATACTAGTATATATCGGATCCAGCAAGACTTTTTGTAGCCATCCATTCCAACTAACAGCGATCCATTGAATATATCAATATCAAGTAACCAAAATCAATCAATCAAAATGGGCAACGACAATGAAGATGAAGATTTGGATCTAGAGGACGACGACTTGGAAGATATCGAATCCGACGTGCATCCTCCCAAGGGCGCCAAAGGCCGCTTTAAAAGTGCTCGTTCCGCTTCTCGTTCGCGCAGTCCTCCTTCCAAATCCAATTCGTCGTCGTCGCGCTTCCGTCGTACTTCGGTGGCCGTCAAGGGCGATGTTGACGACAACTTGGCGGCCTCCGGAGGAGGAGCGGGAGGAGGTGCCAATTTGTGGGAGTCTCGTGCCCAAGAAGTCGATCAATCCGTCAATTTGATGGATCAAAATTCCGATCAAGATGTCTTTGTGGGCAGTGGTCGTCCTCGTGGTGGTGGCGGCAGCAGTCGTCCTGGCATGTCCAGCACGCGCCAAAAGAGTCTCGTCGATGTCTTCTTGGCAGACGATCGCCCTCAAAGTCGTGGCCACTCGGGTAGCCTGTTTCATGAATCCCGTCGGCAGAAGCGCAACAAAACGATCCGTATGGTCGTGTGTGCCCTTTTTATCATTATCGTTTGTGTTTGTGTGATTGTCGCCGTTCCCAGTTTTGGATTGGTCCATAATATGACCCAAAAGAACCCGAGCAGCAACAATAACAATAAGCCCAAGGAAACGCCCAAACCGACACCGGCTCCTACACCGGCTCCCAAGGAAGACGAAAAAGAAGTCCTCCCCGAAGAACAAGTCCAACTCCCCGAAAATGCGAGACCCCAGGCCGCCGGGGCTTCTCTCTCGGGCGGCCAAGCCGATTTGGAATTGGAAAATGTTCCGCAGTCGTCGAGATTTGATGCCCTCAAATTTTACATCCAAGATCAAGACGTTTCGGACCAAAGTGAGATGGAGAAGGCCGGCAGTCCCACCCAAAAGGCCATGCAATGGGCCAGTCAAGAAGATCCCGCCCAACTGGAAATTCCCGGATTGGATGCCACCAAGGACTCGTCCCAAGCGGCGGAACATGCTCTCTTGCAACGTTATGCTCTGGCAGGTATGTATTCTAAAGTGTTTTATGTTTTATGCGTTTAATAAGAATTGCATTTTTGGGGGTCCTCTTTGATGTTTACACCTGTTTTTAAATTTGTGATTGGATTCATACATTCTCACGTTCCAATCATAATTATCACTTGGTACTTTTGGAACAGTCTTTTATTTCTCCATGGAAGCGGCGAGTTCCTCCAATCAAGAAGGCAATGCTGGTAGACGACATTTGGGACTACGTAATTTGCAAGTAGCTCCTCCTCCCACCGAAGGTGAATTGGCCAATCGACAAGCCTTTGACAATGATTGGCTTTCCGCCAAGAATGTTTGCGAGTGGCACGGCGTCACTTGTACCCAACACACCAAGTCCGTCAAGGAAATCAATTTGGCCAGTCATTTGTTGCAAGGGACGGTCCCCCGCGAAATTTTGGATGGAGGTGCCATGCCCTATTTGACAAAATTGGATTTGGACAATAATCAATTGCAAGGAAAGTTGCCGAAACTCGATATTGAACGACAAACGGCCGGAATGGAATCCGGTGCGCCTCCGTCCAAGCCGGCGTTGGAAAAATTAATGTTGTCCCGAAACCAATTGACGGGATATCTTGACAATCTCATGGCCATGAAGGATTTGAAAGTTATCAATTTAGCGGGAAATCGATTTGAAGGTCCCATTCCTAATGAGATTATGGATCTTTCCGGATTGGGTAAGGATTCCTTGTTGTGCTGCTTTGTTGTTATTTTATGTTGGATCAATGTCTCACGAACGTATATTCTAATTTTTGGTCATGCCATCAGAGGAACTCACGTTGAATAGCAACCGGCTTAGCGGCAACCTGCCAGGCGAGTCCTTGGGAGAATTGACGATGCTACGTAAGTATATTGTAACGAAATACGTCGTCATGGTGATTTGTAAACGATGTATTCATCTTCTGACTCATAACTAATCTATTTCACTTTGATAATTGTAATGCCAGGGATCCTCGAGGTTGCAAGCAACACCTTCAACGAGCAACTTCCAGAGATGCTTTATACGATGACCAATCTACAGACCTTAGACGTCTCGGAAAATCAATTGACTGGTTATATACCTGATGACATTGGAGAATTGACCAATCTAGTCGAGCTCGCGTTGGATAAAAACCAGTTTACCGGCGAGATCCCCGCTACATTCCACAAGCTCAAGAAATTGAGACGGTTGCTGATGGACGGGAACAAATTGACTGGGATTGTGTCGCCAGAAGTCTGCGGCTTGAGAAACACAACGCTAAAGGAGTTCGAGGCAGACTGCGGCTCAGGTGGTGACCTTACGTGTAGCTGTTGCACGCATTGTTTCTGAGCTACCTACTACCTGTTGTATTCAGTAAATAGTTTCAAGGCCGTGCTTGGGTGGTTTATTTCCAATATTTATTTACTTATTTATTTCAAGTGTTTAGAAAGCTGTCACTACAGTATTATGACACGTTGTTTTGTGCTACCTGGAAATTTTAGAGCTAAGTAGTGGGAGGTGTGGTTGTTGTCCTGACATGGAAGCGTTCTCTGTTGCTGGCTGCCAAGTTCCTGTCATAAAAAAACAAATCTAATGTTGCTTAATCGGCTGAGGATGGACAGTGCTCACTACATGATAGCACAGTCCGTGAGGAACGACTTTAATGGGGGTTTCCAAAGGGGCTATTTGTGCAATTTTCTTGCAGACCTCACTGTAAAAAAAACTGCATGACCCACACAAGCTCCGTTCACTTGGACCCATGTTTCCACCAAGATCAAAAATGATTCCAGGTCGAGCCGGGCCTCATAACCACAATGCCACGCTAAACCACAATGAATCAATCAGCCTAAACTGAAAAGTTTATTTACACATGTCTCTTGTCTTCACCCAAGCTCTGTCGGCGCATCCATAACACTTCGTTACGCAACACTGTGTGGGTCATTTCAACGGGAACGCCGGGCATGCCAAGACATCCAACGGAGAGTCATCCAACGGACAAATTGAGTCGAACGAGTCAAATCAAACGCGCACGCACAATCTTGCGTCACGCAGCACAGTGCTGCTCTTGTGTTGCGGCACGCAGTGTCAACACAAAATTCAATGCAAAATTCATCGAAAACAGGCAAATCAAGATGGCGGTCCATTTCCACAACCGAAAGGGCTGCAACAACATCCAAACTCACCCTGTGTCCCTCTTTGTGCACTCTGTCACTGTGTGTGAAGCAGAAGCTGTCAAGCAGTGTTGTTGCAGCCCATTCGGATTCGGCGTTGCGTTGCTCCGGGTTGTGTCGCTGTCGCTGTTGCGTTGTCGCTGCAGGTTCAGTCGTGCATCCGTGCGGACGAAGGACAGACTTTCATTGACCAAGCAAGATTCGATCCATTGGGGACTCAAATCAAGGCACCGTGTCACGCAACGAAGCACATTGCGGTGTTGCGCGACGAAGTGTGTTCCCCCGACCCACACCGCGTTGCGCAACGAAGTGCATTTCGGGATTCAATGCTTTGGGACTCGATCCACTCAAGCTTTCATCCAGGACCCATCCACTGGTGACTCGGCACCCAATGCCGTGTTGCGCAACATTGCCCAACATTGCGTTGCGCAACGTTGCCACCTCGCTGTGCCCATGCTGCGTTGCGCAACACTGTCAACGTGCTAACTGGACCATGCGGTCGCCGCAAATTCATTCCGCTCCACGCAATTGCCCAACGCGGAGTGCAGAAGCGAGCAGAGAGAGCCATTCAACGAACCTCAAACGAAGAAGTTGTGGCGACGCAGGAAGATCCGGACCCGTCCTCTGAAGAATCAATGGAGCTTCATCGCCGAGACCCTTGTTTGCACAACGGTCGACAGCTCGGCCGAGGCATGCTTGCCGAATTGTCTTTCGAAACTGATGTGCTTGTGGCCCCCTCGCCGATTGAAACTGATCCCGTCATGCGGGCTGGCTGTCAACATGGCGGCACTTGTTCCAGTCCTCGCCGCAGTCCTCGCCGTGAGCCCAAACCCAACCGTGTCACAGACCCGAAGGTCAATCTCTCGGCAATTCTGCAATTGGAAGGACTGACAAAGGCGGAGGCTGATCAATTCTCGTCAAGCTGGGATCCTGATGATGACCAGGATTCCAATTTTGGTGCCTTTCTGGACCCAACGGATGCAGGATCTGAAGCTGGTGGTGGTGAAGATGTGAACGACAACAAAGAAGCGTCGGAGAATGCCGGAGAGGAGGAAGCTCCCGATGAAACCGCTGGTGACAATGGCGGTTCTGGGGGACCAGCGGACGACGCTTCTGCTGAGGTGCCTGGTGGTGGTGGTTCCAGTGGTTCTGGCAACGATGATGGTGACGACAATGAAGAAGGTGGTGGCGAAAAGGAATCAGGAGACGAGGAGGAGAACGATGATGAAGAGGAGGAGGGAGAAGAGGATGACGCACCAGCAAAGGAGACACCCCGTGCTGTGAGACTCAGGCCACGCATGAGACCCAAGACACCACCGAAGGACCCTTCTCGCACGAAAAGGTCCAGAAAGCAAAAGCCAGGTCAGTGTTTTTTGTCGCGCTGCTCAACGTTGCCTTTTTGTCGCGTCACAAAGTGCTGTTGTCCTGTCACGTCACCAAGTTTTGGTTGTTGTTGCGCAATCAAGTGTTGGTTCTCATGAAATGTTCTTTTGCACTCCACAGAGGATCCTGATGAGGAGGCGCCGGTGAAGAAGAGGGGCAGACCTCCTAAAAAGAAGCAGTCACGAGCTGTCCAATCGGATTCTGATGATTCTCCTGCCCCTGTGAAGAAGAAGCCTCCTCCTGTGAAGAAGAAGCCTTCCCCTGTGAACCCTGGTGCACCTGGTGGCAGTGGCAATGACTCTGACGATTCTGCTGCCTCTGGGGACAAGAAGCCTGCTGCTGTTCCTGGAAAACGGGGTGGCCGTGTTGGTGGTGGCCGTGGCCGTGGGAGACTGCCTCTGTCTTCACGTGGACGCGGCGGAGGACCACCCATTCACAGCAATGACTTGTCTCCCACTGGTGGAGCTGGAATGCCGGGTGGCAGAACACCTGCCAGTGTCCGAGCCCAAGGAGGGAGACCAGGTGGAAGAACACCTGGCAGTGCAAGAACTGAATGCCGAGGAAGGGGATCCCGTGTGCAAGTCACTCCAATTCGGAATCCCAATGCTGCCTCTCTGCAAGAAGCTTCCGCTGCCAGTCTGGAAAGCGATGACAATGATGCTGGAGAAGAACAGGGGAGTCAGTCCGGCAGTGGCGGAGAATCTGGAGATGACAGCTCTGTTGCTAGCCTGCACAAGATCACCGCACTTGGTGACAGTGACCACGAAGAAGAGAAAATGGCTGGCATGAGCCCCGAAACAAAAAGGAGGGCAGAACAAACCGCAAGGACCAGGAAGTGTCAGAAAAACCAGAGTTCTGTGGCTCCTCTCGAGAAGCTGTGCAGCGTGCGTTGGCTGTGCTGCGTCGATGACACTCCCGCTGCTGTGAGGAAGACCGTCGTTTGTGTGGACCCAAATCCAGATCACCCACCAGAAGAAGAGACTGCTAAGAATTGGACGAGACATGATGACACACTCTCGAAGCTTCATTTCAATTTTTCTGGCGCCGAATTTCGAGCTGGATGTTGCCACATTGAGTTGGCGGGCATTCTTGCAAGAGCTGGTGCCCAGAGGTTTTTGGACAACAACGGATTTGCAGCTGAAGAGAACAATGACCAACTCATTGCCCGCTGCCAAAACCTTGTGCCCATTCATCCCGTTGAGCAAGTCATCTTTTTGCCTTCACCCTTGGTGCCTCGAATTCCTTGCGCCTTGTTCTGCATTGGATCCCGCCGGATGCCAGGTTTGCATGGAGCACACGAGACACCTTGTTCACTGATGGGACAGTGTGGGGCAGTTCCTTCCTTCACTTCAAATGGTTTTGCAGGAGCAGACTTGTGGCCAAACTTGCATCGCAACACAAAATTCTGATGGGATTGCTTTCAGATTTTCTTTTCCGCCTTGAACTTCACAAGCTCAACAGACGAGAGCCTAGCATGCTGGATGATCTTTTCCCGAACATGATCCACAGAGTTCCAGTCTGGAGGACAAACAGCAGCCGGCAATCTGATTCCAATGTTGTTTTTGATCTTGTCACATTTCTTCTCCATCCATTGACCTTCCGCTGAGCACTTGAAAACATCAGAAATGTTGATAGGATCTTTTCCTACATCGTTCTCAATTAGGATTGGGGGACACTCCCATGACTCTAGTTCGTCTTCTGGATGCCCATGGTTGAGCAAGCCACCAGGGTTATCCTCCTCCATGTCAATCAGCTGCAGTCCAGGCTTCATGATGACAGAAAAAAGAGAGCTATGGGTTAGATGATGCTGCGTCACGCAACAAAGCAATGCAATGAACAGCGTTGCGGAACAAAGTGCAAGTGCTTGATGACGCGACAAGATCATGTTCATTTTTCCTCTTCCAGGATTTGTGACAACACCAAGGGGATGGCGAAAATGGACCATGCTGTGTGACGCAACGTCATTGGCATTCAGAAGCACATTTGGTTGCGCAACACAGCAGTGGTGTCCGACCAATGCGCATGCCAGCGTTGCGCAACACAGCAGCGATGTCCAACCAATGCGCATGCCAATGTTGCGCAACACAGCAGTGGTGTCCGACCAATGCCCAAAACAGCATTGGATGTTAACTGCCACTTAACTTCCAATGACATGGGGTTGGTGCTGTGTTGCGTAACAAAGTGTGGTTTCTACGCCACTGCGGCGCCCTGGGTTACGCAACTAAGGATTGCGCGCCGGCAGTGCTTGGGTGAAGACCAATTTTTTGTTACGTAAAGCAACTCCACTCAATGAGAGGAGACGCTAGCTAGCTAGTAGCTAGGATCTAGCTAGCTAGTACTACTCTAGCTAGCTAGGAGACCTTGAAGCTAAAGTCTGGTACGTTGTACCATACTATTCCACGTACTTTTACCGCAATTTCTCGGTAAACCGTATCACCGCCAGAATGCAAACAATTCCTGCATGCACAAGTAGAGCCTTCCTACTCAACTGTTGCAATGAGCACTTTAGCCAACAACAACAACTACTACTACCCTTGCCGCCATGTTGAACCAAATCAAGTCATCACCCAAAACACTGTCATTGTGTTGGTGGAAGACCCATGTTATATTGACTCTCAGTCGGAATAATACGAGTATTGCGTGAGCGTCGAGGTTGTCAATGTGGAAGACTTCTTTCGAAAAAGTCAGACGGAAAGCCAAAGCGACGACGACGACCCCGATACTAGCTAGTATGGCGACATGGACGGATCTTTGTTACCAAAAGAAAGCGCCCAACAAGTCCAGTCCATAATTATTACCCTCGTCAAAAAGAAAAAGTCGCCGTCTTGAAAATCACGGGAGTCGCGCCGCAATGGTCATGGCTCCTCCAAACACTCCATGACATCCAGACACATTGTGAAATTGGTACAAGTTCGTGCTCCCCTCGATGGGAACGAGTTCCAGAACGAGATGCCTCCCGACAGGATTTTGGTCATGGACAATCAAAATAATCTACTTATGTCCGACCAAGAAATTGTGGAGGCATTTGCCAATCTCTTGACGCCTCCCAACAACGACGTATTGGACAATAATGGCTGGCTGGTTCTGTGAAGAAGTATAATAATAATGCCTGGGCTATATTAAATTGAACCAACAATGTAAATCCCGTGGCTATTTCCATGACAGGGACTAACATGAAATCTGTGATAAACCAAATGTACCGTACTGGGAACGCCCATCCATCGGATTTCGCCTTTCTGGGCAATGATTTGGCCTACCGACCGACCGACACCATGATCCGCACAAGACAGTCAGCAGCGCCAACACACGAACGTTGCACCAAAGAGCAGCTTTCCAGTCCCACGCCAAGACCAAACCTAGAAAATAAATGTCAAGGTATATGCCATCATCGGAAGCTCCAAGTATTGCGTACTCTGCCATTATTGCACGAACCAATCGGGTACCCCCGGCCACATAAACTGGCAACCCCGGCCTCCTCGTTTTGTAGGACTGACAATATGAGCATCACCGAGAAAGGCCAACATCGAGCGACAGTAAAAACGGAATGGAGCCAAAACGAAGTGGACTCCATTCCTTGTGCTTGGGCAAAACTTGGATCCGTAATCTTGCAACATACCGATGATGCCACAATTCCTCCTTGGACCAAAGGGTACCATAATTATGAGATGTCTGTCAGAGGAGCATAAAGTCCCTGCTTCATCACTATAGTACTGCTCGTGTTGACAGTGGCACTCCAATTGTTGCACGAAAACCTGCAAGAAATTATGCAAGAATGACACTGTCCATAGACTTCTTTTCTAATTTGAGTTTTTCTACTCAATAATTATTTTGTTGACATACACACCAGTCCCTTCAACATTGACAAGCTCATGATGCCTGTTGCATTGTGCAAAGCAACTACAGCATAGTATGGATACTCAGGGCCAACGGATGAGAAATAGGCCACAAATGGTAGATCATAATTTATTATGGTCCGCCGCGTGTCTCTTCGCCATTGCTCGTTGTGCCAAAGGAATTCAAGTAAGTCTGCGATAATACATTTTCCAAAACCAAAACCATATCCGTAGTCTTTCTTTGCTTCCGTGGACTCGACTCGTGCGAATTTTTTTAGTCAGCTCTCTGTTCGCCGACACCGCGAGCCAGCAGTTCAGCAGCATTCGAATGACAGCCAGCACGTTCTTGTTTCGCTTCCAAAACCAAAAAAAGGACGTCGTCGGTCGGTTGTCATTTGCAGCACAATATGTATCCAAGTCGTGGCGGACTGCCTCTTCCCTCCTCGTCTTGTCAAGGAACAAACTATCCTGACTGGACGCCTCTCCCTACACTACACTCTACTTCACGTAGTATTACCGAATCGGCGCAATTTGCAAGGATACCAATACTTCGCCCGTCGCTTCGGGACAAAAGTATTGTCCTTGTCCTCGTTCGACGGGCAACCATTGCGTGAGTTGCGTGGGTTCCTTGAGGGACAATTGATCGAGTGGCAATTCGATATAGGCCGTGCCCATGGGATCATTGCTCGACATCAAATCGTGATCAAAAACCTGCAGCGCGACAAATCGATGAAAGACGAGCTGTTCTTTGGGTGCGGCCGTGGTAAAGGTAGAAGCTTCTTCGGGCCATTTGGGATTGAGCGTCTTTTTGATGACTTTGGTTTTGCCCAATCGTGAATCTCCTAAAAAGACCACGACAAAAGGATCCGACGACGTTCGCTTGCCCAAAAGGTTCGCGTCCATGGGCACCAAATTGCGGCCTTCTTTGATCGTTACCGTGACTTTGAAGGGTGTATTGTCGTTGATTTTGTTGTTGGACGAACGTTGTTGTTGTCGATCTTTATCGTCGGGAGCAATCACTTCAATTTCCAACAACAACTCGCCGGTAGCATCCTTGCAAAGATTGGCACCACTTCCTGGTTGCACGGGATACCATTTTCGTTGGAGGGAGGATTTCATTTCCACGGGCAATTCTGCCAATACCGTTCCCATGGGATCATCGGTTCCGACCACATCATGATCAAAGAGTTGACATTCCATGGTGGGCCACGACTCCAAGGTATTGAAAAAACATAGCTCTCGAAAGATTTGCGCCCCCTTCCATTTGGGATCCAAGGTGGTTTTGATAATATCCGTCTTGCCGAGGATATGATTTCCATGTTTGACCACGACATAGGGATCCGACGTGGTCGCATATCCCATCATGCTGGTATCTTTGGCGACCAAATTGCGGCCTTGCAATACCGTGACCACAATTTCCAAGGGTTTGGCTTCTTCGGCTTTGGTGGATTTTGCCGTTTGTCGTTTGGTATACGTTTTGAAAATATAGGCCCCCATACCCAGAGCCCAAGCACGACCCAGCGTGTGTCCCAAAAATCGATCAAAGGAGGACGTTTGTCGCATCAAGGCCGTACAGCCAGCACCGGCTGTGAGAGAGAGGGCACTGACCATGCCCGGTGTCGGATCCGACCCTTTGGGGGCCAATTTCGTGTGGATAACCAATGCGACAAACGCCAAAACAGCCGCTGCGGCATTCATGCCATACAACAAGAGCATGGCGGTGATAGTGAGCATTCCCAATATCAATTTCAATGCCGGATGTTGCGTCACTTTGAGTTGTTGCGTATCTTGACGAGTCTTCTTTTGGTATTCGTCCATTAACGAGGAGGATTTGGCAGGCGTCGTCCTAGACGCTGGTAATTTGTGACCAGACGAAGTTTTCATGGTTGCTTCGATAGCAGACATTTTCTTTCCAGTTGCAGAAGAAGCTATTCGTTTGTCAGCAGCACCATTTGTAGACTTTTGCACTGCCTGCGATCTTCTTTTGGTGGTGGTGGTGTCCATCTTGCTTGGTTTGTGCCACTGTGGTGCTTGGTGGTTTCTCTCTCAATTAATCTTTGGGATGTAGCTATAGCTACTTGGTAATGGATGGTTTTATGGGTGACACTGAACCAGGTAGCAGGAATCTCTAACTAACTAGTCTAGTAGCTATAGAGTGGACTGTTGATGTCGTTGATCGTCGAGGGCTTTTTGTGTTTGTCACGTCATACTGTGGTCATGGTGAAGCCGGAATGAATCCTGCACCAAGTCTGTCAACAGTGAATGCCCGAGTAATTTTGAATGGAGTTTTGCTTCCGGCAACATCATACACTGTAAAATATTGGACTTAAGGGAATGGGTACCGCAAGACTTAACACATAAAACCAGCCTCACATTTTGGCCACGTCCACATAGCTTATAGCTAGCCCAAAAAATTCTTTCTGACTACAGTGGTCTACTCCAGAGTATCTAGTTTTAGCTCTAGTAGTAGCTTCTAGCTCGAGAATGTGCGTCTCCCAAGGCTAGCGCGTTGGCCCGTGAATGCGCTCATGATGATAAAGGTTGCATCTGTTCCCAATCCTGTTGGCGCATTCCCAAGGAAGAATGCTGCATCTGTGTTCCTTGAGGAAATATATATCGTTTGGTTACCAGGTAGGTCGGTGGTTCGTTGACACCATGCCTGGCCGTGACTGGACCGTGGACAAGCACCATCATTTAAAAGTAACGGGGGTTGTAGCATACCTTGGTGCATGGTCATTTCTTGTTAGAAATGGGCGCCTGGAAAAGCACCATCCTCTGCAATGCCTCCGCATCTCCCATGTCAGTTCTGGCTCTCAACAACACTCCGCCAAAATACTACAAATGTTCAAAAGAGGAATTGTGGATTGATGAGGATGTTGACATGCATCCTCTAATGCGTTTGCTACTGTAGTATCTACTTTCGCTATTAGTAGAATAACTTATTAGAACCAACGTACTCAGCATTGGGTAACTACTATAGTACGGAGAAAAGATGAAGACCACGGCTATTCTTTTGAGGAGGTACATGACTCGCTTTGACTGGAAAGGAGCTTTACTTACTAGCTAGCTTCTTAGTGTTAAAGACATGTGTCTGTCTATCCGTCACTAGCGAGTTTGGAACAAAACTCCATAGAGAGACACACCAGAACAATTGGATACAAGAACTTACCGTGTTGGAGCTGGGTGACTTTCATCGTGGCCCTAATACAGCAACGCTCCCAATGTAAGCCTGTGACTGTACTAAACACTGCCACACCGCAGTCGATGGATGAGGCTATTCCAAATCAAGTCTTGACTGTCATGTGGTTGTCACTTATAACGTCGATTCAGTTAGCTGGTAAACGCTATCTATCTAGACAACTTTACGCATTGCTCAGAAGGACAAGAAGCAAAGTTTAGATCCATATCACTATTCATTTGATAATAATTATTAGGTTCTCATTTGACGGGATGTAGTGGTCCCGTCATCCGAGGAATTCATTCATTCCATAATGTATAACTCGTTTGTAGATCAGGATGGCCGCCATGTATCTCCATAGGTGCAGACAAGCCAAGCAATACAACACTAAGCAAGTATAGCTCGACTGACACCCATCGAGCACGTTCCAACCATCCCGAATCTACACGTTCTTCTTCTTGTTCGTTGTTGTTGTTGTTGTTGTTGTTGTTCTTAAAAAGGGGGTATCTCATTCGTTTGGCATGGTTGCTGGGGAGAATTGCTCTACGATTCGTCCGACTGACTTTCCATGGCAATGACGTTTTGTCGATTCCGTAAATTGCCTTGCTTTTTGCAAGCCCGAGGACACTCGTCGCAAACACACGTAAAGAATTGGGTCGCTTGATCGTCTCCAAAGTCATCTCCAATATAACTCAACACACACATGGACCTCTTGGTTTCATCTTGGACCAACCCACAATGGGCTTGAATCCATACCGTCACACCGGGTGCTCGCACGATGGATCCATCGGCTTGGGCCATGGTAATGTTGCGGGCACAGACATTTTCGACATCTTTGAGAGAACAGGTAGCATAAAAGGCGGCGTCGTGTTGGGAGGGGACATCGTCTCCTGTTTTTGTTGTCGTTGCTGGTGGCGTTGCTGGTTCGTAGGCTTCTCCAAAGCCCGCTACGTGCTCTACTATAAGTGAAAAGACCACCATCCAAAGACAAACCCATAGAAGAGTCCCCAAGAGAGGACTTCGATTCGTCCCTTTACGTCTCTTCATTTCTTACTTGGAGAGTGTGTTGCTGTGTGTGTCCCTACTAACTACGTTGAACTGTTAATTGCTGTACTTTTGTTGATTCCTAGTTAACAACCTCCCTTGGAGATACAAGAGGGACAAAAGGAGTAAGAACGAGGTGCAGCTATAGCGTCACGAGCGAGCACAACAGCAAAGAACAAGGGCGGCGATACTACTATCTGGCTACTACTTTGTTTGGCCAGATAACTACACGGCGAAAAAGACCCGGCAAAAGTTGTTAGTTGTCGACCCACCATGGGCAATCCTCTGGACGCCGTTCACTGCTCTCTTTCTCTCACACACACTCAACTCAACCAATGTGGTTCGTTCTTTTCCAAAGATTCAGAGATCTTGACACTTGCTGCCCTATACGAAGTTCGACAATGGATGATATATTGACGGACTTGTATATATATCGATATAGCAGTGCAGTTGTAGAAACCCAGCAAACGCAAGCGGCTACAGAAAATAGCCACTGCCGTAACGAGCTTAAAAAGTAGCAGTCCAGTGGGCGTTGTCGAAAATGACTATGGCTGGTCGGAACGAGTACCTGGTAAATATCGCGGTCGCTTGCTTACCAGGTTTTCGGAAATCCTGGTTCTGGTGTATCCATGCAAAAGATGAGCCGTGAGGGTGCGGCTGGCTCACCAGATTGTCCCCTTCTAAGTATCTTTCACGCAAAGACTCCGTAAAGTTTTTACAGTCCAAAGCTGGTGACCATCCGGCATGCATTGATTGCGGAAGGCGCACACTAACTAGCTAGCTACCAGCTAGCCAGTGAGCCTACCAGGTACCAGATGACTCACTGGATCAGTTGCATGTTCCCTGCCAACCACATCTCTGTCCAGCTGTTGTTTTCTTTTCCATGATGGTGGAGCACCAGTGGTTGTTCACCCTCAAAGGAGGCAGGGTTCCAAACTGCTGCTTCTCTGCTGGGAGAAAAAGCACATCAGAGTCTCTTGATGCAGCCTTTTCTCAATTGCAGAGCACCCACTGTTCTCCACCCTCGGAGCATTCTTTATTTTGAAGCAGATGTGCTCCCTCTTTTTCTAATTTTGTGCATGTCACAAACCATGTTTCATTGCTGTTGGAGACAAAACAAATCTTTTTGGGAGACTTTCATCCAATGTCTTCAGTTGTCTCTGCTGCGTCACAACATGCGCCCTCCACAACTTGCCTTTTCTCACAGACAAAAACACCTTCTGTCTCCAACAACTTCCAACGTGAGATCCACAGTCCAAGATCCTTGAGTTTCTTTCATGTTGACAGATTCCAGTCAATTGTTTCTCTCAAAATGACACGGAATGTTTGCAATTTCTTGCAAAGGTCAAGAGTTTGAATTCTTCAGTTTGCCCTGACCTCCTTCCTGTGATTGTGTTCGGAAGCAGAGTGTAGCCAAAACAAAGCATATCTATTTTATCACCAGCTAGATAGTTGAGATAGTTGCACATTAGCTTCTTGGTAGCTAGAGTGTAGTGTTTGCCAATGGCAGTTATCCCCACCTTGCTTTGTGACTTCCACATGGAACTTCTGAGTGGGTTCCGGGCGAATAGTTCTCCATCTTGCACCACCTTGTTTTTTCTTCTTACCCTAGAGTTCATAGAGTCGATCATACCATAATAGTCAGGCCCGGTCCACACGTGTATTTTCTTGGTACTTTTTCGTGTATTAATTGGGGTATTTGGCTAAAAGAATCGCAAATACAGCTATTTAAATCGCAATACACCGAAAAAAGTAACCTCAAATACAGATCTATTTAATTGATGTATGAGAACCCCCAATCAGTGTATATTTAAAAAAATCGCAATACCCTGATTTTCTACACGAAAAATACAGAGAAAATACTCGTGCGGACCGGGTCTGACTTTAGTACACTAAATTTTACAGTCAAATATTTTCGCATGGTCCAGTACCCATGTGTTGAGATTCATTCAACCCGCTAACTACTAGACTACTACTGGTAGTAGCTAGAATGAGAATGCTCAACCTGCCCCTTACTAAATCTGAAAGTTGAGTAAAATGCTGGGATGACTCAAAGTCCACGTCAGCAACTTGTTTTGGAAATCTGACTCGCAATCGATCACATTTTATTTCTCGAAAATCTAAAAAATTGAGTTGAATGAAAAGTGTGCGCAAGGTAACACCATGACGAATCTCTTCCATGGCAGAGGACAATCAACATAGGCCGCGAAGCTTCAATACTCAAATCGCTTAGCTTGAGTAACACGAAGTTTTGTGTGTGGAAGTCACCTGCCTACCTACTAGGGCCGACTTAGCATCCCGATGCGAGCTATGGAAATCCGATAGGGGCATCTGCGGATGATAACGAACCTCACGCATTTTTCTCGTTGTACAATTAAGAAACTTAACAATACGCCTCATGAGGAAGCCTGATGAAGCGCGTCCTCTCGTGTAATCTTCGGGTGCACAATCGTACCGTTTGCCCGATGCATGTCCATCATCCATCCACCAGTCGGCGCCATCGGAGGATATACGGATGAAAAATCCTTCCGATCTCACAACGATAATCCATTCTTTACTTGTCAGAATTGTTAAGCTGTGCGGATGGTGTGGGGGTTTGTCCAGAGTCTTACTACTAGCAGCCAATGTCCACGGGTTGTCTTTTTCCAGGATAGGATATTGTTTCTTTCGCTTGTTCTTGGCAAGGCTGCTTTGGCCAGTGAGCGTCCGTTTCGTTTAGAACGGTCTGGATGTTGCCCGTGTTCAGTTTTTCTCGGGCTTTTGGACGTGGAACTTGACCTACCCTTGGCTATCGCCACAAAGCCAAGTACTGTGAGTACGTCAGCGCTTGACACGGGGTGACATGTATGACCGCGTAGGGTATCTTCCATGCGAGCGAGAGTCTCTCGTTCAGGAAGATGCGGTAATATCACACAATGATTTTTGGTTTGCAATCGTTTCAGTTTGGAAAATAAACGGAAAAGGATGTGTTCGACCCAACGACTGTACCAAGGTACTAGTACGACGTACCCCTCAATGCCCACCATGGCCAAACCCTTTCAGGATGTTGGCGCTGCACGGAAAGAGGATTTGTTTTTACCAGTATTTAGCTAGCTAGCTATTTAGCTAGTTAGTTAGTCAGACTAGGCTACATGTACTTGTAGCTAGCTACTTGAGCTAACACCGGCGGACGACCTGGCTGCTAGCTAGCTAGTCCCGGTACTAGCTAGCGAACTTCTGGTAGTAGAGCTACCTCGAAACGCACAGCTAACCTCTTCCGGGAAACGCTGTCGTCAGCACCTCGGGGCTACGGTACAACGTACTACATTGTAGTACTAGCTAGCTAGTACTGGAGCTGGAGGCGGTACGATTCGTTTGGTAACGAAGCTACAGCAGCTATGGTAGGCTGCCTGGCGCTCGGACTACTTAGTAGACTAGTACCAGGTAGCCAACCGGTGGTCGGTGTTGCACGTTGGGATCCGTCGTACAGTACTTTCGCGTGGAAGTGTAGCTAGCCAGCCCTGCTAATTATTTTGGTCGAACAGTCAAAATTTTGGATTCTAGCTCTTTTTAACCGTAACTTCCGGCTTGTCGTACGCACTTGATGCGTATTCGCTGACGTAGATCCTGTCATGTTGGGAATGAATGGGTGAATGTGGGCAGAGCAAAAATCAGAGACCGCTTTTACCGCTTGTTTTTGTCCCTTCCTTGTCCTCAACGAAGCCAACCAGCGAACACGTCGCTTCACCTACTGCAAGCCTCACAAAAATTTGAGGAAGATCCTTCCCCTGCTTTTTTGCAACATTAGACAGTAACAATGAAGATCTACGCCTCTATCCTCGCCCTTTGCGCTCTTTCCCAAGGCGCTACTGCCTTCCAGGCACCTGCTCCCAAGACGGCCGGAGTTGCCTCTTTGAACTCTTACCTTGGTAACTTGAGCGGAGATGAGGTTGCTGATAGGACCGGCACCGCGTACTACTCTGCGCAAGATGGTCCTGGAAGCATGACCAGAGGAAAAGGACCTGGATTCTCCGCCTCGGGCAGGGATCGGCAACTTGCCAGAAGTATCTGGGAGGAGCTTACCCCCGTCACTGTCCAAGGAGGATCCCTTCGTACTTGGTCCATGACCTCCTCCACAGTCGAGCGTGTCCAGGTTTTCTTGAAGACTGATGGCCGTCCTTTGAACGCCAATGTTGACTTGTGGCAGGGCCCAGATAACACTCCCCAGAAGATGGGTATCTACATTGAAGATGGTAACATGCGTCCTTTCAGCGCTGTGATTGCCACCCCCCGTGGACCCAACGCCATCGCCATCCGCAACACCGGACATTTGGAATTTCCTCTGGCTGCATGTGTGTTGGCTGATGTTGATGGCGCCGTCGGTGATGTCTACTCTGGCCTTTCTGAGTCAAGCACCCCAAGAACGATCCAAGGAGGAGCCATCCACACTTACCCCTTTGACCCCTCTGTCTCCAGTGTGCAGGTTCTGTTAAAGACAGACGGACGTCCGTTGAACGCCCGAATTGAGCTTCTGCAAGGTCCTAACAATAACAAGCAAGTCATGGAAATCTACACTGAAGATGGTCGGGAACGTCCTTTCTATGCCGTGATCGAGACCCCAGGAACCGGAAATGTTGTCCGTGTTGTCAACACTGCTACTGTTGAATTCCCCATGACTGCCAACGTCGAGCCTTACCTCATCGAGCAAGGACTAGGAAATGAAGATGGTGGGGACAGTATGTTCGTTGTGACTTAAGCTTGATGCCAGTCGTCCGCAAGCTTGGTGCCGTTTGTCCACACTCCATATATAGACTGTGCACACGATTACTCACTCTGGGAAGCTTTAATCAGACAGTTCGGCCTTTACCGGACTCGTTCTAGTGTAACTATTGGCTGATGTCAGATTTGTTAGTTCTAATGATCAAATATATTTAAAAAACACAAAAATCCCAGCTGTCTTCCTACTATTGCTTATTGTATACCGATGTTATTTAGTTGGCGTCTCTGAGTATCATTTTTGTTTGAAACGGGAAACACAAATAGCATTCTTTCTATGCACCTGGACTCAGCAGTATTGCATGAGATTCCTAGCTAGTTGCTACAAACTTGATGGTGCTGTGTAGTACCGTTAAGAGCCACAAAACGTCACTGCTAAGCATCGTGCTCAAAATTCTAGAGTAGTAACAGCCGCCGGTCTATCCGCAAACGGAATGCAAAAGGAGGCACTTGGAAGGTTGGTTCTGGTTGTCGCAACTTGATCGCTTGGCGCGATGTGATTGGGCTAACGACCATGGCTTTGCCTCTACGTATGCGCACGAAACAGCGCTAAAATTTCCAAAAAATCGAACACCTCATGATGGTTGATGTCAGCTACGTGCGTACGAGTACGCACGTACTTGCTCCAGTGCTTCATGGCAAACAATTTTTAGAGATTCCTGATTCCAAGCACTAACGAATGCTGATTTACACCACTACTACTACTAGCTAGCTAGCTAGCTACTAGCTAGTAGGCCCATCAAGTTCATCGTTTCCATGGCCACAACCCAGCAACTGCTGCACACTAGCTAGCTGACTAGGAAGCAATGGGCATTAAGATGAGCTAAAACAAAACATGTTAGAGCAAGAGGTCGGATCAAAGACCTTTGAGCCAATCCTCCAGGCAGCATGACTTCACACAATGTTTCAGAGAACCATCATTTCAGCCAATTCAGCATTTGTTTTGTGATGGTCGAAGTGGTTGTCAAAGAAGTTCACATTTGCGAGCAATGCAAGTCCGATGCACATGTCAAGGGGATCTCTTCTCTTCCATCTGGTAGCAAAAAACAGCAGCTCAGTGTTGCTGGCAACAAATGTTAAGTTAGAAAAAGAGTGAGTTTATCTGCTTCCAAATGCAAGTTCAATTTTTAGCATTTTGGAATGTTCATCGGACATTGTGGTTCTCCGACACGTCGTTTGTGTGCCGCATGTGCCCCAAATCTGTTGTCATGCACTCTGTGCCCAATGCATTCCCCTTGGCAACCTCCATCTCTTGTTGATCAGGGTCAACGCGCTGTGCATGTTGTGACTGCGATTCGCAACAAAGTGTGCAACAACAAAAAAGTGAGGGAAACGAACATTGCATCAAAGACATGTAGCAACAACCAATTGTCCAACAGATTTCACCACAAACCCAACATGGGTCTTCAACAAATAAAAAAAACACAAAGTTAGGAATGCCCCATGATGTGGCAAACATGAGACTCATGGAGAATCGATCCGAGCAGCTTGGCAAGGTCATTGGAATGGTTTGCAGCATTGGTGATGAATCTCACAAGAACATTAACAATGCTGAGATTTTTCCATTCTTAGATGCTAACAAAGCACAGAGCATCAATTTGGCAGAAAGATGGATCAAGTTGGTGAAAGATTGATGAGTGAAGCAAAGTCATGTTTTGCTTCATGCGCAGAATCAGCACGAAAGATTCAGAATCTCCCCAGTTCAGTTAGTCTGTCGAAACTGACGCACCAGTAGGGCAGAACCAAACCAATGCACACGATCAAGTCGTGTGACTAGCTGAACAGCTTAAGACTTGAACCAATGGATCGATCACGCTGCATCGCCCGGCTTGAATCGTCACACAGACCGTTCGCGCACGCCAGGTCTCACTGCAAGATGATCTGCAGGCGGGATGTCGCAGACCTAGGACCGTTGGTTTGCTCATTGCAAAGACATGCATTGGTTTCTCCCAATGGCCCACACTCAGCACATCTGTGACAGCACACAGGACAATGAGTGCACAAAGCAGATGAGCAGCAGAAGACAAAGAACATGAGAACAATCAGTTGGAGAGTCGAACTGAGGGTGATGCCCATGACTTTGCAAGCGTTGGGCTTCATGACCTGTTGATGGATGGACCCAAAGACAAAAGATTCACCCATCACATGACACATTGTTTTTGAGACATTTGCAGTCTCGGTTTGCACATGATGGAGAACTTGTTGAAAATGTCATTTGAGTGGTCAGACCTGACAACAACAAACAATGGACCTTGGTCCTGTTCCATGACAGTTTTAGCACCATTGGGATGAAGCAAGCTCATTGGCATGTTGTGCTGCTGCACAACTAGACTGTCAAGGATTCAACGCATGTGAAAGAAGTTTGGGATGTCATCAAAATGATTGTGAGCAACAAATGAGCAAAAGTGTCCAATCTGAGGTGCAGGCAAAAACAGGAACTGAGCTTGTGAACACCAAATCTGGTTAATCCGTTTTGTGCTCCCCTGAACGTTAAATGTGTTTCCATTTGATTGGTGAAAGTTTCATTGGTTTGTTGTTTGTCTTTGACATGATCATCACTGTTCTAGATTGACAATGGAAGCACACCAGTTGTCATCGTCAGTGTGAGCTTCACTCTGTTCAGCCCATGTGGGGACCCCCCTGCAATCACACAAGAGTCGCGCACTCTTCTTCTCATCAGAGGATAATCCGGATATGAGCAGCACAGAGTTAGTCTCCAACGGACGACTCTTGAAAGAACCTTCTTCTCAGAAGAAGATGCATGAAGAAAGAGCAAGCAAGTCCTTGAGCATTCGAAATCATGTGACTCTCTGACCAACAAGAGAGATTGGTCCAACAGTTGGGATTCACCTCTCTGATTTTTCCAATTTCATTTTAGTTTGGTTCTTTAGCTTGACGGTCACAAATTTCATTTGGCAGAATGGAAAAAAGGCTTTAGCTTTCTTTCGAATAATCTTGCTGGTCCCGGCAAGACATAACCTTGTCATTCGGCACAAAAAATGTCTGCTGACTTGAGAACCCATCAGAAAGATCTTCGATGCCAGCCGCCTGGAAAAAGATCGTCCCTTTTGGAACCGTTTAGAACCGTCCTACAAATCAATGGCTAGCTAGCGAAGTTGGTTGCACACCACCATTTCCAAAATCTGAGCCATTCCCAGAAGACAATGTAGAGCGCTTCTTCTTGCAACACATGATTAACCTGGGTGTTGGACATGGTGAGGTTTTGATGATAAGACTGTTGTTGTTGACTGTAATAAGCTGTTAATGCCGCTAATGGCGCGTCATTGTCAACGTCGATGGAATCCATGCTTCTGAGACTTGGATGTTTCTAAAGATCAGAGCACAGTTACTCTAAAATTAATGTGGCTGGACCTTCTTAAGTAGTATGCATGTTTTGATTGAGTCTCGGCCAATCAGATACTGCCTTACTATCGTGATCCTCCTGCAAGCAATAGGGATCCCACCTTGAAATGGACTCTAGACATCGCATCCTGCTAAATGCCTTGAATGAATAACACAATCTCTGTAGTGGTCCTACTTGTTGCTGGTATAGCCAGTGTTGGTGAGCTTTGCTAGTCCGACCTTGAGATCCTTCAAATCGAGCAAAGACTGCTGCACTGTAGCCCACTGTTCTGGCAACTACGAAGGTTCCAAGCACACCAATGCGATGAGGTCCGATGGACGTCACCAAGCCACTTTTGCGGTTTGGACCTGAATGGCTGATGACTGTTGAGTCTTGATGAGATGCTAGGGTCTCATGGAGTGCAGGTTAGACACATGGTTGCCCGCAGACGAGGAGCCTCAACAGAGGCATCATGAGGTTGTCTTTCCTAAGTTTAATGAGATCGATGAGCTTGAGTGGTGGGAATCCGCTCCACTTTGGACTGATGACAGATCTGTGGTATCCGTACTGCACGCGAGGGTTTGAGTTAAACGGGAAGAGTGTTAATTAGTAAAATAAGTGAGTTTTGAAACATAGTTACCCTGTAATGGTGCTAATTCAATAAACACGGGGCTGATTCAGTGGCTGAAAAGGACAGTGTGTTATAGAATATAATGATAGGGTCGTAATTTCGAGTGTTTTCTTTTCTTGAATAGGTAGCTCTAGCGATGGATGCGTGAGGTGTCCATTCGCGATCCGCTATATATATTTAAAAACTCTTATTGGAAGAATGCTGCACAAGTCACGCTCCATTAATTTTTGATACCTCAATAAACAATTAAATATGCAAGCTGTCTCAAGTTAAATCAAAGAGTCCAAAAATTCAGCCAAATGAGCAATATTGGAATTGCCAATCCCGTGAAAATTGAACGAAAGCCGACATTGCAACCATGCTAAGCTACTTTGAAGGCCCCGCAGAGAAATAAACTATGTTGTGAAGGGCCAAAATAAAAAGAGCCAAATTACCGCTCCTATGGATGTCAATATTTACGACATAGTTAACGGCGCCAAGTAACAACTTTATTCGCAAGTGACTGGTACAGGTAACACTTTCAGTCTGCATTATAAAATGTCAGATAGTGCTTTGGTTTGTGAGAATAATCTTTGGATGCACACAATTCAAGACACTCAATAGCGTTTGATCGCTCTTCAAGGGCTACGATGCCTACGAAACAGTGTCCACTGTTTTTCATTGCCGCATCGCTCATAGCCTTTTTATTCCCTGTGATGAGCACGATAACTCTGTATCCAACGTTGTACGAAAAAAATAGCAATTTGCTCAACTCAGGGCAAACAGCCTCTTGAATGAAATGTAATATCTTCTCAACAGTCTCACTTATTAGAAGAATTCAATTTGCCCAACTTGTGCCCTCGCTTTACCATGAGAGTTTCTTTTGACAACCATTCCTATTAGGCCCTCCCAAGCTTCAGAGTTCCTTCTATTTCAGTAATTTATCCCTCATAAACTTGTTCTTTCGTTATCCTAAGCTGAACTAAAGAGGCCTTCAAATATTCTGGCCACACCTCTTACTTCTTGAGCCGCCCATGGACTTTTCCATTCCTATTTCAAGGCCGAGGCCATGGAGCAGAATATTAAAACTGTGATCCTAATCTAGACTAGAGCCTCCAAATTCCCATTTGGAACTAATGTCAAAGCTAGCTGTAAATAACAGGTTGGGTGGACTTCCTAACTTATCACTTCACATAATTGGTCAAACCACCATACTCTTGTCGCGACTCTTTCTGATTGTGGAACAATTATGTATGCCCTGAACTGCCCTGTATATAACCTTAGAGGAGCTAGGACTCCACTAGCTACTGCTGCTAGATCGTTTTATATGTTGCGTTATAGTTACGTATGACATCGTGGAATATTGTAGGCACGCGAATGATATGGTTTCGCTCCTTCCTTAAGTTCAAGTTTGACTTCTTGACCTTGCCAGCGCCCTAGCTGTCCGTCAAACAGTGGTTCGTATTTACGAAGTAGCGCCTCTAGTTGACCTTTCTGTTCAACAGTTAATTCGGTCTGACTTTGACAGACTGTCTTAAGATCTGCCTTTTTGTACTTAGCGTCAAGAATTCTCTTTACGTGCGATACAGCTTCATCCATAACATCTCCTTCTGCTATGTGATATGCTTCTTTTGGAGTGGCTTCGCCATCCTTAAATGGAAGTTCACTTCCATCCCATTCTACTACATTGTCTGAGAACCTCAGATCAATCTTAAGGAACTGTAGAATGTCCCTGCCAATTATCATGTCGTACTTGCCAAGGGCTTTAGTAACGTGTAGATTCCACTCAATCAAGCGGTCCTCATGTAATTCGGGCATAGTGAATTGCGCCTTGACCTTCTGGTTGGTACGCATTTCTCCTCCAGGTGTAGTCCATACAGTACTGGAGTTACTAGACTTCTTAAGTCTTAGTTTCTTTACAAACTTCTTGGTTACAAGAGATTCGGAACCTCCAATATCTAGTAGAGCCTTGATGGTCACCGGCTTAGGTTTCCCTAAGGAGGTGTTGAACCTTACAAAGGCAATAGGTCGTAAATCAGCGGTCTTTGATCGCTTGATAGGGCGGCCTTTGATAAGATTGGCTAACAACATTGTTTCCAATTCACATGATTGATTAATGCAATCATCAAGTGTTTCAAAATTTTTTGTTGATGAAGATGACATTGAACTACTATCATTGTCATTCGTACTATCTAGTGCAAAAATTTCTCTATACTCTGGTTTACCAATAGTGTCAAGAAAAGGTGGTGATAAATTTAAATCTAATTTATCTTTATTAACTCTCTCGGAGTTTTCTATCTTATCCTGTCCTGTCCTTCAGACAGACATTTCAGTAGCGATGGAGGCATCGTCAACCTCTTCACCTTCGGGGTCCTTTATGACAAGCTTTTCCATGTCATCATAATTGAACTCCTAGAGTTCAATATCAATAGCATGGAGGTCCATGCTGCTATCGTCAGAATTGCTCTTGTGTTTCTTATCGATGGACTTGAGCTCCTGCTTGAGTCCGTCCTTGACAGCTTTCTTGACAAAGGCCGTAAGTTTGCCTTTGGACTTGTCGGTTTTGTCCTTAGACTTGTTAGTCCAAGTCTTATTCTTACCCTTGCCCTTGACTTTGCCAACGTTTCTGCCAGTGTCACCTTTGAGCTTCTTAGCTTGGGCTTTGAGCATGTTACACTCATCGGTCGTGTGAGTGTTGTTGTTGCCGTGAAGCAAACAAAACTTCTGTCCAGAAGTGTTGTTGTTCTTCTTCATCGCTTTCTTGCTGTTGCCTTTCTTGGCTTCACCGATCTTCTTTTTGACATCGCCATCGAAGTCCTCAGACATATCAATGTTTTCCATGAACTGCACAATTTCTTGTGTAGTCTTGGCCATGGGGTCAAATCCTTGACAATCCATCTCGCGCTGCCAGCTCTTGGGTGTTCCATACAAGAGAATGTCGGAAATTTCATCGGAGCCCAAAGACTGCGCAGTGTCGTAGTTGGGTGGCAACTCAGGGATCTCCTCATGGTTGATGCGATTGATATGGAGAAGGTAAGTCTTCACCTTCATATCCAATGGCTTTCTAGCTTCGTGACGCAAATAGCGTTTGACGCGCTGCAAGATTTTGTTGGGCATGAGAGTGGTTAACAAGGCGTTGATCACTTTGGTCACAATCACATGCCCAGTATTGACATCTGCCAAATACTGTGCTTCGGTTCTAGCACAAATAGCGGTGATCTCGTTGTTGATCCGGTCTGCTTCGGTTCCATCATCGGCCTCGAGTTCTACTTCTTTGGCCTTGATTTCGCAAGCTCTTGTCACTTCGGTTGCTTTGTGACACTTCACTTCCAAAGTAGTCCAAGCAAATCCTTGTGTAAACTGAGGAAGTGCCGCAATCTGTTGGGTTCCAGTTGTGCAACTGAGTCCAACAAAAGTGCGTTCCACACTCTTGTGCCAAGCAATGAGTTCACGTGGTGTCTCTTCAAGTCCTTCTAGGATCTTGATGCCGACTTTGACCTTGGCAGCTCCTGCTACCCCAGGTTGAGTGCTGATCTCAATTGAAGTGAGATCATCCTTGCGTGCGTGCACTACCCAGGCCAATGCTGATGTTTGCAGGGCTATGTTTTTTGTCTACATTTTATTTTCACCTTTGGAACAATTCTATTTTTGGAACAACCTCCACAACTTCCTCCTTCATAATTATCCCATAAGCTTTATTTTTATCAATAGAGGCTAACATCTAGTAGCTATAGCATTGTAGATAAGGCACACATGCAGCATCATTGTTGCCTAGTTGTTGTTGTGCCTTGTTGTTTGTTGTCTCCATGAAATCATGTTTTTTGGGTGTGTGGGTCACAATCCTCTTTTTGTCGGGTCAGTTCATTTGGGTATCTCCAATCACCAAGCAAAACAGACAAATGATCCCTTCCTTAACTGCCGTGGTTGGTCATTGTTGTGTGTTTTATCCATTTTGTTTCTCTAATTGTGCAGGAAACATGGTGCAAGCCAAGTTTATTTTGACAACATCTGCAGAAAGTGCACTGAATTTTTGGGTGTCAGTCCTTGTTTCTGGCAAAAGTCAAGAGCTAGCTAAATTGATTAGCAGTGAAAGTTGTCTTAACGTTTGAAGTGTTACAATTTAGTGGGCTCGAAAAGCCAAAAGTGTGGATCAACGTTCAGAGTCGTTCGGATCCACACTCTAGACTGCTATGGGTTTATTGTTTGAGTGAGCCTGATCTGGTCGATCAACGCGTCTGTGAGTGCTGGGAAGGGTTAGCTGGTAGTTGACGCATGTGGCATGCATGCAATCCTTCAAGCTTTGGGGGCATCCATGGTCCAAGATGTGGAGGGACGATTTTGTTCCAGCAGAAATGAACATTTTTAGGGTTTTGGAATATGCTCTTAGGAGCTCGTCTTGGGATTTATTTTTCATTGGTTCCAAGTGCATGTAATTGGAATTGCAATGATAGAAAATAAATAGGTGTTGGTTTCCTGACAGAGACTTTGAAGGAAATTTACCTGTTTGGTCGGAAAAAGTAACATTGGAGTTGCCTGTTTTTGTGGGTGCTGTTGTGATGGCTGCAAAGCAATAGTGTTCTGTTTCATTGTCAGAAAGCATTTTAGGGAAAAAGTGCTCCAGTTTTTCAACTTGGCTGGTGGATGCTTGATTTGCTCGTGCTTGGTCCAGGTGGCCTTTTTGGGCATGGATGGAGGGGGATCCATATTTGTGCAGTGCTTGTAAAGTCAAGCCAGGGAAAGCAGGCATGATGGAAGCAGCTAAAGCATGGGCAATGGTGG
>ENA-ORBV01004139-ORBV01004139.1-microbial-mat-metagenome-genome-assembly--contig:-NODE-4139-length-28239-cov-5.233861_pt1 | contig 28239 bp, 21 predicted proteins | sample MGYA00237777_ERZ505514 | MGnify/ENA primary metagenome ERZ505514 (study PRJEB26160, sample SAMN06269048) | microbial mat metagenome | isolation source: Oligotrophic lake microbial mat | place...
GGTGTGCACGGGGAGGCGTTCGAGTCGGCGGATGAAGTCGTAGCCGATGAGCCCGACGAGCCCGCCGTCGAGGGGGAGGCCGGGGACTTCGGGGAGGAGTTTGGGGGCTTGGGCGAGGGCGGCACGGAAGGCGTCGAGCAGGGCGACGCGGTCGGCGGGGGCTGGGGCAGGGTCGGAGCCGGAGCGGGAGAGGCCGCGGTCGTCGAGGCGGAGCGAGAGGGCGCGGCCCAGGCCGATGAAGGAGTAGCGGGCGAGGCGCTCGCCGCCCTCGACGGATTCGAGGAGGAAGGCGGGGTCGAAGGGTTTGAGCTTGCGGAAGGCCGACACGGGCGTGTCGAGGTCCGCGGCGATGTCGAATGGGGGTTGCATGGTGGCGCGGGCTCGGGAAGGTTGGGGCAAGAGTGAAGTGGAGCTTGGGTGGCGTGAAAACAGATCAGGCCACCCGCGAGTATTCGGGGGTGGCCTGTTGAGCGTAAACCGTGAGGGTGATCAGGGTTACCGGTCGCTCGCCACCATGACATGATGCCACCACCAACCCTGGGTCGGCATGGAGGCGGTCGTCATGGTTGCGGCGGTGGTCATGGGACGACGAATGATGCACGCGCGGGCGGAAAAGTCAATACCAACGGCGACTTCGCCGCGGGCGTGATGCGTGGAGTGGACCAACGGCTTCGGTGAAGGAACCGTGAAGTCGGCATGGGTGGCGGCCAATTATGGTGGGGGACAAGCGGAGCGCACTAAGTAAAGAGGGGCGTGGGCGGGTAGGTGTTCGGCGGGGTGGGTAATGTCTGATTGTGCAGATGGAACCCTTGCCCCGAGCCGATCGGATGGTATTGTCAAGTAGCCGCGTGACCGATTGCGCGAGCTTGGAGCCTTGTCCGCGTGAAGCACACGCAGTCCAACCAGCTTACGTGCATGATGTGCACGACGATGCGATGCCCGGGCCGCCGGGACGCGTTGCTTGCTGGTTGAACGGCCCCTCCTGACAAGCCGTTCTGTTCCGCGAGTGACGAGCCCCCGCCGCCTGGGCCGCCCGAAGCGATCGCGTTTCGCTCGTCATCCCCCCCACTCGCACGCTTGCTGGAACAGAAACCATGTCATCGCTCACGCTCGATTCTCAGGCTTCGTTCGTTCTTGGATGCTCTCCCCTTGCCGCTGGCACGCCAAGGGCGCTTCTCGCCAACTCGGTGCATGGCATTGCAACCGCGGCCATCCATGCGGGGCGTCGGCCCGACCCGGTGACGGGCGCGATCTTGACGCCCGTGTATCAGACGACGACGTATGTGCAGGAGGCCGTGGGGCAGAACAAGGGCCACACGTACTCGCGGGCCAGCAACCCGACTGTCTCGACCTTGGAAGACGCGGTGGCGGCGCTGGAAGGCGCGACCTTTGGCACCGCGACCGCGACCGGGCTCGCCGCGATCACCGTGTTGGCCCAGAGCGTGCTCAACGCGGGCGACCACGCGGTGCTCTCGGAAGTGATCTATGGCGGGACGGTGCGGCTGTTCCGGCAGGTGCTGGCGCGGTTCGGAGTCGAGACGTCGTTTGTCGATACCAGCGACCCGGCGGCGGTGGCCGCGGCGATCGGGCCGCGGACGAAGCTGGTGTTCATCGAGACGCCCGCAAACCCGACGCTGAAGCTCTCCGACATCGCGGCGATCGCCGAGGTGGTGACGGCGGCGCGGGCCGAGCGCGGCTTGCCGATCGTGCTCGCGGTGGACAACACGTTCCTCACGCCGGTGCTCCAGCGACCCTTTGAGCTGGGTGCCGATGTGGTGGTGCACTCGACGACAAAGTACATCGAAGGCCACAACGCCTGCGTGGGCGGCGTGCTCGTGACCAACGACGCGGCGCTGCACAAGGGCTTTCAGGAGGTCCGCAAGACGCTTGGGTGCATCCAGGCGCCGTGGGACGCGTGGCTCACGCTGCACGGGCTCAAGACGCTGCCCTTGCGGATCCGCGAGCACAGCGCGCGGGCGTTCGAAGTGGCCACTTGGCTGGAGGCGCACCCCTGCGTGGCGCGGGTGAGCTACCCGGGGCTAGCGAGCTTCCCTCAGCGTGAGCTCGCGCAGCGGCAGCACGGGGCCCACGGCGGGATCGTGGCTTTCGAGGTGGTCGGCGGGACCGACGCGGGCGTGGCGGTGCTCAACAGCGTCAAGCTCATCAAGCTGGCCGAGAGTTTGGGATCGGTCGAGAGCCTGGTCACGCATCCGCCGACCATGACGCACAGCTCGATTCCCCGAGCGGAACGGGATCGGCTGGGGATCTCCGAGGGCCTCGTGAGGCTCTCGGTGGGACTCGAAGACGCGGCGGACATCGTGGCGGATCTGGACCGGGCCCTTTGGGCCTCGGTCGCGGCCACGGGGCGGAAACACAACGAACTTTCCACTGGAGGTGTGCGGTGAGTGATCAGAACGAAGTCGTGGTGCTCAAGTTCGGCAGTTCGATCCTGAGCGGTGAAGGCCGGCTGGGGGACGCGGTGCGCGAGGTTTATCGCGAGGTGCGGGCCGGGCGGCGTGTGGTGGCCGTGGTGAGCGCGATCGGCCACACGACCGATCGGCTCGTCAATCGGGCGGGGGTCATCAGCGCTGATCCGGATCCGGGAGCATTTGCCGCGCTCCTGGCGACGGGCGAGGCGCGGGCCTCGGCGGAGGTGGCGCTGGCGCTCGACGCGGCCGGCATCCCCACCACGCTGCTCACCTCGCACGAGCTGGCGATCCGCACCACGGGTCTGCGGCTCGACGCGCAGCCGGTGAGCCTCGACACGGCCCGCGTCAAGGCGGCGCTTGAGCGTTCGTCGGTAGTGGTCGTGCCAGGGTTTGTGGGCGTGGGTGACGACGGGGCGACGACGCTCCTGGGCCGGGGCGGCTCGGACTACACGGCGCTCTTCATCGCGGAGCAGATCAGCGCGGACCGCGTGCGGCTGCTCAAGGACGTCGATGGCTGGTTCGAGGGCGACCCCGAGGAGCCGGGGCCGGACGGCGCGCCGGTGGCCCGCTACGAACGGCTGTCGTGGGCGGACGCGGCGCAGTCGGACGCGCCGGTGGTGCAGCATAAGGCGGTGCTCTTCGCCGCTGAGCACGAGCTGTCATTTGAAGTCGGGGCGCTGGGCTCGGTCGCGCCGACCGTGGTGGGCGGCCACCAGTCGAGGCTGGCACAGCAGGCCGCGCCTCGTCGGGCGTTGCGCGTGGCGCTCCTGGGACTGGGCGTGGTGGGCCTTGGGGTCTATCGCGAGCTGGCCCGCGACCGGCGCTTTGAGGTTTCGTCGATCCTCGTCAAGAACGTGCGCAAGCCGCGGGATCGCGATGTGCCGATCGATCTGTTGACCGACGACGCCGAGGCCGTGCTGGCGGCTCGGCCTGACGTAGTGATCGAGCTCTTGGGCGGGCTCGATCCGGCGGCGGGCATCATCACAGCGGCCCTCTCGCGCGGGATCGACGTGGTGACGGCCAACAAGGCCGTGATCGCTCGCGACGGAGGCGAGTTGCACGGCTTGGCTTGGCGGCGTGGCGTCGAGCTGCGTTACTCGGCTTCCGTCGGCGGGGCGTTGCCAGCGCTAGAGGTAGTACGGCGGATCGCGTCGCAGTCACCCATCCGCTCGATCCGAGGGGTGCTCAACGGCACCACCAACTTCATCCTTGATCGGCTGGGTTCGGGCAGGTCGTTTCGCGAGGCTCTGGCTGAGGCGCAGGCCAACGGCTTCGCCGAGGCCGACCCCAGCAACGACCTCAACGGTCGCGACGCGGGAGCCAAGCTGACGCTCTTGGTGCGGGCAGCGTTCGACGAGGAGTTTGCGTCGAGCGAAATCGCGTGCACGGGGATCGAGCTGGCGGCGTCGCCGCCGTATCAGCCGCCGACCGACGGCCGGCGCGACCGACTGGTGGCCGAGGCGGTGCTGACCGATGACGGCGTGCGGGCGCGGGTCTCGATGCAGAGGCTAGCGGGCGACGACCCGCTGGCGGCCGTACACGCGGAGCGCAACGCGATCGTGATCACGACGGCCGACGGGCGGTCGGTGGTGCTCCGCGGGCGCGGGGCAGGGCGGGCGCCGACCACGGCGTCGGTCTACGCGGACCTGGGCGACGTGTGGCAAGCGGCCGGAAGGGCCCGGGCGGCGACGGGGACGCGGGCGGAGGTGGCGCTGTCATGAACATCCGGACACGACTGGTTCATCCGCCGCGGATCCCTGGGGAGCCGGCGCGGGCGGTGAGCACGCCGATTTATCAAACCGCCACGTTCGAGCAGCAACTCGACGAAGGCGGGGGCCGCTGGGATTATTCGCGGAGTGGCAACCCGACGCGGGACATCCTGGAATCACAGCTCGCAGCACTCGATGGCGCGACGCGCGCGTTCGCGTTCAACTCCGGGATGGCCGCCGTTAGTGCGACGCTGCGGCTGCTGCAATCCGGGGACGAACTGGTCGTGGGTGAAGACCTCTACGGCGGGACCAACCGCATCCTGCTGGATCTCGCTCCCAGGACGGGCGTCGTTGTGCGGTTTGTGGACACGCGGAACCTCGACGAAATCGCGCGGGCCATCACCTGGCACACCAAGCTCGTCTTCATCGAGACGCCCACCAACCCGCGGCTGCGCGTAGCGGATATCGCCGCGATCGCGGAGCTGGCGCACGCACGCGGCGCGACGCTGGCGGTCGACAACTCGATGCTGTCGCCGCTGCTTCAGAAGCCGCTGGAGCTCGGGGCGGACATCGCGCTGCAGTCTGGGACGAAGCTCCTGGGTGGGCACAGCGATCTCACCGCAGGCGTGCTCGCCGTGCGCGACGAGCGCTTGGCCGAGCGGCTGGCGTTTGTGCAGAACTGCGACGGGACGGCCCTGGCGCCGTTCGACAGTTGGCTGCTGTTGCGTGGGCTCGAAACTTTGGAAGTGCGGCTCTCGCGGCAGCAGGCGAGCGCCCAGCGGCTCGCTGATTGGCTGGCGCGGCGGCCCGACCTGAAGGCGGTGCACTATCCGGGCTTGCCGGGGCACGCGGGTGCGCACACGCACTATCGCCAGGCCGCGGGCCCGGGCGTGGTGTTGAGTATTGAGGTCGGCTCGACCACGCGCGCCCGACAACTGGCCGAACGGGCCCGGCTGTTCAACACGGTGGTGAGCTTCGGTTCTGTTTCGTCGTCGATCTGCATTCCGGGCGCGATGTCGCACGCCAGCATCGCGCCGTCGGAGCGGGCCAAACGCGGGATCAGCGACGACCTGGTGCGGATCTCGGTAGGCGTTGAGGATGTCGCCGACCTGATCGCAGATCTGGATCAAGCGTTACGTGAGGACGGTGCCGCAGCATCCACGACACGCCCTGCACGGTCTCTGGTTGGGAAAGTGGGCTCGAAGGGTAAAGCGGAGGTGGCCTAATCGGGGCTGCAAAGCAGGAGAAACGGTGACCTGGTCGGCCTTGACTCCGAGCGAACGAAGGGGATCATTCATGGTTCATGAACTTCCTCACCGCCCACCCCGGCCTGCATCATCATCACGTGCATCACGTGAGCCGGTAGCGGTGCGACCTTGACCATGGGTTGATCATCGACGCCGGCTCCGGTCGGCGTTGGTTCGCTTTTGGACAAGCGACCCACGGCGAGCGGGGCCGGGTCAGGAGCCTAGTACATGCTCGCGGACCCCAACATCCTTCGACTCGGATTGCCCAAAGGGCGGATGCAAGAGGGCGTGCTGGCGCTGCTGGCCGACGCGGGGATCAAGGTCGCCGTCGCCAGCCGCGGCTACCGGCCCAGCGTTTCGCTGGAGGCGGTGGAGGCCAAGATCCTCAAGCCACAGAACATCATCGAGATGCTCGATGTCGGCTCGCGGGACCTGGGCTTTGCGGGGGCTGATTGGGTAGCGGAACTGGGCGCCGACGTCGTCGAAGTACTCGACACGGGGCTCGACAAGGTGCGGATCGTGGCGGCAGCGCCGCGCGATGTGCTGGTTGGCGGAGCCCTGCCCAAGCGGCCGCTGGTGATCGTGTCGGAACTGGAGCGGCTGACGCGGCGTTGGGCCGAGAAGCGCGGGCAGAACGACCGCTTCGTGCGTTCCTATGGCGCGACGGAGGTCTTCCCGCCGGAGGATGCGGATTGCATCGTCGATGTCACCGCAAGTGGCGCGACGCTGGAGGCCAACGGTCTGGTGATCGTCGAGGATCTCTTGCGTTCGTCTACGCGGCTCTACGCGAGCAAGGCCGCCATGGCCAACCCGGGCAAGCGGCAGCGGATCGATGATGTCGCGCTGCTGGTGGCGTCGGTGCTTGAGGCCCGCAAGCGCGTGATGCTGGAGTTGAACGTGCCAGCGGACAAGCTGGAGGCGGTGATCGAGGTTTTGCCGTGCATGCGCGAGCCGACGGTGAGCCGCTTGCACTCGGGCGGCAAGGAGACGGGCTACGCGGTGAAGGCCGCGGTGCCTCGCGACAAGCTGGCGACGCTGATCCCACTGCTGAAATCGCGTGGGGGGTCGGACCTGGTGATCTCGCCGATCGCGCAGGTGGTGCCGTGAGCCGGCCCGAGCTTGAGAACACAACGTTTCACCCGGCCGCGCGGCTCGCGGGGGCGCTCGCGTATCGCCGTTACGACGACCCGCGGCCCATCGACCTGAAGCTGGACGCCAACGAGGCCCCCCCACTCTCTCTGGCGGCGCTAGCGGAGCTGAACTCGGGGGCCATTGATAACGTGCAGGAGTATCCAGACGCCCGGGCGGTGGAAGCGTCGCTGGCAGCGCTGGTCGGCGTGAGCGCCGAGCAGCTGGTGGTGACCGCGGGCGGTGACGATGCGTTGTCGCGTCTGGCGCAGATCGCGCTGGAGCCAGGCCGGGAGGCCTTGGTAACCACGCCGACGTTTGAGATGATCGGTCGCTACATCCGCCTCGCCGGCGCGGCGGCCGTAGAGACCCCGTGGCTGCAAGGGCCGTTCCCCGTGGACGCGGTCATCGGCCTCGTGAGCGAACGGACGTCGGCGATCTTTATCGTGAGCCCCAACAACCCGACCGGCGGCGTCGCGTCCTTTGATGACCTCGAGCGGGTCTCGGCGGCCGCGCCCGGCGCGCTACTGGTGCTCGATCACGCTTACGCCGAGTTTGCCGACGAGGACCTGACGACGCAGGCCCTCACGCTGCCCAACACCGTTGTCGTGCGGACACTCTCCAAGGCGTGGGGCCTGGCGGGGCTGCGCGTGGGCTACGCGGTTGGGCCTGAGACACTGATCGGCATGTTGCGGGCTGTGGGGCAGCCGTATGCCGTATCGCGGCCTTCGATCGCAGCGGCGTTGCAGCGGGTGCGAGTCGGCCGCGGCGCGATGATCGCCTCGGTGGCCCAGGTGAGCCGCGAGCGGGGCCGCTTGGGCACGACGCTGACAGCGCTCGGAGCCGAGCCTCTAGCGTCGCAGGGGAACTTCGTGGCCGCACGCGTGAAGGACGCGGGCCGCTCGGCTGATCTGCTGGCGGGCTTGGGGATCGCCGTCCGCGCGTTCAGGCAGCCCGGCCCGATGAAGGGGTTCCTGCGGATCACCTGCCCCGGCAACGAAGCGGCGTTTGATCGACTGTCGCGGGCGCTCCGCGCAGTGCTCAAGCCAGAAGCGATCCTCTTCGATCTCGACGGCGTGCTGGCAGACGTTTCCAACTCGTACCGTCGAGCGATCATCGAGACAGCGGCGACGTTCGGCGTTACGGTGACACGCGAGCAGATCGCCGCGGCCAAAGCGCTGGGCGACGCCAACAACGACTGGATACTCACGCGACGGCTTCTGGCTGCAAACGGCGTCGAGGTCGGGCTGGCCGAGGTAACGCAGCGGTTCGAGTCGCTGTATCAAGGCACACTGGTAACGCCGGGGTTTCGGGCGTCGGAGCGGCTGATGATGGATCGTGTGGCGCTCGCGGCGCTGGCGGCACGGCTCCCGCTCGCGATCGTGACGGGCCGCCCGCGTGCGGATGCGGAGGTCTTCCTCAGTCAGCACGGGTTGATGGACCTCTTCAAGACGCTCGTGTGCATGGAAGACGCTGCGCTCAAGCCCGACCCAGCACCGGTGCGGCTGGCGCTCGATCGCCTCGGCATCAACGCCGCGTGGATGCTCGGCGACACGGTTGACGACGTCCGTGCTGCCCGCGGCGCGGGGGTCGTACCGATCGGCGTCGTCGCGCCGGGCGACGATCCCGCAACAGCGTCGGCCACGCTGCTCGGTGCCGGCGCGGGCGTGATCTTGAATCAAGTCACGAGCATTCTGGAGATCCTGCCATGACCGATCCCACTAGTTCAGCCGCGGGCCGCACAGCCAGCATCACTCGTCAGACACGCGAGACCGATGTCGTCGTCACGCTCGACCTCGACACCGGTCCGCGCACCGACATCCGCACCGGGATCGGCTTCCTCGACCACCTGCTCACGAGCCTGGCCACCCACGCGCAGATAGGTCTCGTAGTGGCGTGCACCGGCGACCTGCACATCGACGACCATCACTCCGCGGAGGATTGTGCGATCGCCCTTGGTCAGGCGCTCAATCATGCACTCGGCGAACGCGCCGGCATCGCTCGCTTCGGCTTCGCCTACGCGCCGCTCGACGAGGCCCTCGCCCGGGCCGTGGTCGATCTCGTGAAGCGACCCTCCGCGTCGGTTGAACTGGGCCTGAAGCGTGAGAAGCTCGGCGAGCTGTCTTGCGAGAACATCCCGCACTTTCTGCAAACGCTCGCGACCAGCGGCCAGTTCACGCTGCACGTCGATGTCCTCAAGGGCGAGAACGATCACCACCGCGCCGAGGCCACCTTCAAGGCGCTGGCGCTAGCGCTGCGCCAAGCGATCGCCCAAACGGGAACTGCGATCAATAGCACCAAGGGGGTGCTGTGAGCCGCGCTGTCCACATCGTCGCGACGGGCACGGCCAATCTCGCATCCGTCCAAGCCGCGTTCGCGCGGCTCGGCGTGGCGACGGTGCTCACGACCGATCCGGCGGTGGTCGAACGCGCCGATCGCGTGGTATTACCGGGTGTTGGTGCTCTGGGCGCGGCCATGGCCAACCTGCACGCGGCCAATCTCGTGGAGCCGTTGCGGCAGCGCATCAGGTCTGACCGAGCAACGCTGGCGATCTGCCTTGGCTTGCAGGTGCTGCTCGATGGCAGCGAAGAGAGCCCCGGCGTCGCTGGCTTGGGCGTGGTGCCGGGCACGGCGCGGCGTTTCCAGACCGCTATGCCCGTGCCGCAGCTTGGATGGAACCGCGTGCTGCCCGGTGTCGGGTGCACGCTCATCGGAGCCGGCTTTGCCTACTACGCCAACTCGTTCCGGCTTGAGTCCGCCCCGTCGCCCTCGTCGGGATGGCGGACGGCGTGGACCGACTACGCCGGGCCGTTCGTCGCGGCCTTGCAGCGCGGCAACGTGCTCGCGTGTCAGTTCCATCCGGAACTCTCGGGCCCCTGGGGGGCAGCACTCTTGAAGGCGTGGCTGGATCGCGCGGGCGAGCCACCGACGACAGCCGAATCGCTCACGCTCACACCGACTACAGCACTCCGTCCATCCATCGCCTTGCCGCCGCGCGTGATTCCGTGCCTTGATGTGCGCGATGGCCGCGTGGTCAAGGGCGTGCGGTTCCAGAACCTGCGCGACGCGGGCGACCCGCGTTCGCTGGCGGCCGCGTACGAAGAACAGGGTGCCGACGAGTTGGTCATGCTCGATGTGAGCGCGACGAGCGAAGGGCGACGCGCCAAGCTGGCGACGATCGACGCGGTGCGTCGGGCGATCAGCATCCCGCTGACGGTGGGCGGCGGCGTGCGGAGCGACGACGACGCGGCCGCCATGCTTGACGCGGGCGCCGACAAGGTGGGCGTCAACAGCGCCGCCGTTGATGATCCGGCACTTCTGACTCGGCTCGCCGATCGCTTCGGCTCGCAGTGCGTCGTGCTCGCCATCGACGCGGCCCGCGCGGCCACGGGCCGTTGGGAGGTCGTCGTGCGCTCGGGTACGGTGCGCACCGGGCTCGACGTGGTGGAGTGGGCACGCCGGGCCACCGCGGCCGGGGCGGGCGAGATCTTGCTCACCAGCTACGACCGCGACGGGACGCACTCCGGCTACGACCTTGAGCAGCTGCGCGCGGTGAAACAAGCGGTCTCTGTGCCGGTGATCGCTTCGGGCGGCGCGGCCAACGCGGCGCACCTGCACGAGGCATTGCTCGCGGGCGCAGACGCCGTACTGGCCGCGTCCATCTTTCACGACGGGGCGTACACCGTCGATCGCATCAAAGCGGAACTGTCCGGGCTGGGCGTGGCGATGCGGCCGCCGTGGCGGTCTGCGGCGTGCGCGCTCGCACAAGCGGGGACACTCTCATGATCATTCCTTCGATCGACCTGATGGGCGGACAGGCCGTGCAGCTTCGGCAGGGAAAGACGCTCGTCCTGCAAGCCGGCGACCCGCGGCCTTGGGCACGCAGGTTTGGGCTGCTGGGCGAGGTCGCCGTCATCGATCTCGACGCGGCCATGGGCAAGGGGAGCAACGCCGAGTTGATCCGCGAGCTGTGCGCGATCTGCCGCTGCCGGGTGGGCGGCGGCGTGCGTGATGTGCAGACGGCCCGCGGGTGGCTCGACGCGGGAGCGGCGAAGGTGATCCTCGGCACACGGGCCGTGCCAGAGATCTTGGAACAGTTGCCGCGCGGACGGGTTATCGCCGCGCTCGATGCCCGCGACGGCGAGGTCGTCGTCGAGGGCTGGACCAAGGGCACCGGCACGGGCGTCATCGAGCGCATGAGCGCGCTGCGCCCGCTAGTCGGCGGCTTCCTCGTGACGTTTGTCGAGATCGAAGGGACGCTCTCGGGGCTTGATCCCGAGCGTGCGCGGCCGCTGCTCGAAGCCGCGGGCGATGCGCGGCTGACCGTGGCCGGCGGCGTCAAGACGGTGGGCGAGATCGCCGCGCTTGATCGCATGGGGGCCGACGCGCAGATCGGCATGGCGTTGTACCAGGGCCTCATAGACCCCGCCGACGCGCTCGCGGCCACGCTCACGACCGATCGCGCCGACGGGCTCTGGCCCACGGTAATTGTGGACGAGCGCGGGGTCGCGCTGGGCTTGGCCTATTCGAGCGCCGAGAGCCTGCGCTTGGCCGTCGCGGAGCAGCGCGGGATCTATCACTCGCGGACGCGCGGGCTGTGGCGTAAAGGCGAATCCAGCGGCGCGACGCAGGAGCTTCTGCGGATCGACGCCGACTGCGACCGCGACGCGCTGCGGTTCACGGTTCGGCAAGCCGCGCCGGGGTTCTGTCATCGGCAGACGCATACCTGCTGGGGTCAGGCCGCTGGACTCGGGGCGCTGGAAGCGACGCTCACCGACCCGGCGACCGTGAACAACCCCGCGTCGTACACGGCTCGATTGCTGCGCGAGGCGGGCCTGCTGGACAAGAAGATCATCGAAGAAGCTGGTGAGCTGACGCTGGCGGCGGATCGGGGCGAGATCGCGCAAGAGGCCGCGGATGTGCTGTACTTCACGCTCGTCAAGCTCGCGGCCGCGGGCGTGTCGTTGGCCGAGGTGGAACGGGTTCTCGACCGTCGCGCGCTCAAGGTGTCGCGCCGCGGGGGCGAAGCCAAACTTGCCGCTCCGACCACGGCACCGCGGGCGGAGGAAGGCCGATGAGCACGATTCAATCGCCGACAACTCCCGACTTGTTGCGCACGCTCGCCGCGAGCGAGGTGCGAGTGGAGAACGACGAGCCCGTGGACGCCGAGACGCTCGCCGCGACGGGGCAGATCATCAACGATGTCGGCACGCGTGGCTGGCCCGCGGTGATCGACCACGCGACGCGGCTGGGCGACCTCGCTCCTGGTTCACCGGCGATCATCGAGCGGGCCGAGCTCCGCCGCGCGCTTGACGAGCTGGATCGCGAGTCCCGCCGGGTGCTCAGCGACGCGGCCGATCGCATCCGCGCGTTTGCGTTAGCTCAACTCGCATGCCTTTCGCCGCTGGCGATGAACGTCCCAGGCGGGCGGGCCGGCCACACGATTGCGCCGGTGGATCGGGCCGGGTGCTACGCGCCGGGCGGGCGGTTCCCGTTGCCTTCCAGCGTGCTGATGACCGCTGTGACCGCGCGAGCGGCGGGCGTGCGAGAAGTCTGGGTGGCCTCGCCGCGACCGGCCCAGGTGACGCTGGCCGCCGCCGCGCTCGCTGACGCCGATGCTCTGCTGGCAATCGGCGGGGCCCAGGCGATTGCCGCAATGGCCTTCGGCTCGGGCCAAGTGCCCGCCTGCGATCTCATTGTCGGACCGGGCAACCGCTGGGTCACCGCGGCCAAGAAGCTCGTGGTCGGCCGCGTGGGGATCGACATGCTGGCCGGGCCCAGCGAGGTGCTGATCATCGCCGATGACTCGGCCGACGCGGCGCTCGTCGCGGCTGACCTGCTCGCTCAGGCAGAGCACGACGATGACGCGGTGCCGATCCTGGTCACTACGGACGCAGGGCTCATCGCAAGGGTCAACGCCGAGTTGCACCGGCAACTCGCCGATCTCCCTACTGGGCCGACAGCCCGGGCCGCGCTCCGCAACGGCTTCGCCGTCGTCTGCGGTTCGATGGACGAAGCGATCGCGATCTCCGACCGTCTCGCGCCCGAGCATCTGGAGATCCATGCCCGCGACGCACAGCGGGTCGCAGACCGGTGTAGGCACTACGGCGGTGTTTTCATCGGGTCCGCCACCGCCGAGGTACTCGGCGATTACGGCCTCGGCCCAAACCACGTCTTGCCTACCGGCCGAACCGCCCGATTTACAGGCGGGCTGTCGGTGTTCACATTTTTGCGGATCCGCACATGGCTCGCCCCCCCCAACACCTCCTCAAGGCTCAACTCCCAGTTCGGCCCCCTCTGTGTCGACGTCGCCAAACTCGCACGCCTGGAAGGGCTTGAGGCCCACGCAAGGGCGGCCAGCGCCCGAACAAAGGTGTAGATCTTCGCATATTCATGAATGTTTACCGGTCAACCATCCGTTCTTGATTCACGGATTACCGTTTCAGGTTGAAAAGCGTGGTCGGTGTCGGACGGATCCGGCCGGCTTCGCATGAGGTAGTGACCATGTCGCTCAAACTCAGTCAGAAGGTCTACGACCATCTGTGCCGTCAGTTGCTCACCGGCCGCCTGCGTGGTGGGGACCGGCTCAGCGAACTCAAGCTCGTCGCCGAGACGGGCGCGAGCCGGTCGCCGGTGCGCGAGGCGCTGGTTCGGCTGCGTGCCGAGGGAGTGCTGGATCACGTTCCCAAGCTCGGCTCGTCGGTGCGCGTGCCCAGCCGAGAAGATCTGGAGGCGCTCTACGCCGCGCGCGAGTGGCTCGAAGCCGGGGCGGCGGTCGAGCTGGCGCGGATCGGCGCGTCGGCCAACCTCGCGCCGCTTCAAAAGCTCAACGACGAGGTGCTGGCGATCGCGCGGACGGTCTATCAGGCCGGGGCGTCGGTGGTGGACGAGGCCCGCTGCGTTCGGCTGTCGTCGATCGACATCGAGTTTCACCTGGCGCTCATGAAGGCCACCAACAACCCTTTCGGCGTGCGGATGCTCGCGCACACCCACATGCTCATCCAGGTGGGTCGGTATCGGCTCGAACAGTACACGGGCGAACACATCACGCGCGTCTACTCCGACCACGACATCATCCTCCGAGCCATCCGCCGCGGCGACCAGACCGAGGCCTGGTCGGCCATGAAAGACCACCTCCGCTGGACGCTCGAGTCCGTCCGATCGCAGTTCAAACAACCGGAGCAGACGGGGCCGGTGGGCGTTCGCCCGGTGGGTGATTGGCCCGAGCCGATGCGGGCTCTGTTGGAGCAGCTCAAAACCCGAACCAGCGCCTGAGCATCCCGGGGCAGCCGCTACTCGGACGCAGCGTGTGGGGGGTTCGGCGGTTTACAACGCCTGCGCTGTCTGTGCGAGCTGCGCCCGGCCGGTTCGTGTGGGCGCATCATCCCAGCCGGACGGCCCGTCGATAACCCCCAGGATTCTCCCTACTGAGGTGCGCGATCGCGATCCAGAACGATCAGCTTGTCGTCCGCCAATACGAGCGTGTTCGCTGCGACCTCGCGGCCACGTTGACGGTCGCGCCCGAGCACGTCGAGAAGGTCGTGCTTGCCCGCGGTCAACTGGGCGCGGGCGGCCGGCTGGCGGTCGACGTGCTCGACGTGAGCCTGGGCGGGATCGGCCTGCGTTCGCGGGTCTTTCTGCCGCGAAACGCCCGCCTCATCGTTTACGTGTGTCCGCCGGGAGTCGCCGACGCCCAGGAATGGCTGGTCGTGGTGCAGCGGTCGCAGATGACCGACCGGAAGCCGACGTACTACCTAGGCACCGCGCTGATCACGCAGAACAACGCCAGCGCTAGCGTGGCTCAGACACTCATCGACGCGTTGCGCCGGACGCAGCCCGCGGCCGCGGCGGGAGGTCAAGCCCATGCTTGACCATGACGGCTTTGTGGTCAGCGCGCTGGTCGAGGAGGGGCGGCTCGCTCGCGACGCCGCCGAACAGGCCAAGGTTGAGGCCGCGCACAAGTCGCGGTCCATCACGTCGGTATTGGTCGAGCGCTGCCTGGTGACGGCCCGCGAGGTGGCACTCGTCCGCGCATCCATCTGCGAAGTGCCCTTTGTCGACATCAGTCAATATGTGATCGACATCCGCAACACCGGTATGCTGTCGCACGACACGGCCGAAGCGTTGATAGCGTTTCCGCTCTTTGACGTGGGCGACACGGTGACCGTGGGCATGGTCAACCCGCTCGACCTACGCGCGGTGGATCAGCTGCGCACGATCCTGAAGGCCGACATCGAGCCCGTGCTGTGCGAAGAAGCGGCGCTGCGCTGGCTGATCGACAGCGCTTTCGTGATGGCCGGCCAGTCCGGCGCCGCGTACGCGCCGGAGCCCGAAGCCGAGCTGACGACCGGCAAGGAACCGATCGTCGCCGCGGTGAATCAGATCTTGGCGCAGGCTGTAGATCGTGGCGCCAGCGACATCCACCTCGGGCCCGATGAACAGCAGCTCTTGCTGCGATTCCGCGTCGACGGCGTCTTGCAGCCGCAGCAAGGCCCGCCGCTGGCGCAGCTCTCTGGGCTGGTGCAGCGTCTGAAGGTGATGGCCAACCTGGACCTGACCCAAACACGCCGGCCCCAGGACGGGAAGTTCCGCTATACGCACAAAGGCCGCGCAATCGATGTACGCATCTCGCTGATCCCGACAGTGCTGGGCGAGAATGTCGTCATCCGCTTGCTCTCGAGCGCCGGGGTCATCCGGGGGTTTGACGACCTGGGCGTCGCTCAGGGCGAGCTCGATGGCCTCTCGCACGCGCTGGAACAACCCAACGGCATGGTGCTCGTCACCGGGCCCACCGGCTCGGGCAAGACCACCACGCTCTACACCGCCCTCAAGAAGCTCAACTCGCCCGAGCGCAACATCATGACGATCGAGGACCCCGTGGAGGTGCGGATGCCGATGATCCGCCAGATCCAGGTCAACACGGAGATCGGCTTGACGTTCGCCGGGGCGCTGCGGTCGATCCTGCGGCAGGATCCGGACGTGGTGTTCGTGGGCGAGATCCGCGACGACGAGACGGCGCGGATCGCGATTCAGGCCGCGCTCACGGGCCATCTGGTGCTCTCTAGCCTGCACACCAACGACGCCGCCGGGGCCGTTCCGCGGCTCCGCGATCTGGGCTGCCCGAACTTTGCGCTTGTCGCTGCCGTGTTGGCGGTGGTGGGGCAGCGGCTGGTGCGGCGCGTCTGTCCCGAGTGCGTCGAGCCGCACGCGCCCGAACCCGCGGCCCTGATGCACTTCGGGACTCATGCGAGCGAGGGCCGCTTCGTTCGAGGCGTCGGCTGTGCCCGCTGCACCGGCTCGGGTTACAAAGGCCGCCTGGGCATCTACGAGCTGATGCGGGCCACCCCGGCCTGGCAACGTGCCATCGAAGCTGGCGCGACCGCGACATCGCTACGGAAGACGGCGGCCGCCGACGGTTTCCGGTCCATGGCCAGCGACGGCCTGGACAAAGCGGCGCTCGGGCTGACCACGCTCTCGGAGGTGCTTCGCGTGGTCGCCTCGCTCGCAGTTGATAGCGACGCCCAATCGCGCGCGCCCGACGCCGCCGGGAGGGCCGCGGCGTGAGCACGCTGACATTCGAATACCGGGCTGTGGACCGCAAGGGCGTGGAGCGGCGCGGCGTGGCCGAGGCCGCGAGCGAGGGCGACGCCTACCGCCGGCTCAGCGCCGAAGGACTGGTGCCGCTGTCGATCCGCAGCGCCGCGCCCGCGGCGCGGGCGGCACCCAAGCGCCGCGTCCGCCTCAAACATATCTCACACTTCACGGCCCAGTTGGCCGTGCTGGTGGGGGCCCGAATCTCGATCGCCGACGGGCTGATGAGCATCGCCGAGCAGGAGTCTGACCGCGGCCTGCGGCAAGCGATCACCGCGATCGCCGCCCGTATCGAGTCGGGCGTGCCCCTGGCCGACGCGCTGGAGGATCAAGCCGCGCTCTTCGGCGAAACGTATATCCAAACCATCCGCGCCGCCGAACGCAGCGGCAACCTCGTCAAGGTCCTGGAACAGCAGGCCGAGATGCTCGAACGGCTGGACGAGACGCGCGGCTTGGTCAAGGCGGCACTTATGTATCCCCTCTGCGTGCTGGGCGTGCTGCTTGTAGGCGTCACGTTCCTGGTCGGCTTCGTGGTGCCCAAGTTCGCGACAATGTTCGCGTCGCGCGGGGTGGCGCTCCCGCCGCTTACTCAAGCGTTGGCGCTCCTGGGCAGCTCCGTTCAGCACTATTGGTACATCTATGCCGTATGTATCGCGGGCGCGGTCTGGGGGATTCGCCGCGGGGTTCGCACGGCGCGCGGGGCGCGGCTCCTGGAGAACGCCCTCCACAGGTTGCCCGGGATTAAAAGTATCTTGCAAGCCATGGCGATCAGCCGCTTCACTCGCGTCTTGGGGATCAGCTTGTCGTCGGGACTCGGGCTCATCGAAGGCCTGGAACTCGCGGGCCGCGCCGCGGGCCGGCAGCGTCTGTTGGCCGACGCCGAACGGATGGCCCAACAAGTCCGCGTCGGAGGGCGTTTGAGCGAGGTTTTGGGAGAGTGCGCGTACCTCACTCCGTTCGCCAAGCGGATGCTCTCCGCCGGCGAAACCGCCGCCCAGGTGCCTTCGATGTGCGCGTTGATCGCCCGGCACTACGATCGCGAGGCCGCCCAGATGAGCAAGGGGTTATCGAGCCTGATTGAACCTCTGCTGATCGTGTTCATTGCGTTAGTTGTGCTGGTTGTGGCGCTGGCCATATTCCTTCCGATGTGGGATATGGTCAACTTGGTTGGCTAACCGGCCGAACTCTCAGTTTGCACGGCGTGTATTTGTTGGACCAAGCTTGCATCGAGGAGCCGATTGATGACCATCGTCACCCAGAACCGCCGTTATGCTCGGGCCTTCACGCTCATTGAACTCATCGCCGTGATCGTGGTGCTGGCGATTCTCGCCGGTGTCGCGGTGCCCCGATACTTTGACTATACCAGTAGAGCTCGCACCGCTGCGATGCAAGGCACGCTGGGCAATGTTCGCTCGGCCATTTCCAGCTTCTACGCCAACGCCTCGCTCTCTGGCACACCGGCATATCCGACACTCGCGCAGCTCACGACCGCTGGCACGGTGGTGATGGACGCGTTCCCGACCAACCCCTTCAACAACCTCAGCTCGGCAACCGCCGCGACCAGCGTCGAGTTCAACGCTCGCACCGTGGGCGGCACCGCTGGCTGGCGCTACTACGTCGACAACAGCATCACGCCCCCAGCGCACGGCTTCTACTCCAACTCTTCGACGGCCACGACCGCCACCGACAACGCTGGCGCGGCATTGCCTTCCAACAACCTCTGATCACCCCACGGCTCGCCCGCCACTCCACTTCGACTCGATACGGTCGGTGCTCCGGCACCGGCCGCTTTTCTTTGAGGAGCTCTCGTGGCCCAGCCGGCCATCTCATCCCGCCCCGCTCCTCGAGCCTCGCCTTTCGCGTTCACGCTCATCGAGCTCCTCGCGGTGGTAGCCGTGACAGGGCTTTTAGCGGTCGTCGCCATCCCGGCGTTGAACAGTCTCGGGGCCAGCCGATCCGCCGCCGCCGAGTCGATGACCCGCAACCTCTCCTTCGCCCGCGAGCTGGCCACCAATACCGCGAACACCACCTGGGTGCTCTTCGACACGGGCTCGAACCGCTACAGCATCTTGGGCGAGGACACGGCCGCGCCGGGCCGGTCGGGGGCCCTCACGATCACCAACCCAGCAACGCAGAGGCCGTTTGTCGAGCAATTAGGGGCTAACGACGCCGTCGGCGTGTCGATCGCTGCGGTCGACCTGGAAGGGCTCAGCGAGGTGGGCTTCGACCGCCTTGGTCGGCCCACGCGGACCAACGGCACGCTCTGGACAACCACCGGCGTCGTGACACTCAATGGCTCGTGGTCGGTGCGGATCGCGCCGCGGACCGGGTTTGTTTGGGCGGTGAACTCCGGGGGCGCGCCATGACCAGCTCGCCAAGCCGCGCGCGGAGCGGGTTGACGTTGATCGAGTTGGTGGCGTGCATCGTGGTGGTCGCCACGGCGGTGCCCCCGATGCTCTGGTCGATATCGGACGCCACCGTTCGGCAGCTCGGCCCGGTCATGTCGTCGCGGGCCCGCTGGCTCGCAACGGAGCGGCTCGAGGACATCATCGGGGATCGTCACGCCGCTGGACGCGGTTACAGCTATCTGGTCAACGCCAACTACGCCGCTGAGAGCAGCATCAGCGGCTTTCCTGGCTTTCAGCGCGGGGTCGCGATCGTCGAGACCGGGGCGTCGCTGATCGGCAGCGGGACCGGTTACAAAACCGCCACCGTGACCGTGTCCTGGAAAGATCCGCGTCGCGGCGACGTATCGCTGCAGCTCGCCACCGTGCTCACGGAGTACACGCCATGAGCCGCCGACCTTCCCGACACTCTCGCGGCTTCACGCTCATCGAGGCGATTGCCACCATGGTCGTGTTGGGCGTCATGGGCGCTTTCATCTCGGGGCTCATCGTGCGGGTCGCCAACCAGTACAGCGCCACGGCGGTCGCCGGCCGACTGCAAGGGCAGCTCAGCACCGCCATGGAGCGGGTGTTTCGCGAACTGCAGAGCATCCCGGCCCGCGCTGGCGCTTCACCCGTGGTGGCGGAGATCAGCGCCGTCACGGCCTCGTCGGTCACCTTTCGTACCAACTGGGCGCTCTCGCTGGTCGACGGCCAGCTTCTGCTGGCCGAAAGCGGGGCGACCGCGCAGCCGCTGCTGGACGACGTCATCGCGTTCTCGGTCCAAGCGCTGGACGCGCAAGGCGCGGCGCTCGCGGCCAGCCTTTCCGGCGCGGCCTGCGACGCCGTGAACCGGTTCTCGGTCACCATCGCAGTCACCCGCGCTGGCGTCACCGAAACGCTGCGGACGCGGGTGTTCATCCGCGCCCTCCAATCGGGCGCGAGCGGATAAGCCCCACCCCGCTAAGGGCGGCCAATGCCGCGAGCCTCTGTAGTCGATACATCCTCTGAGGTCGGAGTCGATTGGACCGAGAACCCGCATGAAGAACAGCCGTGGACATATCGTCGTCGAAGCCAGCGGCACGCGGCTAATGGTCGCGATCTTGCGCCAGGGCCGGGTCGTGGAACACCGGGCGGAGTGGTTCGCCCAGGGTGACTGGTCATCGTCCTGGCCCGCCGGCCTGGCCGATCGCCGCGACGCCCTCGCGCGGATGACGGCGGAACTGGGCGTGTCGGGCAGTGAAGCGACGATCGTTTACCACGCGCCGTCAACGATCGCCGGGGTGTTCCCGTGCCCCAGCAGCGCGGGTTCGCGCGGGTCCAAGCGTGCCGCCGCGCTGGCGTTGGCGGAGCTCTCGGGCTTCGCCGCCAACGAGCACCCGTCGGCCTGCCAATACCTTGCTGATGACAAGGCCACCACCACCGACGACCCCGCGCCGCTGCATCGGCACACTCTGGCCGTGACCGACCGTCGCAGCAGTACCGAGGCCGTCGCGGTGTGGGCGGCGGCCGCGGGCCTTTGCCCAACCGCGATCACTCCTTCCATCGCGCCGATGCTAGTGGCGGGTGTCGCCTTGACATCGCGATCCGACGCCACCGCCAAGCTCGGCCTCTGGATCGGTGAGCATGAATCCGTGCTCGCGGCGTCGGTGGGCGGACGCCTGCTGTTCGTCCGGACGCTCGCCGTCGGGACCGAGGCAATGGTCGAAGCACTGGGCCGCCCGATCCGCATTAAGGGCGATGACGCACGCGAACCTCTCGTGCTCTCAGGGCAACAGGCGCGGCAGATGCTCTTCCGTTCGGGCATCCCCAGCCCCGAGGACGTACTCGATGCCCGGCAGGGCTTGCTGGGGTCAACCGTACTCCCGCTGCTGCAGCCGATGCTCCAGCGGCTCGCGGTTGAAGTCAAGCAATCAGTCCGTTTCGGGCTACCCGAGAAGGCTCGTGAAGGAGCCGCGCTCGTGCTGGCCGGCCCGGGTGCGCTCGTCCCAGCACTCGGTAAGGCCGTGTCCGCTGCGTGCGGGCTGACCCTCGCCCCGGCGATCGAACAGACCATCATCAACGGCCCGGTGCCGATCGTGCTGGCGCTCCCCGAGCTGATGGGCTGCCAGATCAGCCTGCTTCCTGCTTCGTTCGAACATCAAGAAACCGTCCGACACGTTCGCACCGGCCTACGGCTGGGCATGGCCGCGTGTCTCACGATGATCGGGCTCTCGGCCTCGCTCTCGTGGATGAGCCTGCGGCAAGCACGAGCCGCATTGGCAGGCTCATCGGCGACCGACCTCGCCGCCGCCCAGGGACTCGAGTTACAAGAGCGCGTCGCCGCGGCGCGATTCGCCGTCGAACGCAAGATCGAGGCCGACGTCGGGCCGCTGCCCGCGCTGGGAGGCCTCCTGTCGCTTCTGGCCGAGGCCGCACCTGCGGGGCTCGAACTCGCTTCGATCGAGATCCGCCAGGGAGACCCGCTCGTGGCCGTTGACGGGGCCAAGCCCGGCGGCCGCGGCCCCACGACCATGCGCCTAAGCGGGATCGTCCGCGACTCGGCCCCACAGGCTCTCGCTAAGACACTCAAGACGTTCACCGAAGCGTTGACCGCCGCGCCGATCGTGACCTCGGTTCGCCTCGGGGGCACGCAGCGCGGGGAGCATAACGGTGTGCATGTCAGCCGCTTCGAGATGGTGCTCTCGACACTGGGCCTGCCGCCCGAGGTGCCGCTCGTGACAGCATTGAAGGAGATCCCATGAGCCAGCCTTCCGTTCGAGCCCTTCTGGCCGAGGCGGCGATCGGGATCGCCGTGTGCTGCGGGGCTTACACGCTGGTCGCCGAGCCCGTTGAACGGGCGCTGTTGGCGGAACGCGTAAAGGAGGCCGCGCTGCACCAAGAGACCCACGCCAGCCAGCAGCGGGCCGCTCAAGCGGCCTCGCGAAACGAGCGGATGGCTTCCACGCTCGACTGGGCTCGCCGTGTCGACGCCGCCAGCGTCCTCGCTCGCGACGAGGCGGGGATGCTCGGGGCGTTGATGGAGCACGCGCGTCAGAAACGCGTCCGCATCGACCAGATCCACCCGCTGCCCAATCGCGAGGCGTTCAAACCCGCTGGCGTGGACGCGGCACCAACAGCCCGGACACACCGCACGGCCTACTCGATCCGCCTCGAAGCTACGTTCTCGGATTTTGTCGCATTCATTTACCGCGGGCCGGACGCGCTCGGGTTCATGCGGATCGAATCGATCTCCATCAGCGCGCCCTCCAAGCCCGGCAGCCATGAGGTGCAGGTAACGATTCAGACCGAGCACCTTGGTTTCGACGTGGGTGCCATCCTCTCTGAAGCCAACACATCCAAAGCGGACAAGGTGACACGATGAAGTTCAACCCGCGCACAGGACGGCTGCTGCTCTCCGCGGGCACGATCCTCGCCCCGGTACTCGTCCTTCAGACCGTGCAGGCACTCGTGGGCCAGAAGGCCCTCAAGCCCGCGCAGGCCTCGGCGGGGGCGAGCGCCGAATCGCCGCCCGGATTCGGCAGGGGCGATCAGGCCGAGGCCCGCGCCGCGGTCGCCTGGCTGGCCGCGCGCGGACCGGCGCGGGCCGATCGATCACCCATGATCCCAGCTCTAGAGCTCCCGGCGGTCATAGAGCGACCAGTCGAGCCGGCAGTGATCAACAAACCCGAGCCCGTGGCCAACTCAGAGCCGCTCATCCCGACATCCATCAGCTCGCTGACGGTGACGGCCGTGATGAGCGGGGATCGCGGCGCGATGGCCGTGATCCGCGGGGCCGTCTTCCGTGAGGGTGATGAACTGGCCGACCTGTGGAAAGTGGTCGCCATCGATGCAAGGGCCATGACCGTTCGAGTCCAGGGCCCCAACGGCATCACGCTGGAGCTTACGCGGCGTAAGCCCTGAACCCGGTGAAGCAAATTCGGGATGCGACCGACGCCACTGGCATCAATAGTTTCGATCAGGAGCACTCCCGCGCGAAGCACCCGCGAACAATGCTGGCGGAGCGGCGCGCCCGCCGCGGGAGCAAAGGTATGGGACCCATCAACGGCACCGGATCGGTCTTCGCCGCGATCGCGATCATGGCCGCCAACGGCTCGCCCTGGCCTCTGGCTGCGGCACCGCCCGGCGAGCCTGCCGCCGGGGTTGTCCAGCCCGACGGGTTGGTCCGCGTCTCACCCGAGGAGATTGCCCGGCTAGGGATCCTCACCGAGGCCGTGCGTATGCGACCGATGGAGGAAGCGACGGCGTTGACGGGTACGGTGCGCCCGCTGGCGGAGCTCTCGCAGGACGTGAGCAGCCGCCACGACGGTCGGCTCGTCAGCCTGCACGCTGCCGAGGGCGATCGCGTGAACAAGGGCGACCCACTGGCCGAGATCGACTCGCCCGGACTCGCGCTGCGGATCTTCGAGCTGCGTCGCCTCGAGGTGGAGCACTTGGGCCTGCGCGGGGAACTCTCGGAGGCGGAGAGCCGCGTGCAACGAGGAAACTTGGCGACCGTCGCGCTCGGGGCCATGGCGGACATTGTCGAAGAAGACCTCGCACGCCTCCGCGGCCAAGCGGACGGCGGGAACCAGCCGGGCCTCTTCGAAAAGCGGCTTGAAGCGATCGAGATGCGCCACCGCGCGCAGCTGGCCCAAGCCGATCTGGAGCAGTCTCGCCGCGATGTGCAGAACCGACGCGATCGCGCGGCGGCGGTGCTCCGGGCGGCACAGGCGCTGCGCGATGTCATCGGTCCGCAGATCTCGCCCCCGGGCTCGCAAGGCGGCTGGGCCAGCGATGCCGACCGACCCAACGTTCTGCGACTGACAGCCCCGATCAGCGGCGTCGTTCAGGGCGGCGACGTGGCCGTCGGTCGGGGCATCGTCGCCGGCTGGCCGCTCTTGCGGATCGTGGATCTGAGCATTGTCCGCGTGGAGGCCGAGGTGCCGCCGGGGCTGTGGGAACGGCTGGCAGGCTCGACGGGGCGCCCGGCACGGCTCATCGCTAGCGCCGCACCCGCACTCAGCGAGCCGAGCGGCATGGTCATCGGAGTGAGCCCCGCGCTCGACGAAGCCGCGGGCACGGGTCGGATCTTTGTACAGCTCGAGAATGCAGACCTCGCTCTGCGGACCGGGGCCACGGTGGAGGTTGAAGTGTGGAGCGAAGCGGGAGACGAGACGCTGGCGGTGCCGCGCGAGGCCGTTCGGGAAGATAAGCATGGCCCGGTGGTGTTTGTGCTGGAAGAGGGTGGCTATCGCCGCGCGGCGGTGCGGCTGGGTGCCGTGGGGTTGAAGACCCGCCGGGTGCTGGGCGGACTCAACGAGGGGGACTTGGTGGTCACGGCGGGCGTGGATGAGCTGGCCCGGTTGTGGGCGACGGCCTCTGCCAAGCGGTGATCGACTCACTACGGCTGCAGCGCAGGCGAGCGAGCGAAGGGGACCGCAAAAACAAAGCCGCCGCGGCTTGGGCCACGGCGGCGTTGGGAATGGACGCTTGTGCCGCACGCGGCGGCTGAAGGTTATGGCAGCGCGGGCTGAGCCGAGCCGGTGGCGACGGAGATCTGCTTGCCGGATTCGATGGCCTTGATGAGGTTGCTCGGAGACAGATCCGCAGGGCAGAACTGATTGACGATCGTCTCCTTGCACAGGCGCGACTCGACCGGGCCGAGGCCCAGTTCGTCGACTTGGGCGAAGAGATCCTGCAGCAGCAGGAACGCCTCGCGAGAAGCCTGACCCTGCTGGCTGAGGACCAGCTCGCGATAAGCCACGGCGTTGAAGGCCTCAGGATCGCCGCGGGCGGACTGACCATCGGGCGAGGAGTAGAACATCTCCGTGACCTCGGCTAGGGCGGATTTGAACTCGTCGTTACGAGCCTTGAGCACGTCGGCGATCGCTAGCACATTGCGGATGGAGTCGAGCGAGAGGCGACCTTCGGAGATGGGCCGCTCGCCATCACCCAAAGCCCTCGCAGTATCCGGGCGGTCGATGTAGAGGGCCCGGCCCACGAAGAACTCAATGGCCTCTTTGACATCAAAGTCCTTGACGAAGATACCATTCTCTTCAAGCTGGTCCCTTTGGGCTTGGGCGATCGTGGTCTCGATCTGGATCTGCGGACTTTCGACGAAGATAAACGGGGTGATGAGGCGGGCGGCGTCCACCCCGCCGGTGCCCTGCGCGCGGCGAGATAGGCCGAAGAATTGTGTGGACATGGCCGTGGGGTTGCGGAACTCGTCGAAGAACTGCTGCTGGGTCCCGACCACGTCAGAGAAGTACTGGCGGGCGAAGAAGCCGCCGCCGTTGGTCACCACAGCGTCGAGGTTGGCGTACTCAACTCTCGCGAATCCCGGATTCTCGACAGTGAGCGATACACCACCGGAGAACCCAATGGATCCGCCAGCGACGATGGAGAGGTTGGCGATATCGGAGGCACGGATGACCACGATCGGCGGCCCCGCAGATGTGCCGAAGACGGCGACGGGAGACAATAAATCGTCGGCGGAGCCGGCGGCACGGGTGCGGAACTGAACCAGCGGCGAGATCACCTGGATGTTGCCGATCGCGGTGGTGTCAACCATGCGGACGCGAGTCGTGGCGTCGAGCGTGAGCCCGCCGAAGGCCGTGACGCGTTCACGGGCACCATTGGGTGTGGCTGCATCAGGGCCGAAGGTGACGTTGTCCCCGCGAACGGTGAAGGTGCCCATCGGGGCGGTGGTCCCGTTAAAGGTGACCGCGCCGGTCATGGCGTTCACCGTGAAGTTCGTGGGGGCGGCGAAGACGATCGTCGCGAGCGACGGGGTCGTCGCGCGGACGCTGGCCCCGGCGTCGATCACCAGGTTGGCCAGCCGGGTGGTGCTGCCGATTGACCCGCCAAAGAGAATGGCAGGACTGAGGTTGAAATCGGCCAAGACAGGAACGGTCGGGGCATAGACGCCAGCCTCGGCGGCGGTGGTTTGGATCGTGAGGTTGAAGGCTCCGTCGATGTTGGAGCGGAAGATCATCCGGCCGTTGCCACCGTCGATCGTCGAGTTGCCGGTGAGAGTGATGGCGTTGGCGATATCAACGGCCAGGGCTGAGCTGGCCCCGCCGTTGTTGGCGACGTTGATGGTGGCGGTGTTGAGCGTGAGCCCGCCGCCGCCGGACTGGGTGAACGCGCCGTCGAGGCCGAAGGTACCGGCGAGTGACGCCGCGCCCGAGTTGACCAGCGTGAACGTGCCGTTGTTGGTGGTGGTGACCCCGCCGGTGATGGCGAAGGTCGTGCCTGTAAGGCTGACGCCGCCCGCGGCGTTGGTGTTGAGGAGCCCGGAGTAGGTGCCGGTGCCCGTGCCGGCCTGTTGCGTGATCGTCGATGCCGAGATCGCGCCCGCGTTAACGTCGGTTGCCGAGGCGATCGTCAGGTTGCCCAGCCGCGTGGTACCGCCGACGACACCGGTGAAGACGACGTTGCCCGTGCCCGCGGTCAGGGACAAGTTCTGGCCGCCGTTGACGGTGCTGGCGAAGCTGATGTTGCCCGCGCCCGCGCCGGTGTTGATGCTCGTGGCGGCCGTCGCGAGGGTGACGGCACTGGTGAAGTCGACGTTGTCGTTGGTGGTCGTGATCGAGGACCCGTTGAGCGTGACGGCCCCGGCGCCGGACTGGTTGAACGCCCCGTCGAGGTTGAGGGCGTTGTTGTTGATGCTCGCGGCCCCGCTGTTGGCCAGCGTGAAGGTGCCGTTGTTGGTGGTGGTGGCCCCGCCGGTGATGGCGAAGGTGGTGCCCGTGAGGCTCACGCCGCCCGCGGCGTTGGTGTTGAGGGCGCCAGCGTATGTGCCGGCGCCAGTGCCGGCCGACTGGGTCACGGTGGCCGCGGTGATAGCCGCCGCCGTCACGTCCGTCGCCGACGCGATCGTCAGGTCGCCCAGCCGCGTGGTGCCGCCCACGGCACCGGTGAAGACCACGTTGCCCGTGCCCGCGGTGAGGCTCAGGCTCTGGCCGCCGTTGAGCGTGCTGCTGAAGGTGATGTCGCCGATGCCCACGCCGGTGTCGATGCTGCTGGCCGCGGTAGCGAGCGTCACGGCGTTGGTGAAGCCGACATTGTCTTCGGTCGTGGTAATGATCGCCCCACCCAGCGTGACGGCCCCGCCGCCCGACTGGGCGAAGGCACCGTCGAGGCCGAAGGTCCCGGCGAGCGACGCCGCTCCCGAGTTGACCAGCGTGAAGGTGCCGCCGGTGGTGGTGGAGGCCCCGCCGGTGATGGCGAAGGTGGTGCCCGTGAGGCTGATCCCGCCGGCGGCGTCGGTGTCCAGCGCGCCCGCATAGGTTCCCAGGCCGCTACCGGCCGATTGCGTGATCGTCGAGGCGCTGATGTCGGCCGCATTGACAGTCGTCGCGTTCACGATCGTCAGATCACCAACGCGGTTTGCCGCGCCGACGGCTCCGGTGAAGGAGACCGCGCCGGTCGCGTTGATGCTCAGGTTGCGGGCACCGCCGGTGTGCGAGTCGGTCGTGTCGGCCGCGACGAACGAGCCGACGGTGAACGAGCGGGTGCTGCCGACGGTTCCTCCGAGGCGGATCGTGTCGTTGTGCGTCACGCCGCCGGTGGCTGTTACGTCGGACTCGAAACGGGTGGTGCCGTCGGCGTCGGTGAGCAGGCTCAAGGCCGACTGGGCCGCGGTGCCGCCGATGACGCCCTGGAACAGCGTGAGCCCGTTGCCCGTGGTGGTGTTGAGCGTCAGCAGACGGTTGCCGGTGGCGTTGTCGGAGCGGATGGTGCCGTTGGCGGTGAAGGTGATGTTGGGAGCCGCGAGCGTGACGTTGCCGACAAGGCAGACAGCCTCGTTGAAGTTGAGGTCGTTGGTGGTGCTGATCGTGATGGTCGAGGTGATGTTGCCGAGGCAGGTTTGGCCGCTGCCGTCGAGCGTGAGCGTGCTGACGCCGCTGATGTTCCCGGTAAGGAAGGTGTCGCCGGTGATATTGAGGATGAGGGCGTTGCCGTTGCCGGTGACGGCACCGAGCGTGAGCATGGCACCGCTGTAGCTCAGGTCGTTGTTGAGCGTGAGCAGCCCGTTGAGCGTGGCGAACTCGAGCGTCGTGGTGCCGCCGATGGCTCCGACAAAGCTGACGGGGGCGTTGATGGTGAGCGACTCTTGGCCGTTGGTGGTGCCGTTGAGCGAACCGCCGAAGGTGATGAGGGCGGGGCTGTTGAAGACGGCGTCCTGAGCGAGCGTGGCGTTCTCGTTGTAGGTCTGGGTGCCGGTCGTGGTGATTGTGACCGTGCCCACGCCGGAGTTACCGAAAGTGATCGTGCCATCGGCGTTGGTGAGGATCGAGAGCAGCGCCTGGGTCACGCCCACGTCGCCGCGGAAGCGGGTGTTGCCCGCACCGGAGGTATTGAGCTCAAGACCGCGAGCCCCGCCCGCGGCCGAGTCAACGGTGCCGACAAAGTCGAACGAGCCAGCGGCGAACGTCCGCGTCTGGGTGGCCGTCCAGTTGAGGGTGACGGCGTCGCTGTAGACCTGAGCGCCGGTGGTGTTCACGGCGTCGCCGAGGATCGTGGTGCCGCCTGCATTGGTGGTGAGGCTGGTCAGAGCCACCGAGTTGCCCGCGCCCTGGGTGAGGCTGGTGTTGCCGGTAGTGTTGAGCGTGAGGGCCTGGCCACCGTTGATCGTGCTGCTGAAGGTGATGTTGCCGTTGCCAGCGCTGACGCTAGTCGCGCCGGTGAGCGTGACGGCCCCGCCGCCCGACTGGGCGAAGGCACCGTCGAGGCCGAAGGTCCCGGCGAGCGACGCCGCTCCCGA
>ENA-ORBV01004140-ORBV01004140.1-microbial-mat-metagenome-genome-assembly--contig:-NODE-4140-length-28236-cov-5.829255_pt1 | contig 28236 bp, 27 predicted proteins | sample MGYA00237777_ERZ505514 | MGnify/ENA primary metagenome ERZ505514 (study PRJEB26160, sample SAMN06269048) | microbial mat metagenome | isolation source: Oligotrophic lake microbial mat | place...
GAGGCGGTGGGCTACCGTTCCTTGTATGACCCGGAGAGCATCAAGCCGCGGTCCTGAGTGCGGCCGTCGGAAGACCCGGGAACTTCGTGGTCCGGCAGCCCCCTGCGCCTGCTTGCGCGATGTGATTGAGCGGCTGCCAAGGCTGCTGGTCAGACGCCTATTCTCCGGCGCGGGCGCTCCCATCCTTCGCCAGGTATTACCTGAGTAGTGTTACGATGGCCAACCCACTGGAGGTAAAGCGGTGCCCACTTTGTCTGTCAAACTCCCTGAAGAAACCAAACAACGCATCCAGTCGGTGGCGCAAAGCCAGGGCACGACGGTGCATGCCGTGATGGTGCAGGCGATTGAATCCGCGCTTTCAAATGCGGAGCATCGGAATTCTCTGCTTGCTTCGGCGCTGCGGGCGCGCGAGCAGGTACTGGCCACTGGAACCGTTCTTGATGGCAGGCCGTTTGTTGACTATTTGAAAGCCAAAACGCGAGGGGACAAGGTCCGGCGCCCTCGACCCATCAGACTGGCCTCCCTGATTTCGACTGGCAAATGACACGATGGGTGTTTGCAGCCGCGGCGGCGGAAGACCTTGAGCGCTTGGTCGAATTCCTGCATGAGCGGTTTCCTGAGGATGCTATCCAGACCGTCGACATCATCACCGATGCGCTGAACATTCTTCAGCGGCATCCGCGTATCGGCCGTCCCCTGGAGGCTGCCTTGCGCGAATTGGTAATCTCAAGGGGCAGGACCGGCTATCTTGCCCTGTACGAATATGACGAGGTGTCCGACCTGGTGATCGTGCTTGCCGTACGCCACCAGCGCGAGCAGGGTTACCACTGACGGCATCCGGTGCAGCAGCCTTCTGTAATGCCCCGTGTGTTGTGCTTCTCTGGCGACGTGGAAGTTCAGAAGGTCGCGCCGGTGGGATACCGCTCCTTGTACGACCCGCAGAACATCAAGCTGCGGTCCTGATCGCCGCCGTCCTGCAGCCCCCGGTGATCGAGGAGCCCCGCGCTCGGCTTGAAGCGTAAAACCCGCAAATACGCTTCAGAAGTGAAGCGCATTTGCCGAAAATGCACTTCATGTGGATCTGGCAATCAGAGGCTTGGCCGAACTTCGCGTACGACGCGCAGGCGCTGCAGCCCGCGCTGGCGTCGGCGCGCTTGGCCCAGGGGCGCATGCTGGGCGTGGCCAGCAGCCTGAAGCTGGTTGACCTGGCTGCCCTGCAACTGGACGGATGGGCTGAGGAAGCCATTGCCACTGCGCAGATCGAGGGGGAAGTGCTCCAGGTCCATTCGGTGCGCGCATCCGCCGCCCGCCGGTTGGGGTTGGAGGGCGCCAGCCGCGCCAGACGGGACGCGCGCACGGAAGGGACGCTCGACATCCTGCAAGCCGCCGTCCAGGGTTGGGACAAGCCGCTGAAGCAGGCCGCCCTGCTGGACTGGCACGCGGCGCTTTTCCCGACAGGTCGCAGCGGAGTTAAGCGGTTGTCGCCCGGCGCCTGGCGTACCCACACGGAGCCTATGCAGATCGTCACCGAGCGGATGGGCAAGTCCGATGTCGTGCACTACCAAGCACCTGCATCCCATGCCGTGCCGGCCGAGATGAAGGCGCTCCTGGCGTGGTTTGAAGCGCATCGCATCAAGCCTGGGATGGATGGCATCGTGCGCAGCGCCATCGCGCACCTGTGGTTTGAAATGGTGCACCCGTTCGAAGACGGCAATGGCCGCATCGGCCGGGCCCTGAGTGAACTCGCGCTGGCCCAGGACATGCACAGCAGCCAGCGGCTGTACAGCCTTTCTCACCAGATATTGCAAGACCGCGCCGGGTATTACCAGCAACTGAACGCAGCCAGCGCGCAGGGCCGGATGGACGTCACGGCGTGGGTGCTCTGGTTTGTGCAATGCGTGGAGAAAGCCTGCCTGGCTGCACTCGGCCACATGCAGGCCGCGAGCGCCAAGACCCGGTACTGGTCAGTATTGAATGAAGAACATCCGAAGCTGACGGCAAGCCAGAAGAAGGTGCTGAACAAGCTCTATGACGCCGGCTCTGGTGGCTATGGCGGGGGCATGAGCACGGAGAAGTATGTGGCTATCGCCGGTGTGTCGCGCGCGACGGCGTATCGCGAGCTGACAGATCTGGTGGATACAGGCTTGCTGCTGCGCACGGGGCAGGGCAGGGGGACGCGGTACGAGCTTGCCGCGCCCTGAGTTTTTCTGCGCCAGGGCTCAACCGAGGCCCGCAGCCTCCTTCGCCCGCATGTTCGCCTCAGTGTTTTCGCAATGCGTCAAGTACTGCAGGCCGGCGGTCATGCGCTTCGCCATCCGCAGAGGAACAGCTTTTTCGATGTTGTGCACCATGCAGTAAAGCTGCCACTGCGCGTTGACCTTCTACCAGCCGCGAAGGTCGAACCGTCGCTGTCCCTTTTTGTGCTGGCCCAGTACCGGGGTGCCAACGTCAAAGTGACGGACACCACCGCGCAGCACGGCTGCCTGGGTGTGTGGGGCCCAATGCCCGCACCGTCCTCCAGAAAATTGCCGACGATCCCGAGGCCTGGACGCAGGAGAACTTCCCGTTTGCGGCCCTGCGCAACCTGAAATCAAGGGGGCGCGCAGGCTCATTTGGAAGATGCCTGTAGAGTCTGCAACGGTGCCAGTAACGCAGCGACCTTCGCTCCGCCCTGTTTAGCGAGTTCGGGGTTCTGCAGCCACATTTGGACCATGAACTCACGTGTCTCGTCGCAGCGGTTCAGCACCGCGAGCATCGACTCCTGCGATATGACTGTTCTGACGGCGTGGAGATGACTATCAGACATTGGGATCTTCTCCCCGCTTGATTTTCTCAAGCGCCACGATATCGAGTTGATCTTTGGGCCGGTTTGCAATGCGTTTCATTTCCAGCAGATGATCAATGCTGGCAATCCGCACCGTATTGCCGAACAACTTGCCCTCTGCTGCGCCCGCAGCCAGCTTTTCGTAGGAAACATCCGGTTTGACAAGCACGTCAACCACACTGCCCCCTACGCCGGGCTCCCGCAAGGCAAATGCCAGCATGCCCTTTTCACGGTGCCATTGGTCGATCAAACTGGCATTCCTCAACGACTCTATGGGGACGGGAGTGACAGGTGTCAAGCCAAACCGTTTGGCAACCTCTATGAAGCGCGATAAATTTTCATCGCCCATGTCCAACACCAGGTCGATGTCGTAGGTCATGCGCAAGTAGCCGTGGAGTTGCACCGCCAGCCCGCCGACCAGGACGAACTCAACCGATTCTTTGCTCAGGGTTAGTAGAAGGTCAACGGTCTTCATCGCATCAGCACTCTTCATGACCTGTGGAAAGGTGGAAAGGTGGAACAAATATATTTCTAGTGCACATGACTTGAACACTCAAAGTCGGTGACATCTGGCACTTGTCTTTGTCAACATAGTTAACTCTCCAGCTTTCAACCGGGTCAATTGCTACTTTTGGCAGGGGAATGGCTTTGATAACTTTACGAACTTCAAGGCGACTGAGGCCATACGCGACCGATGTACTGTCGTAGTCGGCATCGCCTAGCCCATCGGCGACCAAATCCCATCGCACTTCCATTGTCCCTGACCCAGCCCGCAACCAACCAAAGCCCGGCTTCGGTAGCAACTCTCCCGCCAATGCCAAGTGATACTGCATCCGAGCGACCACCGGTTTCGTTGCCCAGAATACCCACCCTGCCAGGATTTGCAATGAGCGTAACTTTGTCACCCGCTGATCTGCCCACACTGCAGTGGCCAAATGCGCATCATCGCTTTCATCACATTCAGCCAGCGCAGACATTCACAAAATTCTGGTGCACGTCGTGGTGGAGCGCCTTGCCCCGCGCATTACCGCGGCACGCGCGCCACCGCTGTGGGATGACTGTGGCGCGCAGGAGCCTGGGGAAAGGGTGAATGCCATGCCGCACTGGGGTATGACCAGCCAATTGGCACCCGATTACCCTGACGGTCAGCGCACTATGGCCCCTGGAACATGACTGGTTGGACGTGCCTTGGCCCGCGCCTCAAGTTCCACACTCGGACCTCAGGCAACGCGGTGCAACAAGGGCGCACCTAACGTCAGTCGGCGGCAATTTTCGACCGCAATGCCCAGGCTGCGTTGCAAGGTCTCCGGCGTGAGCCAGGCGACGTGCGGCGTGACAACCACGTTGTCCAGGGCCAACAGCGGATTGTTGGCCGATGTCGGCTCCTGCGCCAGCACGTCCAGACCGGCAGCGCGCAGGTGGCCGCTGCGCAAGGCGGCAAGCAAAGCGGCTTCATCGACCAGTCCGCCACGCGCCGTGTTGACCAGAACCGCGCCGCGTTTCATGCGCGCCAGGCGCTGCGCGTTGATCAGCCCTGCCGTATCCGGGTTCAGCGGAATATGCAGTGAGACCACATCGGCTTCGGACAGCAGGCCATCCAGCGTGCGCCAGCTTTCGGACGCCGCCCCGCTGCGATTGGTGTGGAGCACACGTGCGCCCAGGGCCAGCAGTACCGGTGCCAGCTTGCGTGGCACTGCACCAAAACCGACCAGGCCGACACAGCGCCCAGCCAGTTCGCCGCAGTTGTCCAGCGCGTCGGGCGCCAGCGACCATCCGGCGCCCGCACGCGTCGCCGCATCGAGCAGCAGCACGCGCCGCAATGCGGCCAGCATCAGCATCAAGGTGTGCTCTGCAACCGCCTGGCTGTTGCTGCCAGGCATGTTGCACACGGCTACGCCAAGCGCGCGCGCCGCATCCAGATCAATCGTGTTGACTCCGACGCCGATCTTCTGGATCAGGCGCAAGCGTGGCGCAGCAGCGATCATGGCGGCGCTCACTGGCTTGAGCACATGCAGCAATACCTGCATCTTTGGCAATGCGGCATCGAACCCTCCGGTATCGGCTTCATCAACCAGTTGCACCGTGAGCCCGGGCAGGGCCGAACAAGCCGCGTCCAGCATGCCGCGCAAGCCAGAGCTGGCGCGGTAATGCAATACGGCACGCAGGCCGTTGGCGCCATTCATGGCGTGGCCCGCCAATGGCTAGCCAACACGCACGTAGCGAGAGGGCAGGAATGGGCGACGGGCATGGCAACTGGCATCCGTCGATTTTGCGGCATTGACAATCACCTGGGCATTCGGTCCAACCCACTCCGGTGACAAGCCCGCCATCCGCTATGCAGTTGCCAGCCGTTGCCCGACCATGGTCTATCATCATTTCACTGGTGCCGACATGTACACACCGACCTGGCTGACAGTGCCTGCAGGCCCGTTCACGATGGGCAGCGACGCGCGCGACGCGGCGCCCCCGCTTGCCAACGAGTTCCCGCAGCAGCAGCTGGTGCTTGAGCACTACCGCATCAGCCGCGTACCCGTCACCAATATGCAATACCACGCGTTTTGTGCTGCCACGGGCCACGCGGCGCCGGGCCACTGGCGCGCGGCAGCGCCAGCCGCTGGCACCGGGTTGTGCCCGGTCACCTACGTCAGCTGGCACGATGCACAGGCCTTTTGCGCGTGGGCCAAAGTGCGCCTGCCCAGCGAAGCCGAATGGGAAAAGGCCGCCCGCGGGCCTTTGACGATGGAGGCCGACGCGGCGCCCAACCAGCGCTGGTGGCCCTGGGGAGACACGCTGCCCGACGCGACCCGCTGCCACTTCGATGGCCACTCGCAAGGCCTTGCGCCAGCGGCCCAAGGTGTGTTGCCGGTAGGCCAGTTTCCGCTCGGCGCCAGCCCGTACGGCGTGCTCGACCTGGCAGGCCATGTCTGGGAGTGGACCAACAGCCGTTACCGCGCCTATCCGTACCGGGCCGACGACGGCCGCGAAGATCTGCGCCAACCTGGCGCGCGGGTGGTGCGCGGCGGCTCTTACCAGGACGGCCCGGGTCCTATCCGCTGCGCCGCGCGCCACAGCATGGTGTGCGGTGTGCGCGATGTCTACATCGGCTTTCGCGTTGCCGCCACCAGTGCCAGCCCCACCCTCGCGCTGGACTGGATCGACATTCCCGCTGGCCCGTTTGTGTTGGGCAGCCAGAAGGTGGCGCTGCGCGGCAGCGCGGTGCTGGGCAGCGAGTTGCCGCAACACCGGGTGCAACTGGCAGATTTTCTAATCGCACAAACCCCCGTGACCAATGCCGCCTATGCCGACTTTGCCAGCAGCACGGGAACCCCGGCGCCGCCGCACTGGCCCAAGGGCGTGTTGCCGGCCCGTCTGCACGACCATCCGGTAACCCACGTGGACTGGCACGATGCACAGGCCTTCTGCCTTTGGGCCGGCGTGCGCCTGCCCAGCGAGGCCGAGTGGGAGAAGGCGGCGCGCGGCGCTGGCAGCGCGGGCGCAGCAATTTACCCTTGGGGTGATGCAGCACCGGACGGCGGCCGACTCAACTACCGGCGCAACCGCAAACGCCTGGGCACGACACCGGTGGGCCACTATCCGCGCGGCGCCAGCCCCTACGGAGCGCTCGACATGGCGGGCAATGTGTGGGAGTGGGTCAGCAGCGCCTATGCGCCGTATCCCTACCGGGCGGACGATGGCCGCGAGGACCCGGCCGCCCCCAGCCAGCGCGTGTTGCGCGGCGGCTCATTTGCAAGCCCGCATGCCAGCTTCGTGCGGTGTGCCATGCGCAGCCTGAGTTACGCAGCGCGGCGGCGCGAGCACATCGGGTTTCGCGTGGCCCGGTAGTGCAGTGTGGCACGCTATGGAGCCCATGAGGGTTCTATCGTCCGGCCCGACGGCGCGCTCGGGCATCATCTGCGCGAGTGCGCATGTGTCCCGGCGCGGACGCCCGGCGCGCTGATCAACCGGTACCAAGTGCCGCCGGGTCAAACGCCGACCGCCGACGCCTCCAGATGGTGCGACGACGCGGGCATGGCCAGGACATCCAGACCACTGGCTCACGGAACCGGCAAGGCCTTGCGCCCCGCATACACCGCGCCCGTGCCAATGGCTGCCTCGACACGCAGCGCCTCGTTCCATTTGGCCATACGTTCGGAGCGGGCGAACGAACCTACCTTGAGTTGGCCGGCGTTCCAGCCCACCGCCAGATGCACGATGGCGACGTCTTCGGTTTCGCCAGAGCGCGCCGACACCACCGTGCCCCAGCCGGCGGCGCGTGCCACCTCCAGCGCCTGCCATGTCTCGCTGATGGTGCCGGCCTGGTTGGGCTTGAGCAACACCGCATTGCACGACCCCGCTGCCACTGCGTCCCGGACCAGGGCCGCGTTGCTGACCAGGAAATCGTCACCAATCACCTGCACCTTGTGGCCGACGGCGGCGGTAAATTCGCGCATGCCTTGCGCGTCGTCCTCGGCCACCGGATCTTCGACGGAAAGGATGGGATAGCGCGCAACCCAGCCGAACAGCAGTTCGAGCCAGTCGCTGGTATCAAAACTGCGCTGCTCCAGCCCCAGGGTGTAACGCCCGTTGCGGCCAAACTCGGAGGCCGCGATGTCCAGCGAGATCGCAACCTGGTCGTGGCGGTAACCCGCCGCGTCGATGGCCCGTACCAGGGTCTCCAGCGCTTCTTCGTTGGACTTGAAGTCGGGCCACCAGCCGCCCTCGTCGGCCACACCGCAGCGTCGGCCCATGCGTTCCATCAGCTCGCCCGCCGCGCGGTACACCTCGGCGGTCATCACCATGGCCTCGTCGAAGCTTGCCGCACCAATCGGCATGATGAGAAAGTCTTGCACATCCACGCGCCGCCCGGCATGGGCACCGCCGCCGAAGATCTGAATCTCCGGCAGCGGCATGCGCACCGGCGCGCCGCCCGACAGGTGGCGCCACAGCGGCAGTCCGGCAGCAGCCGCAGCGGCCTGCAGCACAGCGAGCGAGGTGGCGATGGTGGCGTTTCCGCCCAGCGCAGACTTGGTCGATGTACCGTCCAGCGCAATCATTGCGCCGTCCACCGCCTGCTGGTCCATCGCGTCCATGCCCACGATGCAACGCGCAATCGCCCCGTTTACATTGCCGATGGCGCGCTGCACGTCAAAACCCCCAAGCTGCAGGCCACCATCGCGCAGGTCGACCGCCTCGCGGCTGCCACGCGAAGCCCCGGCTGGTGCGACGCCTCGGCCAAGCGCGCCACCCGCGAGCCGCACGTCCACTTCCACGGTGGGGCGGCCGCGCGAATCCCAGATTCGGCGCGCCAGAACAGATTCAATCTTGCTACCCATGGCTACCCCAGCGTTGGCGGATTTCGGACAGTTTCAAAACACGTTGCTCCAACAACGGGATCGCAAAACGCCGCACCTGCTCGCGCTCGGCGTCCTTCGTGATGTACTCCACCGGCGACTTGCCATCGATACGCGCCAACAGCAGGCCCGCCAGCAGGGCGCAGGCGCGCGCTTCGAGCGCCGCCACCGGCTCCCAGTTGACGCCCCCCAGGTAGCTCGCTGTGAGCATGTCGAAGCAACGCAGGTAACCGCTGCGCTGCGCAGGACGCCAGACACACTTGAGCAGCAGGTGGTTCAGGCAAAAGGCCAAGTCAAACGCCGGGTCACCATACCACGCGCATTCGGCGTCCAGGAAGACCGGGCCGCGCGCGCCGATCAGGATGTTCTTCGGGCTGATGTCGCCGTGTACCAGGGCCAGGCGTGTACCTGCTGTCGTCTCGACCAGCCGCTGCAGCACGGCAGCGCACGCCGGATGTTTGCGCGCCGCCTCGACAAAATATGGTTCCAGGCGCAGCGCATGGAAGTCGGCGTCGTTGGCAAAAACACGCGCCAGCTCCGCGTCACCGGCGGTGGCCGCATGGATGGCGACCAGATTGTGGCCAACTGCCTGCGCTGTTTCGGGTTCGATCACTCCGTCGCGCAACAGCGACTTCCAGACCGGGTAGTCGGCCGGTTCCAGCCAGGCCATTGCAAACGCGTTGCCTTGCGCGTCATCGCCCAGAATCTCGGGCACCCCGCCCGGGATGACGCGCATCGCCAAACGCAGCCAGGCCACTTCGGCACGGTTGCGCCGCACCGGCGCCTCCCACAGACTGGCCACCTTGAGCCGGGCCAGCGCGCGCTTGATACACAGCGGCCCGGCAACGGTGTCCGCACGCACGATCAGGGATGACACACCACCGGTCAATGGCGTCAACAGCGGCGTCTCGCCAGGCTGAAGCAATTGCATACGGTGCATGGCGTGCAGCAGCATCTCGGCATCCGCCGCATCCAGCTCCAGAGCGTCTGCAGAAACGGTTGCGTTTTGCGCCATCACATCCCCTGCAGCCGCGCCAATTCGGCTGGCACGGCCTCAGCCAGAAAATCGAAAACCCGCCGCACCAGCCGGTTGCCGCGAATCTCACGGTGCACCGCCAGCCAGCAGGGCAGCGCCGGGATTGGCAGTTCCGGCAGTACGCGCACTACGCCCGGCCAGTGGCCGATGTTGTAGGCAGCCACGAAGCCGATACCGGCACCGGCTTCCACCATACGGCCATAGGCCACCTGGTGGTCGGTGCGCAACACGAACTGCTGGCGTGACAAGGCGACGCCCTGCGCCGCAAATCCGCGGATCATGGTGTCGTCAAGGTCGTATCCGATCAGCCGGTGCTGCAGCAGATCACGCGCCGAGCGCGGCGTGCCGGCACGTGCCAAGTAGTCGCGGTGCGCGGCGGCCACGATGGCAATCTCACCCAGCTTCTTCGCAATCAGCGAGTTCTGCATGGGCCGCACCATGCGCAACGCGATATCGGCCTCGCGCCGCAGCAGATTGTTCAAGGCATTGGTGGCCACCAGCTCCACCTCAATCCCGGGTTCGAGTTGCTGCAACGAGGCAATTACCGGTGGCATCAGCCAGACTGCCGCCACTTCGCTGGTGGTGATGCGCACCGTGCCCGTGGTCTGGTCGCGCGCCTTCGACAGGCCGCGCGACAGGGCCTGCGCGCCATCCTGCATCAAGCGCGCCGCGTCGGCAATTGCCAGCGCCGCCGCAGTGGGTGTCAGACCGCGACCGGTGCGCTCGAACAGCGGCGCGCCGAGTTGCGCCTCCAGCTCGGTCACGTGGCGGCTCAGGGTGGGCTGTTGTGCGCCCAGGCGTCTGGCGGCGCCGGTCAGGCTGCCAGCATCGAGCACGGCCAGAAAACTCTTGACCAGCGCCCAGTCGAAGTGGTCAGGGAGTTCTTGTGCCATGCAAAATTGTATGGCTGTCTTGCAGGTTTAGGCAATTGTCGAATGGGCGGCGCAGGACCACACTCGCCCCATTCGCGCTGCACTGCGCTTTTACGGGAACACACCATGACCACCTCCAGCCAACCTGCAGTCCTGATCCTGGGAGCCAATGGCCGCATCGGTCTGTGCCTGGCCCAGGCCTTCCACGAGGCCGGCTGGCGCGTGATTGCCCAGTTGCGGCGTAGCCCTGACCCGCGTTTGGCCGCCGCTGTTCAAGTCACGCAAACCGACATCGGCGACAGCGTGCAGTTGGCCCGTGACGGGGCTGGCGCCAGCCTGGTGGTGCACGCGCTCAATCCGTATTACACCCGCTGGGCCACCGAGCTTGTGCCAATGGCCAGCGCAGCGATGGACGTGGCGCAGCGCCTGGGTGCGCGCCTGCTGCTACCCGGCAATATCTACAATTTTGGCGCTGCGATGCCGCCCCTCCTCCTCGAAAACACGCCACAAACGGCAGCCACGCGAAAGGGCGTCTTGCGCACACGGCTTGAGGCCGAACTCGAACGCCGCGCTGCCGAGGGCAGACTGGCCGTCAGTGTCGTGCGCGCAGGCGACTTCTTCGGCGCCAGCACGGGGAACTGGTTCGACCAGGCCATCGTCAAGTCGCTGCGCGCCGGCAAGCTGGTCTATCCCGGCCCGCTGGACGTGCCGCACGCATGGGCCTATTTGCCAGACCTGGCACGGGCCTTCGTGGCGCTCGCCGAACGCCCTGCCCGGCAATGCGCGGCATTCGAGCGTTTTCACTTTGCCGGCCATACCCTGACCGGGCAGCAGTTGCTCCAGGCAATCCAACAAGCTGCCACCATCCTGGGTGTGCCGCGCAGCAGGGACTGGGTGCACGGCAACATGCCTTGGAGCTTGATCCGACTGGGCGGCCTGGTCGTGCCAATGTGGCGTGAACTCGCCGAGATGGCCTATCTGTGGAGCGTCCCGCATGCGCTGGACGGCCACGCGCTGGAACGTGCCGTCGGGCCGCTGGTGCATACAGCCCTGCCCGATGCCGTGCGTGAAACCTTGCGTGGCCTGGGTTTCGGCATACCGTCGACCACAACCGGTGCCCACACGCCGTTTTTGGCCAAACACCCGTGATCACAAAACCCGCTTTTCACAACCTCCAGGAGATTTCCATGATTGCAATGACCCACGCCAGAACCGCCCACAACAGTGACAGCAGGTCCGAACCGGCGCGCTCGGTCGCACTGGGCACGTTTTTGGTCATCGAAGCCCTTTTGCCGTTTGCCCCCCTTGCCATCCTCGGCCCGGCCATCGGCTGGCCGCAATCCCTGGGCAACCCCGCAGCCGCCCAACTCAGCGCCATTGCAGCCAACGCAGATACGGTGGCCTTTGGCTACGGCGTCTACCTGTTGTACTCCATCCTGATCGCTCCGCTGATGATTGCGCTGGCCTGGCGCCTTCTTGGCGGCCTGCAGCGCCCGCTGGCGGCCACGGTGGCGGCCTTCGCCGCGCTGTCGGTGCTGGCCCGGGCGATCGGCATCCTGCGCTGGCTCACGGTGATGCCGGTGCTGGCGGCGGCGCACGCGAGCGCCGAACCTGCTGGCCGCGCGCAGATTGAAATGTTGTTTAACGCGCTCAATGCCTATGGTGGCGGCGTTGGAGAAGTGCTCGGTGTCAGCCTGTTCATGGCGGCGTCGCTTGGCATCTTGTCGGTAGCGGCACTGGCTAGGCGCAGCATGCCGCGTGTTCTTGCAGGCCTGGGCCTGCTGGCCAGCGTGCTGCTGGCGGCAATCGCCCTGCCCGCGTTCGGCCTGCCCGGCCTGGTGCCGGTGGCGGTGGCCGTGTCGGTGTTGTCCATCTGGATGTTGGCGGTGGGGGTATGGATGTTCATACGCCGCCACTAACTTTCATGAGTCGGAGTGACGCGCCCCGAATCATTCAATAATCCGGGAATCGCTGGTTTTTACCGCAAGACTTCCGACCGTTTCGATTGTGAGTTATTTCACGTTAACAAAGCGCAGCGAAAGCAGGGGCCTTGCTTACAATCGGCGCCGCCCCATGCTCTTCAACCCCGCACTGCGCCAGCAGATCCAGAACAACCTGCGCCTGCTGCAACTGCGCCCCGCCGCCGTGGGGCCACACCGCGCTGCCGCCGTGGCGGTGGCCGTCACCGAAGAAGGCTGGGGCGCCAATCTGCCCGGTTGCAACACACCGGCCCTATGGAGCACCCAGGCCGCGCTGGTCCTGACACGGCGCGGCTCGCAACTGGGCCGACATGCCGGCCAATGGGCCTTGCCCGGTGGACGCATGGACCCGGGCGAATCGGCCGAACAGGCCGCCTTGCGCGAACTCGCTGAAGAAGTGGGACTGGTACTGGATGAGGAGGCGGTCCTGGGGCGGCTCGACGACTTCGTCACCCATTCCGGCTTTGTGATCACGCCGGTGGTCGTGTGGGCTGGCGCCGCACCGCATTTGCATGCCAACCCGGGCGAGGTGGCCAGCATCCACCGCATTCCGGTGGCCGAGTTCATGCGTACCGATGCGCCGCTGCTTGATGCGATCGCCGACAGCGCGCACCCGGTCTTGCGGATGCCGGTGGGCCACACCTGGATCGCCGCGCCAACCGCCGCGCTGCTCTACCAGTTCCGCGAGTTGTGTATTGCCGGACGTCCAACCCGGGTCGCCCACTTCGAGCAGCCCCTGTTTGCGCGCAAGTGATTGCGGCTCAACCCCACACGGCGGTGCTGTAAGGCCCAACCACAGCGCCGCTCTGCCGCGCCGCAAGGAGCAGGCCGCCGCCGCCGTGAAGAACCCGCGCAAGCTGGCCGTGGTGGCAGTGCAACACGGAGTCTGTGGGACGTAGCTGCGATCCGAAGGCCTGGTACTGCGTGCGGAAACGAACGGACTGGTTTGGCCGCAGCCGGTATGGTTTTCACAATGCGCGGTCAGTTGAGTGTCTCATCGGCTATTCCCGTAGTCCAATCCAGACGGCGGCTGCTCCTGGCGGCTGCCGGTGTTACTGCCATGCCAGCGTTGACCGTTTGTTCATCGGGCGACGAGGGCAGAGCGCTGCCCGCGCCCTGAGAGCGCCGGTAGTGCAGTCCCTGGGCACGGCCACTTCGCCATTGCATGACATGGTGCGCCAGGCTACCCTGACCCCTTTGAGCCACTACACGCAATGCTGGCGCTTTAAGATTGCCGAGCGGTCGATCTCCCTTGCGCCCGATTTCGCACGCCGCTGCCCGGCGGTCGATCCCGACGACCACCACCTTTTCGTCTCGCCGGGTTGCGCGACGCAGAACCTGGTGCATGCCGCGCTGACCACCGGGCTCCATGCCGATCCGCGCTTCGATCCCAGCGGCGACAGGGTCATTGCGGTGAAACTGGAGCCGACACAGAAGCAAATCACGCCGTTGCCCACGCCTATTTCATGTTCGGCGCGCGCGTGCTGGCGCCTTGCGCGGGACAGGTGGTCATCGTGGTGGACGGACTGCCCGACCTGCGGGTGCCCGAGGTCGACCGCGACCATATGGCCGGCAACCATGTAGTGCTGCGCTGCGCACAGGCGGATGTGACGCTCGGCCAGCTGCAGCCGGGCAGCGTGCGGGTCCAGGCCAGAGCCAATGTCGCCGTCGGGGACTGGCTCGCATCAGTGGGCAATTCCGGCAACACCGGCGAGCCGCATTTGCACATCCACGCGCAGGGCCGCAGCCCGCCCGGGGCGCCATGGGGTGGCGATCCACGTCCGATCGAGTTCAATGGACGCTTTCCAGTGCGTGGCGACCGGATCGAGGCGCCATGGGCATGAATATTCGCCAGGTCCTCCTTGCCACTCCAATGGGTCGGTTTCGGCCCATTGCTTTCGTCGGCGCACTCTGTCTGCTGGCATCAGCGACGGTCAACACCGCAGGTGCTACGGTTTATCGCTGGGTGGATGACCAGGGGAAAGTTCACTATGCAGAAGTCGTGCCGCAGCGATACCAGGGCGTCGCCAAGCGAGTTGGTGCACCAGCCAACGAGCCGGGTGCCGGGCAGCGCCGCGAACCGCTTGAGCGGGCCCGGCAGGAAAAAGCCACGGCAGCCGAAGTGGCAACCGAACGCCAGCGTCTGCCCGCGAGCACCCCGCCTGCCGCTGCCGCGTCCAAGCCAGCGGGCAAGCGGCCTGCCCAGACACCCAACGATCAGACGGACTGCGAAACTTGGCAGCGCTTGTATCTGGAGAGCATCGAGTGCTTCGGTCCATTCAGGACTGTGCGCGGCGCCACCAGGCCCGAGGCCTTCGAGGTTTGCAATGTCGTGGCAGAACCACCTCCGACCCGCTGCAGACTGTTCATTCCCTGATGCTGCGAGCGATGCCTGCGATGAACATCCCTGCACAAGGCCCGCAACCGACCGAGGCACCATGAGTATCCAGCTACGCCAAGTTATCTTTGCCGCGCTGGCGCTGGCCTTGGTGGGCGCTGCGCTGCTTGTGAAATGGCGGTTTGACGACGACATGCAGCGCGCAAGTGCGCGCGCCGCACAAGGCAGCGTGTTGCTGCCAACCCACTGCGGCCCGATCGAGTACCAGGAGGCCGGCGCAGGCGTGCCGTTGCTGGCTGTCCACGGCAGCGGCGGTGGGCACGACCAAGGCATGGCCTTTGCGGAGCCCCTGGCTTCGCAGGGCATCCGGGTGATTGCCATGTCGCGCTTCGGCTATCTGCGCACTCCCATGCCGGCCGATATGTCGGCGGCGGCGCAGGCCGATGCGCATGTCTGCCTGCTCGACGCCCTGGGAATCCCCAAGGCCGCCGTCATGGGCGGCTCGGCTGGCGCGCCATCGGCGTTGCAGATGGCGCTGCGCCACCCCGATCGCACCCTGATGCTGGTGCTGCTGGTTCCGCTGGCCTACAAGCCGCCAACGCAGGCGGATTCCGCCCCACCGCTGCCGCCGTGGGTCGAGGCTTTGATGAGGCGGCTGATCGGGTCGGACTTTTTGTTCTGGTCCGGGCTGCACCTGGCGCGCGACCAGGTCATCAAGGTGGTGCTCGCCACCCCGCCCGAACTGCTGGCGCACACCAGCCCCAGAGAGCGTGCGCGCATCGATGCCATGCTCGGCAACATCCTGCCGGTGTCGCTGCGCGCCGAGGGGTTGCGCAGCGACACCGCCGTCGGCAGGCAGCTGGCGCCATCCCCTCTGGATTCGATCCGGATTCCGACGCTGGTTATCAGCGCGCGCGACGACCGGTACGGCACCTACGCCAGCGCGCGGTACACGGCCGGCCAGATTCCCGGCGCGAAGTTCATCGGTTTCGACAACGGCGGACACACCTGGGTCGGGCACAACGACGAGGTGATGGCGGCCATCGCCGAGTTGCTCGTGCCACCGGTCCGGCCATGACGCAAGAGCTTTCTTCGTCATCCGTTTCGGTCGCCCTGTCCGAGCCTGCCGGTCTTCGGGGCGAGACACGCTCCGCAGCGTCCCTCCTCACGTTCTTCGCCCTTGCGTTTGCCTGGTCCTGGACCTGCTGGTGGCTCGCACCCGCGCTGCAGGTGGACTGGCCCGCTGCAGCCACCGCGCTGGCGCTGACGGGTGGCTTTGGGCCGAGCCTCGCGGCGGTGGTCGTGGTGGCGCATGGCGGTGGCCGTGCCGACTTGCGCCGTTGGTTGACGCGTTGCCTGCAGTGGCGCATCGGCTGGCGCTGGGGCCTGCTGGCCTTCGTGTTCCCTGTTGCCTTCATGGGGCTGGCGGCGGCTGCCCAGTTGGCACTGGGCGGGACCTTGCCGCCTTCACCGGCCGCGGGTCATGTGGGGTTGGCGGCGGCGAACTTCTTGCTCGTGTTCCTGGTGGGCGGCCCGCTGGGCGAGGAATTCGGCTGGCGCGGATACGCCTTGCCGGCCCTGCAGCTGCGCTGCGGATGGCGCGTCGCCAGTCTGTTGCTGGGCGTGGTTTGGGCGGTCTGGCACCTGCCGCTTTTTTACAGCGACGGCACGGTACAGAGCCATCTGCCGATCGGGCTATTTGCGCTGAGCGCCATCGCTTCGTCGGTGCTGTTCGCGTGGCTGTTCAATCGAAGCCTGGGTAGCGTCGTTCCGGTGCTCGTGCTGCACACTGCGGTCAATGCCTGGTCCTTGATCATCCCGGTGATGGTGTTGCCGGACGGCAGCAATCTGCGACCGTTTCAGATCGTCGTCGGCATCCAGGTCCTGACCGCCGTCGCGTTGTTGTCCTTTGGCGGGCGATTGCCCAACAAGGTCGTCGCTCGTGAACACGACTTCGCCGCACAGGAATAGGCAGTGACCGCATGTTGCCCTTCACGCGTGGGCAGTTTCTGGCCGTCTTCGCTTCGAATCGAAATGCGGTGGCAGGTGAATGGTTCCATATCTGTAGCCCAAACCTGGTGCAGCGTTACACGCGATGGAACCCTTACGATTCTTCTCGACCGCTGGGCGTCGCTGCAGGCGCATCTCTGCCTTCGGGAATCGGTAGCTCCGGGCCAGCGGGGCTGGTGGCTGCGCGGGGGCACCGGGGCTATTCGCGCATGCCGCAGAGCCACGCGTCCAGAGCATCGTGGTCGCGCAAGCCCGATGGTGCTGTGCATGCGCCATCTGCGCGCTTGCGCAAGCTTATGGAGCGCACGCGGAACGTCCGCGTAGCAGCATGCGCCATCTGCGCGCGTGCGCAAGGGTCCCGGCGCGGCCGCCCGACGCGCCAGCCAACCGGCGACAGGAACCGAAGGTGCCGTGCCAACCGGTAGGGCATCCACCCGGCGCGAACCTGCGGCGAGATAAGTCGCTGCAAGAATTCAGCACCACACTGCCAGTGTGCTGAACTTCGCTCCAAGGGCCGCGTTTGAGTCGAAATCGGGATGATTGGCCCGCCAATGACGAACGCGGAATTGAGCCCCCGCTGCGGCCGCACCTGGGTCGCCGTGGTGCAGACAAAGGCGCGCCGCGCTGCCGCAAAGTCCTGTTGTTCGACGCTCCACGGAGCGGCCGCAGTCAAACTTGAATCGGACAACTGCAAGGGAATAGTGTGGTAACCCGCTCACAAAACCAACGACGGCTGCATAGAATGCAGTTTGTCGGGTGCTCCGCCGCTATTGTGATCACCCTTGGTCCTGCTATTCAATTCCCACCACACCGTGATAGCTTATGGCCGATTTCGCAGTCCCCGATACCGTGAGGCAGCATATGGCAGCGTTTTCGTCTGTCGCGCCGTCCTCGATTCTGTCGCGGCTACGGCTCGAGACGCGAGGCGAACACGAGGCCGTCGAGCAGGTCCTTGACTTGATGGGCGCCTCGCTCACGCCAGAGGGCTACCGCCATCGGCTCGCACAGTTCCACGGCTTTTACGCTCCGCTGGAAAAGGCGCTGCTGGCACGTGGCGAGGGCAAGGCTAGCCAGGCAGGTGAATGGGCCTTGTCGCCGGCAACGCGTTCGGCACTGGTCGCACGTTTGAACAAAACCGCCCTTCTCCGACAAGACCTGCAGCACCTGGGCGCGAGGACAGAAGCCCTGCCGCTGTGCCGCGACTTGCCGCCGCTGGGCAGCCAGCCCGAGATACTGGGCTGCCTGTATGTGATGGAAGGCGCGACGCTGGGCGGGCGGATGATTACCCAGCATATCCGGGCCGCGCTGGGCATCACGCCAACGACGGGCGGCAGTTTTTTTGAGGGCTATGGTGACGACACCGGTAAGATGTGGCAGGGCATGCGGCAACTGCTCGTCAGCGGCTCGCTTGACACGCAAACCGAAAACCAGATCGTGGCCAATGCGATTGCCACCTTTGCCTGCCTGCGCAGCTGGTGTGAATCAGCTTGAAAACGGAACCACTCGCCATGCATGAGAACCTGACCAAAACCATGCATGGCCCGACTGCCGCGCCACTCGCGCCAGCCGCGCCAGAAGCCCACCCGTCCGCGCCGTGGCATACGGATCCGTCGCAGCCCTACAGCGTCAAGCGCCACGGCATCAGCATCACCAACTGCGACTCGGAACCGGTCCGCACACCCGGCTGCATCCAGGCCCATGGGGCGCTGCTGGTGTTGCGCCTGTCCGATCTTTCGATATTGCAGGCCAGCGAAAACACCCAGGCCATCCTTGGCCAGGAGCCCCACGCACTGCTCGGCCGTAGCGTCGCGGCCGTCGTCAAGCCTGAGGGCGAAACCCGGCTGCGCAGTATTCTCGCGACCGAGCCGACCGACCGCAACCCGATTTACGCCTTCACGCTGCCGGCCAGCGAGCAGATTGCTGCTCTGGATGTGACGCTGCACACCATCGACGGCGCGGCGATGTTGGAGTTCGAGGCCAGCGGCAAAAGCCAGCCTGGCACCGAAACCGGTTCAGTGTCTCCGCGCCCGCGCTATGGCCCCGACTATTACTCGATCATCAAGAAAACGGTGGCGCGCCTGCAGACCCTGGCCACGGTACAGGGCTCTTGTCAAGCGCTCGCCGATGAGGTGCGTCTGCTGTCAGGCTTGGATCGGGTGATGATTTACAAGTTTCACGCCGACTACCACGGGGAGATCTTTGCAGAAAGTCGCCGCAACGATCTCGCCCCCTGGCTGGGCCTGCATTACCCGGCCGAAGACATTCCGCAGCCAGCACGCGATATGTTCGCCAAAACCTGGATTCGCCCGGTACCCGACATCCTTGGCGAACTGGCCGAGATGACACCGCTGCTCAATCCCGATACCGGAAAGCCCGTGGATATGACGTTTTGCGCACTGCGCGGCGTGTCGGTCATGTACACCGAATACCTTCAGAATATGGGCGTTTCTGCCGGACTGACCATGCCGCTGCGCCGGGACAACGGGTTGTGGGGGCTGATTGCCTGCCACCATTACAACGGTCCGTACCATGTGCCTTATGAGCTGCGCGCAGCCTGCGAATTTCTGGCGCAGGTGGGCTCTCTGCAGCTCCGCGCAGTCGAAGACCGCGAAAACGCGGCCTACCGCCTTCAGCTCGAAGAAGTCAGCCAGCAATTGCTCCGCAACGCCGCGCGCGAAGGCGAGCTGAATTCTTTGATCGAAGGCACGCCCTCGCTCCTGGGCGCCATGCACGCTGGCGGCGCGGCGCTGTTTCACCGCAACCGCTGGTGGCGGGTCGGCCAGACGCCCGATGAATCGCAGCTCGGGGCGCTGAGCCAGTGGCTGGTCGGGTTGCTTGACGCTGGCTCGCTGGTCAGCCGGGTGTATGCCACGCATTCGCTCGCGGCGGCTTATCCTGCTGGCGCGGCCTTCGCCGATGTCGCTAGCGGCTTGCTGGTAGCACCCTTGTCCAGCAGCGGCCAGAACCTGATGATGTGGTTTCGGCCTGAAATCAAAAAGACCGTGAATTGGGGCGGCAACCCGCATGACAAGCCTCAGGTCACCGGCCCCCACGGTCCGCGCCTCACTCCCCGGCGCAGTTTCGAGCTGTTCAGCGAATCGGTCCATCAGCAGGCTACGCCCTGGCTGGAAGTCGAGATTGAAGCAGCGGCGCGCCTGCGGGCGCTGATCCTGGAGCTGGTCGTCCTCCGTGCCGAACGAATTGCCGGACTGAATGCTGACCTGGCGAGTAGCAATGAAGAGCTCGATACTTTTGCCTACCTGGCAAGCCATGACTTGAAGGAACCGCTGCGCGGCATTTATAAATACGCGCATCAGCTGATGGAAGCGGCGCCTGCCAATGCAGAGGCAAAGCGAAAGCTCGAGGGCCTGATGCGTTTGACTTTGCGAATGGACAGCCTGCTCGATTCGCTGCTGCATTTTTCGCGCGTCGGCAGGGAGGAACTGACGCTGGAAAAAGTCGATCTGAACGAAGTGCTTGCCGACGCGATGGAGATGGTTGGCTCGCGCACCAGTGATGGCTGTTCGGAGATCGTCGCGCCGCGCGTGCTGCCTGAGGTCATGTGCGACCGCGTCCGGGTTCGCGAAGTGCTGGTCAATCTGCTCTCGAATGCCATCAAGTACAACGACAAGGCGTTCAAGCGGGTTGAAGTCGGCTTTGTGGGCGCCCAGGAAGCATCGCTTCGCGGCGCTTTTCCTGAGGGTACGCAAGCGCAGACGGTGTATTACGTGCGCGACAACGGCATCGGCATCGCGTCCCGTCATTTCGATCAGGTGTTCAAAATGTTCAAGCGCCTGCATGGCCGGGAAGATTACGGTGGCGGCACTGGCGCGGGCCTGACGATAGTGCGTAAGTTGGTGGAGCGACACCGGGGACAGGTCTGGCTCGAATCCGTCGCTGGCGAGGGAAGCACGTTTTTCTTCACGCTGAGTGCGTCGGATGACAGCTAGTACACCGTCCACTTTTGCCGCACCCATTCTGGTAGTGGAAGATTCAGACGAAGACTTCGACAGTCTGTGCGAGGCTGCTGTTGCGGCCGGCGTAACCCGGGTGATTCACCGCGGCGCTTCGGGCGGTGACTGCCTGGCGATGCTGCGCGGAGAAGGTGGCGTGCATCTTCCGCTGTTGCCGGCTCTTATCGTGATGGACCTCAATTCGCATGGCGTCGATGGCCGGGACGCCCTGGTGGCCATCAAGACCGATGCCCGCCTGAAGGAGATTCCCCTGGTGGTGCTGACAACGTCGGGCAATCCCAAGGATGTGGAATTTTGCTATCGGGCAGGCGCCAACGCCTACCACGTCAAGCCAGTGCGCCACGACCAGTATTTATTGCTGCTGCGCTCCTTGATGCACTACTGGCTTGACAGCGTCACGCTGCATGCCGCATTGGCGAAAGTCGATTGATGCTCGAAGCAGAGAAAGAGACCTTGAGGCCCTGGTGCGTCGCGATCATTGACGACAGCCCCGACGACCGTGCCGAGATCCGCCGCATGCTGCTCGGCGGCTCGGATCGGCGGCTGAGTTTTGTCGAAGCGGAAACAGCTGACGCGGGAATCAGTGCCGTGCTGAAGGCGGTGCCACCGCCCGACTGCATCGTGCTCGACTACAACCTGCCGGAAATGGAGGCGCCCGACGTGCTGGCTGCGCTGGCAGGGCCGGACGGTATGCCGATGTGCCCGGTGGTCGTCATAACCGGCGGCACCAGCCGGGAACACGGGCGGCGTGCGCTGCGTGCCGGCGCACAAGACTACATCGGCAAAGACTGGAGCAGCCCACAGGCGTTGAACCGGGCGGTTGAAAACGCCTGTGAGAGCTGGGCCATGGCGCGCGAACTTCGCCAGCGCAAGGATGCCCAGCGCCTGGTGACTGTCCGCGAGACATTTCGCAGCTTGTTCGGCGACGCTACGCGCGATCTGCGGGACGAACATGCGCTCAAGTGCGTGGCTTCTGACCTGCTGGGCCTGCACCTGCAAGCCAGCAGGGTCATGGTTGGCGCAGTGGTTGGTGAAGCAACCTGGGTGGTCGGGCAGAGCTATGCCAACGGCGTGCAGCAAATCGAGGGCAGCTACAACCTGGACGACTATGTCCCGAGGCTCCTGTTGGCCGCTCTAAAGTCGGGGCAAGACATTGTGGTGCCAGACATGGCTGGTGACGATGCCTACACGGAGAGCGAAAAGGCCGCCTCTGCCAGGTTGGAGATCGGTGCCAATCTGCTCATTCCAATTATGCGAAACGGCGCTCTGGCTGCAGTTGTCGTCGTTCATCAGAAAACAGCGCGTAAATGGACTCCCGAAGACATATCGATTACGCGGGAAATCGCCGAGCGCACCTGGACTGCCGTAGAACATGCGCGGGCAGAAAAAAGTCTGCTGGCCAAAGAGTTGCAGCTGTCGCAGATGATGCAGATCATGCCGTCGTTTTCGGCCGTGCTTGTTGGCCCCACCTTTATTTTTCAGCTGGCCAACCAGTCTTACTTTGACCTGGTCGGGCGTGGATCGGAGATCATCGGGCAAACCGTTTCGCAGGCATTCCCGGAGCTTGCCAGTCAGCCTTTTACGGCCTTGCTCGAAGAGGTCTACCGCACGGGCAAGCCATTTGAAGCCAAGTCCATGCTTGCCCGTCTGCGGCGCGGGCCGGGTGGAAGTCTGGCCGATATTTTTGTCGACTTCGCTTATCTGCCGTTGCGTGAAGCCGATGGCCAGGTGACAGGTATTTTTGTTCACGGCGTTGACCGCACGTCTGAAGTGCGGGTAACCCAGGCACTGGCCCGGCGCGAGCGCGAGCTGCGCAACGTGACTGAAAACACGCCTGACGCGCTGGCGCGCTTTGACCGCCAGTTCCGCCATGTATTTGTCAACTCCGTCATCGAAAAAATCACCGGTCGCCCGGCGGCCGAAATTCTCGGCAAAACCAGCTGCGAACTGGGTGTGCCACCAGAGCTTTGCGGCGAATGGGAAAAAGCGATTCGTCACGTGTTTGACCATGAGGAGAAACGATCGCTCGACTTTTCTTGGCCGACCTCCCAAGGGCTGCGGCATTTCTCCTGTCGGCTGGTGCCCGAGTTCAATGAGCACAGGCAGGTTGAGTTCGTACTCGCCGTGACGCACGACATCACCGACCGCCGGGCTTACGAGCAGCGGCTGTTAGAGCAGGATTTGCGCAAAGATGAATTTTTGGCGATGCTGGCACATGAGCTGCGTAACCCGCTGGCACCCATACGCAACGGTTTGCAGCTACTCAAACTATCGCCTCAGACCGAAGTCTCGGCGCGTACCCTGCCGATGATGGAGCGTCAGCTCGGACATTTGGTGCGCCTGATCGACGATCTGCTCGATGTCTCCCGCATCAGCGGCGGCAAAATCGTGCTGAAACGCGAGCGCATCGCTTTTCAGGGGGTCGCCGCCGCCGCGCTGGAGGCGTCGCGGCCGCTGATCGACGCAGCAGGGCATTCGTTGACGACTGACTGGCCGGATCAACCGGTCTGGCTGGACGCTGACCCGACCCGGCTGGCGCAGATATTCAGTAATTTGCTGACCAATTCTGCCAAATACATGCACCCGGGTGGCCATATCAAATTCTCGGCGCGACGGGAAGGTGAAAGCGTTTTGATCTCGGTACTGGATACAGGCCTGGGTATTACGGACGATATGCTGGGCACGGTGTTCGACATGTTCTCGCAGATCAACCGTACGCTGGACCGTGCGCAGGGCGGCCTCGGCATCGGGTTGTCGCTGGTCAAGACGCTGGTTGAAATGCACGGCGGCTCGGTTCAGGCGGCCAGTGGCGGTGTTGATTTGGGAAGCGAATTCACAGTGACCCTGCCCACGGCTTCAATGCCGGACGAGACACCCACACCCGCGGCGCGTCCCGCCACTACCCCCGCTGCCGGGCTTCGGATTCTGGTGGTCGACGATAACGTGGATGCCGCAGAAACCATGGCGATGCTGCTGGGTTTGTCGGGCCACGATGTACGCACGGCATTCTGCGGCGAGGAAGGGTTGGAATTGGCGCTTTCGTTTCGCCCCGATGTGGTATTTCTTGATATCGGCTTGCCGGGCATGAACGGCTACGAATTGGCGGAAAAGCTGCTGGCTGATCCGGCCACGGCCACGGCCCGACTGATTGCCCTGACCGGTTGGGGCACCGACGACGACATCAGGAAATCAAAAGTGGCGGGCTTTCATGCCCACCTTACCAAGCCGGTGGACCCGGTTGCCATTGAAGCCGTACTCGCTACGCTGATGCAAGAGCGCAAAGCCGCTTGAGCAGAAACCAGAAAGCGTAATTTTTGTGCATTTCGACCATCAGCAGTGACAAATTCAAGCGCTTCAAACTTCAGTCTTCAAACAATCTTCAAACTTTCCAAACTTTCCAAACTTTCCAAACTTTCAAAAGTATTGGGCAAGCCATGTCTACCAACACCACCGGAGATTCGGCGCACACAGCTTGCGCTCCCTTGGGCAACTCTGATCACTTGCAAGAAAGGCTGGCCGAAGCGGCGTGTTACGCGGTCCTGAGACGCGTCGCACCTGTGTTGCGTCACGATGTGGCTGGCTTCCTGCAGCCTGTCGGCATGCTGATGATGGTGCTGCAGCGCCGCGTCGAAATGCCCGAACCCGACTTGCAGGCGATTACCAAAAACGTGGCGTCTGTCAGCGCCCTGGCGAAAGAAGCCACGACCGGCTGCATGAACGCCATTGGCTGGATCGCTGCGCGCGAAGACGCCTCGGTCAGTTTGCGCAGCAGCGTCAACGAAGCCACCACCCTGCTTGCGATGGAGTTCTCGGACCAGGGGCTGGAAATCAGCAATATTGTTTCAGACGATGCTGCAGCGGTACCGCAAAGTTTTTCTCGAAGCGTGCTGGTGGGTGCGCTGCTGGCCTTTTGCGATCAGCGCACGGCCGGCGGGATACTGCAGATCAGCTTGGATACCGAAGCTGGAAACACCACCGCCGCCAACCGGCTGACGCTGCGCATGCTGGCAGGCGCTATGCCCGATGATCCTGGGTTGACCGAGCCACCCGCGATGGACCGCCAATCGCGCCTCATTGACTGGCCCGATGTGGAAGCGATGGCTGGCTCTTTCAGGGTGGCCGTCGCGCGGGGGGAAGGGTGGCTGGCTGTGGGTTTACCCAAGGTCAGATAGAAACAGGCTGCCGCTCCAAGCGCAGCCGCTTTATCCGGGAAACCTCAGTTGGCCGCTGTTTTCCGCTGGATACGCCATATGAACCCTGGCTTTCGTGCGTACGGGCAAGGTCACCTCCAGGGTGACAAACACTACGCCCCCCGATTGAGCCGCGCTGGCGCACGCCGGCGGCGTTGCTCCTCCTTGCGCTCAGGAGCCCGCAGCGTCGTCGCCTTGCAGGCCGCAGTCAAGCCAGAGGCTTGCCTTCTTCGCGCTGTCCAGGTGTGCGCGGGCACACCTGGAGCCGCAGCGCTCGCCTTGCAGGCCGCAGTCAAGCCAGAGGCTTGCCTTCTTCGCGCTGTCCAAGTGTGCGCGGGCACACTTGGAGCCGCAGCGCTCGCCTTGCAGGCCGCAGTCAAGCCAGAGGCTTGCCTTCTTCGCGCTGTCCAAGTGTGCGCCGGCACACTTGGAGCCGCAGCGCTCAGCCTTGCCAGCGCATCCCAGCGCACCCCAGCGCAGCCCACTCGGGCGCGTTCAACTGCGGTTTCCAGGGTGATCGGCGCGGCCGTGGGCAAACTCGACGCAATTCACACGCGGATGCCGATCTTGCAGGACTTGGGCCGACGCCACGGTGCGTACGGTGTGCAGCCGCAGCACTGCGACACGGTCGCCGCTCGTTGCGACATACCCTGGAACAGGGCCTGGGCGAGGCGTTTGCAACGGAAGTGCGCCTGGCCTGGACACAGGTGTACGGAGTCATCGCCGACACAATGCAGCAAGCCGGCAGGGTTTCAGAGCCAGCCTGGGTAAGATTGTGCAGGTGCGGGCCGACAATAGGGAATGCCCCAGCCGCGGTCAGTCACCGACGCCCTCGTATTGCCGGTCCCGGCCGCATTGTCCCTGGGCGGCATCATGGCGAAGCTCACCGGCGCAGACCAGATCGCACTGCCCAGCCACGTTCAGCGCGATCTGGAGCGCCAACGCCAGCGCAACGAGGTGTTGGCGGGCTGGGTACAGGCCGCGCTGGTGTTGACCTTCGCGCTGTTTTACAGTCTGTCGCGCAAGACTTTTCCGCCCGACGTGATGCTGCACCCGGTGCCGTGGGCGTTGACCGTGTATGCCGCCTTCACGGCCCTGCGCTTGTGGCTGGCCTACCGCAACCAGCTCGGGCACGCCATGTTGATGCTTTCCGTGGTGGTGGATATCACCGTGCTGATGGTCACCATCTGGAGTTTCCACATCCAGTACGAGCAGGTGCCAGCGTTTTACCTGAAAGCGCCGACGCTGCTGTATGTGTTTATCTTTATTGCGTTGCGCGCGCTCAGCCTGTCGCCACTGTACGTGTTGTTTGCCGGAGCCTGCGCAGCATTCGGCTGGCTGCTGTTGCTGGCGCTGGCAGTAGCCGCGCCAGGTGGACGCGACCTGATCACGCGCGACTACGTGGAATACATGACGTCGCTGCAGATACTGGTCGGCGCGGAGGTGGACAAGATCATCTCGATCATCATGGTGTCGATCCTGCTGGCACTGTCGGCCCGACGCGCCAACTCGCTGCTGCATCGGTCCGTCGCGGGGCAGGCGGCCGTGTCCCAGCTGTCGCGGTTTTTTGCCCCGGAGGTGGCGGAAACGATTGTCAATGCCGACGAGGCCCTGCAACCGGGCCAGGGTCGGCAGACCGAGGCGGCCGTGATGTTTGTCGACATGCGCGGTTTTACCCGGCTCGCGTCCGAGCTCGCGCCGCAAGATTTGATTGGCGTGCTGGGCGAATACCAGAGTCTGGCCGTACCCATCGTGCAGCGCAACGAAGGCAGCATCTCCACCTACCTGGGCGACGGCATCATGATCAGTTTTGGTGCCACCCGGGATTCAACGACCTATGCGGCCGATGCCCTGCGCACCGCAGAACAGTTGCTCGATGCACTCGGCAACTGGGCGCGCGAGCGCAAGGCGGCAGGTCTGCCCGCGCCGGGTGTAGGCATCGGCATCGCCGTCGGAACGGTAACTTGTGGCGCAATCGGGGACCAGCGCCGGCTGGAGTACGCTGTGATCGGCAACGCGGTCAACCGTGCTGCCAAACTGCAGAACCATACCAAGGTCGAACAAGTGCGCGCGCTGACCACCACCGACGCGCTGGCGTGTGCGCTGGGCCAGGGCTACGACCCGGCGCGGGCCGGCGAGCTGCGTGCCGCACGCCACTGCGCCGGTATTGCCGAACCGATCGACCTGGTGGTGCTGGCCTGAGCCTGGTGACTCCTACGGCGGCGCTGCCTGCGGCGGCCAGCGTGCCGACTTGAAACAGGCAGGCTGCGCAGCTGCGGTGCGTGTCGCACCAGATGGCTGCGGCGTGCGGAACACTTCTGAACCGGCTAGCCAATCGTCCCGATTCCGACTCAAACACGGCTTATGGAATGAAGTTCGACAGGCTGCTTGGGGCTTTGGACGCGGGTGGGCGGCTGTTCGGAGTGCGTCGGACTAAACTCTGCTCGACGTTTAACATTCTTTCCGGAGAACTTTGCCATGCTGCCTGACCAGAATTCGTTTGCCGACCCCCATCTGGAGAGCCTGTTGCCATCGGTCAAGCCGAGCCGACGCGGCTTCATCGCCACCAGTGGTTCACTCGGGTTTGCGCTGGCCGCCGGCCCGCTGAATGCCCAGAGCGTCATCACCACTCCGGCCGATGGCCTGGAAGTACTCGATTTCACCGTCTCCGTAACCGGCGGGGCGAATATGCCAGCGTACATGGCAGCACCGGCCAAGGCCGGCAAGTACCCGGTCGTGATTGTGATCCCCGAGATTTTCGGCATGCACTCCTATCAAAAGGACATGTGCCGCCGACTCGCGAAGCTGGGTTATGTGGGAGTAACGCTGGACCCCTTCTTCCGCTCGGGTGACCTGTCCAAGATCAGCGCAATTGCCGAGGTGTTGGCAGCGGCCAACCGCCTGACCGACGCGCAGATGTTGTCCGACCTGGACAGCCTGGTGGCTTTTGTCGAAAAACAGCCCAAGGTCAACCCGAAGAAGATCGGTATCACCGGCATGTGCCGCGGTGGCCGCAGCGTCTGGATGTATACGGCGCACAGCCCCAAGATCAGGGCCGGTGTCTCCTGGTATGGCGGCCTGAATGCAATGCCGCCAGCCATGCCACGCACGCCGCTGGACGTGGCGGGCAATCTCAACGCCCCGGTGCTGGGCCTGTATGCCGGCGCCGACAGTGGCATCCCGGTGCAGCAGGTCGCAGCGCTGCAGGAAGTGTTGAAGGCGGGCAACAAACATAGCAAGGCAAGCACCTTCATTTTGTATCCAGGCGTGCCACATGCTTTCCATGCGGATTACCGTCCGAGTTACCGTAAGACCGAAGCCGAAGCCGGCTGGAAGGAAATGCTGGCCTGGTTCAAGACGCACGGGGTGGCCTGAGTTGCGCCTGCCCTGCAATTGCTCACCAGGACAGGTGTTCAACTAACTTGAATGAGCCGGGGTGACGCGCCCCGAATCATTAAATAATCCGAGAATCGACCGTTTCGACTGCCAGGCTTCCTGCCGTCTCGATTTTGAGTTATTTCACGTCAAGGTTGCTGCGCTGACCCGTTCGGATTGGTATGACCCTTTGTTTGAGGAGTTGATGATGAAAACCCCGGCACCCCACCCCTACTTGCCCACACTTGTGGGCCAGCTTCAGCGCCAGGAGCTTGACCGGCGCGAGT
>ENA-ORBV01004142-ORBV01004142.1-microbial-mat-metagenome-genome-assembly--contig:-NODE-4142-length-28227-cov-11.690728_pt1 | contig 28227 bp, 12 predicted proteins | sample MGYA00237777_ERZ505514 | MGnify/ENA primary metagenome ERZ505514 (study PRJEB26160, sample SAMN06269048) | microbial mat metagenome | isolation source: Oligotrophic lake microbial mat | place...
GGAGGGAATGCCCCGCGTTTGAGGCCAGCCTTCGTAAAAACTGATACGCGACAACGTGCTGTACAGGTTACTCGACCGAAGGTGGCCGGCCAGCCTTCTCAACAGACATCAGCAACCCCTTTCAGCTCTTCCGGTCCAGCAGTCTGTAGCTCACCGCCTCGGCGATGTACCCCGGTCCGATCTCCTCCTCATACAATCCGGCCATGTCGAGCACGTTTTGGGATCAGCGGTATTCGGGCAACGACTTTGCCTACGGCGAGGCGCCCAATGAGTTCCTTGTGCAGATGGCGGATCGCCTTCCGAATCGGGGGGATGCGCTCGATATCGGCGCGGGCGAGGGCCGCAACGCGATGTTCCTTGCTCTACGCGGGCTGAACGTCCTCGCGGTCGATCAGAGCGAGGTTGGAATGCACAAGGCGCTGCAACGCGCCAAGGCCTGTGCCCTGAGCCTGCGTACGAAGGCAGTGGATCTTCGCGATCTCGAAGCCGAACCTGGATCGATCGACGTCGTCAGTTCCATCTTCGTCCACCTGCCCGCTCTGCTTCGTGCAACTGTCCACAAGCGCATCGGCGCCTGGCTGAAGCCGGGCGGACTCTTCCTGCTCGAGGCATATGCCCCTGATCAACTTGAGCGGAACACCGGCGGACCGAAGGATCCGGAGATGCTCGCCTCGTTGGAGAGCATCGTGGGCGAACTCACCGGCGAAGGAAAACTCATCATCGAGCATCAGTCCGCGCTGGTGCGCATGGTTTCCGAAGGGCGGTTCCACACCGGTGAGGCATCAGTGGTGCAGGTCTTGGCGCGCAAGCCCTGAGCGGCGCTTCACTCATCAATCCGCTCTCGTTTGCACGCGAGTGCGCACCTCATTCCGTCCACTCCCCTGCCCGGGCAGCGGCATCTGCCGCGTTCATGGGTCTCACGATTTCCGGTCCAGCAGTCTGTAGCTCACCGCCTCGGCGATGTGCCCCGGTCCGATCTCCTCCACACCCTCGATATCCGCGATCGTCCGTGACACCCGCCGGATCTTGTCATACGCGCGGGCCGACAGCCCTAGCTCCGTCATCGCCTGCCCCAGCATCGTCTGTGCATCCTCGCTCATCTGCGCCAGCTTGTCGAGCTGCCGGCCACTCAGCCGAGAGTTCTGTGTCGATGCGCCCTGCCGCGCGTCCTGCCGCTGCCGCGCCGCCAGCACCTGCTCCCGCATCTGCTTGCTGCTCGTGCCGATCGGCGCGGAAGAAAGCTGCTTCCACGGCACCGCCGGCGCCTCGACGTGCAGATCAATCCGGTCGATCAGCGGCCCCGACAGCTTGGCCAGGTACCGGTCCATAGCGCGCTTGCCAAAGTCATCCCGAGGCATATCACCCTTCGGCGTCGGGTTCATCGCCGCGACCAGCATGAAGCTCGCCGGGAACCGCACCGCCGAGTGCGCCCGCGCGATCGTCACGACATGATCCTCCAGCGGCTGCCGCATCGTTTCCAGCACATCGCGGTCAAACTCCGGCAGCTCATCGAGGAACAACACACCCCGGTGCGCCAGCGAAATCTCACCCGGCCGCGGCACCACCCCGCCGCCCACGATCGCCGCGGCGGAAGATGTATGGTGCGGTGAGCGCACCGGCCGCGTCGTCACCAGCCCCTGCCCAGGCTGCATCTGTCCCGCGGCGGAATAAATTCGCGTGATCTCAATCGCCTCTTCCGCCGTCAACGGCGGCAACACGCCCGGTAGCGCACGCGCCATCATGGTCTTGCCAGTGCCGGCCGGCCCCAGCATGATGAGGTTGTGCGATCCCGCCGCGGCGATCACGATCGCACGCTTCACCGCTTCCTGCCCACGCACATCAATGAAATCGACCGGCGCTTCCGCCGTCGCCAGCATCGCCTCGACATCCACCGGCGCGTGCGATGATGACGGCAACGCCCCCGTCAACATCCCCACGACCTCCGCGAGCGTCGAAACCCCGACCGCCTCAACGCCCGGAACCACCGCCGCCTCCGGCGCGTTCTCCCGCGGCACCACAACCCCGCGCATCCCGCGCGACTTTGCCAGCGCAGCCATCGCGATCACGCCGCGCACCGGCCTCAGGCGACCATCGAGTGCAAGCTCGCCCGCGAACAGGTACTGCCGCGGATCGATCGGCCCGCTCGCCGCCGCATCATCTTCCGCTGTCCCATCTTCCCCGAGCCCCAGCAGGTCGCCCGCATCCGAACGTGCGCGCTGCGCCCCCGCCGCCCCGCCCGTGTTGGCACGCGAAGGTGCGATCCGTCGCCCCAGCGGAACGTTGACGCTCAGCTTTCCCGCCGCGTCACCAGGGTCGATCACGCCGTCAGCGATCAGCATGCCCACCGCGATGGGCAGGTCATACATCGGGCCCTCCTTGCGGAGGTGCGCCGGCGCAAGATTCACAACAACCTTGCCCTGCGGAAACTTGAACCCCGAGTTGCCCAGCGCCGACCGCACGCGCTCGACGGATTCTTTCACCGCCGCATCCGGCAATCCCACCACCGTCGGCCGCGGCTGCTCAGAGTCCGGCTTCACCGCGCCCAGGTCGACATCGACCTCGACCTCGCAGGCGACGGCGTCGATCCCTTGCAGCAGATAGGACTGGACTCGGGCAAGCATGCCGCGGAGTCTAACAGATCCCGCATCTTATGGCTATGCTTTTGTGGGGAGAGTCCAGCGGGCAGCCTCGCGAGCCGGATATGGCTGCCCGTCTGATGCGTCGGCTGGTAGCCCAAGCGGGCAAGCGCCCGAACGATGTTCGGTCCATCAAGGTCCCCGGGGCAGCTTTATGCCGTGATGACCCCTCATCACGGACGAAATTCCACATCCGTATCGGGATAGACCGTCGCGCCCCCCGACGCTCGAGCCCAACGTTCGAGTTGGAAGCACAACTCGTGCACGACCCGCTGATGGCTGGGAACTGGGCTCGGCGACACCGAGATCACTCCGTCCACGAGTTCGAGGCGAGCTTCCGTCTCACCCAAGGAAAGAAACTGCTCTGCGGTCATGCGTGAACCACCGAGCGAGCCGGAGCCGGGATTGCGGGGTACCGCTGACATCCCAGAAGTATACATCTTGATTGACGCCCCAAACAAGGCCTTTACGAGTTCGTGGGTCCCCGATGCCTCCCCGCCGCGCAACTTCTGACCCCTCAAGGGGGGTCACGGCCGATATCCCCTCCGTGATTACCGAAGGCTCAACATCCGTTCGTTTGTCCGCGCGCGCACGCCTTGCCGGTACCGCCGGTGGAACCAGGGGGGAGGAAGCCGGTGGCACCGGCGCCAACGCCCGACTCTCCGCCGCGCCACCGCGCGCCAGAGCCGCCCGCAAAAAGGCCGCCGAACCCGCGGCCCCGCCCGAAGCCTCGCGCACCTTCCGAATCCAGCAGTTCCTCTGGATCGCCGGCGCGATCTTCTGGACGCTCCTCGTTCTCGCGCTCCTCAGTTTCTCCGCGGGCGATGCCCCTTCCGCCGCCATCGCCCCCCACAACAACCCCCCTGCGAACTGGATCGGGAAGTTCGGCGCCATCGCCGCGCACTACACCTATCAGCTCTTCGGCATCGGCGCATGGGTGATGATGCTTCTGGCCGGGCTTCTTCTGGGCGTCACCGCCACCGGCCGCCGAGTCTCGCACGTCCCCGTTCGCTTCATCGGCGGCCTGCTCATGACCGCCGCGGTCGCCGGTCTGCAGACCCTTGCCTTCCCCACCTCCGGTCCCATCTCCGGCCTTTCCGGCGGGCTCATCGGCACGGTCGGCGTCGCCCGCCTGGTCGAGAGCTTCAACGTCGTTGGCGCGGTCGTCTGCCTGCTGGCCATGTTCAGCATCGGCGCGGTCGTCGCCCTCGATGTCTGGGCGATCCTCGTCGCCATGTGGACCGGCAGGTTCATCGTCGCCGCTGGCCGCACCGGTGGCCGCGCTGCCCTCGCCGCCGCGCAGGCCGCTCGCCATCGCCATCAGGCCGCGGCCCTCGCCCGCACACGCGAGAACGACATCGACGACGACCAGCCCGTCGCCCTCGCCGTCGCCAGCACCAGCAAGCGTCGCGCACGCAAGGCCGAGATCCAGGCCATCGATGAAGAAGCCGGCGGCTTCGGCGCAACCGAGAGCTTTGACCCCGACGGTTCCGGCGCTCCGCCCGCCCGCATCCTGCTCGATGCCGACGACGACGAAGCAGATGCCGACGAAGATCAGAGCGAGGCCGTTGCCGAAGCGGACGCGGATGACGAATCCGAGGATGCCGAGGCCCCCGGCGCGCCCCAGGTCTTCGACCCCGAGGCCCTCCGCGCCAAGATCGCCAAGCTCCCCGTCCGCTTCGCAACCCTCACCAAGCGCTCCGCGACGGAGGAAGACCTCCGAGATATCCAGAACGCCAGCGACATGGAGGGCTACCGCTTCCCCGGTGTCGATCTGCTCTTGGAGCCTGAAGGCAACTACACCCAGACCATGGACGTCTTCGTCCGCGATCAGGCCGGCGCGCTGGAGAAAGCCATCCGCGAATACGGCATCGAGGGCGAGGTGGTTGGCGTCGAATCCGGCCCCGTCATCACGCTCTTTGAGCTCCGTCTCGCCCCAGGCACCAAGGTCGCGCAGCTCCAGGCCATCTCCAGCGATGTCGCCCGTTCCCTCAAGGCCGTCAACATCCGCATCGTCGCCAACATGGCCGGGCGCGACACCGTCGGCGTCGAGGTGCCCAACACCCATAAAGAGAAGGTCCGTCTCAAGGAACTGATGACCAAGAGCGAGCTCTACGGCTCCATGCGCCTGCCCATGTTCCTTGGCAAGGACGCCTCCGGCGACCCCCTGATCGCCGACCTTGCCACCATGCCCCACCTGCTCATCGCCGGTACCACCGGCTCGGGCAAGAGCGTTTGCATGAACACGGTCATCATGTCCTTCCTCTATACCAAGAAGCCCAACGAGCTCAAGCTCGTGCTCGTCGACCCCAAGATGGTCGAACTCTCCCAGTTCAAGGACATCCCGCACCTCATGTGCCCCGTCGTCACCGAGATGGGCAAGGCCGCGGCCATCCTCGAATGGGCCGTCACCAAGATGGATGAACGCTACGAGCTGCTCGCCGAGGCCGGCTGCCGCGACATCACCGCCTACAACGAACTCACCTGGGAAGAACTCAAGGAGCGCCTGCACCTTGAGACCCCCGAGGAGGAAGCCCGCGTCCCCCGCAAGCTCCCCTACATGGTCTTCGTGATCGACGAGCTCGCCGACCTCATGATGACCAACAAGGAGGTCGAGCAGTCGATCGTCCGCATCGCCCAGAAGGCCCGCGCCGTCGGCATCCACCTCATCCTCGCCACCCAGCGTCCCCAGGCCAACGTCGTTACCGGCCTCATCAAGTCCAACATGCCCGCGCGCATCAGCTTCAAGGTCGCCTCCGGCATGGACTCCCGAATCGTCCTCGACCAGAAGGGCGGCGAGCTCCTGCTTGGCCAGGGCGACATGCTCTACCTCTCGCCGCGAAGCTCCAAGCTCACCCGTGCCCAGGGCACACTTGTCGATGACAAGGAGATCCGCCGAGTCGCCAAGTTCATGCGAGAAGTCGCTTCGCCCACCTTCGAGCGCCAGCTCATGCAGCTCCGCCCCGGCGCAGGTGCCGGCGGACCTTCCGAGGAAGAAGCACGCGACGGTCTCCAGGCCGCGCAGCAGGACCCGCTCTTCGACAAGGCCGTCGAGATCGTCATCGAATCCAAACGCGGCAGCGTTTCCATGCTCCAGCGCCGGCTCGCCATCGGCTACACCCGCTCCAGCCGCCTGGTCGAGGCCATGTGGCAGGCCGGCATCGTCGGTGAGCACAAGGGCACGGTCGACCGCGATGTCCTCATCTCCCAGGACGAATGGCAGGCCATGAAGGCCCAGGCCGCCGCGGACGCAGCAGCCACGGGCGGCGAGGTCGTTGACCCCAATATCGGGGAAAAACTTCGCTCCGCTCAGGCAAACGCCAATACCGAAGGTGCTATCGACGCCGAAATCGATGACATGGAGGTCACCGACGACGAAGATGTGGATACCGACCCCCCATTTGATGTGCAGACCCGGACGAACCGCCCCCGTTCTTCCAAAGGCGTTTGAACATCCCTTGAACCAGCGTCTGTAACTCGCCGACTCCCAGAGGCGTAATCTCTCCGGCACTGGAGCCGGGAATGCTGCGCACCGCGCGCATCCCCGCGGCCTCTATTCCACAAGCGCCTCCCGACAAGCGGGGAGTCCTTGTTCCCAACAATACCGATACAGAACCTCTGGAAAGGAATCCCCCCAATGACCCGTCCCCGTGGAATGATCGTTTGCGCCGGTTTTGCCCTTGGCCTGACTTCCGGCGCGGCCATCGCCGTGCCGCCCGTCTTTGAGAAAGCCCCCAAGGACGCGATGTTTGTCATCGCCATTCCCAGCGCTTCCAAGTTTGAGAAGAGCATCCAGTCCCTCACCACCGCCGCCGAGTTCCCCTTCCCCCTGCCGGGTGTTGAAGAACTCTTGGCCATGGGTGGGATGGGCAATGGCATCGACCTCTCCAAGGGCATCGCGATCGTCGTGATGCCCTCCGCTGCCGACGCTGACCCTGCCGACGTGGCCGACTTCCAGAGCCGCGCCGTCGTCATGGTCCCCGTCACCGACTACAACGCCTTCCTCCAGAACTTCGGTGCCAAGCCCTCCGCCGCGGGAGGCATCGACACACTCAGCCTCGAAGGCAGCGAGGTCTTTGCCCGCAACATGGGCGATGGCTACGCGCTCTTCTCTCCCAAGCAGGAGTCGATCACCGCCTTCAAGGGCGGCAACCCCGGCGTCAAGGCCGACATGGGCAAGGTCGGCGAGCGCATCTCGGATACGTCGGACCTCGTCATCCTTGTGAACATGGACGTCGCACGTCCCTTCATCGAGCAGAGCGCCAAAGCGGCCAAGGAGCGCGTGGCCGATCAGTTGGCCATGATGGGCATGGAGGGCGGGGACGATGCCCAGAGCCCCATGGTCGCATGGCTCACCGATGCCGTCGTTTCAGATGCCCGCACCCTCGTCGCCGGCATGAAGGGCGGCGGTCTTGGCGCCGCGTTCGAGATGTCCGCGAACTTCAAGGAGGGTTCGCCCATGGCGGGCGTGTTCCAGGCCGCGGGCAACGCGAGCACCCTGCTCTCCAAGCTCCCCGGCACGCAGTACCTTCTGGCCGGCGCGGTCGACACCAGCTCGCCGGGCATGAAGAAGATGCTCCGCGACATCGCAGACAAAGCCAAGGAGGGTGCCGCTGCCGAAGCGCCCCAACTCCTCAGCGGGTCAGTGGCCGACGCAGATGGTCAGTCCTTCGTCATCGGTATGAACCCCACCATGCTCATGGGCGGCGGAGTCCTGACCAACACGGTCAACTTCACCAGCTCCCGCGAGCCGGCCACGGTCATCGCCGCGATCAAGTCCGACATGGACACCATGAACGGTAAGACTTTTGAAGGCATCAGCTACACCTCTTCCTTCAAGGACAAGGCGGCCAAGGTCGGCGAGAAGTCCGTCGATGTCTGGCAGGTCAAGATGCAGGCCGAGAATGGCGGCGGCATGAGCACCCAGGCCATGTCCATCATCTTTGGGCCCCAGGGTGGCCCCGGCGGCTACGTCTCCCAGGTCAACGGTGGCGTCATCCGCACCTTTGCCAAGAACTCCGCGCTCATGTCCGCCGCGTTCAAGTCCGCGGAAGGCGGCGAGAACTTCGCCTCCGACACGCTCGTCAAGCAGGTCGCCGGCCAGCTTCCCTCCGGCCGCATCGCCGAGCTTTACATCGGTTCCCGCAACATCGTCGACATGCTCGTCCCCATGGCCGCGATGATGGGCGTGCAGGTCGATCTCGATGCCATCCCCGCCCAGCTCCCCCCCGTGGGCCTGGCAGTCTCCGGCGAAGGCGGCTCGGCTCATCTTGCCTTCTTCATTCCCGCCCCCGTCATCAAGACCATCTGGGTCATCGGACAGGGCCTCGCCCCGCAGCTTGAGGGAATGGGAGGCTTTGGCGACATGGGCGAAGAGCCTGCCGCCGACGAACCGACTGGACAGCCACGCTTCTGACGCTATACTGATTCCATCAACTAGCCCCCCCCCCCGAGGGCTCGCTGGCAACGTGCCGCGGGCCCTCTTTATTTTTGCCTTGAGCAGTTCACGCTGGCGACAACATGCCTCCCCGTGTCTGGAATCTTGTTCATCACAAGGCGATCCCGCTCGATCGCCCCATCCTCATCGCCATACTCAATCTGACCCCCGACAGCTTCTCTGATGGAGGGAACCTTCCCTCATCAGACGCCGCTGCCCGCGCCGCCGCCGAGGCGATCCGCGATGGCGCGCACATGCTCGATATCGGTGGCGAATCGACGCGGCCCGGCGCAGCACGCATCCCCGCCGATGAACAGATCCGCCGCGTTGTGCCCGCAATTCAGGCAATCCGCAAGCAGAATCCCGACATTCCCATCAGTGTCGACACCACGCTCGCCGCCGTCGCCGACGCCGCGCTCGATGCCGGCGCAGACGCCGTCAACGATGTCGCGGCCGGACTCGAAGACGTCGACATGCTCCCGCTGGTCGCCCGTCGCGGCGCAGGCATGATCCTCATGCACCGCCTCCGCACGCCCGATCGCGATCGCTTCTCCGATCAGTACCGCTCGCTCCCCCAGTACCCCGCGCCCGGCGGCGTAGTCGGTGCTGTCACCGATTTCCTGTCCGGCCGCGCGGGCAACGCCATCGCCGCCGGCATCGATCCCTCCCGAATCGTCCTCGATCCCGGTCTGGGGTTCGGGAAGTCCGTGCAGCAGAACCTCGAACTTATCCACAACACCCCCCAGCTCTCCGCGCTCGGGTTCCCGGTCCTCAGCGCGCTCAGCCGCAAAAGTTTCACCGCCCGGGCTGCCGGCCTCGGCCCCGACACGCCCCCCAAGTCCCGCGTCGACGCCTCTCTGGGCCTCTCCGTGGCACACCTCTGCCGCGGCGCAAGCCTCTTCAGAGTCCACGATGTGCGCCCCCACCACGAAGCCCTCACCGCCGCGTGGTCGGCGATCTCGCCCGGCTTCCAATCAGAACCCTATCGGACCAGCCCATTTTCTGCGCGGTGATGGGGCATCTACGGTTTCCCGGCGTAGAATCGCCGCTGGCGTCTCGCGGCCAATGTGGCCGGGAAAGCACCAGCCGGGCCCGGCAGGATGCCTTGCCCGTCACCGGCGACCTCCCCGCCAGTCCCCCCCGGATTCCGATTACACAAGGACTCTTCTCGTATGGCAAGCGCAAACGTCATCGAGTTCACCGACAGCAACTTCCAGGCCGAGGTCCTCGCCTCCGACCAGCCCGTTCTGGTCGATTTCTGGGCCGAGTGGTGCATGCCCTGCAAGATGCTCACCCCCACCATCGAAGCCATCGCCGATGAGTTCAAGGGCAAGGTCAAGGTCGGCAAGGTCGACACCGACTCCAACCGCGACACCGCCGTGAAGTACGCCATCTCCGCCATCCCCACCGTCATCATCTTCAAGAATGGCGAGGTCGCCAAGAAGTTCGTCGGCCTTCAGAGCAAGAACGACTTCGTCGCCGCGCTCGACGCCCTCTCGAAGTAATCACCACCCCCACGCGTTTGGCGCCCCGGTCCGGCCCCGGAAATCTGTGAGAACCAACCCATGGCGGGCAAGAACGGCAGCAACCCAGTCGAGGCAGGCGCCGCCGCAAAGAAAGCCTCCCTCCGCTCCGGCATCACCAACCGCCGCATCCGCTGCGGAGTTGTCGGCGTCGGCCGCATGGGTCGCCACCACGCCCGCGTCTACCACCAGCTCCCCGAGACAGAACTCGTCGGTCTGGTCGACGCCAACCTCGATCGCGCCGGCGATGTCGCCGACCAGTGGGGCTGCCGCGCGTTCTCCTCAGTCGAGAAAATGATCTCCGCCGGTGTCGATGCCGTCAGCGTCGCCGTCCCCACGACCCACCACCGCCGCGTCGCCGAGGAACTCCTGGCCGCGGGCGTCGCATGCCTGATCGAAAAGCCCCTGGCCGGCAGCGTCGAAGATGCCTGGGCGATCAAGGAAGCCGCCGAACGCTCCACCGGCGTGCTCATGGTCGGCCACATCGAGCGCTTCAACCCGATCATGCGCGCCCTGCAGAAGGAACGCGCAAACGGGGTTCCCATCGTCCCCCGCTTCATGGAAGTCCATCGCGTCAGCCCCATGACCTTCCGCTCCGTCGATGTCGGAGTCGTCATGGACATGATGATCCACGACCTCGACGTCGTCCTCATGCTCATGGGCGGCCACGAACCCGTCGAGATCTACGCCTCCGGCGTCCCCGTCATCACCGAGCACGAGGACATCTGCAACGCCCGCCTGGTGTTCGATCTCCCCGTCGGGCCCGACGGCAAGGGCGGGGGCAAGAGCGTCGCCAACGTCACCGCCTCCCGCCTCGCCCTCAAAACCGAACGCATCACCCGCATCACCGGCGAGAACGCGTACATCAAGATCGACTACGCAGCCAAGAAGGGCACCATCATCCGCCGCATCGCCAACGAGCTGCAGATGGATGAGTGCCGCGATCAGCTCCGTCGCGGCGTCGATCTCACCGACCTCAAGTGGCAGGAACTCGTCAACATCGAGAACCTCGTCATCGACGACGCCGAGCCCATCGTCGCGGAGATCCGCGCATTCCTCGAAGCCGTCAAGGACGGAGCACAGCCCGAGATCGATGCCACCGCCGGGTTCGTCAACGTCCGCACCGCGCAGCGCATCGTCGAAGCCACCCGCGCCGACTGGCCCACCTGGAAGACCAAGCCCCAGCTCACCGTGTCGATCCCCAGTCGCCCGGCAGTGCCCGCCGCGACCACCTGATCGCGAAAGCGTGGAGCGGGCATCCCTGCCCGTGCTTCCTGCTCAGCCGCGAACCTGCGCTCTTGCGCATTCGCGATGCCTTGCTCACGCCCAGCTCGCAGCGCATCAGGACGCGAAGCTCACTCGCACCCGCGATACCAATCGGCCAGGAACACGAAGATGTCAACCACCTCGGTCGCTCCCGAGTGGTCGTAATCCGCGTTCCCCTGGAACCAGCTCGACAGGAAGCTGAAGATGTCCTGCGTTGTCAATGCGCCCGACCCGTCATAGTCAGCCGGGCACGGCGACGGGTTGCTCGGCGCGCTGAGCCGCGCCACGATCACCGCCTCATCCGGCACGCTCACCGTTCCGGCGTCGATCACAAACACCACATCGCCGCTGTCGTTGAACGCGCCCGTCGTTCCCATTCGCACCTTGCGGAGCTGCACGCTCCCCGTCGGCAGCGACAGGCTCCCACCCTCCACCGCAACCACCCACGCCGAGCGCTCAGGCTCGCCCGCGATGATCGCGGTCCGCGGCGTCATCATGCTGTCGTTCACATCTACAACCGTCGCCGTGAACACCGCTTGGCCCTGGCTGTTCACATGCAGATCAACGCCCGTCTGCGACAGCGTCGCGATCCGGTAGTTCCCCAGCTGGTCGCCCTCGCGGCACACAAGCCGCAGCCCCGGCTCCTGATCCGGAGCCCACAGGAACACCGCCGCGTCGCTCGCGCTGTTCACGCCCGGCCCCTCGAGCTTCGCCGCCAGCGCGACGTGCCCCGATGTGCCCACACGAGCGCCAAGACCAAAGTTGCTGTTCTGGATCTTCACCCCGCTGGGCAGCGAAGCCATCTCTACCCCGCCCCGCGCCACCAGTCGCCGCACCCCGTTGTGCGAGTGAATGATCGTTCCGTTGTTGGTGCTGTTCGCACCGGCGCCCATGATCATCGCCGTATACAACACGGCATCGTTCTCGGTCAGCTTGACAAACGAAGCGCCCGACATGAGCCCGAAGTCGCCGATCGTCGTGCCCGCCACCGGTGATGCGTCCGTCAGCCGCGAGATCCGCGAAAGCTGGCCGTTGCGATCAAGCCAGATGCCCCAGTTGTTCCCGACCGCGATCCCCGGTCCCCCCAGCGAGGCGGAGTACGTCACGGAGCCCGCTCCATTCACCGACATCCGCGCGCTCCCGCCCCACACCATCGAGTACGCCACGCCCGCGGCCTCGGTCGGCACCGGAGATCCCGATCGCGCAATCGTTCGAAGCTGCGATCCCATCCCCGCCGTGATCGCCTTGTCGGTCACGATCGGCACGCCGTTGATCATCACCGTCCCCACCGCCGGCCCCGTGAGCGTCGTCTGATACGCGTTAATCGCGATCGGCCCGACGATCGGCACCATCACCAGGATCATCGTGCCCGCCGCGGCGCCCGGAAGCTGCGTGTTGGCCATCATCGCGGGGTTGAAGCCGTCGCCGGTCTGCTGCAGAACGCACTGCACGCCCGAGCCAAGCCCCGTCCCGTCGATGCTCCCGGTAATCACCACCGGCCCGAGCGTCTCCGCCTCCGTCACTTTCGACGATGTCAGCCACCGCATGCTCGCGCTCGGATACCCCGTAAGCGAGAGCGGAGTCCCGTCGCGGGCAATACATGATGCACCCGCCGAGTTCCCCGCCCATACCCCCCGGTCATTCACGCCCGACTGCACGTTGGGTCCGGCCAGCGACGCGATGTACGTGATGTCCCCGCCCGAACTCATCTGCAAACCGTACAACCCGCCGAACAAGACTCCGGCCGGCAGTCCGGTTGCTTGTGTTGCCCGTCGCCAAATTGGACTGATTACGCTGGCGTTTCCGCAGAACACTGTCAGCGCATCACCCGACGTCACATCTCCGCCTGACAGGATTGAGAAGAAGCACACATCCCCCGATGCACCGATCTGCGGCCGGGTCAGTTCAACCGAGCCCGCGACCAACCGGCTGTGCACCGTGCCTCCACCGTACGGCGAGGTCATCCCCGTGCGTGCCAGCACCGTCAACGCATCTGCACTTGCCCCTTCCGCGGCCCCACATGCCGCAAGAATCCCGGCGACGATCGAAAACTGATTGCGGCGACGAACAGATCCGCTCATGTTGATATCCCTATTTCTAGTGGACCAGAACATAACCAATAGAGGGGGAACATCGAACCCATCGGGGTGACGCATGCAGCCGTTCCCCGAGACTTGAGTGCGTTGCTGACAAACGAGGAAGGTTGTGCGGCCTCTAGGGCCCAATAAGCCGCAAATACCCAGCTACTGATGCCACTTTCTCTCGCGCCCGCGATCGACCACGCAATCCACGCCAAGATTTTCGCGGCATTGCTTGTCTTCATGGCGAGCAGTCGTGGCTGCGCCGAACGGATCGACGGCGGAGTATGTCACCGTTATCGATCTGAGCCACAACTATCTGCACACTTCTGCCGTGTTCGGTCCGAAAAATCACCTGAACAGGCTATTAAGCGTTGCATAAATCACAACTTCCGGGGATTGTTCTGAATCGTAAACTTTGGATAATCCACCCGAGACGGGCGATGCGCACGCACAGTGTTTGCGTTCGCCCGCTGACAGCGTGAGGACCGCCACACCACCTGTCAGTTCTCACTCGAACGCGTCCTCGCGGCGCAAGAGAGCCTCGCATGAGTTACTTCCGCTCGTTCACGGGTTGCAGTCGCATCATCGCCGCGATGATCGTCTTGCTTTTCGCCGCCAACGCTTCCGCCCAATGCTACATTGTCGAACCGGGTGCTTTAGTTGTGAATGGCGGAACATTTGGACCGTCAGGCCTCACGGCAGGCGACTGTCTGAACGATGCCATCCGAGACGTGCTCCCCGGTCAGACCATCCGACTTCGCACTGATACTGGACCCTACTTTATCGTGCGTGCGCCCATGGCCGGTACACCCGAGGCGGATGAACGCACCGGCCTCCGCTTCATCGACAAAGAGGTGACAATTGAAGCGGACGATCCCGCCGCCACCCCGCTGGATGCCATCATCAGCGCGGACACCACGCTGGGCGCAATGCCCGATTACCGACTCTTCAATGTCCGCGGCCAGATGGGCCTACTCACGCTCAACCGCGTCACCCTTGAGAACGGTCGATCGATCACACCCGGCCAGACCAACGGCGGCGCCATCAAGCACGACTCGCTTATGCCCCTCCGCCTCACCGACTGCATCATCCGCAACAACACCGCCGGCACCCGCGGCGGCGGCATCTGGTCGCAGAACATCTGCTTTCTTGAGAACGTTCTCTTCGTGAATAACCGCGCTGACCCCACAGATGTTCCTGGAAATCCCGGAGAATCAATCCGCGGCGGTGGACTCTACCACGCCCCAGGCAAGCCTTTGGGCGCCCAGGTCGCCCTCAGCATGACCGGCTGCCGCTTCCACTGCAACACCTCACTCGAAGAGGGCGGCGGAATGTGGCTCGGCGGCGGCTATCAGCGAAGAGTCTCCAACTGCGAGTTTTACGGAAACGCCGCGACAGTCTCCGGCGGAGCCATGACCGCTAACGGCACCACCTTCCCTTCCCCGAATCCCCCGACCCTCGACTGGCTCCAGTTCGATGATTGCCGCTTCGGCGCGGCCAACTCTGTCGGCGCAGCCTGCGACAGCCCCGCCTATCGCGCCGGCAACTCCGCGGGCATCGACGGCGGAGCTGTCCAGCTTGTCGACAACGCGCAGCCCATCTACATCCGCTGCACCTTTGAGAACAACCGCATCCTCGCTGGCTCCAATGGCCGCGGCGGCGCGATCTACATCAGCAGCGTCGGCGGCAACAACCCCAACCTGCCGCGCTCGGCCGTCTTCATCGAGAGCCTCTTCCTCCGTAATCAGTCCTTCAACACCGGGCAGACGCCCGCTGGTGAGGGCGGCGCGGTCTTCATCCGCGAGTCGAGCTCTCCCTACTTCCTCGACTGTGGCTTTGTGGAGAACGCCTCGCGCCTCGGCGGCGGCATGCACGTCATCGGCGGCTCCAACCCGCGTATGTACAACTGCGTCTTCAGCCGCAACAGTGTCGGCGGTGCCGGGCCCCAGGGTAGCGCGATCTGGGCCAACGCCTCCTCGCCGCAGCTTCTGCACTGCTCGCTGCTCAGCCCCATCGGCTCGCCGCTGGTTTGGCTCAACTCCGTTTCCGCCACCCCCATGCAGCTCACCGGCAGCATTGTCTGGGGCAATGGCCCCGGCGGCCCGAATCGCGCGTTCGGTGGCAACGGTGTCGTGCTCCTCGATCCCGCGCTCACCGCGAATCCGCAGGCCCTCTTCTCCGACCTCGATGTCGATGTGCCCGGTCGCTTCGCGGACCAGTCCGTTGATCCTGCCCGCACTTCCAACATCAACTGCGACCCGCTCGTCGCGAACGCGCCCATCAACGATGTCCACCTGACCAACTGCTCCCCGTGCATCGATCGCGCAGACCACCTGCTGGCCAGCGCACGCTACACGCTGATCTTTGCCAATCCGCTTGCCACTCTGCAGTTTCCCTTCGCGCTGATTACCGGTGCGCCCCAGAACGAGCAGAGCGACTTTGACTACGACGACGATTTTCTTCCTCCGCAGGGCGCGTTCCATAACGACGGCTCCGGCCCGCGCCCGCGTAACCCGCGCCTCGCCACCTCCGGCGGCCCTGTCGCCTGCGAGGCAGACATGGGCGCCGATGAATCCATCCGCGACATCACCGACAGCATCACCCTCTTCTGCGACCCCGCCTCCGACGGCCAGCCCCCGCTCGAGATCGCCAGCGCCGACCCTTGCTCACCCTTCGGCGTCGGCATGGCCTGCGGCCCGCTCTGCGAGGGCGAGCAGCTCTGCCTCACCGGTGTCTTCGATGGCCTCTGCCCCACCGGTGTCGTCTATCAGTGGTATTTCCGCGACGATGCCAACAACGATCCCGCGTTCTGCGGCCCCCTCACCACCGAGTTCGTCCCGGTTGTGAACAACGGACGCATCACCGGCGCCAACACCCCCAACCTCTGCTTCACCGATGTCGAACTCTGCGACACCGGCTGCTACCGCCTGATCATCACCCGCTCCACCTGCGGCGGTCCTTCCCGCTTCTTCTGCGCAGAGGACCTCACCACCGGCCTCGCCACTTCCATCTGCGGCGATGAGCTCACCGTCGACGTCTGCATCTCCGTCTATCAGGCCCCTGAGATCCAGGTCCACCCCCTCCCCGCGACCGTCTGCCTCGGCGGAACGCAGAACCTGTGCGCAACCGTTCAGGTTCCCGTCGGCTGCGAGCCGCAGTGCATCTGGTACCGCGTCGTAGGCACCCCCGACAACGTCAACACCCCCGGCTTCCCCTTCGATGATGTCCGTGTCTGCCCGCTCCAGGCTCCTCTGGCCGGCATCACCTGCAACGACACACCCCTGGGCGGCGGGCTCTTTGCCTGCTGCCTCACCTTCTCCCCCGCCACCATCAACCACATCGGCGACTACTACGTCGTCGTCACCTGCGGCGGCCTCGAGTGCTCCGTGCAGAGCGACCCCGCTGAACTGGAAGTCATCGATCCCCAGCCCCTCGTGAACAACGCCGCGGTCTGCGTCGGTGGCCGCCAGTGTCTCGAGCAGGTTGCCGTTCTGCCCCCGCTGACTCCCGGCTCCACCTACACCTACCAGTGGTTCCGTCGCCCCGAGAGCGACTGCCTCACCACCCCCTGCCCCGCGGGCGATTGCTCCGCAGGCACCCCGCTCACCAACAGCGGACCCTTCTCCGGCGTCAACACGCCCGTCCTCTGCATCGATCCCGCATCGACCGCGCTCCGCGGCTGCTACTACGTCGTCGTCGGCATCGACGGCCTCGATGTCGATTCCCTCCCGGATGACGGCAAGTGTGTCTCCGCCTCCAACTGCGCGTGCCTCACCGTCATCGATCCCTTCCCCGTCGTCGCCGATGCCGCTGTTTGCCTCGGCGGAACCCAGACGCTCGAGCAGACCGCCACACTCCCTGCGCTCCCCGCTGGCTACACCTACACCTTCCAGTGGTTCTTCCGCGGCACCAGCAACTGCCTCACCACGCCCTGCCCCGCCGGACAGTGCGGCGGCGGCACCACCGTCTCCAACGGCGGCCGCTTCAGCGGCGCAAACACGCCCAATCTCACCATCACCAACGCGATGGCCGTTGATGCCGGCTGCTACTACATCAGCGTCGGAATCGACGGACCCGAAGGCCCTGCGATCGACGCCGCGAAGTGCCTGAAGAGTTCCAACTGCGCGTGCCTCTCGGTCGTCAATCCCCAGCCGGTGGTCAACAACGCCGCCGTTTGCCTTGGCGGAACCCAGACCCTTGAGCAGGTCGCTTCCTTGCCCTCTCTCCCCGCGGGCTACACCTACACCTTCCAGTGGTTCTTCCGCGGCACCAGCAACTGCATCACCACCCCCTGCGAGCTTGGCGACTGCACCGGCGGCGCCCCCGTCTCGAACGGCGGCCGCTTCAGCGGCGCGAACACGCCCAACCTCACCATCACCGGTGCCTTCGCCGCCGATGCCGGTTGCTACTACGTGCGAGTCGGAATCGATGGCCCCGAAGGCCCCGCGATCGACGCCGCCAAGTGCATCAAGGCCTCCAACTGCGCCTGCCTCGCTGTTGTCAATCCATTGCCCACCGTGAACGACGCCGCGGTCTGCCTCGGCGGAACCCAGGCCCTTGAGCAGACCGCCACACTTCCCTCGCTCCCCTCAGGCTACGCCTACACCTTCCAGTGGTTCTTCCGCGGCACCAGCAACTGCATCACGACTCCCTGCCCCGCCGGTGACTGCACCGGCGGCACCACTGTTCCCAACAGTGGCCGCTTCAGCGGCGCGAACACGCCCAACCTCACCATCACCGGTGCCCTCGCCGCCGATGCCGGTTGCTACTACGTGAGCGTCGGAATCGATGGGCCCGAAGGCCCCGCGATCGACGCCGGCAAGTGCCTCAAGAACTCCAACTGCGCATGCCTCTCGATCGTTGATCCCATCCCTCTCGTCGCCAATGCCGCGGTGTGTATCGGCGGAACCCAGACCCTCGAGCAGACTGCCACGCTCCCCACGCTCCCCGCGGGCTACACCTACACCTTCCAGTGGTTCTTCCGCGGCACCAGCAACTGCATCGCCACTCCCTGCCCAGCTGGTGACTGCACCGGCGGCACCGCCGTCTCCAACAGCGGCCGCTTCAGCGGTGCAAACACGCCCAGCCTCACCATCAGCAACGCCATGGCAATCGATGCCGGTTGCTACTACGTCAGCGTCGGAATCGATGGCCCCGAAGGCCCCGCGATCGACGCCGCCAAGTGCCTCCGCTTCTCCAACTGCGCATGCCTCCGCGTCCTCCCACAGCCCACCTTCACTCTTCACCCCGAGCCCGCGGCCGTCTGTGTCGGGGGTCGACAGACCCTCACCGCCAACGTCACCAACCCCGGCGGCCTCTCCCTCTGCCTCCAGTGGTACCGCAAGACCTCCTGCAGCCTGCAGGGTGAAGGCGTGCCCGTCGTTGACGGTTCCGGGATCAGCGGCGCAACCACCAACACCCTCACCTTCGACCCTGCCAGCCTCGACCACGAAGGCTGCTACTACCTCCGCGCCCGCCTCTGCGAGCCCAACGATCTGAGCAAGTGCCCGTGGGTTGACTCCACCTGCGCCTGCCTCGATGTCCGCCTTCCCCTGGTGCCCTGCGTGCTCGAGTGTGTCTCCGGCGAATCAGACTCCGCGGGCAACTGCCTCTTCTGCCCCGGTGTCGATATCACCCTCTGCTGCGATGTCGTTGGCGCCGAAGGCCCGGTCTGCTACCAGTGGCAGTTCTGCGCCGACTCCGGCCCGGCGGGTTGCTTCATCGACATCCCCAGTGCAAACTCCGCCTGCTTCATCATCGAGAACTTCAACCCTGCCATCCACACGGGTTGCTACCGCGTGCGCATCAACTACCTCGATCTCTCCGGCGGCCTTGGCTGCCCCGATTCCAGCGACAAGTGCGACGCGGTCTACTCGCTCCCCATCTGCGTCGCCGAAACCGACCGCTGCTGCCCGGATGTCTGCGACTGCAAGGACAACGCCGATCCCACACAGCCCTTCTACGCACTGTGGAAGACCGGCGAGTGGGACGGCCAGAGCGGCGAGTGGTCCTTTGACCGCTCCACCACCGACGGCATCGTCATCAAGGCCGCGGACGACTTCTTCCTCTGCCCCTCTTCCATGCACCACATCACCCGATTCCTCGGCGAGATGCTTGTCCGCCAGAGCAACCCCCTCATCGAGTTCCAGGCCAAGCTCTTCCTCTACGAAGATTGCGACGGCCAGCCCGGAGAGCAGATCGCCGAGTTCGACAGCGACTGCCCCGCGTTCGTCAGCGGCGCGCCCGATGGCTTCACACGCTACCAGGTCAAGTTCGATCTCTCCGAAGAATGCTTCTGGCTCCGCGGCGGAACCTACTGGGTCTCCCTCGTCGCCATCGCCCCTCCCGCGGATGCCTCCTTCGAAGCCTTCTGGGCCGGCGTCGGGCTCCCGGGAACTCCGCCCATCCCGACCGTCATGGGCCGCCAACCCGTCTTCATGGATGGTGACAACGACTGGGCCGAGTACGACCCCTGCTGTCACCCCTGCGCCGATCTCCAGTTCTGCCTCAGCGGCAAGTCCTGCCCCATCATGTGGGACAACGGCCTGCCCTTCCTCGGCGGCGCCGATTCCGATTCACCGCCATCACCGCCCTTCCAGGTCCGCGGCACGCGCTCCGAGAAGTCCGCGCTCCCGGTCCGAAACTCCCGCGCGGCCGATCAGTTCATCGTCAAGACCTGCAATCCAGAGGAAGTCTGCTACCTCGAAGGCTACATCTTCACCAACTGCATCGGCTTTGAAGCCCACCTTGAGATCTACGAGAGCGACTGCCGCGTGCCGCAGTTCGAGCTCCCCCAGGCCTCACCGGTCTTCTACAGCGCGATCGCCGATCCCGCCAACATCATCGATCTCGGCTACACCGGTCTGCAGGTCGGCACCACCGCCGTCCGCGCATACAAGGTCATCTTCTGCGCCTTCGACCCCGGCCTCACCTTCGAGCCCGGACGCAACTACTGGGTCTCTCTCTCCGTGAAAGATTCCTTCTCCGCCAACGAGCGTGCCTTCTTCGCGCACGTCAAGACCCCGTGCGACCCTTGCACCGAACCCTACGTGTGGAAGGTCGATCCTGGTATGGAACTCGCCCCCGGCCGCCAGATCCCCGATTGGCGTTCCGCCGGTGAAGATTTCGCATTCCTCATCGCAACCAAGAAGCAGCCCGGCACTTCCCCCATTGGCGGCCCGGGCGAAGGCGATGTGTGCATCGCCGATGCGAATAACAACAACGAAATCGATGTCCAGGACATCTTCGTCTTCCTGTCTGCCTGGTTCGCCGGCTGCCCATAGCCCCGCCCCGAAGGCTCGAACGAATCCCCCAATCGCCCGCCGCATCCCTCCCCGGGGTGCTGCGGGCGTTTTCTTTCCGGCGGCGCGGTCTCCCCGCGCACGCCACCCAACTCGACGTTTGCGGCCGATGCTCGCCTCGCCGCCAAGCCGCGAAACATTCAATATGTCCTCTTGAGGTGGCTTGCGTTAGGGTCGCTCACGGTGTAGTCTGAGATCGGTGGCTCGTGGGGCCACACAAGGTCCAAGTCCGCGCCCACCCATCCCACGCTCAATCCGAGCAGCAAACGAGGAGTTTCAGAATGTTTAGATCCGCGCGCCGAAACATCGGTTCGTTGTCCTTCTACGCAACCGCTGCGGCGCTGCTGGCGGCCTCCGCCGCCTCCGCCCAGCCCGCCAACAACGCCTGCTCGAGTGCCATCCCAATCGGCAACTCAACGGTTTCGGGCACCACCATCGGTGGCTCGACCGACGGCTCCGCCAACTGCGGCAACTCCGCCACAAGCTCCGACGTCTGGTACCGCTACACCGCGTCCGCGACCACCACCATTACCGTCACGACCTGCAACCCGGCGACCAACTACGACTCCGTGCTGTCGGTCCACTCTGCCGCCTGTCCGGGCACTACAGCGACTCAGATCGCCTGCAACGACGACGCGTCTTGCTCGTTCAGTGGCTTGCGCTCCACCCTCACCTTCCCCGCCACGATCGGCCAGGAGTACTTGATCCGAGTCTCAGGGTACGGAAGTAGCGCAGGACTCTTCGAGCTCAGCGTGGGCCCCGGCGGCGGCGGACAGCCCCCTATCAACGACCTGTGCGCAAGCGCCACCCCCGTCGGCAACGGCACCTTCACCGGCACCACCAACAACGCCGTGGCAGATGGACAATCCACCTGCATCGGCTCCGCAACGCCCGACGTCTACTACCTCTACACCGCGCCCTCAACCGGCACCGTCGTCGCCAGCACCTGCCCCGCAGCGAGCTACGACACCGTGATCTCCATCCACTCCGCCTGCCCAGCGACCACCGCCAATCAGATCGCCTGCAACGATAACTTCTGCGTCGCCCGCTCGCAGATCTCCTTCGCCGCAACCGCTGGCCAGCAGTATCTGGTCCGTGTCGCGGGCGCAACCGCCTCAGGCACGTTCACCCTCAGCCTGGGCGATCCACCCCCGCCCGGCCCCAGCGGTCCCGATGTCACCTACCAGCACGTCAACGGCCTCTGGCAGGCCGGAGTGATTGGTGGCGTTCGTGCCTATGCCCTGGGTTCGGATACCTGCAACATCGGCGATCAGAACCTCCTCTGGACCAACCACGGAACACCGGCGCTTGCGATGAACGCGTACCGCATTCACAACGGACGCATGCTGCAGGTCGGGCTCGGCTTCGCCAAGACCGCCTGCTGCGCCGCCGCCGGAAGCGGCTGCGGATCGTGCAACGGCGCGGGCGGCTCCGTCCTCGGCGCCGGCTGCAAGGATGTCTACGGCTCCAGCTACAACGGCATCCAGTCCCACCTCGCGCCGCGCTCACTCATCAACGGCTACACCGGTGTCATCTCTCCCTACCCCCAGATCTCCGGCGACACCATCTTCCGCCGCCTTCAGATCGCCCAGACCGATCTCACCACCGCCACTTTCCCCGGCGCACGCTACCTCGTTGAAGGCGCCTATATGGCCACCGACGACGCCGCGGCCGGCAACGCGATGAACAACAACTCCTACATGATCGTGAACGTCAACCAGTCCGACTACAACATGAGCGCCGTCACCGGCACCATCCAGGGTGTCCCGGCGATCCGCGCCTGGCGCGACCACGGCCTTGGCAACAACGTCGTCGATCCCTCCGTCGGCATCTTCAGCGTCGATGTCCCGAATGAGGGTCGCTACTGGATCGCCACCAAGGTCACCGATCAGGGCAATGGCACCTTCCTCTACGACTACGCCGTCTACAACCTCAACTCCGACCGCAGCGGCGGCTCCCTCTCCGTTCCCCGCGCTGCGGGCGTAGCGATCTCCGGCGTCGGCTTCCACGATGTCAACTACCACTCCAGCGAGCCCTACGCCAACACCGACTGGGTGAGCAGCGTCTCCGCATCCGCAATCCAGTGGAGCAGCCCCCAAACCTTCGCCCAGAACGCCAACACCAACGCTCTCCGCTGGGGCACGATGTACAACTTCTGGTTCGTCGCCGATAGCGCGCCAACCACCGGCACCGTCACCCTGGGCCTCTTCAAGCCCGGCACCCCGACCGACATCTCCTTCGATGTCCCCGTTCCCTCCGCCGTCGGCAACCCCTGCCTCGCCGACTTCGACGGCAACGGTCTGGTTCAGGTTCCCGACATCTTCTCGTTCCTCTCCGCCTGGTTCGCCGGCGATGCCAGCGCAGACTTTGACGGTAACGAACTCGTCCAGGTCCCCGACATCTTCGCCTTCCTCTCTGCCTGGTTCGCAGGCTGCTGATCCGACTCTCTCCCTTCACCTTTTCGCGGCCGCGCCCCCATTCAGGGCGCGGCCGTTTTCGTAGTGCATCCTGCCCATCCGCGCCCTGCCATCCATCCCATTTCGCTCCTCCCCGCGGGGTCGCGGCGGCATTCCCGGCCTAGCGTCTTTGGATGTCTACTCACAACCCTTCCGATGCCGATCCCGCGCCGGCCGCTCACGGTGCCCACGGCGCCCACGATGCGCCCGCCCACCGATACACCGCCCGCTTCGCCGACCACATCGAAACCCGTTGGCAGAACTTCTGGGAGCAGCACGGCACCTTCACCCAGCCCAACCCCGGGCAGCCCGGCTTCGATGCCTCCAGGCCCAAGTTCTACTGCCTCGACATGTTCCCCTATCCCTCCGGCGCAGGGCTCCACGTCGGCCACCCGCTCAGCTACACCGCCACCGACATCGTCTCGCGCTTCATGCGCATGCAGGGCCGAAACGTTCTGCACCCCATGGGCTGGGATGCCTTCGGCCTTCCCGCCGAGCAGTACGCGATCCAGACCGGCATCCACCCCTCCATCACCACCAAGCAGGCCACCGACAACTTCCGTCGCCAGCTCAAACGCTTCGGTTTCAGCTACGACTGGTCGCGCGAAATCTCGACGATCGATCCCGAGTACTACAAGTGGACCCAGTGGATTTTCCTCCGCGCCTACAACGCCTGGTACGACCCCAGCCAGGCGGACGGCGGCAAAGCGCGCCCCATCAACGAACTTATCGCCGAACTCGAAAGCGGTGATCTCCGCATCGGTCTGGGCGGCGAACTCGTCCACATCGGCTCCGCCGCGGCGACCGGCATCATCGGCGGCGAGCCCGTCGGCACCCGCCGCTGGCACGAACTGAACGCAACCCAGCAGCGCGCGGTCATCGATAGCCAGCGGCTGGCCTACATCGATGAAGCCATTGTCAACTGGTGCCCGAAGCTCGGCACGGTACTCGCCAACGATGAAGTCATCGACGGCCGCTCCGAACGTGGCGGACACCCCGTCCTCCGCAAGCCCCTCCGCCAGTGGATGTTCCGCATCACCGCCTACGCCGAGCGGCTCCTGCGCGACCTCGACTCCGTGGACTGGCCATCCTCGACCAAGACGATGCAATCCGAGTGGATCGGGCGCAGCGAAGGTGCGGAGATTGACTTCACTCTGGGTAGCTCGCCACTCCGTGGCGAGAATCACTTGATTGAAGCTACCGCGCGCCTGACTTCCGACCCTCAAGCCGGTTTGCAGCCTCGAGGCTTTGTCGGCAAGAATCCCTATCCGCCTGATGTCTACGGTGCCGCCGCCGATGTGCTCATCCGAACAAGAAATCTCCCGCACATGGAGATGCCGGGTGCGACCTACTTTGTGACGTGGAAGGCGGTTCAGGAGACGCACTTCAGCGCGGCACAAATGGATGCCGTGCTCTCGGCCCTACGACACTTTGACAGCTGGCGGTGCCGTGTGTACGTCGCCAACGTCATGTCAAACCACGTTCACTGGATCGTGCGACCCTTCGAGGGACAAGGTCTGCGCGAACTGGTCCGGAGTGTGAAGCGGTACTGCGCTATCGAAGTCAATCGAATCGACGGAGGCTCGGGCCATGTTTGGGAGCCTGACTGCTTTGATCATATCATTTGCGACACACAGCATTTCAATGAGTTCGTCAAGTACTGCATTGATAATCCGGTAACCGCTGGTGTGGTAAGTGTTCCGTCAGATTATTCCTGGAGCTTCGTTCACGCCGAAGCTGTCAGTTCGGAGCGCGCCGCGGAGCGGCGCGGCACCCAGAACGACGGCTCCATCCGTGTCTTCACCACCCGCCCCGACACCATCTTCGGTGCAACGTTCATGGTCGTCGCGCCCGAGCATCCGTTGGTGCAGTCCGCGGCCCGATCCGACGGCCTGCTCCCAGAAGCGGAACGCCTCGCGCTTCGTGCCTATGTCACTGCTGCGAAGAATCGGTCGGAAGTCGATCGGATGGCGGATGCCAAAGACAAGACCGGTGTTTTCACCGGGCTTCACTGCGAGAACCCTGCCACTGGCGAGCTCATCCCGATCTATACCGCCGACTACGTCCTCATGAGCTACGGCCACGGCGCGATCATGGCCGTCCCCGCCCACGATGAGCGCGACTTCGCCTTCGCCCGCAAGTTCAACCTCCCCATCCGCGATGTCGTCTACCCGCGCACGCAGATGGTCATCGAGTTCTACACGCGCCACGCCACCCGCGAAGAAGAAGAATCCGGCCGCTGGAAGCTCGTCCTCGCCGATCTGCTCGGCCTCGGCGCCACCGCCAACATCAAGCCCGACATGCTCGGCGAACTCCTCGACGCGGTACGCTCGCGCCGCGAGGAACCGGCCGCCCCGTCGGGCAGCCCCGCCGCCCACTTCGTTCCCCGCGGCATGATCGCCGCCGAATACATCGAAGCCATCGATGAGATCGGCGATCTTGAAGCCATCCGTCGTCAGTACCGCTCCGCATCCGTCTTCGCTTCCGGAGGCGCGGCCTTCAGCGGCAACGGCTACGCCGCCAACTCCGCGCGCACCGAAGACACCGCCCAACCCGTCACCCTCGACATGCTCTCGACCGAAGATGCCAAGCAGCGCATCATCGACTGGCTTGAGAAGTCGGGCCGCGGCAACCGCAAGATCAACTTCCGCCTCCGCGACTGGGCCTTCTCCCGCCAGCGCTACTGGGGTGAGCCGTTCCCCATTGTCTTTGATGAACAGGGCCGGCACTACCCGGTCTCGGATGCGGCGCTTCCTGTCACGCTCCCCGAACTCGCCGACTACTCCCCCGTCGAGTCCGATGACCCCATGCCGCTGCTCGCCAAAGCGACCCAGTGGATGAACACCACCGCCGGCGCGGCGGGTGTCAGCCCCGATCTGCTCGCCCCCGAGACACCCGTCCGGCGCGAAGCCAACACCATGCCCGGCTCCGCCGGTTCATCCTGGTACTTCCTCCGCTACTGCGATTCCAGGAACAGCGAGCGCTTCGTCAGCCGTGAAGCCGAACGCTACTGGCTCAACGCCGACACATCCTGCGGCACAGACATCTACATCGGCGGCTCCGAGCACGCCGTCGGCCACCTTCTGTATTCGCGCTTCTGGCAGAAGATCCTCTTTGATCTCGGCGAGGTTGAAGCAAACGAGCCCTTCGGCAAGCTCTATCACCAGGGGCTGATCACCAGCTTCGCCTACCAGCGCGCCGACAAGACCATCGTCCCGACCGATGAAGTCTCGGAGGTCGCCGAAGGCAAGTTCGCCATCACCGCTACCGGTGAGAACGTCACCCCCGTCGTCACCAAGATGTCCAAGCGCTACAAGAACGTCGTCAACCCCGACGATGTCATCGCCGAGTTCGGCGCCGACACCTTCCGCATGTACGAGATGTACATGGGCCCGCTCGATCAGAGCAAGCCCTGGAACACCAAGGACGCCGTCGGCATCTTCCGCTTCCTTCAGCGCCTCTGGCGCGTCGCGGTCGATGAACAATCCGGCCAGCTCCGGCTCCGCCCAGATGCCGACGCCGCCGTCGAGAAGCAGCTCCACCGCACGATCCACAAGGTCGCGCAGGACATCCCCAGACTCGCCTTCAACACCGCTATCGCCGCGCTCATCGAGTTTGTCAACGCCGCAACCAGCGCAGGCGGTCTCACCCGCGATCAGCTTGAGCGCATCACCCTCGCGCTCGCGCCCTTCGCCCCACACATCGCCGAAGAGCTCTGGCACCGCCTCGGCCACACCGGCTCACTCGCCTACGAGCTCTTCCCCGCGGCGAATCCTGCACTCCTCGTCGATGACACCGTCGAGATCCCCGTCCAGATCGGCGGAAAGATCCGAACCAAGATCATCGTGCCGACCAATGCCGACAAGGCAGCGTACGAAGCCGCTGCCATGGCCGACGACAAAGTCCAGGCCGCCCTCGCAGGCAAGACCATTCAGAAGGTGATCATCGTCCCCGGCAAAATGATCAACATCGTCGCGAAGTAGCGCCGCCGCCGGTGCCTTGGTGCACCGCTCTCTTGCTGGCACCGCTCTCCAGAGCGGTGTTCCTTCGGTGGCTCTGCGCTCCCCCCTCCGCGCCCCCTCGGTGACCTCCGCGTACCTGCCTTGAGCAGCTCCGGCTTTTCCAATCACTCTTCAATCACCACCGGCACCGTCGTCGTCCGCGCCCACTTCGCCGGCGATGCCGACCACCACAGCACGCTCATCGCATCCGTCGCCACCGGCGATTCCACCGCTTCATCCAGCACGATGATGCGCACCGTCCGCCCCGGCACCCCGCTCCCTTCGCCAAGCACACCACACGCCGCCAGCACCGAGTGCAGGCTCGCCGCGTCTGCCCCGGCGTGGATGCTCATGAACCGCCGCGAAGTTGATATCCCGGCCCTTTCGCCCCGCGCCGACCACGGATCGCGCAGCGCGCCCGCCCACTCCGATCTCGGAATCCCCGCCTCCCGCGTCATCGCCGCCGCAAGCGGCGACATCGACGCCCCGACCGTCTCCTGCGAGACCGATGCCACCCCGAACCCACGCCCCTGTGACGCCAGTCGGTCGATCCGTCCCGGAATCGCCCGCGTATCCCCGCTGATCACAATCGCCAGCCGCCCCGCGCTCGCAAGGCTCACCAGTTCCGCCTCGCTGAACACCGTTCCATCCGCGGCGATCCCCGGCCCCTCCGCCGGCGAAACCATCGCCAGCGCTGTGTACGGTGCGCGGCTGGCTTCCGCCGCCGCGATCGTCATGTCGCCCAGGTTCGTGTCGGGCGCAGCACCATCCGGCACATCCGCCGGATCGTTCCGCGCAATCGTGCCCGCACCGCCGTCAGTTGGCAGCCCGCCTCCGCGCGGCCAGTTCTGAATCCCCACAAAGGTTCCCCACGCGCCAACGCCGATCGCCAGCGCCAGCCCCGCTGCCGTCGCCATGCGCCGCACCCACACCTGCTCCACCAGCACCGCGATCGGGTTCCGCCGCTCGATGCGCGTCACCGCCGCGCCCACCGGAATCATCCCCGATGTCGCAGGCTCCGTGAGCGTCCGCAAAGCTTCCTGATCGATCCGGATCTCAACTGCCTCCAGCAACCCCGCCGGTGCACGCACAGATTGATCCAGCACGCGCATCGCAGCGCGATCCGTCCGCACCCCCGCAAAGAACTTCGCCACCTCGGGGTGCCTGGCTAGCGTCACGCGCAGCGCGGCCTCGCGCTCAGCGCCCACCGCGCCCCCCTCGAGCAACTCAGCCAGCTCCGCCTCCGTGAGGCCGGTCGTCACGAGAATGTGCTGGATCGTCCGTTCCGTCATGACTGCTCGTTCCCGCCCTCGCCCACCCTGCCCGATGTGCCCAGCCGTTCTTCCACCAGTTCTCGCAGCGCAAGCCGCGCCCGGAACAACCGACTCTTTACCGTCCCAACCGCGATCTCCAGAACCGCTCCCACCTGTTCATAATCCAGCCCCTGAACATCACGCAGAATCAGGACTGTCTCTTATACACATCTCCGAGCCCACGAGACTAAGGCGAATCTCGTATGCCGTCTT
>ENA-ORBV01004145-ORBV01004145.1-microbial-mat-metagenome-genome-assembly--contig:-NODE-4145-length-28221-cov-5.038125_pt1 | contig 28221 bp, 12 predicted proteins | sample MGYA00237777_ERZ505514 | MGnify/ENA primary metagenome ERZ505514 (study PRJEB26160, sample SAMN06269048) | microbial mat metagenome | isolation source: Oligotrophic lake microbial mat | place...
CTGACAGAGCGGCGACGGCAAGGCAACATCTACTTGGTTGGTTAATTGCATATAGAAAATGATATGATTGCAAAAAAATCCTCGTGTTATTTGTGGTTGTTATTTGTTTTATTGTTGATTCACGGAGCTGCCGGGATTCGCGACCAGAATTTTTTGGTTCGCATTGAAGTCTCGCGCACTATACTGGCAGCACCACAGAGTGCAAGGAGCTGTGCAAGGGCAAAGTTTTTTAACCCGTGACCTATTCGAACCGTTAATGTCCACAACGGACGGTAGCGCGCACCTTCGGTCATTGGATCGCATTGCCTGCGCTCGCGACACAACTATCCGATGCTTTTCGTCCCGTGGGCCATCACTGAGAAACAGTATACACTGTACTTAGCAACAATAACAGAGCGACGCAAATGGACTAATAACATATTGGTTCGAGTACAACGAGTAGCTAGCTATTGCACTCACAGAGGTCGATAGCCCTCATAAATCTCTCAGCACACAGCACGGGCAGAAGGAGTGAACGACGATACGATAGAGTGGTGGTGGCGTACAGTTAGGTGTGTCTGATTGACTTCGATTGGAAGTCAAGTAGATTTTCCGTTAATTTTTTATTGTCTCGATTCGATTCAGATTCAAGACTTTCACGGCGTGGAAAGTTGCATAGTCATTGTAGAAGCATGGTAGCAGGTCCATTTTTGGTTGACAAACACAAAAAAGAACAAACACCAGCACCCGTATTATCTTCAGAAGCAACAGGTCCAAGGGTGGCAGCTATCAGGAGTACAAGCTTCTTTGACTCCGTATCGCCCCATTTGTCTCGTCGACAGCCCTACAAAAGCATGCCGGTGCCAGTGGCATCGGACGTAGGTCCTTCTCCCTCTTCCGACCACGGAGATGGTCCTCCCAGTGGCGGCAGTCGAGGCTATCGTGGGCCTCCTCCTGGATACAGTGGTCATTATTCTCCTTACGGTTACCCTCCTTACGGTGGCCCTCCACCTCACGGCTATCATCCCCATCATGGAGGACCTCCTCCTCCAGGCTATCCTCATCATTTACCGCATTCTCACTCGCATCCTCCTCCTCCTGGTGGTCCTGGTGGATACTCTCCTGGGTACGGCGGTAGACCCATGTACGGTGGTCATTACGGGGCATATGAAGGTAGTGGTGCCGGATCACCTTCTAATGTTGGTGATCCTAGGTACCCTCAGCAACACTCGCGCGATGGCCGATCCAAAACTCCCCCCTTTCAGCGGGCCGGAGCTCGGGGTACTACTCCTGGGAGTGCTGCCAGCGTTCGGTCTGCTTCTAGTGGCCCTCGCTCGAGTCCAATTAGTAGACGGGAAAACAAGTCGAGTCCTGAACAGGCGCAACCGCAGCCTGAAACTCCTGGTGGACCAAGGACCTCTCCCACCATCGCCGATGAATGCGAGACAGAACGCTTGCGGCAAGCGGCTCTCACAGAAATTAGCCCTTCTCAAGTAGACCCAATAAAGACGGCCTTTCACTTTTTTGTCACTGACATGAGAGACAGCCTTCGTTCTTTGGCGGAAGCCGAAGTTCGAAAATATACTGGGGGCGATGGAGCTCTGGATCCCTATCTTGTTAATTCCAATTTGAACTGTCGACTTATGAAAGCATGGGAAGACTTGAACGATGAAGAGCGCCAAGCATGCATGTCGAAGGAAGAAGCGGATCGTCGACGATTTATGGAAGAAGAAGAAATTGCCAGTCGTCACTGCGCTACCTTGACGGCGCGATCAAAAAGTCCCAAGACTCCAGAACGACGAAGCAGTAGCAGCTTGAGCAACAACTTGAACGGGAGTGGCAGTGGGGAACACTCCAGTCGACGCAGTCCAAATCCTTCTCCTACTGCTTCTTTGACTGCCTCGACCCATGGAAACGTGCCACCACCATCGCCGATTGCAAGACTTCCGAAGATAGCCTCAATGGACCAAGATGAAAAGAAAATGGACGATACAGCCTCTACAGGTGGTGATCATGACGAAATGACGACTATTACCACCCAAAAAGTATCGCATGCTCCTCCCGATAAGTACCTAGATGTACATCACTCACACGATGAGATCGATATATTGGATGCTAGTTGTGATATCGAGGGAACAAACAAAAGGCCTTCTCCGACAAAGATCGACGGCAAAGCCCCTCCTAAGCGGAATCGCTTGGGCGATGTTGCTGAAGGGTCCGCAAACATCACCGATGAATCCCTTCCTGTCACTGAAAAAACTGGCGACTCTTCGTAATGCACACCATTCATTGCGAAGCATCGAAAACAACACTGCGCGGTTATACGGTAGGGGAGCCACACTGCGGTAGAAAGGATTTGAACAAACTATACAGTATTATTATGGCTTGGTCTTCTTGGGGGTTTCCAAGTCATCATCAAAATATATTTTGTTAACGAAACGCTTGACTTAACAAAAAGCAATGCCTTTTTTCTCCCATTGATCTACTAGAATAGAACTAGAGCAAGTACTAAAGTAGCTATCTCTGCTGACGAACTAGCCAAGCAAGCGGTTGTGGTGTCTCCTTAGTCCTAGCTACAGTAGATAGTGCTACTCTGGTGTCTCGCTCAAAATGAATTTGATTGAACCAAGATAAGGTATATATTGAGGGTGCTCAAGCATCAATGTAATTCTGCTAGTGTCGGCATTATGCTAATGAAGTTAAACACTACAAGTAGTTTATGAAGTCGACTCTTTGGGGACTATTACCGTTGAGAGGACTCCGTGGTCACTTGGAAAGGACAGAGTTGGGAAGGCCACGTCTTCGACATACTCTCGCTTTCCCGTATTGTCTTTCCAGGTTTGCTCAACTGAAAAATGGTCCTTCGCAAAGAGAATGAAATCTTTGGGGTTGACGTCGCCCTTCTCGCGTTTTTCGTCTCGTTTGCAGGCCTTATTAAGCTGAGTTTGCAAATACGTCCTTGCATTGTATGTCGTGTAGTTGGCAGGATTTGGGGTATCGCCCCAGCAGCTTGTCAGTCCGTGCTCTTTGTAAGAATCGGCGAATTCAAGCACATCTTGCTGCTTTCCTGGCGTAGCATGCTCATACGTGTTGGCATCCAAACCAAAGACCAGCCTGTGGCTCACCAGCTCTTTGTCCGAGCCCTTTCATTATTAAACATGCGTCATTGAGAGGAAACGAGGTGAGCGCCATGGTCAAACTCAAGAGAAAGGAAATGCAGAATTGAAGCACATTGACAACTTACCATCGTGCGAACAACTGCGTCGACAACTGGAATTGTGGCCAAGCCGTTGGTGTCGCCGTGAAACGACGCCACCACGAATGGAACATTGAATTTGTTCGTTGCCGTAATTGCAAGGATATCTCCCTTGGCGACAGGCACAGCAACTCCCTTAGGAAAGGATCCTTCTACCATGGAAGTGATCTCTTTGGAATACCCTCCGGGGAAGGTCTCCTTGCTCAAAAAGATAACACTGTTCTGGTCACGCACCGCGTCAAGGTCGGCAGGGGCCACGATATGGAATTTATCTCCCAATGGACCTGCCCGAGCTTGATCAATGAAAGATGATGAAACCTCCTGCAAAGTGATAATGTCCGAATTGGAATATTCGTTATCCAAAATGTCCAATGTGTGTGGCACCTTCTGTTTGTTCAGTGCTTCCACCATGGTCCTTTTGAGGTCCTGCCACGCGGCCGGTTCCGACAAGGAATTCATCATGTGAACGAGAATCGCATCAAAAATGGCACCGCACATTGTCTGCAAGGGAAGAGAATCCTTCTCTTCTTGCTCTGTAATCTCTGGGTATTTAGCTTTCTTAATCGGTTGCAGCATTTCATAAGGAGCCTTCTCTTCGATGCCGGTTTTTGTTTTGATTTTAACTTTGTCATCAAACATAAATTTCTCCCAGGCTGCCCACCACAAATCCGAAGTAGACAGGTCTCCGTCGTACATATTGATGACGGTGGGGCGAAACACGGGCTGCGAGCTTCCTTCTACATTGATGGTGTTTGTAATTCGGTCGGGCATGGAGGCGAGCCGCTTGAGGCCAAGCTTTTTGTCCTTTTCATATAATCATGTATGAATATACGTTCAAGAATGATATGAGTTTTACCACGAATGGTATAAATAAATAAATTCACGCTTTTGTCAACGTACCTTCATGAAACCTTCCACGATTTTTCGATCACGAAAATCACCTGAGCACAGTAAGGAGGCAAACATCAATTAATTAGCCGAGCCTTGACAGAATTGCGTTCTATAATCACACAAAATTGTCCATTTCATTGTCATACCTTCCCAGTAACTTCGAACACTGACCCATCCCACACCTTGCAGCCGCTTGTCAAGGTCTGAAAACATAGTTTCCGTAAAGACATTGGACACGGTGACATCTTTCTCTCCAGGATTTTCCAGAAATTGTTCCACTTTGATCATGAGATCTTCATAACTGGGGTTTTCTTTGTAGGTAATCCAATATTCAAAGGGATTGTTGTTGATGGCAGCAATGTTCCACGTGGCCACCGTGAGTTTTCGTCCTGCTAAAATCATGGCGGACATTCCTTTGGCCGCAGCTTCGGCTAATTTTTTATCGGGCTTGACTCCGGCGTTTTTTAAAAAGTGTTGCGCTCCGCCTGGATGGATTGTGAGTGAGATGAGTGAATCATAAAAGAAATTGTAAGCAAGTTGTTTTAAGAAAAAAATGCTCATGTTCAAAAACAATCCGTTGCATGCGGCCCAATGACTTGATTGCAGTCATTTCACAACTAACCAGAACGATAGAGGAATGCTGTATAGAGGACAGTCACTCCTAGAATAGCTGCGATTTTGTTACGGTACGATGCGAGTGATCGACTGGGAACGACAACCGTGCCAGTTGCGCCGCCTCTTTGATACGCAAGAAAATTTCGTCGGCCATAAGCCATTTCAATTTCGGCTTGGGTGGATGGTGCCTCTCCTGATTCGCTATTATCGTCAGAGTCAGACTCGTAAGCGGTTAGTTGCTTTTCCATGCGGATGAAGACAGCTTCCTTCCAACAAGTACTAGTACTGTGCAGCCAACAGAGAGAGGATGATACTGTATTATTACAGCTATCAGTAATAATAACAATCAAATGATGATCATCAGAACCCGTTGTGAACTTCACATCAACGTGATATCGTGGCGATTACCGCACCCCGGATTAGCACTTTTAAAAAGCGGCCTGTTTTCGTACGTTACTGTACTACCACCGCGCCAAAAGAGCGCGAGCCTAGATTTGAAATCTTTTCAGGTTTTTTCTGTCTCCACAACGATGACTGAAAAACTGGACGAAGATGGTCCAGCTGGGAAGACGACCGCCACAGTAGCTAGCTAGCTACACTAGCTAGCTAGTAGCTAGAAGAAGAAGCTCTATAGCGGCTGTTCCCGAAGCAGATCTAGCTAGAGCTAGAACTAGAGCTCCCTTCTTTATCTGCCCGGCACTGGCATTGAGATGTAACACGACTTGATGGAATTATAACGGTATAACGAACAGACATATCTCACGAACGCGAAGAACGATTCTCAAGCAACCTTTCTAGTTTCGTCTAGAAAGTTGCCTTCTATGATTCAGTAGCACGATACTAGATATCTTTAACTTACCGTCGTAGACTTGGATATACCAGCAGATCCCGCCGATCAACAAGGCACCAATCAATACCTGAGCGACGATGCGAGCGGGAGATGGTCGAGAAGGCCTTGGTTTGTTATTATGATTAACCTTGCCGGTTCTGCTTGCAGTACCACTTTCAAGATGGCCAGCCGAGTCATCAAGTCCGGCAGTCGGTTCTCCTCCAACTTGGCGTCTTCTCATGATAATGTTGTAGTGATAGTAATAATACCTTGCTACTACTAGCTAGCTAGAGTAGCTACGAGCAATAGATTAGCTCGACTTCTTTCACGCCACAGCTTACAGCAACAATTGAGTGAATGATGAATCAATAATAATGTCTATCCGCATCGGGTACGTGTAATGTCTGTCCTTCGTACGCATTATTTCGCATGACTGACTTAATCCACTCAGCTCTTGACTCAGACGGGCGCATAGGTGCGCACATTTCCACCGTGCGCAAATGTGCAACTGTACATTAGCCCAGAATTATTAGCCCCAACCTCTTTCATTTCATTTTGGTTTCATGTTTAGGTGCTGTGGTTTCGTTTATTTGTGCTGCATATTAGTGCTCGTCTTGATTGGTTGAATTTGGCGTATGCTGTAGGGTGTCTGTTGCTTTCCCTCTCACCTCCAAAGCCTCGAGACAAAGAGATCTGTACTAGCTGAGTGGGCCTCATATCCTGCGTGTCCATCCATCGGTAGTCAGCATCATGCAGTCTTAGCTCATGGCCCGGCCGCCAGAGAAGTTCAGGGCCTCGTCTCAGTCGGCTGGAGTTAACATTGGTAAAGCGCGAAAAGTCTGCATGCTGTTGTTTTCAACTATACCTAGAATATTGGCTTCGGTGCACGAGTACAGCGAGACTTTTTTCTGTCCCCTCACGGCTCCATCCTAAATCACGCCTGTGTATCAACACTATTTCACTATGTTTTAGTACTTCTATTTAAATTTAAAAATCCATCAGGTGTGGCATGATCGTCGTCGCATTTCCATGCTTTTCCTGCTTTCACCACCTAGCGTTCAACTCTTAGTTCTTTCCAGAAAGAGGATCTTTGACCCAGTGGCTGCCCTTGCCGGCGGCATCCATGTACTGCAGAGTGGCTAAAAAGTTCTGGATCAACCATGGGTAATAGATGTACTGCACCCCATGCTTGGCACAAATTTCACGGACCTTGGGAGCAATGTAGGGATACCAGGCACTCGACATGCGAGGGAACAAGTGGTGCTCCACTTGGAAGTTGAGACCTCCGGTAAGGGCTCCAGAGATCCAACCACCATAGGTACTGGATGTTTCTACTTGAGACTTGAACCAGCACACGGGTTCTCCAGTTTTCTTGTAGGAAGCCGTGGGATCACGGTCAGCATGTTCGAAGTTGTGAGACAGGGAAAAGAGAAGGCCAAGACCAAGACTTTCGGCCATTCCCATGACCATAATGTGACCAAAGGGTGCCCAGGACAAACCGTGGTGGATGAAGGGAGTCACAATGTTGGTCAAAATGTAAAGAACACGCAAAGCGATAGCATACTTTCGACTGCTCGCGATGAAGTCGTTATCCATCTTGATTCCAACAGACAAGGCACCACGTTGCTTGAGGTCCAAAACCTGTGGGTTGAAGACGGAAGAAAGCCAATAACCAGAGAGCACAGGCAAGTAGAAAAATGCCTGGAATCGGTGCATTGCCTTTCGTGCCGGGTGTCCAAGAGGATAGTCGTTGAAGAGCATCATAGGCTCCGCGCTAAAACTATCGGGATCTTTGTCAGCATGGTTTGTGTAGGTGTGGTGCGTCCAGTGTTGTTCTAGCCACAACCACCTGCTACCTCCGATAAAATCAGCACCAAGCCCAAGGATGTCATTGATTATCGGGTTCTTTGAGGCAGCTCCGTGGTTGGCGTCGTGCTGCACATTCAAACCAATCAAAGACTGAGAAAACCCGTAGATGATGGCCAAGGTAAAAGACGAGCCAACAGTGACCCACAAATACTGCAGGTAAAAAAATAGGGACACGTAGAATGCGCAACGGGCGTACCAGCCCCATGTTCCGAACTCACGGCCACGACGAACAATTTTGAATACCTCGCGTTTGATTTCTCGCTCGAACTCAGTGTCAAACTTGTACCTGCAAAAGGAAAAGAAAAAGTATGAATTCATGAGACCAGTGCCTGCTTTGTCAAATGCAACAGCCATAGTCTACACAGTAGTTTGCCTACGTACTCTGTGACATAATCAGAAACCTTTCCAATGCGAGTCATTTTCTCCAGGTGCTTGTCGGTATGGTAGGGATGGATCATCTTGTATGTCGCCGTCACGTCATTGCCTCCGAACATTCCAATGGATTCCCCGCCTGGGTGATTGAAGCCAGTCAAATCGTAGACAACACCATCAATGCAAACTTCGTTGTTCTTTAGGGTCGACATGGTTCGCACCACCTCCCCTGTCGATTGAGTAGGAGCATCTACAACATCTTCTGTCTCGACAGAAACATTCTTTCGCTGGCGGATCTTGTCGGCGTCGGGAGCCATGGTTTCCAAGTTTTCTTGCTAACAATTAACGACCGAAACAACTCACAGAGACAAAAAGCCTTCTGATGAAAAAAGTTGTGTCCTCCCTTCGTTTTCGCTCAGCCTCTTTCTTCGCCGCCAAGCCAGTGGTTTTCCTTGTTGTTGAAGGTCATACTACTACTAGCTAGGGAGCGTCGTCACTTTCGTGGCTCGAAGTAACGCTTCGGATTAACGGTACGACCATTTTAGTTGTGACGTGTTATGATGATCAAATTGTTGCAATCTGCGAGGTCATTACTTTTCTGCACGTTTGAGTGAGTCAGCTCGGGATCGGCACTCATCGTCATGAGTCATTGTGCGTCTACAACGATTTTCCTACCCGAACTTGGAAAAAAGGAAGGCCACCCTCTGAAGTGGATCTGTTGTGATGATTCCTACTCTAGCTAGAAGGATTCATAACATGCTCAAGATTCAGAATTTTTTCTTTGGAAAAGTGGATTCTTAGGATTCATTGCAGTGTGAGTGATGAATCCTGAGAATGGTGATTCTTAGGATTCAGTGCTCAGATTCTCAAGAATCAGTGTTGTGATTCTTAAGAATCAGTGCTCAGATTCTTAAGAATCAGGAAGAGGATGCTCAAGAATCAATGCTGGTGGGATTCTAAGGAATCAGTGCTAGGATTCTTGAGAATCACACCTATGACATGTCTCTACGCAAACTTTGGCTAGAAGTAACAAGGTCTAGCTAAAAGCTATAGATCTAATAGATTGAATCAGGATCACTAGTTACGAGAAGTGTCAAGGTGAATTGGTACTGCTGATCTACTAGATTTCGAATAGGTTTTCCCCTCACTCGAAACAGGGTTGCCAAAGCTAATTTCAAAATAAACCCCATCATGTACATAACTACAGGATTCCACGTTTCTGAAATGATGCGTCTTCAGGCTCCATATTGTGTTGAGGGGGGACAATTCTTCTTGGCTGCTCTTCTTCCAGCTGGGGTGCAGTAATTGTCGTGTGTGTCTCTGGTAGATTGGCGGTGGTTGCGACCCCTTCTTCCTGCTCGATATTGGATAAAGAATGTTCCGGCGCAAACTGAAGGGCCTTGATTCTTTTCAAAATCCTAATTCGGTTCTTTGCCCTTTTCTTTGACTTTCTCGTAGCAATTTTTTTCGCTCGCTCTTCACAAGATGACTCGGGAATAGACAAACCAGGGGGGGACGAAATATTTGCTTCCGACTGATGCTGTCGCTTTCTTCGCCTCCTTTCCGCGTCTCTATGCCGTATCAAGCGATTTTTCTTTTCCATCTTTTCTTTCGGGTCGTCAAACTCGCCTCGGTTGTCGCAAAGAGCCTTCACTTCTTCATCTAGAGACGCCACGATCGCATGTATGCGTGCGACGTCTGTATGAGTTTTGTAGGCGATGTACTCCAGCAGGCGAGAATAACATCTGTGAAAGGGTTCGGGCGATGCTCTTTTTGCTTCCGTATGTGAGTTGGAGTCAGGGTAGGAGAGATATGGAGAGAAACCTTTGGAGCCCCGATTCAAAAGTTCTTTGTGATGCATATTGGAAGCCACATCCAGTACGACACGCCCTCTACCGTTGGATGCGGTATCGAAACGGTGTCGGCCAGAATCCAGTGCTTTCTCTTTCTCCTCGCAGTATTCGTCAATTAAACAGGTAAAAGAGTCGAAGTCGCTAGTGGTATCTGCCTTTTGTTGTGTGATTGTTTCAATAAAATCGAGGTAACTCGAAACGTGTTCATTACGTAGTAATCCAAATTGCTCTTCGTTCCACGGAATATGTTGCGTAGCTTTTGGGGCAACCTGTCCATCTGTGTTGAATGGTGTAGAACAAGAGTCTTGATGTGTACCGACAGCGGAAGAAGGCGTCTGTGGACCACGAATGTAGTACCAGTTTTCCCATCCAGCACACATCTTACAAGCAACAGTAATGACTGCTAGAGCGGATTCGGTGTTCGAAATCTTGCTAGGTTGCGCCCGCTTGAGAGGAGGTGGTAATCTCAGTGGTGCTTGCCCTGCTTTTCTTCGGGGAGGATGCCCGATCAAAGTCAGAGCTATATCCAAAACTGTCTGACCAAGCCGTAAATCAGCAATAAGCTGCCCTATCATTAATGGGACACATTCCGTAGACACGAATCGGATCCGTTGCAAAACTTTCAAATTGGATTCTGCTGTCGATTCTAGCATTTCTTCTTCACCTCTCTGGCCCTCCTCGTCATCCTTTTTGGCATCCTCCATGTCAGCGAGCTGAGGTATTTGTGCCGTTGATTGAAGCCCACAAGTAATGGCAAGAAGTGCACCATATTTTTCAATAAGGGAGGGACTGGGCAGTGATTGCATTCTGAAAAAGCTTCTTATCGATTTGAGATTGTGTTGATGGTCAGGTGAGAGAAGTAGCTGATATGCATTGAGCAGTGGTAAGGAGCCATTCGCAATCCAATGGATCAGCTGCCCAGGAGTTACGCCGATGCGAGAGATCCCAAGCCAGATAATGGCCGCAGCGAATTCCATAGATGGCGTCAGGCTGATGGCCGCTTCATATTTGCCCTTGTTGAGTAACTTCTCGCTCAGTTGTCGCATAGATGTGATCGGTTTCACTTCATGAGCACCGTGGGACTTATTTACGGAAACGCTACCACTATGCATTGCAGCTTGATTGTGGTTGCCTTGGTCACTCGCCCCCACTTCATTAATTGGACTCTTTTCCCCTTCCCCAAGTTCCTCGTAGACCTCTTTCGCGACTTTTGCCGATAACACCCGGGCAAGAGCCCCTTTTTGAATCTCATTGAGAAAGGCATCTCGTAGTGAAAATCTCAAATCTGGAAAGGCAATCCCATACACTTCCGCCCCATCCTTCCATGTTTGAAGATAGGCCATCCAAATCTTTTTGACCGTATCCATCAAAATTTCCCGTTCTTCCGCATTGAATCCCAAAATAGTTGTCGTGCGAAGGACGGCGCCTTTTAAGACTTGTTGAAAGCCAGATAAGCAGGCCTTCAAGTCTGGCAATGGCTGGCTCTTGTCGTGCACCTCGAGTGGTTGTTTGGCTCGTGATCGTGAAGACGTTACATTATTCGTTTTGGCCTTCATGATATGCCCCGTCCTGGTTCTAGCTGCCACCGCCATGATGTCATCAAAATCCATGTGCGCCTCTTGGGAGTATGCCTGCGTCTGAGATTGCGAAAAGCACATGGAACATACGAGCGTTCCACTGCCATCTTCGTAGTAATCTGGCGATCCACAATTTTCACATTGAAAGGTACTTCTCATCAACCCTCCAGGGGTATCCGTTGTAAAATCGTCCGAAATCATCCTTGTGGTGATTTTACTAGGGTGTGTTGGGTGCGTAAGGATCGGTTTTCTTTGGATTTTGTCGGAGCAAATCACTACTCAACTGATGGGAGTTAGTAATTATAAAATGATGGATCGACTTGGTGTGGGTGGGGTTATTGTTTGTTGTCAAGCTGAACGTTGCCAACCAGATACATGATGATTGAAGATGCTGCAATAAACATTGGCCTAGTTGTTGGATCTTCACTCCAGCAGATGATGCAGATAGCTACTAGCTAATCAACTGGCTACCACTATAGTAGATACAGTCAACTGCATGGTTTGTCGCATTTCTGTTGTCGGGTTTTGGTGCAGAACAAGGAAACCCACAACTCTGTCGGTGCTGCGCGATGCTTGTATCGATCGCTGCTAAATCAATGCATATTTAAAATCGCGCCCGTGTGTCTTTTTAACGTCTGGTCCCAGTATTTTCTCGTCACAACCAACGAAAAGTTATTGATTGATTCCAACAAAGCGATGTTCTCAAAAATTAATTTCATCTCAAGACAGCTAACTTGAAAGAACAATAATTGAGTACTTGCTAGATCAACAAAATTCATAATACTAGCTACTCGACTAGTAGATCAACAAAAGCCCTACCACTACTACTAGCTAGTAGAAACAAAAGCACTACGTACCACCAGTTCTAGACTACTTCATCTCCATTTTAATCAAACAATTTTCTTTCAGAACAAGACACCATGGGAAAGAAGCGTCAAGGTGCCAAATTAAGGGCTCATAAGCGTGGCAAGGGATATGGCACGGAGATTGTGGAAACACGAGCTGTAGAAGCCGAGAGCCAACATGTGGTGGAAAAATCGAATGAAGAACTCTTTGTGATTGATACGGATGGATCTTCCACAGCTGTCGTTCCGCCACAGTTGAAAACCTTGCCAACGAAAAAGGAACTGGCCAAGATCAGCGAGCACAAGAAATCGAACCTGGCACTATTGGACCAACGAAAAGTGGATCAACTTGTCAAGCAGCATGATCCCAAGAAACTGCAGGCCATGGTCAAAGCGGGCGAGGCCCAGCTTCGAGGACGACGCAACAAGAATAAGAGATTTGATTTGTGGGAAAATGATGCAGCAAATGCTTTGGCAGAAGTGGGACGCAGCAAAAAAAAGCACCGAGTGAGCGCCAAGCAAGATCTCATTGACGCAAATACGCAGGCCTTTCAGGTTCAGCAAGTAGGCGGAGTCAGAAGTGCTCACATTGCCACCATTGCGGAACAAGTGTCACAAAAACCAAAGGATGCGGTGGCCGTCGATGTGGCGCGTGCGGGACAATCCTATCGTCCAGATCCAGAGGCTTACAAAGCCGTCGTGAACGATGCCATTTCGTTGGAAATGCGACGTAAAAAAGCACAAGACCATGCCAGGGCACCTTTGGCAACAGGAATGTCACCGGAAACTCGTGCCTTGTTGGTAGGAGACAGTGATAGTGAAGAATCCGAGGAAGAGGAAGAAAACGACGGCACGGACGTTGTCGCCATTCGAAAACGTCCCGACAAATTGACGCGAGCGGAACGCAACAAACAAAAGCGCTTGCGAGCAGAAAAGGCCATTCAAGTGAAGCAAAAAGAAACCAAAAAGCTCATGAATTCCGTTGCCGAAATCCCGCGTTTCAAAAAGGAAATTAAAAAGAAAGAAAGAACAATGGAAGAGAAACGAGCCGAAATTGAGGAGAAAAAGCTGCTGACAAAGCCTACTCCTGGAAAAGGTGTACTTCAGCGCATGTCCGATCAAGATCCCATTCATGCTCCTACACTGCCGGTAGCATTGGAAGAAGAACACAAAGATTCTTCCTTGAGAACCATCAAGCCCAAAGGCAGTTTAATCACGGATCGCATGGCGAGCTATGCCGATCGAAAGCTAGTCGGCAAACGAAAGTTTGGCGACAAGAAGCGTATTATGCAAGGAAAGAAACGCAGAATCAAAATGCATGGCAAAGGACATGAACGTGAATTAATGGACCACGCTCTCATGGGGTAACTGCTTTCTAGCTAGTCGACCTCTTGGCACAAGAAGTAAAAATAACCTTTTTGCGCAATATGTCCCTCTATTCACACGTGCGTAGTAAAATAGGCAAGGTCATATTGAAGAGTGCGCCTCCACACCGTATGAGTTGTTCTCGTATTCAAAACTTTTGTGCCAATCTCTGCCTGCAAATTTTACAAATTGATCTCAAGTTTTTGTAGGATCAACGGCACAATAACATGGTGTAATTTCTATTTTGAGCTGAAATACAAATTCAAGCCCTCGCTCTCTTACGGCCAAATTGCTGACAAGGACCCCAATGAAGCTAAATCTGCATTATGACCAACTATCCATCACATAAGTTTACAAGCAATCAGTCAGCTTAAAATCAAAATCTTTGACTCACTGTAAAAATGTTCTCGCAGACTCTAATCAGGTTGGTACTTAGACAGCATTTAGGCATGTTTTTGGTACTTAGTAGTATTAAATATTTGTCTCGTGATTGGTTCAACAATGCATATTTGTTTTCTCCAACCCAACAACACCACATCTTGCTGCTTGAGCAATTCACCCCTACTGGTAACCGTGAAAGTGAAGAGTGCCTCATTCATAAAAGCTCAGAGACCTTGTAGCAGCAGCACATCATTGTCACAACATTTTGAAAGCTTCTGGAGAGGGTAAAATCTGATAAGCAGGTGATGATCCTTTGTAGCAAAGACTGCAATTTGCCATTGTCATTGAACAAGTGCGGTGACCCCCTTTTGCCGACAATCTTCTGGTCAAGGCAATAAATCTGGCTTGTAAATCTTTTCTACTGTACCATAGTGAACTATGAAGGAGCACAGTCCTGTGCAGCTATAGCATTGCATGATCTAATTGAATTTTCATCACATTTGGCATTTAGTCAAAGTTAGCTCACTGATCCGGTCTGTCCGCCGCACGGGTACGTACAACTAGTTATTAGTTTTCTCTATGCCGCGGCAACATGTTCAACGGATCCTGCATGGTGGATGGTCATACTGGTCAACCGCGGCGGCATCGACCGACCCGAAGCTCAAAAGCAAGGCAGTATCTTCTTGACTTCTTCCCACATCTGTGTGGTGCATGATGTTTGTGTCAGCTACCTACAACCAGCTATATAGCAGCTATTACTCGCCTTTATTGCTAGTTGTTGTGTAGTTTGCTCCCACGCAACAACCCCACTAAACTTGACAAAAGATTCTTTCCGAGAACAGCATCAATAGAGCAATACATGCTCATCGAGTAGCTGATTGTGAGCGGTGACTGCCGACAAACCCGACATTGGGCACGGAAAAGATTGCTGGTAAATCCCAATACTAAAGATCGACTCTTCTAGAGTCTACTAGAGATTGGTTTTGAGATTTTAGAGCTACAATATACACTACAAAAAGAAGGAGTTTAGAAAATAATAATGGCTGCAAGAGGTCCTCGACGCGAACGCAGCAGCCGAAGTCCTAGTCGCATGGGCGACACAAGCCTGGAGGATGAAAGCATTCGGATGGATGATCTTCCTTCCAAAGCAGGTCGAGAGGCTGAGACGAGGCAAAAGCGCACATCATTGGCAAATTTTTCTGCTGCGAAATTAGTAGAAGCTGTACAGGCTGTTGAAGCACCTTCCATAGCCCGACTTCGGAGGCAAAATTCTACGGGTGGTGATGATCGAGGCGGCTCCATTCCTCCTGGAAGCGTAAACTCTCGTGGCGCCGGCAGACGTCCCCCGGGACGAACTTTGTCGAGTCAGGGGCCGCGTAATAATCGACGAGTGAAAGCAGATTCCGATGTCCTTTCGCAATCCTTATACGACAATCTCGGCAGAAGTGATGGCTCGTTGGATAACTCTGGAACCACTTTCACTTCAGCTGGAAGCGCAGGACGAAAAAAGGTTCCTCCTAGAACCCGCTCCATGCAAGGTGGTTCCCAGAGGACAACATCTACTCGGACTGGTGCTCGAAGAAGGCCTGATGGAGATGACGTTGGTATGAATGATATGAGCGTTTCGAATCGTAGAAGAACACCAGGGCGATCAAAATCTGGTCCAGATGGAATGAGTGCTTCATATCAGCGCCTGGCACGTCCAGGGCGTAGAAGGGTAGATCGGGCATTGGATAATGAAGAAGATGTAGTGATATCCGATTCGGACGAAGAAAAGGAAGCGGTATATGACGATGACATTGACATTGATATTGATGTTGATGTTGATGATAGACTCGATCGGTCCAACGCTTCTGGTCACAGTGTGACTGATAGGGGTGGTAGAAGAAGAATCCCGCAACGGTCAAGATCAGCACAAGATTCTTGTCTTCCCCGGGGCCACGGAGGCTATCAGCGTACACCACGAGCACCGAGAGGACGCAGACCCAGCAACAGTGATATTGCCGACGATGCATCGGCTGCATCTGGCCCCGGTTTTAAAAGAAGTCTGACTGGCACCCCGCCACCATCTGGTAGAGCGTCAGGTCCCGCATTCGGGAGGAGCAATACCACTAATAATCCCCGTAGTGCAAGGGTGCGCGGCGGACGCGACACGGCGCGAGAACTAGCCAGAGTTTCTACCGATCGTGATCGCGATCGCGAGATTAGTCCTGATCCTGGTAGATTATCTCCCGAATCCGTCGAACCTCTAAGGGCGTCCAAGACTTCGATGAGTCCAGTCAGATCAAGACAGGAACGGAGACGTCTCCGAGAAGACAAAGAGCGAGAAGTAATGGAAAGACGTTTACAAGTGAAGGCAGAGATGGAGGAGGATGAGCCGGAAGTCCCGGAAAAGAAAGAAGCAGCCTGGATGAGACGTCGCAAGAATAGGCAGGCTGGTGGCGACAACAATGAATCGTTCAACTTAAATGATTCGAAGAGTGCATTGAATGCGGACCTTGGCGCTGGGGGTGCTTTTTTCCCCATAGATCCCAGCTTCGGAGTCTTCCCAGCAACTGCAAATAGTCCCGCCAATGCCACTCCTTCACCTGACTTGGATTATGACGACGATGAATACGATGACGACGAAAACGACAACATGAACAAGTCTATGATGGAAGTGAAGAAGTCCAAAAATAAGCTGGACTTTTCAAGTATTTCGTGATTGAATCGGCAATATTTGATCACTTCTTTTCATCGCTTGCGACTAACAAACCAAATTGGCAACAGAGGAACTTGAAGTGTAGAGATGGTAGAGTAGACCAGTTCTAGTCTTCTCAGTTAAGCTAGTTACGCATGATAACAAGCACTAAAATCATACTGCCGCACCATTATCGTTCTAGCAACTGCTCCAGCTAGCTAGTGATCAAGTACAGAGAAAATTGGCCCGTCAAAAAATCATGAGCTCTTTTACTTCCTCTGTTTTTTCTCCGCCAGCGAGGTTTCCCACTCGTCCCTCGCTAATCGAAAGAGTTGCATGGCTGCTCGAGCATCATCGACAGAGTCATGGGACTGCCCCTTCACCTGAATGTCCAAGTCAAGGTTTTCCTTCGCTAGATCTTTCAATTTACGTGGTCTCCACTTCATTCCACCCAGTCGTTGATATGGTCGATACCTCGCAGTGTCTCGAATGTCCGCCTTTGGGTGTGTCAGCATCAGGGCATGCAGATCATTTCGCAAAGCATGGCCAACCAAAACTTTTCCACTAAGTAGCTTTGCTACTGTTTCCTGGCACTCCTTGACTTTCATTGCTCCAGAGTCTCTGTGGATATTCTTTGCGGTTACACCAGAAACATGCGTCCTGAAATCGGCGACATGGACTGGTACTTGCACAAATCTATCCAAGATTGTTTTTCCTTCCCAGTCCACAATGGACACACGTGCTAGAGCACTCTTTTTTCCATCTGTGCCGATACCCACCATTTCACAATCCAATGCCAAATATCTCGATTTATAATCTGCCGTCAGAGCTTCTTCCTGTTCCTTTCGCTGCTGCTCTAGTTGTTGTTGTTGCTTCGCCTTTATCTCCTCCTTTACCAAATCATTCAAGCAAGGGAAATCTCTTTTTCGTTTCTTCTTCTTGCGGCGATTATTTTCTTCTTCTGGCATGGTTATTGGTTCGCTTCCTTCGACCACAAATTGTAGCAAGGACTCATCTTTTCCTTCTGCCCGGGCTTTTCTGCGGGCCTCTTTTCTGAATTTTCTGGCTTCTTGTGTCGAAAGTTCCTTGGGAATGGAAACCAAGAATTCATTAGTAGTACCGTTATTGGCACTGTCTGGTTTTCCGATTGCCGTCTGATCCTTTTCCTCGCTACTCGGTTCGTCCTTTTTCGTGGAAGGAGAGTTTTGGCCCGCCTCGGAAGGGGCAGCATGTTTCTGACGCCTTTTCCGTTTTCGAAACTCTGTTTTTTGCTTTTTACTGAAAAAAGGTGCCATGATATACTATATTTCAAAAATGAAGCTGCGCTTTCATTCGGTGGCTTGTGCTACAGTACAGTATGGGCTGCGACGAATGAATCGAGTGTTGCCACGGTACAGTATTCTCTTCTTTGCCATCAACAGACAGGCAAAATTAGATAATTATTAATCATGCTGAAAAAACAGGATTTGACCCTCGTCAACATGTGGTCAAGTCAATAATTCGAACAACAGGATTGAGTGGCGGTGCATGGTTTGCTAGGTAGTGGCGTGTGTGCGCCCATGAGATCGAGAATTCAAGTTATGTAGCTTGAACCTTAATGATTGCGCTATGATTGCGGATTTCAGTCGTGCTTCATTTTCGAAATGAACTTAACCAGCCATGAGGAAATCAATTTTTTCGGCGAGAATATCCTCATAAAATAGAGCAAAAGCACATTCTTCTGCCGCCAAAGAACTTGAAGTCTACCAACTACAGCCGTGATTGCTTGAGAGTTAAGGATTACTATCGCGCGGGTAGTGGATAACCACATACAGGGAGTCACCGTTAGGATTTCTAACGTTATCTAAGCGATCCCCGACACCCCCGATAATTTAACAGGCTTGGAACACGTAGCGGTAGCGGCAAAGGTGTGACATTTCTCATTTTGTCCATTTCCATAGAAAAACCTTAGTTTGGCTGGCAACTTTAACAAAAAAAAGACAACACCATGGACTTTGTTGTATGTTGTGTAAACGAGGACGACAAGGGTGCTAACTCGTACACGGTCGATATTACCCATTCCTTGATGACCTTCTCGGATTCTCTAGATTCCATCGAGGACCAGGCAAATATTCTAGAATGCGACTACAAAGAAGTAACACCCTTGTTCAAGGCCATCGAGCAAGAAGATTGGAAATCAGTACTTATTTTCCTTACTACCGGCAGGTGGAGTAACTCTTCCTTATCGAGCTCATATATGCACATGACAGCCCTCCCAGCCGATAGTCAGGTCCGAACGTGGGTAAAATGCAATGGAGGAAAGAAAGGAGAAAACTCGTGGCGGCAGCTTCCTATCCATGCAGCAATATCGTATCAGGCGCCTCTACCTGTGATTCAAAAACTAGTGGAAAATTACCATGAAGGACTTCGTTGTAAAGATGACACCGGCAACCTGCCCCTTCACCTTGCCTTTGGGTTCGGTTGTCCAGACCCTGTCGTCGCCTTTCTGATTAAGGAATTTCCCCAGGCTCTTTCAATTCGTGGTCTACAAAAGCGGAAGCCGGTTGATTGCTGTGAACTTGGGCCTAACAAAGTAAGGGGAGATATTCTTCGAGCAATTGAGCAGCACACAAGGGTTGGCATCATGAAGGACTGGGAGCTGCATTGGAAAAAGAGCCTCGCAGATGCCCAGCAGAAAGCGGGTATCAAAGACCCTGGTGTGCCAGCAGACAAGACAATAGAAGAAGTATTTAGTGAGTTCATGCAAGTAAAACTTGAACTCGAGAAAATTCGAGAGCTTGCGAAAAGTCGCCCGACGATGATTATTACCAAGACAGAACCAATTCCTGAATCTCCCAAGTCAATGGTTAGAAGTCCCTCTGAGATCACGAGAATGTTCAGTTTCGGAAGAAGACAAGGCACTGGCAAAGGTAGAGGGGCTACTAGTGTAGCGGGAATAAATAGAGTAGGCAGCAAAGCCAAGAAGAGAACGCTGTTACCTCCAGGACTACGACAAACGTTCTCCCGGGCATCTATCTCTCCTTCGTGCCCCCCATTGGGAGGTCAGTGTCACTTGTAACGATTAATACCATTGAGATGCTCAGACCCCCTTTGATTGATACCAGTCAACTGACTTTGAGATTGAAGACAGCGGCTTGACCCTCCTGGCACTTGCACAGACCTTAGGTGGGAGACACGAGTGCTAGCACTATGCTGTATGTCTCTATGATCTATGTTTCTATGATCAAAAAGATACTATGTATGAGCAAAATATATATATATTTAAATTAACCATGTTCGGCATTTGTTTTGAGATGGATCAAGATGCTATTTAGTATCATAATTTCATTTAGAAAGACGTTCATTACATTGTATTCTTTGCATGATCAATCTGTACTGGTACATCAATCCCACTTAATAGCGGCCCTGTCTAATAGGTCGATTGACAAGTGTTGATGGCCAACTACGAGAAATTCGCCGTTGCTATTGGGGGTTCTATGGATGGCTCTTTACTGTGGAGATTAAGTCAGTTATGCCTAACGTATAAGTACTAGCTAGTATTACTAGTATCTACAATAGTTAGCTAGCACTGTGCTTCAGACGAATTCATTCACGAACCTAAATTCCTATCTCTAATAACACACAAATAGTTTTTGCCGCGGGTTTAAAAAACAGGATTTGGGTTAAATTATAGTCAGAGAGTAGCCGCCATGCGTTCTTAACCTTTTCTCGGATAAGTTTTGATATTGCGATTTTTACTTAGACTTCGTTTATGGTAATTAGCCAATAAGATCGGATTGATTTGTACACAATTTTCGCTACATTATCGCATGCATGGATTGGTCCGGCGATACCCTATTCGCCGATCCACAAAACAAATAAGAAAGGATACTACCTCGTTCATCACAACAGTCGCTCATTGATGGCTACATAAGTAGACCCCATTAGAGCTATTCTATGCACCAAAATACAGTACACGTAGTCTGCTGCTGGAATAATTCACACAAATCGACTTCAATTCTGTGGTTGAAAAACAAAGAGAGAAAAATCCATCCCGGAACGAAGTGATAATCATTAGGTACAACTATACAATAAAGAAGTGAACCATGGTTTTTTTTGGGTGGTCGGAGGACCCGAAAGCCGAGTCGAAAGACGAATCTGAGGCTGACTATCCAGAATGTGATTACGACACTAACTTGACCCCTTTGTACGAGGCCATTGAGGAAAGGGCATGGATTGCTGTAAACCAGTTCTTGCATTCTGGTTACTGGCCAGAGTCTCTTTTTGCGGACGAGATGTCCCCTGAAGATCAAGCTCGCACTTGGGTGACTCGGTACGAAACGAGACCTGATGGTAGCAAAAAGGTCCGATGGAGTCAGCTGCCCATCCACGCTGCTGTCATCTTCGGAGCCCCATCGGTTGTTATCCAACAGCTTGTTGAGTGTTTCCCCCAGTCAGTTCGATGCACTGATGATCACCGCATGTTACCTCTTCACTTGGCATTCCGTCATGGTTCAGACGATTCTGTTATTGCTTTATTCCTTGAAGAGTTTCCTGAAGCTGTCAATGTTCGAGGATACAAGGGCCGGCTGCCAGTCGAATGTGCAAGCAAGGGGCCGAATCCCGAACGAGGTGCCATCATCCGAACAATTCTGCAGAAAAACCAAAGTGCCTGGGAGCGCAAGAAGTCCGCTGTCCAGCTCAAGGAGTTATACTGTGTCAAGGAAGCCTTGAAGATCAAAAGTCAAAAGGTGTCCCATTTGGAGACTGCAATCCGAGAAATCAAATCTCGAGAACACAAGACCAGAAAGGAACTAGGCTTGACCATGACCGAACTCAGATCTGCAAAGATCAAGACAAAGGAGATGGCAACCTCAGGCGCCAAGGAAGATTACACAGCTGATAAATTGGCTGTTAAACAGTTGGTGGAAAAGCTGGCTGCTTTGGAAATGGCCACAAAGGATTTGGTCGACAAGGAAAAAACGACGAGAATTCAACTCAAGAAGACTCAAGGAGAGCTCGAAGCTGCCAAGAGGATGAAGCCAACAGAGGACCAAGCTAAACACTTTGCCCAACTCGATAAAGTTGCTTCTAAAGAAGATGACAACGCCCTCAAGCGAGACGAAGCCGGAGGCGACGAAATCAAAGCAAAGGGGTCCAGGGTCAGTGCGGCTGGCAAGAGTACCGCTGGCAAGAGCGCCGTTTCGAGTAAGAAGGTTGATCCGAGCATTGCCTCTGCCTCTGAGAAGAAAAAAGGCAAGAAGAAAAAGAACAAGAAGGGAGCGAAGGACGAGGCTCCAGCTGAAACTCCTTCAGTGCCGACTCCCGTTCAGGCACCTGCACCTGCACCTGCACCTGCACCTGCTGCTGAACAACCTAAAGCTACAGTACCAGCCCCTGCCACAAGCAAGCACACAGGGTCTGGCTCTTCAGTGTATACCCACACCAGCAAGACCACAGTGAAAACTATGGAAAGACCCCCGTTGCCTCACTCCCATTCAAGGGAGCTTGAAAAGCAGCGACTTCGAATTGTAGAAGAAACAAACAAAGCCTTGGAGAAGAAGATCGCTTCATTGGAGTCTTCCATGAAAGGGTTTGAGGAGAAAGCTTCCAAAAAGCAAGAAGAGCTTGATGCTGTTATTGTTCCCGGCGCGACGAGCAAGCTAAGCGAAGAGCAAACAGAGCAGATGACGGCTTTACAGGCTGAAATGAAGAACTTAAAAGACAACTCTGATAAGGCGAAGGAAGAGCTGAATCAAGCACTTACCCAGTTGGATGATTTCAAAGCCAATCAAGAAGCCAATGCAACGGCTGCTCTACTCGAAAGTGAAAAGAAGCAGCAGGAGACTGAAGAGGCAAACAAGAAGCTTGAAAAGAAAGTGGCCTTACTTGAATTGGCTTTAACTCAATTTGAGCAAAAGACTAACATGGCCAAAGAAGAAATGAACAATATCAAGACCACCATCTCTCTGGATTCAAATGTTCATTTGACCCCAACCCAGGAAAAACACTTGAAGGTTTTGGAGGGAGCAATGAAGAAGCTTGAAAAGAATGCAAAGAAAACGAAGAAGGAGCTTGAAAGCGCCTTGGTGGAGCTGGAGGAGGTCAAGAAGGCTAAAGAGGAACAAGAAGAGATCCAAAAGATCCAGGCTAAGCAAGCTCAAGCCGAACGGGAAGCGTTGGAAGCCAAGGAGGCGAGATTGCGTGCCGAACAGGAAGCTGCAGAAGCCAAATTGAGAGCGGAAGAGCAAGCAAGGGACGCAAAGAGAGCCCGAGAAGAAAAGGAGGCAGAGCAACAGAAACTCAAAATTGAACACGAAAAGCTCATGAAGGAGAAGCGTCACTTGCTGATCGAGCAGAAGAAGCTGCAAAATGTGTCACAAGCCAATAAGGAGCTTGAGAGCAAGATCGCGACTTTGGAGGCAACTATGAAGCAATTCGAAGACAAAGCTAACAAGACTAAGGAAGAAATGGAACAGGCTATGAAAGATTTGAAAAAGTCTGATGCTAGCAGTGTCGGATCCGGTGATAGTATGAAGCTGACCAAGAAGCAGAAAAAACACATGGAAGCTCTGGAGAATGCAATGCTAAAGCTGGAGGAGAGGGCCAGCCACACAAAGACACAACTTGATGAAGCGCTGGAGGAGTTGAACTCGATCAAGAAATCGAATGAAGTGGAAACGATGAGTCTTGCCATGTCCTCGAAGAAGGAGGACAAAGCCATGAAGGATCTGGCCAAGAAAGTGCAAGCGTTGCAGTCTGCAATGGTCGGTTTTGAAGTAAAAGAGACCAAGACGGTGCAGGAACTTGAGAAGACAATGAGAGAGCTCGAGGAGCAAGCCCAGAAGCGCTTTGAAGTGTTGTCCGTTACTGCTGAGCACACTCGAAGTCTCGCTACTGATCCCAAGTTCACCAAAGAAGTGGAGAAGCTCGAAAAGAGGGCTTCTAAGGAGGAGAGGAGAGTATGTGAGCTCGAAGCCACAGTGAAAGAAATCCTAGAAAAGAGCGGTTCAGCAAAGGATGAACTTGAGAGTACCAAGAAGTTACTGGCAGAGATCCAAGCAAAGCACGACGAGGAGGCCGCGGCAAGGGACAAGGAGGCCCCTCTCACAAAGGCAGAGAAGGAAGAGGCCAAACAAGACAAGAAGATCATCAAAGAGCTGACCAAAAAGGTAGCCACTTTGCAGTCAGCTGTGATCGGCTTTGAGGTCAAGGAGACGCGAACAATGAAAGAGTTAGAGCATACAATGAAACAACTTGAGGAGCTTACTTCTAAGCGATTCGAAGTATTGGAGAAGGCGGCTGCTTTGAAGGAAAAAGAGACCGAGAAGCTCGCCGAAGCAGGCGCGCTTGCCGAAGAAAAAGTAGCAACACTTCACGTAGCTATGAAGGAACTTGAGCAAAATGCCAAGCTAACTCACGAAGAACTGGCGATGACCAAAATGGAGTTGGATGCTATGAAGGAAGCGAGTAAGTCGGGCGAGGGCGCCAGCAAGCAGGTCCTTTCTGCTCAAGATAAACAAATAAAGGAGTTGAATGAAAAAATCGGCGTGCTTCAGCAAGCTGTCATGGGATTTGAAGTCAAAGAGACAAAGACCATGCAAGAGCTGGAACAGACAATGAAGCAGCTGGAAGAGCTCACAGCCAAACGATTTGAAGTCCTGCAGAAGGTAGCAGGAAGGGAAATCGAGGCTGCCAAGGCAGCCGAGGCTATCAAGTACACACAGAAGGCCGCCCAAGAGGAAAAGAAGGTGGCTGCCCTAGAGTTTGCAATGCGAGAATTGGAATCAAAGGCCTACAAGACCAAGCTTGAACTGGAACGAACCATGAAGGGCATGGAGCATCTTGAAGAGAAACAAACTATCAGACAGCAAGAAGTAACAGGTGTAAGCAAGGAAGAGAAGCGCGTCATGCGAGAACTCGTGAGCAAAGTTGCTGACATCCAAGAAGCTGTGATGGCCTATGATGAAAAGGAAACCAAGACTGCACAAGAGCTTGAACAGACCAGAAAAGAGCTTGAGCAGACTAAGAAGGAGGTCGAAGATTTGAGAGCTCAGCAAGCTATTTCGCTTGCGAGGGCTGAGGCTGAGGCTCTTGCGAAAGCTGAGGCTGAGGCTGCAAGGGCGGAGGCAGAGGTCGAGGTATTTGAAAATGAAGACAACAAGTCGCAAGTGGAAGTTGTTGAAGTTCAACAAGAGAAGGACGAGAGCAGCGTGGCGGCTGAGACTGCCAAGCGTGTGACAGAGGAAACTTTGACATCATTGGAGAGTGCCATCCACAGATTAGTGGAACGACTTGCAACCGAGGACGAAGCCGAACAAACAAAGGCAGCTACGGGATCTTTAGCCCCCAGTAAAGCCAGTTCCGCTGCTTCGACCACTAAAGTCGCCAACAAGGAGGAAGTCGAGAAAGAGGAACAGAATATCGAAATCGAGGAAGCTCCTAAAGCAAGCTCCGTCGTCGAGAAAGAGGAACAGAATATCGAAATCAAGGAAGCCCCTAAAGCAAGCTCCGTCGTGGGCTCTGTCGCCGGAAGCAAAGCCAGTTCCATTCCTGCAAGTAGGGAAGCAATCAACCTGGAGGAGGAAATTGTGCCGAGTAAGGAAGAGCAGATCGAAGTGGAGCGAGTCGCTACTAAGGAAGAGTATATGACAACACCTCAAGCCAACGCGGCACCTGTCCCAACTCCAGCCCCTGCTTCTGCTGTAGTGGCTCCCAGCGCGGTAGCTGCTGCCCCGGTAACCAGTCCTGCTTCTGTTCCCGTGGAAGTACCCAAAGAAGCCCCAACCCCCGCAGCTGCTCCGGTCGTTACTCCCGCCGCTACCGTTGAGGAGCCGAAGGCGGTTACGAAGCGTCCCTCTCTGTTTGGTCGGCTTGCGAAGAGAAACAGCTCCAAGAAGTCGTCCTCTGTACCGGTAGCAAAGGATGTTGCTGAAACCAAAAATAAGAAAAAGTTTGGCTTTTTCGGAAAGAAGAAATCGTCCAAGAGCAGTACTCCAGTTGCTACCCCCGAGCAGAGAAAGGCTGTCGAGGCCACCCATGGACCTGAAATTGCCGCTGTGCTCAACGATCAGCAGATTCTTGACATTATCAGTAAAATTCAGACTCCCGTCCCTTCTACGGCAGAGACCCCGGCCAACATTGAGACTGCCCTCTCGTCTGCCAGCAAGGCTGATAGCACCGGAGTCAAGAGCGCCTTGAGCGCCATGAGTGCCAAAAGCAACAAGAGCAAGCAAGAAAGCGTCCACAGCGGTATGGTTGAAGAAGACCCTAAAAGTTTGATAGTAAGCTTGCCCAGCCAACGCAGCATGCGCAGTAAGTCAGGCAGTGTTGCTCCGATTGACACTGTTGCTTCCACTTCATCGCCAGCGGGGACACCAAAATCGAAGAAATCGGCGCCGAACGACCTTCTGGTGACAGCCGGCACTTATGATGACGGCTTTGAAATCAATTTTTGAGAACTTTTCCAAACCAGGGAAGAAGGGAAACCTTTACGTGTCGTCGTGTCGCTTGTGAACAAGAATAAAGATGAGAACGAGAAGATCAGATTCGTTAACAACAGAACACAGAATTTAAATAAATGAATAATTCACTTTGTCTTACTTTTGAGCTTTACTTATTACTACAGTAGTACGTGTCTTTATGTTCAGGCGCTAGCATTTTCGTACGCCGCCTAAACGAGCAATTCACTATGGTTTTACTTCTTTTTGCTTCATATCTCTACTGTATGTTCAGGCGCTTGCGGTTCGGGTGCTACGTAATAAACAATTCACTTTTGTCTGTGTGCCTCACATCTTAATGTTTAGGCGCTTGCTTTTTCGTGCCCCGCATGGTGAATGGGGGCCTATTCCGGGTTCAGCCGCTTGGGCATGGAGGGGCCAGTTTTAAAGGCTCTGCAATTTTATGGTCATTCTATGCTTCGTAGTTTTTTAGCTGGGTAATCAGCTAATATGCAGCACCAGTCCAGGAATTATATCAGGCAGTCTCTGGCTTGAAGTGAAACCTCCTGGTGTGCAGCTTGATGTTGATTTTGCTGGGCGGGGTTTGATAACAAAGTGGGTCACATTGTGTGCTCATTTAGTCCTGATCTAGCAATTTAGCTTTTATTGGTAACACTGCTGCGAAACTGTCTCGGTGGATTGACGACCACCGTGTGCTAGTAAATGGATTGCTTCCAAAAGCTTACCACCCATTTTGAAAACTGTTTGGGTTGGTCTCTTAAGCTGTGAGTGAAATGAGCTAACTTGTGGCATGTGCCCTTTTGTCTTGTTCAGTTGACACACTGTCGGCCACAGTTTAGCTTATCATGCTAAACAGCAAATCGTGACAGATTTTTGCCAATTTTTATGAATTGTTTCTATAGAAGGCTACTGCTTTGAAACAAATAGAAAATAGTCTCCTTTTGTTGGTCTCACAGTGGTTCTGCAGTAGTTAGTAGGCATCAGCTAGGCAAACATTGCATCTAATTGATGCATGTGGTAACTATGTGTTTGTTGACTCCTTTGTCATTGATTGACTCATCCATGCTGGGGGAGGGTCTGCTTAACATGCCAATAGAATCTGAAATTGTGTCTACAGACACTGTAGATTTTGTTGTGGTGGTGGATAAGAAGTTGTGGCTTGGCTAGTCAATTTTTCAGAGTTCCTGTTGTCATCATGCTCATAGCATTTGTCCACAAAAGCAAGTAGCATTGATTGCATTCCAAATTCAATTGTAAGGTCAAAGAAATCTTACAATGTTGATTTAATCTTCTTCTGGTAGGGTCTTTGAGAAGTGGTTGACTGCTTTCTCACTGGTTTAAGCCTCACCTTTGGGTGGCTTTCTCAGCATCCATTGATGCTCTCATTGAGTTGTTGCAAGTGATTCCTTAGTTCTCAAGTTGGTCTTTAAGATCAGAGGCTCGACTGGGACTGCTAGCCTGGAAGAGAAGTTGTCTTTTTGGTCTGACTTTTTGTGGTCTTTGATCAGCACTTTAGTTGGGAGATGGGATGGTCTTTGAGTCAATGTTTATTTTGCAAAGTTTTTTCTTCATCTGCGAGATTACCTAGTTCTGATGGACTGATATGCTCACTCAATTGTCTGCTACAGATTCTTCAGAGAAACTGATTCAAAGGCAAAGGACAATGACACTGTTCTTTCAGTTAGAGTCAAATTTCATATTCACAGTTCTGTTGGGAAGAGCAGTTCAAGCCACAACTTTGCAAACATCAGATGTTGACTTTTTAGTTTGAAGTTGGTGCATTAATCACAATCCCTCTAGAAATCATGAGTGGTCGGATGGTCTTCCTAAATTCAAGTTTACCCCATTTTAGAGTTGACAGACACACAGAAGCTGCCAATGTCTACTGTGCAATGGAGAAGCCCTAGGATATTTCAACTGCCCAAGGTGTACCCAACAAATGTGAAAACAGCTTTAAGAAAATGCAGCCTGTTGTTTGATCTCGACAGGAACAGTCAATAAGAGATTCAAGAACTGGGGCATGCTTGCAAATATTTTCAGGGCAAGGATGCTGCTGAAACTGTCCTAGCTTTTTGGGTGTTTCTTTCAGCACACAATTGTTGAATTGTTTGATGCTCAATGGCAACATCCAAATGTAGCATGTCTCAATGATGATTTTTGTTTCCCATGAAACAACATTGGATGATTGACTGAGAATTTGACGCAAAATCTATGATAGCATAATAGGTTTTACTAGCTATGTTTTAGAAGCAAATAATCAATATTAATT
>ENA-ORBV01004147-ORBV01004147.1-microbial-mat-metagenome-genome-assembly--contig:-NODE-4147-length-28217-cov-10.774698_pt1 | contig 28217 bp, 18 predicted proteins | sample MGYA00237777_ERZ505514 | MGnify/ENA primary metagenome ERZ505514 (study PRJEB26160, sample SAMN06269048) | microbial mat metagenome | isolation source: Oligotrophic lake microbial mat | place...
TTTCAAGCAGAAGACGGCATACGAGATTCGCCTTAGTCTCGTGGGCTCGGAGATGTGTATAAGAGACAGTTTCTATGTAGAGTCGTAACAATCGTTGTGGGTCGTATTAGCTCAAGTTACTTGCTATTTATATTTTGTATGCATGGAAGAAGATGGAGACTGCGTGAATACACTATGTAGTATTATTGATCCTGGATTCATGCTACGCTGTTTCAGGCGATGTCAACAACATGTTCGAGCTTTGAGATAGATGTCCGATCGATGATTGGTCAATCGGCTGTCTCAGCACGTTTGAACGTTAAATCATATTTGACAATTTTGGTGGCGGTTCGCAAAAAAGATCCAACAAATTTATGCGGGATTTCAACAGCAATTTTAAATGGGTCACGTATGATCCAATAAAGCACCACGCACACAGTTCCCGATCCAAAACGGACCAGAAAAAATAATTAAACTTATTTAGTGCAGCCGAGGCTCGCACACAAAAACATCACTACTGTAGCTAGCTAGGCCCGATAATTCTATGTGTTGACATCTAAAACGGAAGTTCTGCGGCTCCTCGTATCCATCGGGTCGAGCCAGCATTGGACTCTCGAATGAGAACACCAATGTCCATGTAGATGGAGTTTTTACAAAAATCTTCATTGTTGAGTGGATCCAAAAAAATCTTGGCCAAATCCATCAAGCCTGTGTAGAAGAGAGTCAGGACCCCGACGCAAATCACCGACCAGGCTCCCAAGGTGGAATACAATGCCATGGGTGCGGTCCAAACAAAAACATCCACTAGAATCTGCACAAAATGTGTGTACGCCAAGGGCATTCTCCCGGCCAACTTGTCAGAAATCTTGGCATAGGTAAGCCGCAGAGTTGCGATTTCTGCCAACAGCATTTGTCGATGAGCCGGATCACTAATGAGGGTCCCATCTTGAATCCCACGTTCGGTACGAATCATCATCCATTCGAGGCAAGCACTGTGTTTTTGATCTTCGGGCAAGTCAAGCTTTTTGAGCACTTGCAATTGTCGGGTTGTCATGAGTCCACGGCTGGCCATGCGTTCCAATCCCCGCACTGTTCCCAAAACTCGAAATCGTCGGGCATTGGCTGCCCACAGTAATACATGAAAGAGACGACTCATTTGTCCGACTTCTTCCAAAAGTGATTCTGCGTCCTCCGTAAAGGATGCTCCATCTTTGGTCCGTGCAGCTGTGGTGGCCAAGATGAGATTAAAGTTGTTGATGCCAGCTTGAATCCGTCTACCAATGTCATACATGTCTCTCCAAAAGCTGAAGGCTTGGTTGACAAAGAAGGTCAAAATGAAGGTCGTCAAGCCTTGTTGATAACTCCAAATTTTGTGGACCATGTGGAGTTTGGCAATAAAGGGATTGGTCAAATCGGGAGGCAACCCCCATCCTGACCACAGCTGAGACATGGGCAAGGTGTGGGATCTCGCGCCCAGGACAAACAAGGCGGCCCAACCCATACTGAGCAAGGTGGGTAGTCCGACATTTTGAAAAATGGTCCCGGTAAAGCGACGCCATAACCAACTGCGCTGGGGTTTGTAGGGTCGTATAATGGCACCATCGTACAAGGATTTGGTTCCTTCAATTTCTTTGATAGCGTTGTCAATGGCTTCTTCAAATTCTTGATCTTGTTCGGCCGCATTTTCATCATCCACAGCCGCAATTCGTTGATTTAAAATGGATTTAAAGTCCTGACAAGCAATTCGAAAGAGGGTGACGGTGGGGCTTCGACAGGAGACAGTAGCCGCACGCGTTTGGTTGTACATGACGGCCAATTCTCCAAAAATGGTCTTGGGCGTTAAAATGCCGTAGGGGCGTGCCAACATTTTGTCATCGACTTCGACGGTGCATTGTCCTTCCCCTACCACGTAGACGTAATCATTATCGCAGGTATCTCCTTGTTGGATGATGGTATCGTTTTGCTGGTACTCGACACGTTCAAAGGCATCCATCATGGCTTGCAAGGAATCTTCCGGTAAATTGGAAAAAATCACAGATTGACGTAATGATTCTCGTAAAAAGTCATCTTCATCATCGGGCAAGAGAGAATCCATATTCTCCTCGAGTAGCAAAACTTCACATTCCATCGGTGGCTCATCTCCATTCGTCAAAGGAGCTGTGGACATGGAATTCTCATCGGTAGTTCGCAAAGGAATCGCTGCTTTCCTATGGAAACCATGCTGCTGGTGCAAGTGACTGCTGGTCGGCAGGAAAGCATGGGCATTTTGGACAATCCCAAGACATGCTACTAACACGAGCAATAGAGCTGTCGCTGTCGGTGAAGGAGCTTTTTGGCGCATTGCTGTCTTTTGAAATCTTTTTTTCTCAACGACTGTCTTCTTCTTCTGTTCCTCTAAATGCGATTGTAATACAGTTTGACCCATAAAATTTTCTGGCACGACGGTCGCCAAGAAACCTTGAAAGGCATGGGGCCAATAGGGTAAAATGGAGGAGTAATTGTTCCCCAAAACCGCCACTATTCGTTTGGCCATGACGGTGGACGACGGAATCATCAAGCTAACGTTTGGCTGCTGCTCTGTACTTGTGGCATCCGCCAGCATGGGGGTGACGGTCTGAGCGGGACGACAACAAAGGACATCGATATTTTGGTCCAGTAATTCATACTTTAAGCTTCGTGTCCAATGTTCTTCAAAGGCTTTGGTTCCAGCATAGGTCGACAATAAAGGCATGGGACATGACGACGTTAAACTTCCAATGGTCACAATGGCGGCTTTTTTGTTGGTATCGCTGACATGTTGTTTGAGCAGGGGAATCAATTTAGTGGTCAATACCACGGGAAACATACAATTGACTTGGAGTATTTGTGATGTAAATTCAAAGGATAAATCTTCTTGTTTGGACAAGGCATTGACGATTCCGGCCGAATGAATCAACAAGGCAATATCTTTGGATCTGACGAGCTTGTACAAATTGTTGAGTTTGGCTTCTATGACTTCGGTGGCGTCCAAGACAAAAACCAGAGTTTCCATTTGAGGATTTTTCGCCTGGAGTTCTTTTGCCAGCGTATTCAACACGGTTTGGTTTCTTCCAATCAATACCAGAGAAAATCCTTCTTGGGCCAATTCCACGCAAAGCGCACGTCCAATCCCCGAACTGGCACCCGTGACAATCGCCCACGGCGACAAGGTCTTGCTGTGGACGTTATTGGGAAGGCCATACCGCTGTCGCAAATTCGTGTTGGGGCGCAACCAATAAAACCAAATTGTCCGAAATAAACGGGTCGCCCAAATACTGGCCGTCGCAGCACCCAAGGCCGTCAAAGCCCGTTCGAGTGTTGAGTGTTTCGTTAAAACCATACTGTATGGATGTATGAGAGATGGTGATCTAGCTACTAGCTAGCTACTATAGTTAGTTGAGGCGGGTTTATTATGAATTGGAGGTCCACGAACCATGGGGCATCAACGTACAAAATTTATTACGTACAAACAAGAAAGAATCAATTGGATATCGACGATGGATCGAACGGCAAAAGATCCAATCTGAATCATAGTGCACGTGACTTACACCGTACATAGAAATGAGCAGCTGCTCATGACTGACATAGAAATGAGCAGCTGCTCATGACTGACGCGTGAATGGCCCAAACGGAATCCTGAATGAACAACCACAGGTGCAGTCAAATGTGTCGCATTCACACAATCTTCTGTGCATGAAATTAGGTTTGGACACAAAAGCAATCGCCGGTCTGTTGGTCACTGTGGAGGGTCTGTTGGCGAGTTTGTTCAATGGAGAGGCAAATTTTGTCAGAGTTGAGTTTTGGCAGTTTAGAGTCAACTGAACGCAGGCATCGCTCACCTCGTTGCGCCATTGTGACCTCTGTTTGTCGGAATTTGGCCTTGTCATTGTCTCATTTGGTTGCTCTGGACACTGGAATCATCCCACTTTGTCAACAATTGGAAATGTCAACCATGGTGTCACAGAAGTGAGCTGTGGAAGCAAAATCGAGTCAAGAGTGGAGTCAATCAACAACAATCAACTGAACAACAACAACAGAATGCACTTGCTTGGTCAGTCATCTGACAACTTGAATTCTGCTTCCGATTGAATGGGGATTGTCTTGTGTGCTCCGGCAGCGTCAACAGTCATTTTGTGTTCTTCGATCAGTTGAATGGTCTTCAGTCGGCGGAGCAGATCCTTCAAATCTTCAGTTGCATCTTGTTTGGGACGGGACATTGACAATTGAGTTGCCACTGACGATGGCAAATCTCCATGCGGATGTCATCCACATTGCATTTGATTGTCACTTTGGTGCACGGAATCATGACAGAGACTGCTGGTGTCATGTGTTGTTCTTTGGTTTGTTGATGTGTTGTGTTTTTTGAACATTGCACCCCTGGCATTGACTTTGAACTTTTCAGTGTCGATCCGTTCGTTCTCAAAGTGCCCTTCACAAAGTTTTGAATCTTTGATCATGCTTGCTCTCATGTTGAGTTTCCAGCAAGTGCTTGTGTGGTTTGGTTCTCTCTCTTGCTGAACAAATGATTGACAAGATCTTGTTCTTGTCAGCCATTTTGTCGGACATGACAAGTTGTGTTGATGACCGAATGACAGCCAAACACGTTTGCAGCTGCTCTGACCAGTCTGTTGCTGACACATTCTTGGCTTCCTTGATGGCATGCTCCACCAATTTTGTTTGGTGTGGCAGTGGGAGGCACACAGAGTGCATGCACCACCTCCATTGTCCAAGGTTGTCTTGTCCGTCTTGACAATCAAATGAACGCATTTCGACTCCAATGATGCCAACCAGGTGCGCAACATGCAACAGATGTGGAGTGCACTCGCCGTTGTTGTTGCCATGCATGGCTTTCAACTCTGTTTGCAGCCATTTGTGAAACTGATGCAAATCAATTCACTGGTCATGGACAGTGAATGTGAACTTGATGGTGCTGGTGATTGTGAGATCGCTGCACGCAGTCCGACCAGACTCAAACGTTGGAAGACTGTCACCAAGCATGATGGATGCTGCAACCTTTGCTGTCGCTGCTTGACTCAACAACGCAGCAGGAAGAAGTGATGGTGGCATCCAATGTCAAACAAGTTTCTTGATTGAGCCATGTGCTGCACTGAGAAACACCATGAGTTTTTTGTCGTGTCATTTGCTGGCTTCGTCATTGTCAACATCTTGCCATGCTCTGATTGCTTCATAACAATCTTTGATTTTTGAACCAGCTGCAACAACGTGGTGGAGGTTCTTGTCCATGATGAAGCGTCGCATCACCAGATGGTGAGACTGGAAAGCTTGGTGGTTGGCAAGGTCTTCAGTTGCTGCTCTGAAGCCAATGGAGGTGGGGGTTCAAGTGGGCTTTGTGGAAGCACCACTGCAGATGAGTGTCACATCAATGAAATTCTCTTGGTCAGACATCATGGAAAAAAGATCAGAGGGAATTCCATGAGTTCGACCAGAACTGTGCATGTTGACAACAGTTTGACATGCATGATGGAGCACCAAACAACAATCAAAAGTTCAAGACGAAGCACTTCCCACGGTCCACCATCAAGTGGGCATTGGCTGTTGCATCTTGGCTAGCGTGGTTTGTTTGCATTCACCACTTGGATCCACTTTGTGTTTTTTGAACTTTGCAAGAAACGCGAGGACCTCATTGTCTAATGAATTCTCATTCCGGTCCGCGACTGACATCCTTTTCGATTTCGTTTTGTCATGGTCAACTTTTGTTGGGTTGCAATTGACAACGCATTTGCTTGGCTGTTGTGGGATGTGTTGCCACTTGTCAAGGGCCATTGACTCTTGTGGTCGGCAAACAGAATGCATGAGCTGCACGGCATTGATCTTGTCAAAAGGCGGCACCTGTGCCAAATGTGTTTTGAACGGCATTCTTGAGCTGTGTGTGTGACGCATGCACAGCACAGCTGACAATCAGACATTCCTGCCGGAGCAGAGACACCCAAATGCTCCATTGCCAAATGAAGACTCTCGGAGTGCCACCACCACCACTGCCAGCATTCTGACCATGCAGTTCATGCATGTTGTCTCCATTGCCATTCTTGAGCTTGTTCGCAAAAGATTGGAGGGCTGCAGCACACTGTTCTGATGTTCCTCCGCTTGCATCGACATCCACTGAACAAAGACAAATGCCACCATCTGGTTTTTGTTTTGACAGCAACTTGGCAAAATGGCCAATTCCTTTCTCATTGCCTTTGTTCACAGCAATGCCAATTTTGCTGTCAAGCATGTCATTGCCAAGTGTGATTGCATCTCGAACAGCTTGCTGGACAGCACACTTTCGAAAGGACCAAGTCCAAAGGAAACAACTGAACGGAAGTTCAATGTCAAGCTTGTCAAACAGACCAGTGTCATGAAAGAAGGCAATGGACACCAATGGCAACAAGAACTGCGCTGCAGAGTTTGCCAACACCGGCACAGCTGCCATTGCGATTGCCCAAAGTGATTGGCCCGGCAAAGAATCGGTTGAATGCTGCTTTTGCTGCAACTTCGATCGCATGCGACACAACTTTCTGCTGTTGTTCCTCCATCGATTGAGATCGGCAGCAAGGACAACAGAATGTGTTTTTGGAATTCCTGGGATTGTGACAGACTGCCCATTGCCACCATTGTTGTCTTCATGGAGTCTCACTGCTTGTTTTGGTGGTGCATCTGTTGTCAGCAGGTTTGTTGTTGCTGCCATTGGCACCGGAGAATTGAAGGCAATTTTCTTTGGCCTTGGGAGTGCTTCATCAAATGCCGCGTCGCAATCAACATTCACCTGTTGAGAAACAAATGCTTTGATGTTCCTCGCATGGTCCATTTTGGCACGAGGAACGAGGAACCTTAGCAACGTCTCATTTCCAGCCTTGGTGGCAATTGTGGCAATCGGAGGTTCACAAATCTCAATTGGCAAAGGTGCGATTTCATCCGTGATTCAGTCCACGAATCAGAGTTGTGTCCCAAGTTCCAGACCTGGAACCACTGTGCATCTCAAGGGAATGGACACAAGATTGGATCCGGAACACAAGATGGGAACGAAATGACAAGTTCCCATGCCGTGTTCTGTCGTGATGTTGTGTGTTCCCAAGGACTTGTGGTGACAAGAGTGTGTCACAATGACAAAACCTGCGCACTGTGTGATCAGTCTTGCCAATGAAGATGTCGATCTTGTTGGAATGTTCGACAAACATGGAGCTGTTTCTGTTGTGGTGTGAGACTCACAAGTTCAAATTTGCGTGCAAAAGCATCTGTTCTTTTGGTGAAACACCAGGGTGGGAAACTTTGTTTTGAGCATTTCGTCACTTGTTTGTGGTCAAATTTCCAGTGAAGAATCATCTTTTGTCACAATCTCACTCTTTGGTTCACCCATCATGTGATGCACAACCACCACACTTGAGTTTTTCCTCTGAGCCGTCAATGTGACAGCAAGTCTTCCAGTCACGACAACAGGGCGACACATGGATCCATTCAGCGGGGACCAATGCCCCATTTCCATCATCGTGACAAGTGACATCGTGGTGTTTTCTGCTGCTGCGTCTGCTCATTGTGTCTCAACTGGCAGCGCGGCTGACACTCGAGAGAGCTCTGTTGCTCAACAACCGTTCAGTTGCAACCAAGTCACATCATCATTCCCTTGTGTGCATGGGTTTGCACATGACCAACTGGTCGGTTGGAATGATCTTTGGTCATTTTGTTTGTGTTTGTTCTGTTTTGAGTTTCCATGCAAAATGTGAGTCCAGCTTTGCCCGCAGTGCCAGTGCCAACACCGTCTGTCAATCTGTCAAACAAATTCCAGAGAGAGCCATTTTGAGCGGAGAAACATCTCTTGTGGCGCCGGCCACCCGGTGCACACGTGGATTTCAGACCATTTTTCCAAACCCCAACCTTGCAATTTCCAACATTTTGTTGTTCAGAGAGGCTTGTGCACATTGCCAGTTTCACTTGGAAGATGGCATCTTTTGCCACAGTGGCTCTGTCATGCATCAATGCAGCTTCCGAAGGATGCATGCAACTCATGGATTCAGACAGCTCGCTGAACGTTGACAATGGCTGCACATCATCACAGCGTTTGTGTTGATGAAGACGCATTGGTTTTGCACAACTGAGATTGCTCTTGCACACACTTGCTTGCACAACACAATGGTTCGCAGAATTTTCTCACCGGATTGCCCTTGGGGGCAACAACGTGCAATGTTTCCCCTTTGCTTCCTCTTCTTTTTTGCAATCAAAACAGATCCACATTGGACCAGGACACAGCGCAATGCTTCTCAGACACAACCAGATCATTTTGAACAGTCTTGAGGGAAGCACAAACAAAGGATTCAGCCAAAAGTGTGTTTGCTTTTTGTGTCCAGCCGAATGATTTCAGATGTCGAAACGATTTTGTGTCAATTGACTTTGCCACACCAAACCCCTGCAGTTTTCAGCAGCAGATCTGCATTGGTGGACACCTTTTTGCAAAACTCCAATTTCAGGATTTGAAAAAAAAAATCGAAATTGGACATTTCAAAAATGGGTGTGATGATGAGTTTGACAGTTCGCAGATGCAACGCGCTGTGATGGAGCACGTCTGCCAATCCAAAACGCACCACAAAATGCTTCCGTTGCAGCAGAGCCAGTGAAAAAGATCAATGCCTCTGCAATCACATCAAACAGCTGCACATTGTTGCATTTGGGATGAACAATCATCTCATGCCACATCACGATGAAGGAACAAATTGGCGGACTGTGAATGGTGGGGGGCATTCAAGGAGGACATGTCCTTTCAAAATGGTCATTCTTGTGGAGCTCCATTGTTTGCATTCTTCTTGTTGTTGCAGTCTCAGTGGTGAGGCTTTGGCCACCAAGCAGATGTTGACATTGTCCAGGCAAGTGGGATTTCTCCTTTCACCTGTTGTGCAAGTGCATGAGGGTGTTTCTTGGACTGCTGAACGCACACATGCAGGTGCTTGGGCAATTCTCTGCATGAAATTTTGGAGCATTTGCGTGCTTGGTGATTGTATGTGTTTCCAGCCAATGCAGGATGGATTTAATGTGCATGAATAAAACTTCCGGCAGTTTTTGAACTATTTAACGACAATGTACCAGTGGAAAGCGTCGTCCGAATGTCTTTCGTGAAGGTCCCTAACTATGCATTCAAGGAATTGTATGAGGCTTTTTAAATGCTGCTTAGCTCTTACTTCGAAGTACCCTCCCTACAACCTGAGCTGTTCTTCGCCGAGTTTCCGATCGAGAAGCCAACTATTAAAAATCGCGAACCCTTTGTCTTTGCAGTACGTAGCTGGCTCTCAGCGGTTGGGGTACACATTGTAGATTTTAGAGTACTTTTTGTAGCCGCGTTGAGCTCTGGATGTCAATTCTCCCCGTCGTCGTCTTTTTACTCCAAAAGAAGCGACTGCCAAGTGCCAACACAATCATATCCAAGACATCTCTACAAATTGCTTTACTACTGTATACATAAACGACACACGACGAATTCCCACAACGCCATCAGAAGTATAGCTGACAGTAGCCATCCTCCAATCCCATATAGTAGTACATGCAGCTAACTATCATCGATCCCAACACCATGGACGTCTATTCGTATTGTGCTGCGGAATTGGGAACCAATGCTTCCGTCGATGACAAACTGGAATGCTTCTCGTCTCGACTCACCCAAGTCATGACCGCCGCCTCTACTCCGGACACTCCCGCCGATGCGACGGCCGCCGGAGACGTGACGGTTTGGTTTGCCCGCGATTTTTTATTGTTGAATGCCGCCGTCTTGGTCTTTCTCATGCAAGCCGGTTTTGCCATGGTCTGTGCGGGATGCGTCCGTGCCAAGAACGTCCAAAATAGCATGCTCAAGAATTTATTGGATGCCTGCGGTTCGAGTCTCGCCTTTTATTGCATTGGCTACGCTTTGGCCTTTGGCGGCGACGAAGTCTTGACGGCCATGCCCGGCGACGGCAACGAAGAAGAAATGACCCGGACGACGCAAACCGCGGCCACCTTTATTGGCACGTCCAACTTTTTTTGTATGGGCGTGGACGATTTGAGTTTTTGGATTTTTCAATACACCTTTAGTGCGGCCAGTGCTACCATTGTGGCGGGGACTCTTGCCGAGCGTTGTCAAATGGGAGCCTATTTGGCGTATTCTTTGTTTTTATGTGGTTTTGTGTACCCCGTCGTGGCCCATGCCATTTGGAGTCCGCATGGATTTTTGAGTGGCTTTGCGGCCGAGCCATTGTGGGGCGTCGGAGTTTTGGATTTTGCAGGCAGTGGCGTCGTTCATTTTTTGGGTGGTCTGACGGCGCTGTTGGCGGCCGTTCAATTGGGGGAACGACGAGGCCGCTTTCACGATCCCGAAACGGGAGAAAAATTAGAAGTCCCCGAAGAATTTCCGGGACATTCGATTGCTCTCCAAGTAAGTACATTGTTCGTGTTTTTGTTTGTTTACCTGATTTTATGGATTGTATTGTGACGAGTAGACAAATGCTTACTCTCTTTTATTTTTACGTTCTTTAAAGATGTTGGGAACTTTTATTTTATGGTTTGGTTGGTATGGATTCAATACAGGGCCTGCTTTGTTGTCGAACAATCATTTGGAAACCGCCGGCAATGTGGCATCCTTGGCTGCGGTCAATACAGCCTTGTCGGGTGGTGCCGGTGGAATCTCGTCCATGTTGGCCCATTTAGGGTATATGCTCCACACCACGGGAGAACCCATCTTTGATTTGCAAAAAGCCATGAACGGCTCGTTGGCGGGATTGGCGGCCATTACGGCCGGATGTGGATTTTTCGAACCCTGGGCCGCCATTTTGACCGGCGCCATTGCCGGAGTCTTGTATTTGATGGGGAGTCATGCCCTCGTGTATCTTTGCATTGATGATGCGGTCGATGCCATTCCCGTACACATGTGTGGTGGAATGTGGGGCATGTTTTCCGTCGGATTGTTTGCCTCTCCCGAGCGATTGCCACTGACCTATGGACATGGACGACATCCCGGAGTTTTTTATGCGCTGGCACGTGGAAGTGGTGGAGCCGCCGGGACCCTCATGGGGACACAACTCATGGGCATGCTGTTCGTCATGGGATGGTGTATTTGCATCATGACACCCTTTTTTTATTTTTTGAACTTGATGGGATGGTTTCGATCGGATCCACTCGAGGAAATTGTCGGTTTGGATCGAAGTTATCATGGCGGAGGACGATTTTTATTGCATTTACAAAATGAAAACAAGCTGTACGGCGAGCCCAATTCCGAAGAATTATCTGCCTTTGATGAAATGAGACGTAGCAAACACAGCAAAATCTACAACCTCAATGCTAGTTCCGGTAGTCACGTCAGCTCCATTGCTCCAGAAAACTCGGATTTGCTCACCATCAAGGAGGAAAAGGCCAGCGAGAAGGAAGATGAAAAAGAAGACAACGCTACTACTGCTGCAAAAGCTGCCAACGACAAGGTCGAAGAAAACGCCACAGATACTACCGAAGAAAAAGACAATGTCATCACCGAGAAAGAATCTCTGACCGATACGAACGGCAGCAGCAACAGCAAGAATCGCCCTACGATAATATGCCATGAGGTATAGATCCATCTTTCCCACGACATTCACGGCAGTAGCGCACATGTCGCTATATGCGAATTCAGAGTACGAAGAGAGCAACAGGTTGGTAGGCAGGAAATGGCCAGACGGTGATGGATGGTCGTGGAGTTAGTCAAGGAATTGGTCCGGTAGAGGGTCATGGTGTTTTGGCCCAATGTCGAAAAAAATGTAGGTTGTCTATGTCTGGTCCAAAGTTTATATATCAGTCCTGGAGCGGTGCCAGGCTTTTGGCTCTGACGTTGAGCGCAGAAGTTGGCCCACGTGTGAACAGTATGAGGGCATCATCTGATTGTCATTCACTCGAGGTCTAGCTACTACAGTACTGGTCACATCGAAGCATGCAGCGCAGATGTCGCTGTCCTATATAAAATTTAGATTATGAATTTTACAGAAACTGGAGGTTGTGCGAATCAAAGAATTAGGCAATCATTAGACTTACTACTGCGGAGTTATTCTTTTCGGAGGTCGTTTGGGGTGGAAGCTGTTTACGGACCATGGCCCCGGCATGCAACAACCAGTTTACCCTTGAAATATAGGCCATTCCTCTCGTGACTGACGGAGTTACCGGGAGAAACAAAAGGGAGAGAATATTTTGGACAGGCGATCCGGTTCAGATCAGAGGTCGCACAAGGAACGGTCCAGAACAGGGAGTTTTAGAATTTAGTGAGCTTGGCTTGAATCGCGCGAAACATCTCGGGGCATCGGAGAATTTCCAGGTCCTCCCTCTAACGACGACAATGAAGGAGTTGACTGGCTACAGAAAACCTGCAACTAAATCGACAACCCGTACTTCGCAAGATAACCATTTAATCTGTTCCCTTTACATGAAACGACATGCAGGTAGCGCTAACAGTAGTAATTTAAGAAGCCTGTTGTTGAAGTTTCCATTCTGGCTACTTCTTGGAAATCTTGCTTTGAAAAAGATTCCGTCTGGTTAGAAACTGTCAGCCCAAACCGTTACACCTGAGCGTGTTTAGCAGGAGCAATCAATGCCTCGGACTCTACTTTGTCACTTACTCTGTGACCAAGAAAGTGGAAAGACACACATTTCCTGTTTTATCTTCGAAATAGTTGACCACTACCGCGCGACCGCAAAAAAGGGTGCCAGCTACATCGAATTCATCAGGAGCCCCCACGGTATCACCGCCCACATGGGGACGAGTTTGTGTCTTGTCCTCCAGCTTCAAGGATGTGCGCGGAAAATAAGTCAGTGGTGCTGTGCGGGACGGTCGCAGATAAATACTGTGGAGATGCAGGGACATTGGTTGACCAAAAAACAAGGTCTCGTTTCGGAACCCTGCGAGAGCCTCCTCGATCATCACCAGCAAGCTCATGGTAGCGCCGCCACCGCATCTATTTCCGAGACTGCAACGATCTTTTCTCGGACCCCATTGTGTGTGCGTGTGTGTAGTCAGATGCTCGTCGCATGGTCAGCTGATAAAAATTCTTCCTTGTTCGTCTGGATGAGCAATCTACAAGTGCTTATGCCATCGGTCGTCCTTCGATACCTATTACGTATACAAGCATCTCATAGTGACTACGAAACAAAAACCTTTGCTGCAAGGGCTCGGTACTGTGCCTTCTGACTCCGTATGCCGTTTAATAGTGCAAAGCGCATTTTCAAAAAATGATAAACCAAGAAAACGGGAGTCGGTGGCGGCCGATGATCATGACAACCAATCTCGGACGAATGAATTGTAGTTCACGTTTCGTTGCTGTTGTTGTTGTTGTCTTCGTCTTCTTCTTCTTCTGGCAGAGGGACATCCCGATGTTGTGCCAAACTGAGATAGGCATTCCAAAAGAGACCAAAGGTCAACAAGACCAGTGGCCTCAAATGCGGTGGCATCATGGTAAAATTAATCGTATTAATGGGAATCCAAATTTTGCCACTGTCCAGTACCGTCTGTACCAATTCAGATTCCAATTTGAGTCGGGCCGTGGCCATCATGATCTTCCAATCATACGGAAAGACACTTCCGTAATGCCGATACTGATGATTGGTAAAAATGTCGTACAAATCATCCGTACTAATGCCCATGTCGGCCAATTCCAATTGCCATTCGCGTTGCATGGCCATCCATTCGGCGGTATGATGGACAAAGGTGCCATAGGAAAAGAAGCCCGCATTCATGGGAATGGAAATGATAAAACTCCAAACGACGCGCCAAAAGATGGAAATGGGCGTCTTGTGCGGCAAGAAGTAATCAAAGAGTCTGTAAATTTGAACGTAAATGGGCGTAAAAATGGCACCGGACCAAACCACCATGGTCGTGACTCTCCAGCCATCAATGAATTCAAATTCGGCTTGAAGGGTATCCAATGTCTCCAAACAGTCTTCTTGGAGTTGATCCAAGGTATCCATAATAGTCTCTTTGATTTGGTCCATTGTTTCCTGAATGTCCGGTAATTGTGGTGATGGTGGTGGGTCGTCTTTGTTTTGCTCCTTCTTCTTTTCCGTAGTCGTAGTCGTAGATCGTGATGTCTCTCGTTTCCCCCCACCCAGATGATTGGGATGATGCCGCAACGACGAGTGCTTGTGCTTGGTTTTTTCGTAGGCATCCATGGCTTGGGCTTCGGCAATCTTGGGATTGACGGTACCATATCGTTTCAAGGACAATTTCGGCTTTTCCGTGTCCTTGGGCGGGTGACTTTTCTCGTCCCGCTCTTTCTTTTTGTCTCCCCAAAAGGTCATCTTGTCGGAAATCACATCTTGATGGTGCTCTAGTTCTTGTGCCATCACGTCGCCCGTCGTCATTAATACCACGGCCGATCCAATATTGGTGAGCATGGGACGTCGTTTCAACATGGAAACATACCATTGTAAAAAGGCGCTCATTTTGCTTGTTATTGATTGTCGAAAAAGGAAGGAAATGATGAAGACAATACAAATGTACGGCTTGAAGCTCGGCTTGATGAATGGATTTGTTGTACAGTAGTTGCTTGTGTGCGCGGGGGGCCGTCCTTCCTGGATTAGCTAGCTAGCTCTCTGGATCGTGTTGTTGTCGATCTACGGCTTGAACGAAGACATCAGCCGTCACGGTCGACTCGACTCGACGCTACTATAACATAACAACACAGCCTAGCTAGTAGCAGCAAGGTTGTCAGGGTTGCTAATTGTGGCTGCTGCTGTCACCGCCATGGCCGGTGGCTTGAATTTCGGTGTCACGGTGGATCCTGCAGGTGAAGTTGAGGATGGATACCGGTACCATTCCAGTCGCGAGTCAGTCGTCATATTGTGGAACGCACATGCAGCTCGGTCGCCAACCAGAAGGGCAAAAGGGCCAATGCCCTCACCTTTTGGAATCACATGGGTGTGGCTTGTGCAAGTTTTTTATATGCAAAGATGCCGGAAGCAAAAGGATGACAATGTCTTTCTCTCCACCAAGAAAATGGCAGCAAAATTGTTGGATGGGCACTGCATCTGCACGGAACATCATGTTCCTTGGAATGGATTTTTGTGTGCTCATTTTTGAAAGGCTTTTGTGTTGCCTAGAAACTTCTCACCCAACAAAGACAGAACGGCACATGGACGCAACAGCACTGTCAATGGATGCTTTGACATGTGGTTTTTCTTGTCATGAAAAAGGGCACCTGGATCTGTGCTGCTGACACGCAATTTTGTGTTGTGTCTTGATGACATCATTGTGTTGCGATGTTCGGACAAACACCGACGTGCAGACAGACACAACATTTGTCAATCATGGGACGTTCATGAAGTCAATGCTTTTGGTGCTTCTGTCTTTCTGGACTGCCAGGATTGACAACCATGTTTTTTTTTGTGGCTGGGCCAGACTGGCCAGAATGACAGCATGGGAGCAGACCCCACTTGTGCTGACATGACAATTGAGTTGCCGTCTCATCCCTGTGACTCATGGGTGCCAGTTTCACAATGAATGCACACTGTTGTTCCTTTCCATCTGTTCCATGCACTTTGAATCCAACAAGCCTTGGAAATCAACAATTGCGTCCATTCATTTGTCAACTCAGAGAAGGAAACAATCATGCAACGCACAAGCTTTCAGTTCAAAGAAAGATCACAATCTGACAGCAGAGTCATTTGTGACAATCTCACTCTTTTCAGTTTTGACAAATGTTCCATGCAAACATGAAAGTTTTGGCACTGCTGTGTGGAAATGGTCTCCTCAAATTGCATTGTTGGCGATTCATGTGTTGGGACATTTTCAGTGACAATCAGCACTTTGGTGCAAGAGTCATTGCTGGACAGATTTGCAACACAATGTGTGATTTTTGCGTGCCATTGGAGAGGGAAGTGAGTCATTCATCAAGCCAGAGGACAAGCTGGTGACCCTTTCTCCTTGTCCCTGCTGTTAAGTAGCTACCGGGTGCTGCTGCACTGCACCAGCTATGCATCAGGACAGTAGGGGGGAACACAATGGCAAGTCCCGGGAGGCCATTCCCATCATCAACCACGACAAAAACCAAGCAGTCATTTGTTGCATGATTCAGCGGTTCATCAGTCATCTTTTCCACAAATTTGAAGATCCTGAGATTTAAATCCAGCGAAAATTCCATTTCTTTTCGGCCGACCCGAGGGAGATCATATCAAATGTTTCGTGCAATAGCTCGGGGAGTAGCCATGCAGCCATACTAGTAAATACAAGAAGTGCGGCACCCAATTACCACAAAAGACGGAGAGATAGGTTGGCTAACCAAAAATAGGCCGCGAGAACGACCAATTCCACCATGGTACATGTATTACCCACCAACAAGACAGCCGCCGGCAGCGGCGGCAACAACAAAAAGCTACTCCTTTTGCTGCCCCTGATTGGAATGATTCTGGTGACCTTGAAAATCTTTTCCGAGCCCAAAACGGCTGCCGAATTGCCCAAATGTCCAATAAAGGAAGAAGACAAAGAAGTGATGACCAAGTTGAGGCAAGAGAATCAGAAACTAAAGGAGGCGGCAGCTTTAATGAAAAGTGAAGCTGCCAAACAACGACTCGAAGTACCAGTCGCTGTCCCAGCTACTGCTGCTCCAGTCCAAGAAAAGTCCTTTTTGGAAATTGCCAAAAAGACAGGGACCGATAAAGTTGCAGGACAAAATCATTGGGATACGCAAGTTTTCAAGTACGAAGCGGAAAACCCCAAATGTGCGGTATGGGGCCATTTTTATCATACCATGTATCAAAAATGGTTGGCGCCCTACAGTCGGGATGACGCCGATCCCTTTCAATTTTTGGAGATTGGATACAGTCACGGCGGTGGTTTTGCCGCCTTTGTCGAGTTTTTGTCCAAGCACGCCGAGACGCACAGTATGGAAATTCAATGCCAGTTATTGGAAAATGCGCAAAAGCAACAACCCTGGCATGCTCCACATTGGGCCAACAATCGCATGCATTGTGGTGACTCGTCGAGTTATGAATTTTTGCTGGCCACGTGGACGCAAACCATGAAACGACCGGCCGATCCCACCACGGGCGCCAAAGCCGCACCACCCTTGAAAGTGGTCATTGAAGATGCGAGTCATTTTTCTCATCATCAAACGGCCGCCGTCTTTTTTTGGTTTCCGCGGATTGAACCGGGGGGTATCATGGTCATTGAAGATGTCCAACCCAATAGTTTGTCCAATGTCTTTCGAGAAGAATTCATGCCACAAATTTTGGCCGATGTTCATTACTGTGGTGTCACGGGTCCCGGTCCTCAAATTAGTGACGATGTATGCTTTCCGACACTCCAACCACTCCTCAAGAGTGTCCATTGTGAAATGCACATTTGTGTCTTGGAACGAAATGAAATGCCGGCACGTGAATACTCGCGAGAACAATCCATTCCTCCTCCCAATGCTCTCAATTTTGACATGTGTCGGGAAAAGAAAAAGCTCAATCGACCCGTTCGAGAAGCCGAGGCACGAAAAGCGGCACAGCAACAACAGCCATAAACACCAGGATACTAGCTAGTACTATACTAGCTACTTTGTATAAGGGAACGCCGCGTTCATGCCACATGTTTTCCTTTTGAATTTTCAAAAGTTTGCCCTGCAGGAATTTTGGGTGAAGCCTCAGTGAGGCTTTGCTTCCTTTTAATGATGAGTGTATTTAAGCTATAGGAATACTCTTTCTTTATAGTTGATTTTCATTACTGACATCGCTCTTTATCTTTCAATGGAGACCTTCCACTACAGCACAGACACTTCGACCGGCGCTAGAAATACATGTACAATCAGGTTGGTGTTCACGAATTCTTATATGTATTTGATTGTCACGTCGTGCAATCCATTTTGAATGGCACGTCCATTAGGGGATCACCAGAGTGCCTGTGAGGACGACCAAAGCAGTTACAGTAGCATACCTGGCAGCCCCATTGGTAAATCCGAAATAGCGACCGGCATCGGAACACCCGTGCCCAAGTCCAACGTATCATTTGAAGGAAGGCCGAACAAAGGGGGCTGAGCATCAGCGTCCGCCACACAGAGAAAGATAACAAGAGATGAGAAGCCTTTCATGTTCCTTCTAATATTTATTTTATGCAATCATCTACCAATGTTGATCATTGATCGGGAAGAAGGAAGAAGAAACACATCGGTTGTGCTGGGATGTGGGTCAGCCTGCAGCTAATTGTGAAGAAGAAACACTGTAGATAATTGCATGGTTCTGTTCCAGACTTGCACACAGTTGAGTGTTTGTGTAGCCTAGACTCCAGGCCTGATTTGACAGGCTGGGTCTGGCCATCTGCCCCTGCACGGAAATGCCTTGTCAGGGGCAGCCAAAAGTGACGAACACACTTTTTTGGCAACCTGCACCACCAATTGGCCACCATGGCCCTTTTTCGCTTTTTTTTAAGTTTGACAAGGGCACATTCTCTGGTCGCATTGGACCCACACTCCGCCACTTGCTCTTTAATGAATTAAAAACATGTGCAGATCCCTGCCCACAGTTTACGGCAGAAAACACCCAAAAGTTCTCTGAAAATTTGATTGTTGGCAAAATTGCTCTTTGATCACTTGGGACTTTCCAGAACCCCTGTCACAATTTCATCAATTTTTTGAAAAAACTTTGTCTCTGAATCCACCTTTTAACAAAATCACACAGCATGCTCCCAGTCGTCACTGCTTGACCGAATGATTTCACAATGTTTCAACAACATGCCCCAAAGGGGTCAACTGGCTAACAACGAAGTCTGCAATGTTGTCTTCAATTGTTTCCTTACAAAATTTGCAATCTGTCGCTCTGAGCAATTCTCAATCAGAATGACATCTTTCCACATGACATCAATCTTCTGCTTTTTCCTGGTTTCTTGTCCATCCCATGTCACTGCAACATTTCCCTTGACATAAAAAAAATCATTGCGATGCAACTCTTCTCAAAGATGAATGTGAACATGGCAATGAAACATTCATTTGGCTTTAAAAGTGCAGCTCTTCTTGCTAATGTTGCAGCCCAGGTGCCTGCTCTCCTCCCAATCCCACCAGCACCGCAGGTTCCTACCATCCCTGTTTGGGTGCCACCCCAGGTGTCTGCCCGCATGCCTACCCGCACCCTCACTCTGGTGGAACTCCTGGTCAGCACCACCAGTTGCCTGGGTTTCCGTGTCCCAACGCGACCGGCATGCAATCGCATCCCAATGCGACCGGCATGCAATCGCATCCCAACACGACCGGCATGCAGTCGCATCCCAATGTGACCAGCATGTGCCCCCACCACAGTGGTGGTGAAAACCCAGGCATTCACCAGGACCCACGTTTCTTTGGCAATTATGGACAAGCCCAAAACATGAAGCTCAATCCCGAGGCCACACCTTTCAAACCCGGACAGCAGCCAGGAGTGGGGGGGACTCTGGATGGAACAGAGGAGGACAGCGACAGTGACTCAGACTCCACAAGCAGCAGCCGCAGGAAGAAGGACAAGAAAAGGAAAAGGAAGAAGAATAAAAAGACAAAGAAGAACCTCCCCATCAGGTCAGATGCCCCAAGTCCACCTGCTTTTGCCAAGAAGAAGAAGACAAAGACAAAGAGGAACTCAGATTCCAAGGATGCCCATGGAGGAACAGAGGAGGACAGCGACAGCAACTCAGACTCCACAAGCAGCAATGAGGAAAACAGGAAGAAGGACAAGAAAAGGAAAAGGAAGAAGAAGACAAAGAAGAACTCAGCATCCCTTCCCCTCAGGTCAGATGCCCCAAGTCTACCTGCTTCTGCCAAAGGGAAAAACAAGAAGGATGAGGATGAGGACTCCTCAGAATGGCTAAGCATAGCCAGCGATGAGAAAGGGAAAGAGGATGACGAGTCCACAGAAGTGGTCATCATAGACAGTGAGCCAGAGACCCCCAAGCAAGTGAACCCAAAGCCCCCCCATCAGTTGCATGTCCCAATTTTCTACCATGAAGTAGAGGAGGTCAAAAGGAAGTGCCTGGAAAGCAGTGACCACTATGAAGAAGCCAAAAAATTCCTGAGCAAGCCATATTCCTGGCTTACCCAGGAATTTCGCAAGGAGATTGAATCACTGTTTCCCAAAGAGGGAGACATACAAAAGGGAGTTCGGAATGTTGAAAGCCTGGAGCACTATGCCATGCTCCTGTTCCCACCAGGGAGAGTGTTCATGTGTGTCCGTCAGGTCCTTGAGGCGGCCCAGTTCTTTGGTCTGCGCTGGGCTTTCAATGTGTCCCACACCGGAGGTTCAATCCGTTGCTCATATGGAGAAAGCAAGGGAAAGAAGCATGAGCCGCACCCTGATCCTGACAAAAGGAGGTCTGTTTCTGTGTCTTTGAAAGAAACAGTCAAGTGCCCATTTGTCATCCCATACGGACACAGGGGCTGTGGAATGAACTCCAAAAACAAGTTGCCCAGTGTGTTGTATCGCTGTGTCATAGGACAAGGGGTGAATTACAAACACACGTGTGGCTGCTGTCCTTCTTCCCACCGAGTCATCATGCAGAAAGTTGGAAATTTGACACCGGACTTAGCAGGCCTTACCTCTGTGCTATCCTTGCTCCGGGAGAACCCACGGATGAAAAACAAGTACCTGAGGGGCTACCTGATGCGACACTTGCCCAGCCGCACCCAATGGGACTCCAAAGCCATTGGCAACTTCCGCGCCAAGGCCTTCAAACACATTTTGAAAGACAGGAACTTGCCTTTGACTCCTGAGGATGCAAATGATCTTCTCAAGGCGGCTGAGATGAAGCGCGTCCAGCCTGCCTTCATGGAATTCGAGGAAATCTATGATTGCCCCACAATGCTGCACAACTTCCGGGACATGTGGAGAAAGGTCTTGCAGGATTCCAACCTTGTGCCGGATGTTGAGAAATATCTGGACAGGGTGAAGTCATTGGTCGCAGGCTTTGACTACAGAATTCAGAAACACAAAACAACTGGCCAGTTCACTGGGGTGACCATGATGACTCCAGAGATGAGACAGGCCTGCCTCCGTTACATTGCATTTACGGCCCTGGATGCGCAGCATGCACAGAGAAACTTGCATGGCATGATCTACCTTGGCGTTGTGGCCTTTGATTCAAACCGCAGGATGAGGAACCTGGTGGAGGTGCTTTGCATAAAAGAAAATGCTGAGACCTATGCCCAGACCATCGAGGACATGGTGGACATGGAAAAGGCAATTGACGTCAAGGAAATGAGAATCATGTTTGGAGACGAGACAGTTTCTGAGAAGATAGTGCACCTGTTGGGCATTGAGGACACCTGCATAACGGCTGGTGACCACAAGCACATGTTTGGGCCGGATGGTGTGTGGGCCAAGCAGTTTGGAGCTGTTGCATATGCTGCCATTGAGATGCACCTCAAGACAATGTTTGAAAGCAGAAGCAAATACAATTATGACAATGCATTCAGGTGTGCGAAAGCCAACATTGTGCTTGCAACCAGGCCCGACCTCCAAGACAAGCTGGACAGAATCAAAGCACAGTCAAATCGATATGCAGGACACGTCCGACGAGCCATCCGAGGAAATGGGCGGATGATGGGCTCACAGTTGGCGGAGGCAAACCATGGTGCTCTCTACCATCACCTCGGGAAGGGGAATTGCTTCCAACTCGATCAACAGTGCGCTGAATTGTTGGAGAGGCAAAGGCACTATGGACAAGGAAGGAGAAAGGCATCTGACACACTCTGTGTGGCAATCAAGGCCTATCGTTCCAATCTGCCAACAAAAGAGCTGAGGGAGGATGATGAGCTGGGAAAAGAAGCCTTCGACTCCAAGGGTTATGTGCGTCATTTCAATGAGCTCAAGCTGTCCATGAAACTGGACATGTTGGATTTGGGCCTGCTGGGAAAAGTAACTTATCGCAAGGGCACACGAATTGTTGGCAATTTGCGCACCAACTTCAAAGAAACACTCAAGAAAAACCCAAAAGTTCATTGGATTCCTTTTGGAAAGCGGTGCAAATGCCCCAGATGTGTTGACTGGGATCAGCAGTGTCGCCACGAGCTGTGCGGCGACAGGTTTCAATTGGAGAAGAACTCACCCAGACTCTTCAACGACCTCTTTTTTGCCAAGCAAGGTTTGTTTGGAAACAGGAGGCAGGAGGAGTTCACAAGCAACGGTCCACTGCCGGTTCCGGACACATCTTTGGAAGACGAAGAGGAAGAGGACAAAGTCGTTGACTTGTCCCTTGATGATGATTCAGTGTTGCCGCCCAGTGGGGGGGGCAACACCCACAGCCACAAAGGCTGAGGTCAAGGACACAAGCGCAGCTCCTGCAGTCGCAGACTTGACGGACACAAGGAAGGAGACCGATGAAGAAGAAGAACACCATGGTGACAATTCTGAAGAAGAACACCATGGTGACAATTCTGAAGTTTCTGATGACGATGCCACAGCGCATTCATCCAAGTCCCATTCTCCCAGCCGAGTCACAGCCCCGGACTACGCTCAGCTCACGCGCCTGAGCCAGGAGTTGATCAAGAAGATTGGCCACTGTTGTGACAGCAGAACTGCGCTGGGGTCAGTGCTCCTGCAAATGCACGAAAGGGCTGACACCGGAAAATTCTTGAATCTGGACAGCCATGAGATTTTTCCTTCCCGAGCGGTTGCCAAGAGATCGGCCGCTGCCACTGCCGTGCCCCCATCAGCCAAGCGTCAGCGAACGGATGTTGGTCCAGCTGGGAGACCACCGTTGGGAAAGCCAAAAGGAGGACTGGTGAAGCCCTCGTCCAATGCCGCCAACATGTCAAGAAAGATGGGTGCAGTGGAAAGACGACAACGGGGCATCAAAACAAAAGGATCCCCCAATCTCAAAATCAAGACCGCTGCCTCACTGAGCAGTCTCCCATTCGCCACTCCGCGCACCAAGAGGTGCAGTCTCTGCAAGGAGCGTGGACACCAAATGCGGTCCTGCCCAGCAATGCTGCGGCATGGAACATTGTTGACACAGGAGCAAAGAAATGGGCTGGCGTTGAACCTGCCCCTGGTGGGAGGCTTTCCCACCTTTCCTGCCAAGGTCAGTGGTGGCCCGTTCTGTTCCACTCTTCCCATTGACAGTGACTTCCGAGCCATAGTGATTCACCAAAGGGTCTATGTGAATGGACCACCCGGAAAGGAATTGCCAGAGAACTACGGATTTTTGGTAACATGTCTGGACGGGACATGCAACACATTCAAAGGCCATGAGCGAAAGCACTTTTTGACTGCCCCAGTGGCAGGTTTCCTCCTGAGTCAAAGGAACAAACATGCCGTGAGCCAGCTCTTGTCCCCAGAAACAGTGGCAGGGCTCTCTGAAGCAGGAGAAGTTGAAAAAAACCAGCATCCATCGAATGAGAGCTTGGCTGGAAAAGAAAGAGATGAATGCGGTCCTGGCGGAAGCTCACCCAAGAAATCAGGGGAGCATTCAAGGACTGCTGGAAAGAAAAGAATTTTGGGGGGCAGCAACAGTTCTGAGTCATCGTCAAATCACTCTGAAGGTCCTTCACTCAAGATCCCCAAAGCATTTTCCGCATTCTCTGCCAGCGCAGGCACCTACGACGAGGACGAGGCCCTTGACTTGCAGAAAGACAATGACACATCTAGCCCACCTGGTCCAGGCATTGATGTTGTCTTCCAGATGTCTTTGGACTCCCATGGCAACATTGCCGAAAGTCCCGGAGCAGAGGAGAATGTAGATTCACCAGCAATTGCCACTCCCAACAAAAAACTCTTTGTGACGAACAAAAAGACTTCTGCTCCCAAGGGCAGCCAGCCCTCTTCCCACTCCCGTTTGGCACTCAAGCATGGGCCTGCAAGAGATCTTGTTCCCTTTGGCAGGGTTCCAGTGGAGGATCTCTCTTTTTTCACTGTGGGGGAGTTTGCAACTTGCGTGGTGCCTCGTCTTCCATGGGGGGTGCAAATTACCCGGAGCCTGTGCGGTTACACAAACACATGCAGCCTTGACTCATTTCTCTCTCTCATCTTCATTGCAACAAGGAACCCCAATGGGATGCACAGACAATTGCAAGAGATAGGTGCGCTGCATGAAGATTCACTCCTGGGAAAGGCAATGGTGTTCCTTGAACAAAACCAACCAAACGAGGCCAGAAGGCTGATCTATGAGGCTCACCCCAATGTGAAATGGCCTGAGGGAGCAGACATCACCCACAATGCATGGTCCAATGTTGGTGCAAGGGCAGGAAGCCTGCTCTGTGGAGAGGGAACGCGTTACACCGTCTCCCGGGAGGTGGTTTGCGGCGCTTGCTCCAACAAGTTGGCTCTTGAAAATCAAACGAAAACTGGGTGCAACATGTCCGCGGCTTCCATTGACGAAACAAGCTTGGTGGAAGATGTTTTCCAGCAGTTCCTCTCCAAACCCTGCTCCATTTGCAATGCTGCAGCTTGCCTCAAGCTGGAAATGCAGGATGCACCAAAAGAGCTGCTGGTGTTGGATCTTGTCAAGGGAACCAACCCAAAAAAGAATGGGCCCGCGCAGCTCTTCACCACCATCCCCCACCGTTTTGTTTGGAAGGAAACAGTTTTCTCTTTCGTTGGCGTCATCATGGGGAACGATGTTCACTTCATTTCGGTGAACCGCCTGCATGACTCCTATGTCATGTATGATGGACAAAAGGGTGGGCGCCACGAACAGCACAGCCTGACAAACGCAAAGCCACTGGCCGAGAAACTCCAAAGTGAAGGCTACACTGTCCGGTGGGCTCTCTTTGAGAGAGTTCCCATTGTCAACTACATGGATGAAAACACCATTGAACGGGTGCGGGATTTCGTCAGGGCAACAAAGATTCAGTACAAGCCCACCTTCACCATCAGTCCAGCAATTCCTGGAACAACGCCCAATTGCACTCACTGCACCCGCAAGACTAGAAAAGGTCAGAACTGGAAGAAAGGTGAAGCGTGTCTTCTTGTGGAAGATGACTGGCCTGTGGCAACAAAGGATTACGTTCACCTGAACAGCGACTGCCTCCAATGGTTCATGTACATGGCAGAAGCCACCGATGGCTGCACAGTGCACCACGCATTCTACCGGGAAGCCCCAAAGTGCTCGGAAGAGGTGACTGGAAAGACTCGCGATGAGGCAATGTCTGCTTTGCTCAAGTTTTGGAACAATTCACACAAGCTGGAAGGCTATCCCAGCAGAATCGACAACAGTCTAGGACCGGTGGCCTAACCTAAGAAATGGAATGAATGCAGTTGGAAATGAATGCAGTTGGTCCTAAGCATTAAATTTACTTAACTCACGATTAAAAATCTTCTACTTCTTCTTTTTCTTCGGCTTCTTCTTGGGTGGGGCCTCCTCCTCATCCGCATTGCTAGATGACCTGGCCCTTGTCAAAACATTGCCCACAGGTGCTGGTGGTGGTTCTGCTCCCACTCTGTCCACCAATTCCTGGAGTCCAGCTATGAGGTCCCTTGCCTTCTCAGTGTTTTGGATCTTGAGGGGACCTCTGCTGCGGGTGATTGTGTCCTCCACAATCTTCAGTGTCTTGGCGCTTGCTGTTGCGATCGGATCCACCCTGTGCTTCTCGAGACCCTCAATCACTATCTCAGCGATCTGACGGACGCCTTCCTTGGTGTTGGCCTTGGTGTTGGCCCCCCTTGTGTTCGCAAAAGCCTTGTCAAAAGCATTCAAGGTGTTGTCCCTCAACTTTTCCATTGTGCCCAGCAGCTTGTCTTGGTCCAGGAAGGGCAAGTGCTCGTGCTGATGAGCCGCAACGGACGTTTGACAAAGGGAAAAATTCTTGGAGAGCCGTGGATGGTAGGCCGAATCGATGAAGAAAAACAAAGATGGGTGCCATGGTGGCACTTCTCCATGTGGGTAGGTGTGGCCACAGTGAATCATGTTTCCTCCCCACCAAAGCCCGTCGCCATGCTTTATGTGGATCTCCTTCACTTCGTCGTCCAACAGAAAGCCCATCTTGCGTCCCTGCTTGTCCAATGGGATCGAAACACTGGAGGAACCAGTGAGTCCCTTCAGGAAGGGGTTGTTTTTTACCGACCAGGGTCCTTTGTCATCACCCAGCTGCGACAGCACCTTCACTGTGTGTGGGTGCTCCTTCAGTCTCGCCGGGAGGTTGTCCATGATTTCATCCAACACAACATCCACAAAATCATAGTGAAAAGGCTGTTTCACAGGCTTGTGTCTTTCACCCTTCTTCAGCAGTTTGCCTTTGTGAAGCTGGCATCCACCATACAAAAGAATTGGATCGCTGAAACTCAGGTGGACGGGACGAACATCCTCCAATCCCGCAGGCCAAGTTGGAAGAACACCGCCCTCCAACATCCTGTGGTCAAACATGAACTCATCAGCACATTGGAGCTCATTTGAGACACAAACCAAAATGGACCTGAAGCAATTCATGTGGTCATGCTGGGAGATCAAGTCCTTGAACTCTGGGCGGTTGGTTGGAATGGGCTCCTGCCACCTCCGATCGAATTGATACTTGTCTCCTTCTCCTTCTTTCTCAAAGTAATTTGTTATGCGGACCCCCGGTGGCGGCTTGCTAGCAATCTTGTGGTGTTCGTTCAGGTAATCAACAAAGGGTCCATAAGTTTTTCTGATGATTTCCAGATTCCCAATGCCAACCAAAGGGAGCAGAAGGTTTTCTTTGAAAGACTCTTTTTCCTCTCCGGCGCGGGTGGTGTGATTGTGCAAATACACTCTTGTGACAACCATGGAGGAAGACAACTCCTTCTTGCCCCCCTCTTTTTCTCGCATTCCTGTGTTCCATTGTCCCTGCAGAACCATGCTGTTGCGACAGTTGTTCGCGGCCGCAATTGGATCGCTTTTGGCCATTTCTTGATCCATGTGACAACAGTCCTTCTCACCGCAGTACATGGCCATTGCCCTGTTCCATTTGATCAAGCCCGGCTTTCTGGGCATGTCATGTTGCCTGTGCCCTTTCAAAAACACTGCCTCTGACGGGTGGGTGTGCGGCCAGGTTTCTGGAGTGGAGGCTTGCAGCTGAATTTTGCCCTGTGGCGAAACTTTCTTCACCGCTGTTGCGATGTTCTTGGATTGCAGGACGAGCCGCATCGTGTTTATCCCCTTGTATTTGTGCTCCTTCATCTTGGACACCAACTCTGCCATGACGTTCTCCCACATCTCCCTGGTCCCCTCAATGAAGGTTCCATCAAAATCATAACGGAAGCAAATCGGTTCCGGAAAAAGACTTCGGGCGAGCAATTCTGGGGTCAAGTTTTCCTCATCGATCTTGTCCCACACTTCAGAAGGACGGTTGTCCAAAAAAGACTTCCCAAGGCGATAGCACTCTGGAGGGAATAGATGTTCGTGAGGCTTGGCGTCCCACTGGTGCTCCTTGCCCCCCTTCTTGTTTGTCTTCATGGGGGGACGCGCAACCATGTGGGGTCGCTCGCAAAAGAGAGCAGGGTTCTTTGTTCGGATGGCCACTTCATTTGTTGTGGGAACGGAAACATTTTCATCTGCTACTGGCACTTCCACATCAATGGCTGCTTCCTCTTCCACCGCTTCGTCTGCTGCAGGGGCTTCCACATTTCCGGCTGATGCCTCTTCCGCCGCTTCGTCTGCTGCATTGGCTTGCACATCACCGGCTGCTTTGTCTTCCACCGCTTCGTCAACATTTTGCTCCCTGGCATCGTCACTTGGACCGTCTGCGGCTGGTTTCGCATTGGCTTTCTCGGAAGGGGAGCAAGCAGACAGCGATTGGGAGGTTGGGCCTGCACCTTCCTCTGAGTCTTCGTCATCATCACTTGAATCTACTTTCTCGTCATCATCATCACCATCGTCACTTGACTCTTTGATTGCTGCTTGTCTCTTCTTGGACTTGGACTTGGACTTCTTGGCAAGGGAAGCAATCGGCTCATCGTCATCCTCCTCATCATAATCATCATCATCGTCACCGTCATCATCGGAATCCGAATCAGCCACGGCATCATCTTCTTCTTCTTCCTCATCGGAATCCATTTCAGCCACGGCATCTTCTTCTTCTTCCTCCTCTTGTTCTCGAATGGTCTTCATCGCTGGCTGTTGCTGCAACTAGGTGTGATCGTATCGAAATACGACCCAATGGGTGATCGGGTCTGATCGTATCGAAATACGATCCAAGGGGTGATCAATCGTATCGAAATACGATCCTATGGTTGATCTTGTCGTTGGATCGTCAATGGACGCAAGGTGGGACCGTTTCTAGCTTCGGATCGTCAATGGACGCAAGGTGGGACCGTTTCTAGCTTCGGATCGTCAATGGACGCAAGGTGGGACCGTTTCTAGC
>ENA-ORBV01004148-ORBV01004148.1-microbial-mat-metagenome-genome-assembly--contig:-NODE-4148-length-28216-cov-9.633427_pt1 | contig 28216 bp, 23 predicted proteins | sample MGYA00237777_ERZ505514 | MGnify/ENA primary metagenome ERZ505514 (study PRJEB26160, sample SAMN06269048) | microbial mat metagenome | isolation source: Oligotrophic lake microbial mat | place...
TGTCCACCACTCTCGCCAGGCAATTTAATAGTCTCCCCTGTCCTCGTCGGACGAGTCGTCATTGTCATTGTTCTCTATCTGGGTCTAGAACGTTGTAATTTGATCTGTTAACAATTCGTGCAGCAGCATTGGGACGCGAAAACATAAGACCTCCAGGGACACGTGTGTTCCTGCAAAGGTCATAATACGGGCCGTCAATGAAAAGGGAAATAGCGAGCGTGTCAATCTTAACAATGTAACCAGAGAATCTTTCCTCAAGAGTAGGATCTTTGTCAGCCATGGTAAAAACGTCTTGGTTCGACTTGTGAAGGTTGAATGAGTTTTGCCAGTGGTGAGCAACTTTTACAGCTCGCGCTTCATTTGACAAAGGACCAATCAATAGTCTGCATCGCCTGTGGACTTACCGCTTCGATCTGCCAAGGGCGGCTCAACAAATGGATCAAAGTTTAGGGTGTCAGACCAGAATCGCTCCCAGGAGACGAGACTGAATGTTGTGGCAAAAGAGATGATCTAGTGCATTCTGTTTCTGCTACTGTTGTATGGCCGCGCCCAAAAATGCTACTATCCTATGGCCGCGTCCAAAAATCCGCGCGAGAATGTTCTTTTTGGCGGCAACAGCATTCACGCATGATGGCAAAAGTGATGATCTACACCTTAGCTGCTGCTAACATCCTACTATGCTGCACCCCCTAACCCGGATTGGGCGCATACAATTGGCGATCCCATGAAAACTGAAAAGCGATAGAGACCCAGCATGTTGTGCGCAAAGGCCGGATTGCGGTGCAGGGCCAGACCAAAGACTCTGGCTAACTCATCCCATAGCTAGCTACACTGTACTAATGTACGGCCAGTCTAGCTACGTAGGCAGTAGCACTGTGTGTGTGTTTGTCTGTTTGTGGCGAAGGTTTTGTAGGGTTAAACAAACGGCCACCTACTACTTGCGTTTACTTCCTCATTCTCTCACAACATAAAATAGTTTCTTGCTGCATAAAACAACATCTTATCATGACTGAGCTTTCAATTGTTGCAGATGTCAATTCAACCACCGCTGCTACAGCCGATGGCACTACTCTGGCGATCAGGGTTGCCTGTGGTGGAGTCATTACAATCAACTTTTCGTCCTCCGACGCCATGGTTAGCCTTGCTACAACCATCCTTCAATACAAGTTTTCTAAACCAGAGACATCCGACTGTCCAGCTCAAAAATCTGTTGGCGCTGTTCCTGAAGAGCCTGAAGACCTACCCTTCCTCACCAGGGCCCACAGTGGCGAGCTGAGGAAATGCCGTTGTTGGAAGTGTCAGGGTCCCCACCACAAAAGGGCCCCCAGTGTCGAGATAGCGCCACCCGCCGGCGAGCACGTTGAGGAAACGCAGTGCGTTGAGGAAACGCCGTCCTTTAAGGCTTTCATGGATGCGGTCAATGCCGATGCGCCCGATTCGGACAATTACCCCGATGACAAAAGTGACGATCGTTACGACCATGATGAAACATCCGATGAGCCAGTAACAAGCTCGCAGGAGCACGGATTGAATTAAAGTGCAGCTCCTTGTCCTTGGACGATAACAATGAGCACGGCAATCATGGTCCCGAATCGACGCACTCGCAAAGGTTGTTAGAGTGGAGGGATGTCGGAATAAGTTTTAACTACAAGGTAAAAGATCTAGTTGTAGCGGAACTTTGTAGCTTCCCTTTGCATAGCTAGTAGTAGCTATGACTTAACTAAATAAACTTACTGGTTGTTTCCGCATACATGGGCTACTAACTCAATGTAGTGAATTGGCAACAGACAGACCGCCTCCATGTCCGATAATCAATCGGTCCGAATAGGACGCACACTTACATCACAGCCATGCCACCAGCTATCTATGTCTACTACTACGACGTAGCTAGCTAGCTAGCTAGACTAGTGGGTCGCACCAGCAACAGCATGGGCTAGCTAACAACTCAACAACTTGTTAGAGCTATCTATGTGCATGATGGATATGTCTAACACGATTTGCGAGTCGGACGAGCCGCACTTGACTCTTGTTGGAGGCATCTTTCGAATGAATCAATATTTCTAATGCTCTGCGATAGAAACACGTGTTATCTTGATAGGAACAAGAGCATTCATTATTAGCTTGCATCATGGAAACTAACAACACCCCGTACAAGATAATTAGAGTTAACTCGGAGATCTAATTGCGGTAAAATGTCCGGCAAACCAGACAATGGCACTGAAGATGTCCAGGATGAGGACAACAACGAAAAACGCCAGCCAAACAAATCCGAGAAACACAACGTTTCCGAATGTACACATGGGGATAATGTTGTTGACGACGAACAATTTGAGAAAAACTTCGAAGAAAACAAGAAAGAAATAGCTGTGTTGTTGGCTGTGTTTGACGCTCACAGCCATTTGATGAAAGCATTGACAGCGATCCAATTGTGGGGTCACATTTTGGACGGCAAATGCGCAATACAGAAAATTATTCGACCACTCACGCCGGTCCTGCGTCAAATGGAAAAAGAAAAAGAGTTAGAGAGTCCTTTACCCAACCCCAGAAACCTAAGCCCTGAAGACACAAAGCAACTTCGAAAGTTATGGGACAAGACGAACAACATTCCAGCACCCACAGGTCTCGAGGCATTAGCAGCAATGAAAGAAAAGATGAAATACGATTCTTTTCGAGACATGTATTTGACACATGGAAGAAAAATATATTTTCACTTCAAGTTGTTGAATCCTACAATGAACTCGAATGCCCTCAAAGACAAGGTGATTCAGGAGTTTGGAAAGTGTGAGAGCAAAAGGGACCTTGAAAGAGCATTCGATGAGTACGAAAAGAAAAGGAGACGAGAACTAGGTTTGAAAAACAGCAACAACAGCAGCAACAACAACAATCGCAGCAGCAACAGCAATCGCAATCGCAACAGCAGCAGCAGCAGCAGCAGCAAAGGAAACAACGGCGATGACCATGACAGCAAGGACAATGAAAACAAAGACAAAGATGATGGCGACAAAACCCCAGAAGAAAATGAACTGGCTCAAGCCTCGAGTCCAAGCGGTCGATCTGGATTGCGTAAAAGAAGTAAGTTACAACAGGACTCCTTAGCTTTGGCATGCGTTAGTCCATCTCCTTCAAAAAAGAAAAAGAAAACCAAAACAACAAAAACCACAGCACTCCTGTGGGACTTGACTGCACCAAAGCTAAACCAAAAGGGCAAATTGCTGGACCCAAAATGGTTAGAAGTAGCACAATCTTGGGTTTTTGTTGTTCTTCCTTTTTTTGAATTGATCCTCAATCATTGCGAGAACGCTGGAAAAACAAAATTCAACGTATCAACACAGCACAGTAAAGATGAACAAATAAGAAAGAGGGCCACTACGAAGCAATACAAAGCTTCGTTTGACAAAGAGAAGGAAATCATAGTCTTGAGTAAATTCACATTGAACGATTTTTACAAGCTACAAGAAAGATTCGATCAATTGGCGACAGAACAGTTCCACATAACCGAAAGTGTAAGTTCCTCTTTGATTTCGATTGGTATGATTGATGCTAATGCTGAAACAGAAGAAGACACAATGAAGAGCTTGAAAGTTTGGATTCCCGATAAAAAGGTTCGAATTAAACTCTATCAACAAATAAACAAAATCTGCATTCTGATTCGACTGAAGAAAACGTCAGAATTTATAAAAGTTGTCAATGAGGAAGTGTCCGTCGATAGAGAACACGTTGTTGCTACAATTAAACGAATCGAAGGCAAGGCAGGATTAACAGCTTAATTGAGGTTACTTAAACCAATTGTAAGGAGCCTTTCGCACAACCCTAGGATACCCAATGCCGATACACGCGGGGCAACCATAGCCGACAATGCAACGGCAGACTCCCACGCTGAATAACACAGGACAGGCACCTTAGACAAGAACCGCCACGAAAAAAACTCCACGAACGCCGATAATGCACGCTGAGAAAACACGCTACCATAATCGAAAGATCTAGTACACCACGACGTAGAACCTACACAAAATCTAACGACAAAACTCAATCCCACATCCACCGAGGCAACTCCATCACAAGTCGACGACCACAAGTCAAGAAAAACAGCATCTCACAAAAAGTCTTGTCAAGCAAATCAGTGCTTACTTTCTGCTTCCTTCCTTTCTACTCTTCAATTCTTCAATACTACACTCACTTCAAACCTAATCGGCATTCGATCGGGAACAATGGCGGACTCCCCCCTCTCCACAGTCAAGATGTTCCGGAAGACCTCCCACGACGCCACAGACCGAGTACAGCACCCTCCAGGACATCCGAAAATATGGTCTGGAAAACCCCGCCCCGTCACACAGACCTACGCAAAGCTCTGCCACACCAGAGACGTACCGGACATGGAGGCTTTTTCACGTTTACAATTCCGCGAAGACAACGGAAAACTCTTTAATGACAACGATGATATCCCAACCATTTTGTTGACGCAAGGATGCGTGCGGGACTGGCTCGGAGCCCCAATTACACCCATACCCAACGCTTTCCACAACCTTTCCCCAGCATGGGGAACCTATTGCGACGACACGAATTTCATGACAGCCCACGAGACAGGTACGAATGAATTCCAAACGCTTCTCCCAATCAACATTTGCAAGAAGGGACTATACGCGCTTAACCCGCCCAACGGCACAGTGATAACTGCATCCCTCACCGCACCAGGCTCGATCACCCATGGGACCGAACCATTGATGATGCTACTGGAAAGCACGCTGCTAGGACCAGCGGCAGGAACGGACACAACGGGACGCAGATTAGTTGCTTACCAAATGCAAATGCCCAAGACAAGAAACAAAACCGACAACAGCAAGATCACAGAACTCTCGGAGACACTAGAAATCGTCTGCGAAGGCAAGTACGAGCTGCTAGGCCTCCAGAAGGGTCCAACACCTATCGACATCACTATCACCATGACCTGGGTGATCAACAAGCGCAATTCAGGAGTGTACCAACGGTACCAGGGCCACCCTTACTTACGAATCACCATGTCATTCGACTCAAAAGGAAAGTTCGATGGAATCCACATCCCGGAGTCAATTTTCTGGCGCGAAGCATACCACAAACTGCTACGCTACCAGCTCGGATGTCCAGCACGCCTCGAATTTGGAATGGACCGCGATCCAGCCCAATGCATCACAACCTTCATGCGACGTGCTGAAGTCCTCGTACAGACAAGCACCGCGCCGATGACCGACCTTCAACGCCAAAGTTTCTTGCTGGACCAACTCCTGGGACGCACAGGAACTGCAACGAATCAACCCCTTGGATTTCCAATCTCATGGATCACAGATTCTAGCACCATGCGGACACTGCAGGCAACGGCAAGAGCAGTCATACCAACAGCGAACCCACCTCCCGCCGCGGTCGCACGTCTGCCCGCCGCCAACACCACCGCCTCCGCAGGCTGCATCGACTGGTCGGCCTGTCAAGTAGAGACCCCTCCGGAAAAGCTTGAAGACAACCCCCTCGGTCGCTACACATTGGATATGTCCCGACGCAGACTCCTCCAGGAAGCAATCGACAGACAAGCCGCTGCAAGCTCACCACTGGATGCACCCACGAACGAAGCCAAGGAGGACGCCCTCAAGGATTTGGAGATAGACCTCAACAACTTGGACCAGCAGCGAAGCGAATACCAGCGACAGCAAGCAGAGGCCGACAAGAAACCAGCCGCCAAGAAGAACCCAACCAATGACGGCGCGGACAAAAAGAGGCCCGCAGTCCGAGCGCCCAGGGACACCCCCAATGGCAACAAGAAGAAACCAACCACAGCCAATAAAAGACCGGACACCAAGAGCGGCACAGTTAGACATTGTTAGGAGTAGGTATATTAATTGGTTAGTCAATGAGTTGTTATTGTCATTGTAAGGAGCCTTCCTGGTTGAACTTCAGTTCAACCACTTGTTCTGCAGAGCTTCCCGTCATGCGTAGCGTTTGGTTGCTGTGTTATTTCGTCATTGTTGCTGTTGGTATGTTCATGGGTGAAACGTTCTTCTTGGAGGATGCCGCGCTCCGCTTCCAAATCTACACTCCCAAAGCGACGCGGGACGGTAGGAACCTCAAATCCATCGGGTACTCTACCGACAGATGCGTTGGTTGCAGTTTAAGAAAGGCATCCCAAACCTGTTTGAAATGGCTTTCCAGAGGTTCTACCCATTTAAGCTTCATTGGGAGGGGCCAACAATGTGGGCTAGAGCATTTGGGGTTCTCTGATATCGTCCTGCTGGGGTGGCAAGCAGTCATACAAATGTAGACTTTGCAGCACCAGTGTTCCACATCAGTCCTGCTGAGTTCACGCCCCGTCAACCATGAAACAATCACGTCCCTGCTGTCTCGTTTGACCCTTTTGTATCCCATCGCCAGAAGCGTTGTGTCGTCGAGGCTCTCCAGACTCTCCATAACCTTTCTGCAAACATGGTCAAATCTTCCCACGTCAGACATTCTCTTGATGTCACGAGTAAGGATCCGAAGTCCGATTCTAGAACCGGAACCAAACCCAACAGAAGAAGTTTCAACATTTCCAGCAAAACCAGGAAAGAGAGATTCGACATCAGAAATAGCCTTGTGCACAAGGAAATCAAGATTTTTACCAATTTGAGCACCGGAGCAGGTGTTGATGGCCATTTCTGTTATGTCTCTCAAGCTTTGTCGATCTACACCACCGTCAGAAGCAGCAAACTGCATGTAATCGATTATGCTACGCATGCCCCCTTCGTTGTGTCTGTCAGCGAATCTCTTTAAAAAAGCACAGAACCGCTTTTTACCCCCCCGTTTTCCTAGAAAGACCTTAGGAACAGCCCCTGAATGCTGCCGAGACACAAATGGACTTAGTGACTCACTGCCGCCATTGCCCTTGTGAGCCCTGACAAATTCAATGAAGTCATCAACTGAATCGCTGGTTGGTAGACACCGTCCACCATGGGGGTCCTTGCCATTCTTGTACAGTTTGATCCATTCAGTGAATCCAGACAACATGCTTACCTTGCCGGTCAGACGAGATGCAATTGCCATCAACATGCATTCGGCAACAGTTTCGCAGTTGGAATGATCAGTCAAATCAGGAGTCTTGAAGGACATGTGATATTCATCCCCGACTGTGTTCATCTTCCCCTTTAGGAAAATGCTGGCATTGCTTCGGAAATGGCAAACAACGACATCTGCATCCGGATTTGGGCAGGGTCTGGCACATCGTCTCAATGGGTCGGGCAATCTGTCCACTCCGAGAGTCCTGGGGGGGACAGCACACACTTTGTTGTGTACAAGCTTTCCTCCTTTGCTAGTTTGGGTCACCTCTGTGGAGACAGTTTTGTCAAATCGGACAGCAGAAGCTGCCATCATCGCAACCACCACCGGCACCAACTCTCTCGTGTTGACTCGGTACCGTCTGTCCTGTTGCTTGATGTCAGCTTTATATGGTTGAGCACCGATAGCTTTCTCAAAGACATTGTCTTCTGCGGTTTGCAAGTGGGCTTCTTGTTTTTGTTGTTTCGGTTTGTTTGTTGTCCTTTGGCTCAATTGGCGTTCTCTCGTCACCGCCTCCTCTTCCTCCAGTTCGATCAAGTGGGTAATTATGTCTTCCCTTGTTACCCAATCTTCAGGCAGAGCGCCTGTCTTGGGAAACATTGAACGGAGACAGTCTTTCTCTTTTGCATCCAGTCCCTTGAGAGCAGAATTCTGCGATGCTGAACTGTCAACCAGGATAGGGCCTTCTGCGACTACTTGCAAGGTGGAGTAGCTTCTGTCGGGATCAAAACATTTTAGAACTGTGTGAAAGTCAAACGATTTCTCGAGTTCAAATTCAAAGTGTTTGTGACGAAGATATGAAAGATTGTCGTGTTCTCTTGCAGGGTAGCTTGGGAGGTGTGCAAAGCGTTTCTCGATCTCAGATGGTAGCAATTTCTCACGCCGATAAGCATGTTTGACATGGTAGTAGTTCATGAAGAAGAGATCTTGTGTGTTGTCCAACTGTCTCATGATGGTTTCATCGCAGATTGGCGGTTCATCTTCCTCATCCTGGTCCAGTGCGTTCTCCACTTCTTCGTCATCCCGCAGTGCTTGAAAAAAATCGTCCTCGTCCTCGTCATCTTCCATTTCCTCGTCAGCCTGCTGTTTGTCATTCTCGCCCACTTGATCAGGTTTTCTCCATTGTTCCAAGTCCACCATGACAGCTATTGCGTTTTGCCGCTCTTCGCAAAGGAGCATGGCAAGGTTCCCAGGGTTTTGTGTTGTCTGTGGCTGACCAACAGTGTAGGTTGGATCCACTATGGTTGAGTTTGCCGATGGTGTTTTGCTTCCGGCCTTTTGACTTGAACCACCTGACCCGCAAATAAAAATGGGTGGAAGATTGTTGTATTCTTGCCTGAGCTTTGCTGTGTCCAATGCTGCCCACCCTTCTGGAAGGCGACTCAGTCTTTCTAGCTTTTCATAAAATTCAATGTGCTGATTTATGCCTCCCGGTATGTTTTTGTATTGATGATGAAGAACAAAAATATTGGGATACTTCGGTTCGATCGTGTCATTGGAGTAAGCAGTGAAGGACAATGGAATTTCATCGCGGCACACTTTCATGCCAATGTGAAGGGGACGACCAGTAATCGAATCTGTGTGCATGGGTTGCAAAGGAAGTCGGTTACCTTTAGGATCCAGAAGGTGAATTATTTTACCCTTCCCCAAAAAGTGACTGGTTGTCTTGTAGTTGGCGACTACATCAGCCTTGCTGTTGGGCTTGATGGCAAGTGCTCGTGGAGGGCGACTCATGGCTCGGATACCGTCTTCATTGTCCACGAAAAATCCATCCCAATCTTCTCGGCTTAATTGGGAAAAAGTCTGCGCCTTGGGAATGGCCGGCAAAAGAACCGATTGAGGCTGAATCTCTTGGTACTCCCACAGAGGTACACATTTTCCACCCTTGCCTGGATGAGCCTTCGTTGTCCGACTCCTCGTAACATTGAACTGGTCGTAAGTGTTGTATATGCGCACCTGCCTTTGCTTCGCCTTGATGGCGCTGTGGGACAAGTCGTCCTCTAGAATTCTCTCCTTGTAACATTCTTCATCGTATTTTGGGTCAATCCCGGTTCTGCCGGTGAAAACGCAACGTGCAGCATGTTGAGCTGGAGACACAGAGCGCTTTTCTTTGATGGCGGCGCTTTTGTGTTGGATGCCAAACGAATTGCACCCAGGAGACTGGATGTGGGCTGAATTGTTTCCTGTGGTGACCTGAGAAAGAACCACCCCCCCCCGGCTGTGCACTAGCTTTGTTCGTGTAGTGTAGCCCTCTCTAGCCAGCACAATGGTTGGTACCATCATCTCACACACTGTTGGAAGCCTTGTTTTGTCGTTGAGGCAAGTTTTGAATTCAACACTTTCGGAGTTTAATATCCAAGAGCCGTCTTGGTGGTTCCCATAGGATGCATCGTTTCCACACTTCATGATCAAGATGTTGCACTGAAATCTTGGAAGCTTGGGGCACACCCTCTTCTTACGACCACCGTGACCACCAAAAAAACTCTTTGATTGTAAGTTCAAAAAAAACTCCTTCACCGTCGAGACTGAGCCTCTTTCACCTATGCAGCTAAGCCTGCTCTTCTTTTTACGTTCCACCAAATGCCTGGAGGGCCCCTTTCGTTTGATCATTCGATTATCACGGGGTTCCTTGCGATTGCTCTTGCGTGCCATGCCTTTGGTAGGTTGTGTTTTCAAGCGCTTCATTGAGCTTTCTTGTTTGTTGCTAGGATCCTTTCGCTTCTTTGTTTTGCTTTTCCCATCATTACTGGGCTGTTGTGCCAATCGTTTAGAGGCTCTAGTGCCGACAGTGCCAGGGACAGGGGAAAGGACGTAACATTCCTCTTCACTCAGATCCTCGCAGAGCGTGTCACCGGCTTCTGTATCCTCTTCGTCAGTGGTGCTTGAATCCTCTTCAGCGTTCTCAGAATCGAATTCATCATTCTCCAAATCTAATTCGGACTGGACCCTGTATTTGTCGGCAAGGCCAATCGTTTCGAATTGCTTCTTCCAGTTAGGGATATCTGAGATGTGATCTGTGCAGTTGATCCTTTGAATTGTTTCTTGGACCGCATCGATGAACAAATTTGATAGCTCAGTCTGAATCTCGTGTAGAATAGACTCTAGCTTAGTTGCTTCAACTGACTGGATTGCATTCTTCAGACCCAGCTTTATCAGTGGAAGTAAGCGAGCAATGTCAATGAAAATTCCATCTTCGGTATCTGCTGTATCTTCAGCAGGACGGTAGATGCTGGCTCGGTTGCACGATCCACCGGACCCACTTTTGTCTTTACAAAATCTCAATTGATCAACCACGTTCAGGCACGCCTCTTTGAAGTCTGTACTAAAAACCCCTTCAAGGCTGATTACCATTGGAGAAACCAAAAGTGCGTTTCCATTATTTGCCTTGATTTGTGACAAAAACTTTTTTACAATTTCTTCTGAAGCCACAGGAGAGCACTTGGCAGTCATTTTCAGCTTTTTGTGTGGTTTTATCGGCAGACTCAGCATCCTGCGGCCATTCCTTCCAGATTTCAGTAGGAGATCCAAAGGTTGGCCTTTCTCGTTGAGCAGTCTAACCAATTCCGGGTAAACCAAACTAACAGCCTGTAGCAGAACACTGGGGGGGTACTCGGTGACCACAACTGTCTCGGGGCACTCTTGGTGCATGAGCAACAGATTTTCCCAATCGTGACAATTGTTACCTTTTTTGGGCTTGCAGCTTGGGCTTTGAGAGCAGTCTGGACACAAAAGCTTCGGGTTCTCGCCTAGACATTTACAACAAGTACTGTTATAAGTTTTTGTTGGATCTTTGCTAGATACCCCGCCAGCACCAGCAATGCCTATGCTGCCTTCATCACAATTTATTACTCCCTTGTTGCTATCGTCTGTGCCCGCGCTGCCATGGCGGATGTTACTGTTGCTACTGTCATCACCGCCGTCACTCATCTTCTGATCGCCGTCCATGCCTCCGTTGCTGTCATGACAGATGGCACTGTTGCTGTCATCACCGCCGTCACCCATCTTTTGATCGCCATCAATGCCTCCGTCTTTGTGTTTGTTGACATGACTGGGTTTTTTACGATTACACCCATTTTTGCTTTTCGTCTCCTCCTCTTTTGCCGCGGAACCTTTGTTTTCATTATCAACGCTGACATTGCTTCCATCATCAATTAACTCACCAGGAGCATCCCGACTGTTCCCATTTTTATCGTGTGAACTTTTTGTACGGCCTCTTTTTTTCTTCTTGCAAGATTGGCCTACCTTGCCCCTTTGTTGTGTCGCTTTTGTTTGGACAACCCCAAAGTAGTCCTTCATTGTATCCACAATCTCTGACTGGGATAGAACTGTGTTGAGAATTGCATCTGGTCCTTTCTTATTTCTTTTTCTTGCTTGTTTCTTTGAAATATATCTTTCTTGCAGTTTCAATAGCAGACCTGTAATATCATTTGGGTGGATTCGATCCGGTGATAATTTATCCTTCATTGGACTGCCATTAGGTAAATAGCCACAAAGCAAATTGTAAAAGCTTTCATTTCTAAAGTGTTTGTCAGTCAGAAACGTCAATCTCTTCTCTCTGGCTAGTGCTTGCATAACCATATTTACTAGTTTATCTGCATGCGCCTTGCTTTCCGAACTTCGCTTTTTTCGACCCGAGGAATTTTTAATTGTCCGGCTATCGCTTAGAGACTCTGCTCTCGCTGTTTCGATTGGTCGAGATAATTGAGACAGAACAAACTCTTCGACCATTTCCTCTGAAACTGATGTGACTTCTAGACCAAGGAGATTTGCAACAAGAGATTTAGATGCCGGCGATGACCCTATCCAATGAATTACTGCGGCTGTAGTTTTGCTAGACTGGATAGCCGTTTGACGAAATGTGGACCAGATAAGTGGCAGCTTTTCTGTGTCATCGGCATACCTCTTGAAGAGATTGATGACCTTATCCTCTTGGTCTGGGGCGGCATTAAAAGTCATTGCTTTGATGACATCTTGTACAACCCCATCAACCTGCATTTTGGATGAATGGGCCATTGCAAACGTAAAACACCACAACAACAAATACACAGATAACAGCAACATCTGAGCATCCGCTGGTCGACGCTTGCCTATTAGTCTTAGGTGGATCGCAATGAAGAATGAGCCTTGTTGTGCTGCTTGTCTTCTTAGTGCCGGGAAACGAATTATTACAATTTCAAGCACAAATTAAATGAATAGTTGGCATGATAAGATCGCCTTGCTCGACTAGCACTGTTATATAATGCTACTAGCTAGCTAGAAGGAGCCTGTGTGCATTCCTAAACGTTACTCGCTGAACGTGATTTGACAGTACAATTCAGAAGTGAAAGTAACGTTACTTACTATTACCCACCAAATCGCTGAAAGTACAATGACCATCGCGCCATGGCGGCTATCCCATCCCGACCACCACCTGCATGGGAGGACCAAGAATTGAAAGAGATACTTAAGCTCCCTGCATATTGCCCCCGAAAGTGTGTAGGCGTTTGCCTCGTGACGGGCTCTGTAGACAGGGACAAGCTGTCACTTGCATTCTCGAGTCTTATCGAAGTGGCCAAATCGAAACATTTTCGTGGGAAGGAGCAGCTAAAAGAATTGATACAATCGTTTGCTATCAAGTGGGCGTTTCATATCCGGTCCGAAACATCGGCAGTTGTCTGCTCGTGTGGAGGCTTGCCGGGTAGAAAAGCTTCGGCTACGAAGAATGAGAGTCGGTCTCACCGGTGTAGTTGTCCATTTCGTGTCAATTTCCGTCTGAGACAAAGCGGCCTGGAAATCACAACGTTCAATAGGCAACATACCTGCGATGTTGGAGTGAGGTCATTTTATTCAATTGGGAGGCGACTCGGACAGCTACCGGAAGCCACACGGTCGTTCAAATCCTGCTGTGAGGTAGTTTTACAAGATGGCGCAGCTGTGTCCATGTGCTTGAAAAGATACACGGAAGAGGAAAACAAAATGCTTGAAGGCTGCAAGTCAGAGAAAAGCAAACGGACGTTAAGATCCGCAGAGGATAGAACTACACGGGATTTTTATCGGCGGTTGGTTTCGTTGGCAGGCAGGCGTCAGCCGATGATTCATCTCCTGAAGGATGTCCTCCAACAGACACCCCCAACCGCAACTTACATACATTGGTCATTAAGGCATCTTTTGGGAAATCCTCATTGCAAAGGATTAAATTTGGAAGGAGCAAATGATGTTGGTAAATCTGACAAGCTGATGGAGGCACTCGTTGATGTGCTTTGTGACAAAGACTGCCAAATCTACTATTTGAATATTAAAGGCATTGATTTCTTGATAGACAAGAATCCCGACAGTACCCCTCTACAGTTGCTGTTGACAAATCTTGAAAAAACAAAGGTAACCCACTTTTTCTCGTCAACGCCAACCGTCTCCTCAGATCAAAGGAAGTGCATTCTGTCAATACTGAGGAAAACAAGAAATAGATGTCCACCGAACTATCCATCACAAGACTTTGGAATGGATATTCAGTTTTGGAAGGATCCCCTCAGAGACACGCAGTCCTTCCTGAGTCAAGTTCACAACTTGTTAAATCCGAAACGCGGTCACTGGCGATCGTCGTTTGATTATGTTGTGCAGCAGCTTGAGAGGCGCTCACGTGTCCAGACCACATTTATTTGGTGCTCACAGAAAAGCCCCGTTCTCCAGAAACTTGACGCTGGCCTTTTAAAGCATCGTTATCATGGAGAAGTTGTCTACTTGATTCAATTCAACGATTCCTCAGACATGGCTGATGGGACCTTCCTTCCGTGGTTCAACATCAAGAAATCAACCATTGGAAATGCAGGAATGGGGTTATTTGCAGACAAAGAGTTCAGTCAAGGAACAGTGATGGCAATCTATGGAGGAACCATCACCTCCAAGCCCAAGAAGGGCCAATACATTGCCAAATGGGGAGACGCTAAAAAGTTTGTTGATGGGCATGGTTTGATTGACGGAAAGTCTCCCTTGATGGGCGTTCAAATGATAAATGACCCCAACTGGAAGAGCTCTACCAAGGACAAGACCCTTTGTAATTGCATTCTACAAACGGATCTCAAAATAGTTGCGAAGAGAGATATCCATCGAGGCCAGGAAATATTTCTGGACTACAATGAGGGCTGATATTTGGGAACACGAATACCTCTTGACTGAGCCATGAAACGAATTTCGCCGGGAGAGCCTCTCCTTTGTTGAGGAACGCTCAAATGTTCGCTAATTCGACCATGACCACGGCATTGCCTGGTCAGCGCGAGTGGGAATGTAGGCAGCACTGCTAAAGTCTTGAAAACGGCGTTCACTTCCTTGGCATCGATGAGATAATAACAATAATGACTCATTGACTTTTACTTTACTATGCCTGCACCTAATAACAGTAAAGATCGTGCCTCGAAGGGGCCTGAGACGGTGTGTGTGACGGGTTCGTATCGAGCGGGCAAAAGAGTCCCTTCAATACGATATTAAAAACAATCTACACAAGCGGATGAAGCCAAGAGAGCTTCGAAAGTTTCGTTTCGACGTGTACGGGAAGTACCCACTGCACATCTTTAGGCCCCGCAAATGCGATTGTTGTTGTTGTGTGATGTGGCAGTTGCTGTGTGGTTTGGGGGGTGCTTACAGGTTCTCGTTCAAAGTCATCTTAACAGACGAGGGGAACACCGAGTGCACATCGGCCTTGTATTTGCGGAGAAATTGGCGTGTGCTGCACTTCTGGACTAGGTCCGCTTCTTCAGTAGACATAGGGACTGGTTGATTGACCAAAGGAAGTGCCTTTCGACTGTCGACTGGAATAAAAACTTTCCTCGGACTTGGGTCATTGCATGCTGCAGAGCGTGCCATTCTTGATTGATAGCAATTAGGTGTTGGCGACGGTTGTTGGTTGACAAGACCCTTTTCATTACTTGATGGACGTGCTGCGGGGCTATAGTTTTGGAGAGATCTTTGCGTTCATTGGACAGTCTGTCGTTCTTGTGCTTCTGGTCCATCCATCTCTGTTGGTACCCGGCTTGACGGAAGACGGCGTCATAGATGGTTTGTCTTGCGTCGGCTCTTTCCTTTTTGATCTTCAGTTTGAGAGCGGCAGATTCAGCAGCAAAGGCGACCATTTCTCTGTGTGTCTTGTTCACGAGGTGTTCCGCATGACGGCAGCGCTCCACAAGGATTGTAACCACCAAACTGTAGGCGTCGTTTGATGGTCATACATCATAAATCATGACAAAAGTAGGATCTCGTAACAACAAATCGAAAGCAGCAAAATTTTCAGTCGCGTGTAGTCATTGTTGTTGTGGGGCGTGCTTGCTACTGCTGTTGCTGTATTAACTTTGGTGCACGATCTCCCCGTAAGTGTTATCCAATCACATTGTCTCCCTCTGAGTGAGTCACGGGACTGCATGCTATTGAACCTCAGTCACGACGGCAATAAACTCTAACACTACTCTATGCTAGTAGCCGCATGCTGGTGCTCCATATCTAGTGGACATGTAGTGTTACAAGCTCAAACACCATGCGGGCCATGACTACAATAGTTATCATAGGTTTAAGGGGTTATTATAGACGTTGACATTACACATAATGGTACCAGTGTAGTCGCCTAGATAGTTTGTAAGAGTCAGCCAGGCGTGACTTTGCCACAGAGTCTGCCAGGCGTGAACTTGCTACTCTCTCTCTCTCTCTCTCTCTGCTATGGTAGGTGGGCACATGTTTGAGCCTTTCTTTTGTAACGTCTCTCTAGATTTTTGGGTGATCAGCACATCATTGATTCGCCGAATATGGTGATCAGCACTCATTGATTCGCCGAAGAAGCGAACTAACATAACTCACAAATTTCCTCCTTGAGCAAATACGATACATTAGACTTACATTCAATCCACGATGAAAATGAAGACAACTTCAAGCTTCGAAACACCTCTCTTAACGGCAGCCAGCAGTGACTCTACGGCTTTCGATGAATGGGATCAAGCTCCTCTTGTGAGTCAAGTCGAACCACTGGCTAAACTGGCTGCCCTCGTCGAAAAACTAATCGGTTCAGCTGAGAGCGGTCCCTTTCGCCAACCTGTTGACACCATGCAGTATCCAGATTATCTGCAAGTTATCAAAAAACCAATGGACTTAGGTACTATCAAGAAGAAACTCTCATCATGGCAGTACTGCACAGCCACAGATGCTTTTGATGACGTTTCTCTCGTTTGGACCAATTGCATGACCTACAACGAAAAGGGCTACCCTATTCATAAGCTTGCCGCAAAATACAATCGTGCATGCATAAAGTTTCGCGTTAAAATTAGCCAAGAGTGTGAGTGCATTTACGTGTGTTTGGTTGTTGTATTTTGCTTCTTCTAACCATCCATATTTGCAACACCATTTTCAGACAACCTTGGGATCAGAAGTCAGCCTATCAGGAAAATGAAGCTGGATAAGACCGATCGAGAGAAAGCCGACCTTTTCCGCCGCCTTGAAACAGTTGATCAGCACACAGGGTGCCTCCTTACCCGCATGTTCAACAAATACAGTTTATTGGAATGGCACGAGAAAGATATCGCCACCGCGATCTTGGACCTTTTGGTTGACGAAGAAGAAAAAATTCGGCGTAGCAAGAACAGCAAAGAAGTACAGACGGGGTCGGAACCTCCGACCTTTGCAAAGGATCAGGCCGAGTCGGTGGATCCTCCAACCCTTGCAAAGGATCAGACCAAGTTGGTGGAACCGCCAACAACCCTTGCAAAGGATCAGACAGAGTCGGTGGATCCTCCGGAACCGCCAACCCTTGATCCTCCGGAAACGCCAACGCTTGCAAAGGATCAGACAGAGTCGGTGGATCCTCCAACCCTTGCAAAGGATCAGACCAAGTTGGCAGAACCGCCAACCCTTGCAAAGGATCAGACAGGGTCGGTGGATCCTCCAGCCCTTGCAGGCGATCAGACCAAGTCCGCGGGTCGTGTATCCCTTGCAAATGGCCAGACTGATTTGACTAAGTTGACGGGTCATGCAGTCCATCTGAACAGGATCCACGAAGACATGGGCCTCGAAGACATTGTCCCTTCAATCTCCTTCTTGCCGATTGAATATTTCTGCATCGCTGTCGCATTTTCCCCATTCTACATCTTTGTCGGTGTGATCCTTCTCGCCTGGTGCATTCACTTAGGTATCCAATGGGTCGCAAGTGCAACTGTCAGAGGTACCGTCAGTGGTTTGAAAGCATGCTTCAAACTAACACTATGGATCTTGTTGATTGCTGCATGCCTTGGTCTCTTCGTAGGCACCGTTAAGCCTGTTTTGGATGTCTTGGTCCTCTGCTTGAAGCCTGTGTTGGATTTATTGGTCCTCTGCTTGGACGAGCTGGGGTCCTCCATTGGTATTCTAGCGAAAACTGCTGGTGAACTGTCAACAGAGTTCGTTCGCAGTAGCTCAGAGTTCGCTCGCAGTAGCTCGGAACTCCCTCAACACTTGGTGGTTGTCATGCAGGCTAAGCTTACAAACTTTTTCTTTCAGCTCACCGACACAGGCGGAAACTTCGTTGAATGTGGCTACGAGAAGTTGGATAGCTTTCGCGCTGAAGGCACTGTTGCCGTCGGCCGCTTCCTTGAGGCTGTTCATGGCTTCGCCCTGGTTTTGTTTTGGTTCGTCGTTCAAGCCTACTTCATTCTTCATGCTGCTTTTTGGAAATGCTACAACTTTGGATACAAGTGGCGTCTGGTTTAAATTTCTGTAATCGACTTTCAGCACAATCGATACAAAACCCAGATGGATGGAGATGAAATGATAATGACCCTGCCAAGTGAACCTACTGCCCAGTCGCAAAGATGTGTCTGTTAAAATCAAAATTACTAGTTGACTTTCCTCTTTTTCTTTGGCCTAAAGTAATAGTACCGTATCAGTAGTATTCTACATAGTCACCGATGACAGCTACGTGTCAGAGGACGAGCTGGAGGAAATTATCAGTGAGATTGTTGCTGCAGCAAATGACGTCAAGGATGATGAGGAGCAGCGGATGGTGGTATTCAGACCCAATCTCGTTACCACAAAGGAAGACTATGTCCGAATGGTCGGGGCCATCGAAAAAGAGGGTCACAAGGCTATTTTGCAGGCATGAACTGAACGGTCACGTGCAAAGTCAGAAGGTACAAGGTCGGCACAAGGCTTCTCCCCGCATGACAACGGCCTGAAGCCGACAAACTAGCATTCGTGGAAGATAGGATGCTGCTGTTATAATGATTTTTCAATTAAGAATCTCATCTCATAAATCAAAAATCTACTGTGGTGGTGGTGGTGGTGGTGGTAGCTAGTAGTAGTATTGTAAGGCAGCTATGACTACAGTACAATAGGTCTACTAATCAGCACTGTGTCACACAGGTACTCTAGCTAGCTAGCTAGCTAGCTAGTACGCTTGAGGTATGTAGAAAAAGTACTAGAAAGAAAACTGGTTTCAGGTTTCCTGTACTGCGATAACTTTGATTTAAGGTTCGGTTTATTACTGATTTGAGGTTCAGCAGAACACAATCTGATTGGAGAATATGACCAGGAAGATGTATCACTCCTTCACGAGTCAAAAATACACTCCAGTCGTGCTGTCTGGATGTGGTACGGGTACGCACTGGTATCTTCTAAAACAACAACAATTTTAATACCATAATCAAAATAATGAGTGATAACAACAAGCCAAGCTGCGTGGCAAGGTTGTACCAGTGCACCTATTGCCACGACACCCACTGCGTTTCTAACGAAAAAGCCATCATCGCATGTGACATTTGCGGAGATGCACACTGTGATTGGTGTGCTGGAAGCATCTTTCAATGGTGCATCACTTGTGGCCGGAAAAGCTGCGATTGCCAACAGATTCGCCCCTGCAGTTTCTGCAGAGCTTCTTTTTGTGATTCATGCGCAAGCACAAATCTCCACAAGTGCGCATCGTGTGGAACGCAATTATATGAGGAAGGATGAATGCGACTACTTGATGTTGGAAATAACTGCTATCTAGGTTAAACTTTTTCTTTAGCTTTGTTCCATTTCGTCACTGTCTCGGCTGCCCATTTTCTGTCGTGGCATTGGCCCAGGTCGTCTTTCTCGATAATTCCATAGTTCGTCTTGGTGGAAATGACCACCATGTGTTCCACTAGATTTTGGAGGGAGCGGCAGGTTATTTGACTGTCAATGTGACTTCTACATTGAGCACAGTGCGTCAGTGGGGAACCACAGTCCTGTACGAAAGTTGTGACAGTCAGTGGAGATTCGAGTCGAGAGTGAATGAACGGATTACTGCTACAGCACTCACCTTGCAAAAGGAATGTCCACAAGGCACCATGGTCCTGGGGTACAATAAAATCTCCATGCAAACAGCACAGGTAATGTTTTCAGCAAGCTGTGGTGGAAATGGGGCTTCGACTGCTGAGGTTTTACCTTCCCCTTTGGCTGCTGTTGTTGTGGGTTCAGATGCTGCGGCAGCGGCGTTCGACCCGTTGGAAATTGCATTTGGTGATGATCCAGGCGCCGCAGCATTTGCTGCATGATGATGATTGGTGTTGAAAATGTGGTCTTCTCTGACAAAAAGGTATTTGTATTCGATTCCATCGTCATTGTAAATCGCTATGACATCTCCTTCATGAAGTTGACGCCTCGTTCCTCTCGGCAAGGGATCATCGCCCAGGTGGACATCTCTGCCACCTGACTGAGGTACAAAGGCATAGATCTTGCCGGTGTTGTTATTTTTATAAACCTTCACAATTTTCTCCTGCAGTCGGGGATCCAGAATTTCCGTGTCGTCATTTCCGCCTAAATGGATGACAGCAAAATCAATGATCAAGCTTGGACGCAAGGACAAAATACGATTCGAGTCCGGATCAATGGGAAGCAACACATGATTGTTGTTGTTGTTGTTTGACATGGTGGTTATGTGCGCTCGATTTCAAGTATTACACGTCGACCTCTTGTACATGTGTCGGTGAATGTTATCATGTAGTACCGCGTTCGTCGAGAACCGTTGTGGATTGGCGAACGCACAAAATACCGCGTTCGTCGAGAACCGTTGTGGATTGGCGAACGCACAAAAACTTGATTTTGGTGAACACGCGCGGCTGTCCTGCATGCAGAGCCCACGCAATGGACTTACCGTCTAGTTCATGAAGGCACAGGTTCACTGTAGCAGAGAGCACGTATTGCTTCCCTTTTAAATAAAAAAAGAAAAGGAACTGACGTTTTGAAACCAAGGTCAAAGTCTGCTCACAATCCTTATTACTAGTTGTACGAAAACAACCACTAGCACAATTATGACTTTGACATTTGGAAATGGTACTGTGGCGGCTTTTGCCGAGCAGTTTGAACCTGCTGCTGCCACCGTCGACGGTGTCATGTCTCGAGTTCATGGTCGAAACGACCGTCCCCGGTTCTCCCACATTTTCAATGGGAGCTCGTTGAATTATGAAATTGCCATTCCCATTCGTTCACCCCACATTGTCAGAGACCTTGTTCCTCCACTTGGCGAGAATGAGCCGATTCAGGCGAACAATAGCTATGTTGCGGAGGCGCCTCGCTCGGATGTCATGGCGGATCTAGCCGGCTTTCGTCACAGTCTCCGTGGGCGTCGTGGTTGTCTCTTTCGTGCCCGTGAGCGTCAGGAACGAGTCCGAGTTAACAATTCCCGTGAGCGACACCAACAAATCAACGTGCCTCGCCATGACGTCACGGCAGATGTAGCTCTCTTTCGTGCCCGTGAGCGCCACGAACAATTAAATGCTATGATTAATGGCGAGAACCATTTGATGGATGCCCCCACTAGCAACGCAATCGCGGATGCCGGATACTTTCAGATGGATGCCCCTCTGAACAACGCAATCGCAGATGCTGGACACGATACCGGCTACTTTCAGACCGTTGATTAAGCTGTTGCCACTCTCTACTGTGGTGCCAGCATTGCAGTAGAAATAATGAACAGTAGGAATTGCTACTTTATTTAACAAAAGTGCAGGTCTCTAGATCAATACAGTTCCAAATACTCGTCCTTCATCGTGTTGCAGGTCTTCATCTGTTCGTCGTTGAATGAAGTTCATCGGAAAGGTCTTCGCTGCGACTGCGCTTCCGTGGGTTTGATGGTAATGGAACTGAAGCCACTGTTGCAATCAGCATGGTCGGGTTTCTCGCAACAAGGTCAGAAAACATCTGGAAAACAAAATATTCGCTGCTCATATACTGGGTATCAAATGGCATGTCGGCTGGCAGCTGCCCAGGGAACAACCGGTAAAAATTGACGGGAGGGAACCGATGTTGCTGTGCACGTTCCCACACGTTGCAGATATCTTTCGCGCTGATTATCTCTGGTGCCAGATCACTTCCTCGACTTAAAGTTTCATTGTCCAAGTGTGGGGCCTCGGTCAACCACTTGAAGGCTGCTTCGTACCTGAGCTTTGCACGAGACTCCGAATCTGTGTTCCAACGACGATGAGTTTGACCCAACCCAATCCACAGAAAGCCCCCCTTCCAATGCCTGATGCAGTCCAATACCAGCTCCACACATTCGTGTGGGATGCAGTTTTCCTTGTCGCAAAAATCTTCCTCCACGTACACATCATGAAAATCAATGACGAAGCATTCAGCGGCTAGTCCAGGATCATTGCTGGTTTGATTGTTTCCATCCTTCAAAGCTTTGAAAAAGGGCACCATAAATGAGACATCTAATTTGCCAGATATCTCAATGTACTTGAGATTTCGGAAGCGGCGCAAATACTTTGCCAACCGATCAGCTGCTGCGGGGGCATCATCTTGTTTGTGAAGCTCTAGGTCCAAGCTTAACCACACTAGAGCTGTGTTGCGTTCCACAGGCGTGCCCCGCTCCCCAAGCAATTTTAGCTGCGACAATTCCAAAGCTGAGATTTTGTTGTCAATGTCGACCTCCCGTGCGGTTTGATTGAGCACTATTGACTCCAGCAGCGAAACCACGTGTTGACCTGCAGCAGCGCAAGTAAATTTAAAGCGCAATGACTGAGCTTGTAACGCCCTAAAAAACGGCCCCAAATCAACACTTGCGGGCACTCGAAGTTTCATGACAAGCTCATCAAGTCTTGGAAACACCAGCTTTAATTGTTCAGCCAACAAGCGGAAATCTTCGTCCTCACCGCTCAGAAGGATGCCATAGATTCCGTTGCTGAGACGCAAAGTGATGTCGCTTTCTTGGTGCACAAAGCCTCCATCCATGAGAGACGTCAGGCTTGAAACTTGCAACCACCAGTCTGCATTTCGCGTTCTTAGATCTCGTTGCTGGCTGATGTCAATGAAATGAGAGTTTCCAAAATCATGAGGAGCAACATCATCTCTTCTTTGGGAGTGAAAATTAATTGCGAGCTTTCCCCATGGTAGAGTTCGAGCTATGTAGGAGTTCATTGTGGCACCGAAATTTGTTACTTGGGACAATTTTATGTGCAGAAGTCGATCGTGTTCTGTAACGACTCGGAGATGGTTGCTGACTGATGGTTGCCGATTGATTGTAACGACTAAGGAGGATCTTCGGCCTTGAAACTTTTGCGACGACTGGGAGACAGTTGTTGACAGAAAACAAAATGGAATCGTGGGAGCCATCGTGGGAGCCACAACAGTATGGTTGTCGATAGGAAACAAAATGGAATCGTGGGAGCCATCGTGGGAGTCACAACAGTTGGAGTCACCACGTCTGCGTCGCTGAAAACAACCAACTCTCACACAAAAGAAACTCTCTTGACACAAATTACCAACATCAGTTACCCTTCATTTCTTCTCTCAACATCTAACATGGCCGAAGACGAAGGAATCCTCTACATGGGATTCGTCCCACCACCCATGGGTTGGAATGAACGTCGTCCAGGAGCCGCCACTGTTGAGTACCAAGTTGATCTGCATTTCCCACCAGAGATTCGCATTCCCGACCAACGAGACCTTGATATGAGTGCACCGGATGTAGAGCTTGAACAATCTGTGATCGATGATGAAGAGACCGTTGACATCATGAGATTCCGCAGATATTTGTATTGGCAACAAGAAGGTCATGTCATCTGGTGGGTAATGCAAAATGTTTTTGGTGTGTCCCGTGCGACAGAACTTTTGTTTTTTGTTGCACTCTACCTTCTGTCGGTAACAGCCAAGCAAATGAACGTGCCCCACATGCGTTGGTCCCTGGCCGTTTTCCACAAAACATGTCGCATGTTGGCCCTCATCATGTACGACGAAGATGCTTATGGTCGCGTTTGGTGGCGTTTTGACAACCAAACCTTTCAGGAAGGTTACGCCCAGGTCAAGCAAATTGTCAGTGGTTTGGAGAGGAAGAAGGTGAACGGCAATTGGATGTTGGTGCTGCCTGCTTGATCATGGTGTCCACGGTTTGGTTTGGTTGATGCAGCAGCATGCCCGATGATTGCCCGTCATCGCCGCAAATTAACTACCAGATAATCACTACTAATAGTCATTGATTGATGCGGTTACAGCAGCTAGCTCGTGCATTCCAAAAACCAAAGAATGTCACACCTTCCCTTACCGTAACCCAGATCCTGTTTTCTCATAAAATAAAATGAAATACCATTCAATTACAATAGTAAACGGTGAAAGAGTGTAAAGAAATCACGACAAAAATCCAAGCACTTCAAAGAGCAATTCAAATCCAACATGAGCAAATCAAACTCATGATGAAACGCATCGACCGCCTTCGTGCGGGTATGATAGCTAGTAAATAATAAATAAGTATTTTTTCGTTAAACGTTACTAAATAAAAACAATTACTTCAAGTTATTTCTTGACAAATCCAACCACTCGGGCAGCAACAACATTGACGTTACAGACATCGCAACACTTCTCGGTACCCAATCCAAGTGGCGCTGGGTTGTGGCCATGGCCATCGAATTCCTTGTTGCATAGAGCGCACGTAAACTTCATGATAAAAAACCAAAATCAAAAAACGGAAAGAAGAAAAAATGATCAAAATAATACAAGGGCAAGAAAGTTTCAGCAAGAGACGCGCCACTCCACGGACGCCACGATCTATCCGGAAGTCAGTAAAGATCCTACACAACCTACTACTATGCTAGCTAGACTAGTAGTAGACTACATAAATAGTCCTGATAATCGTGGAATAGGAATAACTTGCCCAGGTGGTCGAGCGTGCGCCACTTTTGTAAGAAAAACCGAAAAACTTCAAGAAACGGCGCAAGCTCGTACACCCCGGGCATGTTACTTGGAAAACAGTTGATTTCCTTCAACATCATTGATTCAATTACTGCAGTGCACTCTGGTACCAGCATGTACGCACTGCTATTTTAACTAGCTATTATCCATTTTTCTGTCATCTGTTACACTGCATCTTTGTATCTGCTGATGGGTTTAATTATTTTAGGTTCTTGTGATTGTCTAGCTAACTCGATTCAGTTGATGTCTGTCATCATTATGAAGAATGGCATGGCGCCTATGTACACATGATGCATCCACCCTTCCACGCTGGGAAGAATGACCGAGTGCAACGCTTCGATCGTGTTGCCGTTTGTGTTGTTGTTGTTGCAGCTAAGCACTTTCCTTGTCGTCACAAATTTCAGAACCAGTCAAAAACATTTTGCATCATCTCATTCCCTACATTCACCTTGTTGCCTCTCGACTTTCGATCATGCCCTTTGTAACTAACTTTCCTGGTACGTCTTTGCTGATGTTAGCTTAATTCTTTTTGGTGATGCATGTTCCTTCTCTCACTCCAATCTGACTCTTCCGCATAGGCGCCACCTGGGCCACCATCCAAATGGAGCACAATCTCAACCCCAACAAATTTGATCCAATTTTGCAACGAATGATCCGATTCCATATCAAGAACCGTCAAACCAAGTTGTACCTCCAATCTTTCGCAGAAGTGTACGACCTGTTGGAGAAGGGACACCAGGACGCCGCCAACAACCGCGCGCTCAAGGAGTGCAAAAAGCAAAACCGTCTCCTCACTGAGTACAAGGAGACGGCTGCCTATGATCACCACGTTGATGGGATGGTGATCCATTCGCTTATTCAGTTGCTTGAAGACAACAACGTTCCTAAAACCCAGGTCATGCAACATGTATATGATGCCAACCACGAAAAGTGGACCGATTCTCAGGGCCAACTTCATCCCGATGTTGCATTGTCGGTTGGTGGCTTGTTTGACGACGTGGGCGGCGCAGGGTCTCTGCAGAATCTCAACAACAACTGGGACCAGCGCAATTCTGCTCCCAACCCCCAAATCAACCCCCCAAATCCGCCAGCATATGCACTTTTCAATCCATCTGGTGGATCTGTCAACCCTGGCTCCTCTGAGGGCGCACCCGCTTGCCTTCATGCGTCATCTTCTGGTTCCAGTCATAACATGGAAGGAGTTGAAATATATTGGAATTTTTAAGAGAGTGACGAGCAGTGCTTTTCCGATGTGCTTGGACACATGATTGCGACACGCCGCAGGAACAATTAGGTCATGGCTGAGAATCGAATTGTGCAGCATTCGCATTCCTTCACGAAGCTAGTGCAGCATTCGCATTCCTTCACGAAGCTAGAACTTTTAAAATTCTTACATAACTCCATTGGCGATTTTCCCAAATCTTCCAGTCCCACTTTTTCCATTGTAGCTCCTCCACGAACAATTTAACAAAGTTGCCAAGGAAGCCCCAACATCGACAACGACGGCTTCCCATGCAAGGAGAGAAAGAGCCCAAGTAAGCGAATCGACCGGCTCGGAAGAGGAAGTCTCCATGATGATAACTCGTCCCGAGAATCTCCTTCGAAGAACACCGATATCCGCAAGTACCCTTCATTTGACACAGTGCCCAACCGAGTCACGCTGAAGCAGACCTTCACTCGTAACGAAGTCCTCCAGCAAGAGCACGAAGCCGGTGTGCAACTGCCTGCACTCCTCAAGGGATTAAAGAAAACCAGAGGCAGGATGACCGAATTCATGGAACAACGAGTTCAGTGCTTCGATGAGGAACGCAACCACTTCTACAAGGACTGAGGAAAGAAGGCGCTGGAATTAGGCTTGGCGACATTTGCATTTGTACTACTTTAGGGTGCTGTTTAATTATCCTTGTTGCTTTTACCATTTCCATCAGCCCGACGTTCATCCTTGGCCAACCGCATGACCAAAATACTTGGAGTAGGAATTCTCTCCTGTCGTCCCACCTCCTTACAAGTATGCGAAGCCTAGGATGGGATGGATCTGGAAATGGGGCAAGGGATCCAGTGGATAGCCTAGGGTAAACCGACATTCTAATTCCGATTCATGGGTTGCGGGCCTGTGGTCATAGGGATCATATCGCATGTCAAATTCGCGTGTGTATTTTGCATAAGGGGTCTTCAGTAACCTGCATTCCTCATCGTCAGAGTCGTAGCCATCCTCTTCGTCAGATTCGTGGCAATTCTTTTCTTCAGACTCGCAGAGATTCTCTTCTTCAGACTCGTAGTCAGCCTCTTCTTCAGAATCGCATGCATTCTCAAATTCAATTTTTTTCCTATTTGAGTAGTTGATGGATCTAGCTGAATTAACTGAGCGCCTATTGGCATCCAAATGCGTTTCAAGGGCATACTCATAGTCTTCGTCCACGTTGATTTTCTTCCAGTGCTCGAAAGCAGAGACTTCTAAATGCTGAGGGGTAAGGTTGGGTGGCAGATGCTCGTCTCTCAAGCGTCCCACCGCTGAAATAACCAATGCAGAAACATCTGGGTTTAACTTATCTTTTGCGAGTTCAGCCACTGTTTTCTGTCCGACTTGATGCCTAGGACACCATGCCGAGACATCATGGTAGCTCTCCTCATACGCCTCCTTAGGTTTGCTCATGAAGTTCACGTAGTCCGAAAACATGTTTTAAGTTCGTTTGTGGTTATGTTTGTGATTGTGTGGCATTGACTGCTTGTGATTGTGCGCTGATGGTATCGACGACGTTGTTTACGATCGCCAGCAGCTTCGCCATAAAATCGGACACAAACCGAGGTAATGTAGGGTTTTCCATAGTGATGCCATGGCACATGATAGCATTAGGATGGCTTCCCTCTTAAACCTAAACACATAAAGAACTGACGTTTTGGGAATGCACCACCCGGCCTGTTTGGTGCAACGATCAGCAATAGATGGTAGCATGAAGTTTCGATCAAAAGCCTAGCTCTCCATCTCACAAACCCAAAAAGTGCCAACACGTTCCACCTTTGCACACAACCAACCAACCAACTTCAAGAAAGATCACAATGACTAGCGAATCTGGACTGGTCAATCTGGTGCGTGCCTCTCATGCGCATTGTGTCGTCGTTCTAAGAGACTGTTCCTGTTCCTGTGACCCGGCTGAGCCCTGTGTTTCTCATTTCTCTTGTTTCCCCTTACACAAACCAACAGAAAAGCAGAGAAGGAGACTGCTTTGAAGTCCCTATCAAGGTGGCGTGCTTGTCAGGCATTATCGACCCCCCCCTGATTTCACCCAGAATTGAGGATCTCGTCCAAAAGTGGTATGCCGAATTCGTCAGCCTTCCGCAGAAGCAGCTGTTTGAGTTGGTAGAGGCGGCCAATTATTTGGACATCAAGCCCTTGTTGAATTTGACAGTCTATGCGATTGCCATTCTCCTGAAGGTGTGTTGCTTCACATGCATTGGACATCCAGTTGGTGAACTTTCTGCGTGTTCTTGGTCTCGATGGACGACTAACATTTTTGTTGTCAACAGGGAAAATCCGCGACGGAGCTTCGTGAAGTCTTTACTGACTCTAGCTACCTAACAGCAGACGAGGGCAACGGATCAGCCACCGCCGAAGCGGAAAACTAAATGTAGAAAGCAGCTAATAACTGTACTAAAAACAACAGTGTTATTGACCGATTTGTGGAGAGAGGGGGGGGCTCACGGGTTTAGATTTGACCAGCTCCACCCATTTTGAATGGAGAGGATTCCTACTCCAAGTAGTCACTGACTGTCACTCCCAATTTATCCCATGTGATCAGAGATACGTCGCTGTTGAGGCAGTGTAATTTCAACATCCATAGGCTGCCTTTTGTAAACAAACTGTTAGAGCATTGAAGCGCTTGCCCACTTGGGATCTCTGGCACAAGAACGAGCTAGAGCAATTGGATCAGATGAAGGCTCTGGGAATGTTTGGATCTCCAATCAAGCTACCCGAAGGAGGCATTCTCATGCGATTCCATTGGCAATATCGAATCAAGGTCAATGGTAAACGCAG
>ENA-ORBV01004149-ORBV01004149.1-microbial-mat-metagenome-genome-assembly--contig:-NODE-4149-length-28208-cov-5.606448_pt1 | contig 28208 bp, 23 predicted proteins | sample MGYA00237777_ERZ505514 | MGnify/ENA primary metagenome ERZ505514 (study PRJEB26160, sample SAMN06269048) | microbial mat metagenome | isolation source: Oligotrophic lake microbial mat | place...
CACAGGGTCGTGACTCATTCACGGAAGATACGCTTCTCAGCATATCCGACTAGTGGCTACTAGTCCTAACACTCAATGACAGCGAAGAACATCGCTTAAGAGAACAACGAAGCATCGTCAGAGACGCTGGTCAGCATGCATGTCTTTAATTCTCTGGTATGTGCTGGTTGTGGTGTCAGTTGAAGGGGACACAATGAAACTGTAAAGCTCCATTTCAATGCCAAATCCACTGGAAACTTAAGTCTGAAGTTCCGCATCTGGGTCACCTCGTGACCATCAATCTGCAGCGTCTCCTTGAGGGCTGCTGCAACTTTGGTACCACGACAAGTGTGGCATTTACAGCAAACAGTGTCCAAGCACAGAATTTTTGGGTAGAACTTCCAACATTCACACCTGACTTTGAAAGACAATGGGAGCAGGCAGGTAGGGACATGATCAGGGACACTGATGTAAGGTAGCCACTGGCAAACTGTCTTTCACATAAAAACTGTTGACTGTGATCTTCTTCTTGCATGTCATTGAGAGGAATGAGTCAGATACAAGATTCACCTCCAGTTGACATCCTGGAGCATGGACAGATCATTCAACATGACTTTCCTTGTCCTCTTTATTGTCTCAGCTTGTGTTGTTCCATAATGTGACACAACTTTCTTTGGCTGTGTCAAGTCAGCTGCATCTCACCGCTGCTTCTTGTGTGGGTTAGCTATTGACATGTTTGTTCTTGTCAACAACCATGATGGTGCACAGGGGGCTACATGTTAACATCACTGTAAATTTGTCTGGAGAATGAATTCAAACTTGATTTGTGAACCTCGAATGCCGCAACAAATCAACAATTCTAGAGATGTTGCTCACGTCAATAACCACAATCATGCAAAAAGCACACTGCAACAACCTAATGTGGTTCTAAATAAATAGATACATTGTACCATTGCTCACAGTGAAGTTAACAAGCTAGTTGTCATCGGATTAGCTCCGCAGTAATCTTTGATTCAAAGGCCGATGTTATGTGGCATTCGGAATCTAGAATGTTTCATTCTTCTTCTTTTTTTGCTTCGTCGCACAAAAACCCGCTGACGCTACCCGAAGGCCAACCTCCTATTACCATAGCATCGTACGTATCCGTCAATTATGCTTGTACCCACCCGCTCAAGATGTGACGTTTTCCTATAGTGAAACAACCCAAATTATATAATAAAACAGCACAATTTGTCTCATCCAGGTGGATAATGTACGGGAAAATTGTGCGGGACTGAAACTATCTAAGTAAATTTCCTGGTCATGAAATTATTTAGGTAAACGATTTCCTGCACGTTAAAAAGCCGTTAAAAAGTACTATTTTACAACAGGACATTTGAGTCGTGTGGGCACTCCTCTTACAGCACCACCCGGTAGCGATTGGCCCTCGTGTACACCAGTGCTACTACACCAGTGCTACTCGTGCTGCGCCCTCGTAGCACTGGTTACAGCCTGGTCTACCCTGGGGCCAATCGCTACCGGGTGGTAATAGAACATGGCTTTGCTCTCGCTAACTTCGTACCGATTGTGCTAAAATGTTCATACAAAGAGTCGGGCGGGCCTGATGCGACATTTCCAATCCTGCTATTTTTTATACACAGATAGCAGTAAACCCTAACCTAACACCCTTCGTGTGTTCGAACGTCTCATTATTTCAACATATCGAAGATGCGTCGCGAATCGAAGATGCGTCGCGTTCCATCTAACACTACTCGCACTCGTCTATTGCTTCTACTAGTCTGTTACAATGAAGGTTTGTCGTGCTGCTATTAAATGGTTTATGGAGGAGAATCAAGATGTTTATCCTTACAATGATGTGCCCAAGACCAGGCAGGGATACCATCCTAAATGGTTGCTAACTATGAGTAAGAACAAGGATGGCCAAGTGTGGAGGCAGATGGGTTATTATGTCATCAGATCCAGTTGTTTGAACAAAGAAAATCTACAGAACTTGATCATGGATGGAGATGGTATTCCCCTACCAGCTGACTTTGCAGAAGTTGTGGATTCTCTTGAGACATGGGGAGTATCCAAACAAAGTTGCTGGCTCTGCAAGGCACTCAGAGTGATGCATGAGTATTTGAAGGAAGACAACATGTATGGAGGAGTTGCACCCACCAAGATGAGACTCTTTCATGACTGCATCCTCATAGCTGTGCAGAGAAAGGCTCAGATTAATTTTGGAAGCAACAGTGCCAACTACAACAGGGTCTTGGAAAATTGGAACACTTACTTCTGGGTCAGATGCAGGGAGGAACATTCCTTCTTTTACTTGGCCTATGATAGCTTGCATTGTGCTGATGAAATGATTGACTCCATCCAAGAATCTATCAGGACTGACGCCACACAGCATAACACTGTTACTGTTAATGTCATTCCTGAGTCTCCGACGTCGAGGTCTGCACCAGGGGAGAACACACATGAGTGAAATTTGACATAGTAGCAACAATTGTCGTCTATTAATAGCATGAAATGACTCACCATATGACACCCACTTGCATAGTTTCTTGCTGCGTTCGGATGCCTTCGCACCACAACGAATGGGGGCTATCACGCCGCGGAATGTTCTGGCAGAAGGGACCCATGAGATTGTTCACATGATTTACTTTTAACCAGCCACACTTCGCGCACCAATCACGTTTGCACTTCGAGCCATAGCTCTCGTCCGAGATTATGTGTTGATTCTTCCGAAATCCACAGGACACACACCATGTTAGTTTTTTGAATCCAGCAAGCACGTGTGGCGTAGGATCCTGGCGCGGCGGAACCAAGAAGGGTCTTCCCATAGCCGTGTTGCCTGGCAACGGAGCAGCGTTAACAATTGCTCCATGGACGATTGTAGGATTTAGAGATGAGGGCATGCCAAAGGGCACTGTGCCAGTTGATGGATACTGCAGCATTGTGGGTGGTTGAATTGGTGGCATGTCGGGAATCTCTCGGCGTGTTTCTGTCAAGGTGTTGTACATTTCTTTTCTCCGTGCCGTGTCGCGAACAGAGTCTGATTGTAAGGCCATTCTTTTTTTCCCTGCATGTTGTCATAGTGCTTTTGAAGTTGAATGGCGCTTTTTCTTCGGATAAAGACAACGGTATCATCCCCTTCGATGTATCGGCGGTATCGATCAGCAACTTCAACATTCCAAGCATTCGCGAAGTAGTGATACCCCTTCCTACATCTGGGTGACACCTTCCTGCTGTAATCGTCACACATCAAATCAAACTGAGCGAACTCTTCTTGATCCATTTTCGTTTCAGCCTTGTCTGCGAAGGGGCACCAAGCTTGCTGATTCGTTAGCCTTTCGTGCGCTTTCATGGTTGTTTCATTCGCTTCGATCGTTGGCAAGATCTTTTCTGCTGCTAATTCCACTGCGTCGCGTTGCTGAGGGTTCTCGTTGTTGTTGTCGTCATCATTGACATCTGCCTCTTCTTCCTCTACCTGGTCGGTCAAATCGGATAGGAATTCCGTCAGGTCGATCGGTTCTTCTTCTGGATCCTTGTCTTCCGCGTCATCATCCGTGTCTTCGACTGTGCCGTCGCCACACATTGTTTCGGCCATTAAAGCTGGATTGGCGAGGTTCTCGATGTCTCCATTTAAGGGCATGTTGAAACCGAAAAATTCGCGGTCTTCCTTCCTTGGCATGGCTGGTACAGATAAGTCGGGGAATGGAAGATTATCATCAGCAAAGCCAGCAGACGACGCTAGGCTGTTTACAAGTGCAAGGGTCTCGGTGCGATGCGTTCCGCAATCAGTTTCACCTAGTCTGTTGACACGTTTCTTCTCGTTCAACATCTCAAAATAAGTGGTAGATTTTCTATCACAGAGTCCCACTCCAATGTGAGTGCCTGTCATCTCGTCCAAGCCTCGATGATCAGACTCAATGCTGCTTGTACCACGCCGACAGTAGAACTTGCCAGTGACAGGATTCTGGTGGTGCATGGATACTCCCGACGGGTCTGATAAACAACCAAGGCGAACGTGCTTCAATTGTTCCTTAATAATATTCTCAGTGTTGCGAGAGTTCTTGAAAAATCGAAGGGGCTTATCAGCTTCCCGGCCATTCCATGTAGCTAGCTGCATGTCAGTCTCAGCATCTTGGAACTTGAAGTGTCGGATGATGGCGTTAACCCGCCGTGTCAAATTCTCCGGGTCTGGAATTGTGGAATTGGCTTCTTTTTTAATCTGCCAATTGCTTGGTTCCCAGTTTGTTGGTTTCTTTTCATTCGTCTTGCGAGCCTTTGTGCGAGCCTTTGCCGATTCATGCTCAGACGGAGGAACAACGAACAAGGCTCTGCTCATTGCCGCGCGAAAAATCTGGCCTTTCTCACTGGATGGTTTCAACAGTGCCGGGTTCCATCTTTTCATCCAATGGAAGCTGTCAAGCTTTGCCCACATCTCTGGACCAAACAACGTCTTGAAACGATTCCGGCGCTGGCAGCAAACGTCAACACAAACGCCCTTGAGTTTGTTTTTCAACCGCACGTTCCTTCTGTTAAGACGAGCAAGATCGTCACCGACTGCGTCTAGCGACTCTCCTCCAGAGTTCGCTTTCCAGCATGGCGTCATGCCATCCTCATTTTGTGCATTCATGATGCTGGTGCATGGACGGAAACAAAGGCCTGGGCCCGTGCAGACATGTGTCTTTCCAGCGATCTTGTAAGACCAATCAATTTTGTGCATTTCGCCACTAAGGCCCATCATTTTGGCTTCTTGCACAGGCTTGCGGTGCCTGAATTCAGTTTCGAGGATGGTGTTCACTTGTGATGTAGAAAGAAACCTTGCGTTGCATCCCGTTGGATCCGTCATGCCTGAAAACAGACTGGGACGAGAAGCAGATTCTGATGGGGCTGTTGTGACGGGCGGTTCTTCCTCTTCCTCCATGTCACTCGCCACCGCGAGAGAATCCTCGATGGACGACCAAGTTGATACAGACTTCAGCTGGGCTTCTTTTGTTTTCAGCTGCTCCTCCAAGACGTCCCGTTTTTCTCGCTTTGCATCAAAGCAGGCTTCCGCTTCGGCTTGCCATTTGCGCAACTTGCCATTGCGTGTTCTTTTTGAGCAAAAAACACCATCACAATCAACAAATTCAATTAGTTCAACCGCATTGTTAACGCCCAGGCTCAACAGCGTCTTTAATTTTCCTTCGCCCAGACTTGGCAATGGCAAATCGCGGTTGTTGCGGGATTGTTTTGCCTCGCAAAGTGCCCGGAAGCACAATTTGTTTCGCTTCGGCCCCTCTGTTGATAAATCAAGTGCCGCCTCCGCCGATATGAGCTTTAGGCGAAGGTCACGTATATCTTTCAAAAGAGAACGCTTGAGCTGGCCAGCTGCTGATGTAGGATCTGTGTCCGTTGATTGTTGCTGCACTTGCCTTTCTAGTGCTTGAGCAATTCTGGGCTGCCTGGGATCCAGTCTTGACACGTCCGTTGCAGTGCCTTTGATTCTATCAAATCGCACGGCGTGCAAAAACGATTGGTAATCCTGGAAGAAATTGTCTGCAGCCATTCTTTGTAAATGTTGGGCAATTCTAGCTGGAGAGGAATCCGGTGAATTCACAATGAAGCTGTACAATTCGTCATCGATTGCATGCTTTGTTGCCAAGAAACAGTTAAAATAACCAACTATCTGATCAGCATCCAGTTGCAACGTTCTCTTGTTGTAGCCAGTGAATTCTTTCTTGCAGGACCGACAAGGATACATTTTCGTGTCCAGATACTTGTGTTGCTTGATCCCATACAGCAGCTTGGGGAATGACACCCACCGGGAGGAAGCAGTGTCAACATGCTTGTTGCTGTCGCACTTTGGGCAACTAGGAACGTGCCCTGGCATCAGGAGATGAGGCACCCATGAAGCGAGTGGCTTGACATAGTAACTGTCAACATGCAATTTCTTTTTGCTACTCAAAGCGGCATAACGACCACCAGCTGGAGTGATGTTCCGCCATTCTTGAAGATGAAAGTACTTCTCTTGCTTCAGGTTAATGTCGTCACGAACAGCTCTAATAAATTCCTTTTGTGCGGCCCCGTGTCGCGGCCCCATCTTGTCATTGCCGACGACAAACTGCGTGTAATTGTTGCTATGAAATGATCAAATGAGTTTGAAATCATTGGCAAATGTTATGCATAGCTAAATTAGTACATTGCAAATGTCGTGATTTGACGTCACTGTGAAAAATACTGTAATTTGGAAGACCTTGCACGCGTGCAAAGAATTAGATTTGGTGTTGATTGATAGCTGATTATGGTGTTGCTGTCAGTGAGACTACTCTACAAAATTTCATCCGGCATTGATTGATTTAAAGGTTTAATGTATCTGATGTCCTCCCCTCTTTGCGCGCGGCAGCCTGCGCGAAATTTCGTCGTGTGCGCGAGTACACAATGCCAGAGCCTAAACCACGTGGTGCGTCGTACTTGTGTTGTGCGTGCGTGGTACTGAAAAAACTCGTCTCATCGAACCCCAACCCTCAACTTATTCTGAAATACCGGCAGGAAATTCATAAAAAGCGTTTTCGTCACACATTTGCTCACCTCAATCACAATTTTCAACTGGAATCGACATCTTCTTTCATTTTCACACCTTTTCATCTGGCTAGCTAGTGTAGTGGAATCATTTCATTTCATTTATTATCATTTTCATTTTTTAAAACCAGTTTCATCCAACTGGCTGCGTGACTTTGGGCCAAAACATGTGTTGGAATCAACAGTCGGAATTGTGCAAACATGGCTGCATCATGCAATGCTCAGAATGGGACCTGCATGGAGCATCCTCATCCGGGACTCATTCATTTGGGATTCATTCATGGAAGTGACACTCCTCAGTGTCACAGGACTGGTTGGCACTAGCCCCATTCTTCAGCGCCAGTGAAGAAGGTTGCTCAGGAGAGTGACGAACCATCGTCCCAAGACGCTGGTCCATGCAACGCAACGGCTGCACATTGTGGACCGTTGCATGCGATTAGAACATGTTTAGATCTGGATTGCACAACACGATCTGTTGCTGCAAGACAATCATTTCCCATTGAATGACAAGTCTGCAACTGGCACACCGATTCTTTGTGTGGAAGCATCGTTCATGTCAGCAGAGAGATGATTGCGCCTTGGGATCTTGAGCCGACCCTCTCTCAAATGTCACATTCAGTTTCAGTTCATTCTGAGCTTAGAATTTTCATTTGCAAATGACTCAAAAGGCATGTGACTTTTAGCGCAGTGCAATCAGATCATCCGTTTTTAGTCAGTCACTTCCTTTCCATCCAAATCATTTCATCTTCCTTCATTTCATTTTTTCCACTACCATCTTTCACCTTCTTTCAATTTCACCTGGAATCATTGATTGCCAATCTTTTAGGCCGAATTGTAAATTTTTAATGAATTTCTAGACCTTCCATGTTTGCAAACCAAAGTGTGTTGCATCAGGTAAGTAGCAACAATTGATTGAGTTTAGAACAAACTAAACAGAGTGGTGACGCACCAACAACACTCAACAACCATTTTGCTTACTTGTTTGTGAGGACCTTGCTATCAGCCTGAATGCAAAAACACATTTGAGATTTTATGTCATCAGAAGAACAATCAATTTTTAACATGCAAAGAATCTCTGCCATCTTGCAATGTTCCCGTGATCAATTAAATGTGTTACTTCAACTAGTCATAGAAACAGAAGAATCGCAGGCGGACAGTTGATTGATGAACACAATCTTCACTTTGGTTTAACAAAAGAGAGATTGTGTTGTTGCAGCTTGTCGTGTCATCATTGATGCAGATGAATGTCTCTGGCACTTTTGTTGTCATGGGATGTGGCAATGCGATCATGATGGTGACTTCATGTGAGAGACCCCCAATGATGTCCTAACAAAACCAGAACTTGTTTTTGACCAATGCGTTTGTCTACAAGATTTGGGCTGATAGCAATCTGATCATCACAGCTTTCAAGTCACTGTTGATTTGTCCAAAGGATCATCAAAACAAGCACATTCTTGTGGTTCAACTGGAGCTTGATGCATGCAAACCCACAGAAGAACAAATCAAACAACACCCCTGAAAAGGGCTGCTGCAGTAATCATTGTGATTGTTGCTCCTTGCCTTAATACAAACTATCATGGTTATGGACTTGCACCGACACATCCCCCTGTTGAGCTGTTCAATGTTTCTGTGCATTTTTGGTGGGATTCCAAAATGCAAGATTGATTACTATGCGTCTTAAAGTACTACTGTAATTAGTAGCTACTAGCTATTAGTAGCTACTGTAGCTACTAGCCAGATAACACTGTACCAGTCAGTGAGCGGGACCAGTTGCCAGTAAATGACCCATTGAACAGTCCAGTCAAGTAAGACCCGACGTTAAATCGAATGATCAATCGTGCTTCGTGTTCCTTCATCGATTGATTCGGTTTTTTTCTGTTACGAATGATCGATCTGCCGAGAGAGATCTGCCAAGGTTGATGGTCAAATGAAAGGAGCATGTGACCGGAATACAATTTGGAATAGTAATCACAAAACAATTACGCCGTTGCCGGAATAGCCATATAGTAGCTAGCAAGCATAATGTTGGGAAAACAGCGCATGACATTCGAGTCGCCCAATGCGATTGATGCTGGTGAGGCTCCACCTACGAGACCAGGCCGCAGTCGTCGTGGTGGTCCGCGAAATCATCAAATTGCCAATCGTAATCAATGCGGCGTTGGTGGCGGAATAAGGAAATATCCTCGTGAGGTTATGAAGGGAGAACGTCGCTTTCGTGGCACAAAAATCCAGATCGGAACTGGCGATACTGAATGCCACAGCAGTGACAGTAGCAACAGTTTGGTTGACGACGACGACGAAGAGACAGCAACGTTGACTGTCAAAATGAAGAATTGCCAGAGAAACGTTAGCGACAACAATGTGGGTCAGAGTAGTCGCTACAGCACTAACGCCGCTGTGGACGACGATTTGGATGGGTCATTGATGGTTGAATTTTACGATGGTGATGAAGAAGGGTCTGTCGTCGACAGCAACCATGATCGCTTGCCAAGCGCTGATGAGGCCCGCATGTACGCAACTTCGCTATTGACGAATTCTTTTCACGACAACGACAGCCCCTGTTACGGAGATGGATTAGTTCGCCCTCTTTCATCTGCTCCCTTGAATACATGGCGTCGCCCTTCACGCCGTCGCAAAGCACGCAATTCGCCGACATTGACAGAAGCTAAGGAGCGCAAGTCCTGGCAGTACCTCTGCTCCTTCCTCGTAGCTATTACAGTGTTGTTGATTTCGGCAGTTTTGTTTATCGTATTTGTGACCAAGGCTGCGACCAAAAAGGATCAATCTGCTGCTGCTACAAGCAGCGACGGCAATGCTTCGTCTCCTGCTTCTCTAATAGCGGGAATGGTCCCGTCGCCTCGTTTCCTCAAGACTATTGATTGGCTTGAAAAACATAACATCTCGGATATGGCCGCCTTGAATACAGCTGGGTCGTCGCAATTCCAGGCTGCGCAGTGGATTGCAGACATGGACACCGAACAAAAAGAAGTCCCCTCTACGGCGCCCAACAATAGCCTTAGGATTGCTGTCAACGTGAGCGTGGCCCAACAACGTGAATCTAACGAAAGGTTTTTGCAGAGGTACATCCTAGCTGTCCTTTTCTTTGAATGGAAAGGCCCCCAATGGAAACATGATCTGAACTTTCTGTCGTCGAGTCATGAATGCGGCTGGTTCACTTATGAAGCAGCCCAAGACGGAAGCAAGTATGCGATAGGTGTGACTTGCGATGACAAGTTGCTCGTCTCCGATATATTTATTCCCAACAACCATCTTCAAGGCAGTAGTATTCCAAAGGAAATTTCGTTTCTGCGCCATTTGGAGCTGTTGTCACTTCGCCGTAACAACATTTCCGGGCCAGTCCCAACCCAAGACCTTGCTTCTTTGTCGGCTACTCTTCGATATCTAGATATTTCCGAATGTGCTCTGACGGGTACAATGCCTGCTGACATTGGGAATTTCAAACACTTGAAAGTTTTGGGACTATCTAACAATCAGCTGACTGGGACCATCGCAAGCAGCATCGCAAATCTTACTAGCTTGATTACCCTCGATCTCGAAAGAAACAATTTCACAGGTCATGTAAAAACAACTTTGCGTGGTTTGACTCAGCTGGAGTACCTCTACCTGGCACACAATGAGCTGGACGATATGCTGGATGACTCATTCCTCTTTCATTTGGCGAACATCAAAGGGTTGACGCTCAACAACAACAAATTTCACACACTGGTGCAACTACCAGAAAGTCTTTTCACTTCCCACCCGAACATGACAGTGCTTGATTTGTCTGAGAACTATTTGAAAGGAACCTTGCCTGCTATGTTTACGCGAGGCGTGACGGTTGAGAGTCAGCTACGGTTTCTGAGCTTCTCGAACAACCAGCTCTCCGGTACTTTACCTCTAAGAATTCAGGCCTTGAGCAACCTGGAGACGCTCGATCTCTCCAGAAACGCGTTTGTCGGGCCTGTGCCAGTTTCGCTTGCAAACTTGAAGTCCCTGAAAAGCCTCAAGCTTGGGCACAATACATTTGAGAATGGCCCAATCCCTCCGGCTTTATTCACCATAAGCAAAATTGAAGAGATTTCCATGCCGAATGCTCACTTGACGGGAGAAATTCCATCTTGGTTTCCACTATTTAATCAGCTGGAAGTGTTGGATGTCCGCGGCAATCAATTGACTGGAACCATTCCGAGCGAAATCTGGGAGATGCCTGCCTTAAAAACTCTCTTGCTCAGCAACAATAAGCTCAACTCGACGCTTCCTGCGTCCTTTCCCGATTCTCAACTTGGTAGGCACACTTCGCTTGCACGTTCGTCGTTTATCAGTTTTGTTGTTCTCCGAGCTCACACTTTACATCATTTCTTGCACCCCACGCTGTAGAAACTCTGGCTCTAGACAACAACGATATCGTCACCGAATACAATGCTACGGATATATGTGGAAGCTTGGATAACTTAGCCACGTTCGCTTATGACTGCAATCGTGTTTCTTGCACAGGTCATTGTTGCCATTCGGAGTGTTGTCGCGCAAGCACCCAGGACCTAGGAGTGGAATGCTTTGCGACAATCCTGTCCACTTCCCTTCAGCGCATGGACGAAAACGATATCCACGGATATCATGCCAACCGCACAACGCACAGCTTTAGCCCTAGCATAATCCTTCATGGCGCGATTTAGAAATCGTTATGTTGTTGCAGAAGTAGAACAACTGATCATTTATAAATAAATGCACTTTTTCTTGACGTCATCTGCCCAGGTAGTATTCCTTCCCCGCAAATCGTTCAGGTCTTCGCCGCCGCCGCACCTTTTAAGATGACACAAACTTCGAACCTCACCGTGCTACAATTTGAGAAGACATGTCAATGTGACCCAAAACACTGGTTCTTCGACTCACTGCGTATCTCTTCAAATGTGCGTAGTGTGCGGCATCAATGCAGTGTCCAACTATGTTGCCCTCAGGATACTTGGAAGCTGTCGGTGTACAAGATGAAATCGCTTTGCTTCTTTTGACGAGAGCCAAATAGTACACGACTCGATTGTCAATTTAGGTTTTGTGAAGCTTGGCGTGGATCCATCCTTTTTTCTTTCCCAAGACATGTGCCACAGCTACTAGTAGCTAGCTATATTTGATGATGTGGGACCAACCCATAATGACTAAAATAATATGAAATTTCATGCCAATGTGTGTTTATAGTATCGGCGGTACAAATCTCTAAGATGAGAAAATTCAAAGGCTGCAAGACACCACCTAATTTAGAACCTGCAGATTGGCGCCGTTTGGGTTCTGGCCAGCTCGACCTTGTGTCCAAAGAGATCTCGAATGTTCTTGATTCGATACTTAATCATGGTAGGGCGCTCCAATGACAGTCCCCAGGCAATCACACGCACATTTTCTGGCAAGCCCATGGGTGCCAACATCTCCGGTCGGAACATACCAGAATTTCCAATTTCTGTCCACTTCTTCAAATCAGGATGATATCCAAAAATTTCCATCGATGGCTCAGTATAGGGATTGAAGGCGGGTTTGAAGCGAAGTTGCGTGATCCCAATCTTCTTAAAGAAAGTTTCAATAGTACCAATGAGATCACCGAGTGACAAGTCATAGTCTGCTACCAATCCTTCCACTTGATGGAATTCACACAAATGCGTTGCATCCATGGTTTCATTTCGGAAGACACGATCGATAGAGAAATACCTGGCCGGCTTGAAGCCACCTTCTTGGTTCGCCAACTTGTAAAGCATCTGGCTAGAAATTGCAGTGGTATGGGTTCGAAGAAGGTTTTTGAAAGCTTCTTCTCTTTTGAAATCATAACGGTATCCGATTGATCCAGAGCCTCCAACTTCATGCATTGTCTTGACACGCTCGTAGTACTCCTCTGGTACAGACACGGTACTGGCAGGCTCTTTGATGAAGAATGTATCGTGCGCATCGCGAGCAGGGTGCGATTGCGGCTGGAAGAGGGAGTCAAAGTTCCAGAAGGATGATTCGACCCACTTATTGGTTGGCATTTCATGAAAGCCCATTTCCATGAGGATCTTTCGGAATTCTGCTCGGACCTTGAGTAGTGGGTGCAGATATCCTCCTCCAACCTTTTCACCTAGTGTCATAAAGTTGTAGGGTTTAAATTCAGTGGTCTTCCACGCCGCAGAATCCAACATTTCCTTTGTCAAATCGGCGGCCTTCTTCTTGCGCTTGGGGGCGAAGCTTGCTCCCCGAGAAACTGTATAGGACTTTCGAGTGACCAGATTAATCAATTTTCGTCTTTTCAGATTGTCAGTTTCCTAGCGCGACGCGATGCCAAGAAAAAGGTTTTTTGTAAGCCGAAATTCCCAAAAATATGTAATTGTCAGTGACGTGAAACAATCTTACCTTTTTGTCCAGAGACTCAGGATCGAATTTCGCGTCGGAAAGCGATTTGAGCATATCCTGAACTTCGTCTTGCACATCGGCACAGCTCTTTGTCGGGACCAAATCGCCTCCGTCCTTCTTGATCCATTTGTTTTTCATGCAGTTTCCCATTCCAATTTTGGCCACGTCCTTGCCGACTGCTTTTTGTAAGTCGGGCAAACTCAATTTTCCAGCTCCTTCCAAAGCCTTGAGCACTAGTATTTCTTGGGATCCATTCGCCAAAATTCCTTCGCCTTCCTTAGAGAGAGAGTAGAAACTCGAAGACAGAGGCTCCGTGACAACAAAAGCATCGGCCTCTAAGGACTTGAGGGCTCCCACCACAGACAGGTGATCCAGAGACGTAGCTTCTGACCAAGGAAAGGTGTCATCAATCTTGGCATCCTCTGCCTTGGCCAAATGCGCCAGAATGGCTTCCTCGCAAGCTTCCGTCATTGTCTATGATTATCAGATTCTAAAATTAATAGTTCGTACCGTCTGGTCGACTCAAATAGGTAATACGACGTACTGCGGTATCAGATACGGTAGCTAGCTAGGACTGCCTACTTAACTACTATAGCTACTACTAGACTAGCTAGTAGTTGTACAAGTAACTTGTTGACGGCAGTCAGTCAAGTGTGCATGAGACCTTCCATCACAGCTTGAAACATGCGCCGCAAAGATCACTCTCAAATATGAATGGGTGTACGTGGAGACATCGAGTGGATAGCCCGCTTGGGCGCATGATGATGGCATTCGATTGTGTGGACGCTGGACAGGCATGGATTGGAGATATATTCAAGTATCATGGGGTTAGGAGTATTAAAGGATTGTGCACGCACCCGGTTTCGCATTATCCTTAACCCTGTGAGTCTTTGGTGGAATGCAATTTTTTTTGTTTGGACGTTGAAACGAATTTTCGGGATCACTTGAACATGCTCACAAGACGACTCCCTCTACTTTACTAGCCAACTTTACAGCTAGTTAGTATTATTTGGCTGCTAGCTAGTTAAGTCGTAGGTAGCTAGGAAGGAAGCAGATTAGGCGCAACATCTTTGGCTGGATGGGAAGTTTCAAGAGCAAAAATAACTAATGTCGTCCAATCTCGATACCCGATAGAATCAAAGCAAACACTTTCATATCGTCAAGAAACCATGTTTGGCAAAAGCCGCTTTCAATTTGAAAGCCCCAACGCCGTCGATGCAGGCGACACGCCGCCATCAGCTCCCACCAGGCCACCTAAGGGCGTTAGCTTTAGTGACAGTATAGACAAGTCGGCCGATGACGGAGCAGTGACACCACCAACACCGGAACGGCGCATCGTCAATACATCCATGTCTTATGTGGACGCCAAAGACAATGCAACCGATTTTTTGAAGGACATTGAGGTATCCCCAACATCATTTACAAGAGAGACCTTTCGCGATGAAGAAGATCCTGATATGTACGATCAAGACGATGACGAAGATGGTGATGAGCAGCTCAATGCTGCTTTGACTCACTCAGTCAACCTGTCCAAGTCGTACGCTGCGTCATTAGCCTCCAATTCGCCTTGGTCTAAAACCGATAGGCATTCACTCATGCAACCCAATCTCCATGATGGAGTAGTGAACCAACCACTGCGTCCAACGTGGCGTCGTCCTAGTCGACGAAGTCGAACGCTTGCCGTCCCTGACCGGAAAAACCCTGACGAAGATGAGCAGCCAACCTTGTCGAAACGACTAATCGTCTGTTTCTGTTTGGCACCTCTAGTCTTGATTGCGCTTGTATTGTTTTATCTTTCACATGTTGTCAAAAACAGTGAGGAAAACGCTGTTAGGAATAATGGTAACGGCAACAACTTTCCATCTGCAGAGGCAGAGAAGTATTTTTCGGAGCGATTGATGAAGACCATTGACGTGCTCGCCACCAACAATATTTCGGATCGAAAGGATTTGTCTGTCCAGGGAACTCCGCAGTTTTTGGCGGCAAGGTGGATGGCGGATGTGGATCCGCTCCAGTACGCAATTCCGTCCATGGGGATGAATGCGACCGAAGAGGCGTACCATTTCGTGCAGCGCTACGTGCTGGTGGTGTTGTTCCACGCGACGGGTGGACCCGATACTTGGTCGAATTATCTTAACTTTCTTTCACCCGATCATGAATGCTCGTGGTTTCTTTCCAAAGAGTTTACGGATGGGCAGGTTTACTCCATGGGCGTTTCATGCCGAGGAGCCGAGTTGCAGGTTTCCGATCTGCTGATTCGTAAGTTCCGCTTGTTCTGAGTGGCGGTTCTTCCGTCGTTTACGACGAAATTTCTTTTTTAGCTAACTTGCATCTCATTCTGGACATAGCCGCAAACCATTTGAAAGGCAGCATACCGTCAGAGCTTGCACAGCTTTCTCACCTTCAGCTTCTCTCTTTTAGCCATAACAATCTTCGTGGAAGCATGCCAGACTTGAGCAAACTTTCTGATTTGGAGTATCTTGATTTGGGATCAAATTCTCTTTCTGGATCAATCCCTGACTGGATTGGTTCCATGTCACGTCTTAAGGTTCTGGGTCTAGAAAAGAATCGTCTTGAGGGAAATATTCCGTCGTTGGCGTCCTTGACAAAGCTGATCACTCTGGACTTAAAGAAGGTTAGTACTGGTGTAGTTCGTTGTTACCGTTCGAGCTTGTTGTGACGAAATCCATTTGTGCTGACACGCGTCTCCCCCAGAACACCTTGCAAGGAAACATCGACGGCCTGGAAGGCCTAGTTGACTTGAGATATTTGTACCTAGGTTCGAACGAGCTTGCGGAGTACCTAGATCCCGAGTTGTTTTTGGTAAATCTCGGGATGATTGAAGAAATCGATATAAGCAATAATCTGTTTTATGGCGACAGCTTTCCAGTGGGACTGATGACGAAACCGCACCTGAAGGTCCTCGATATGTCATCTAATGGACTGAGAGGAAGCTTACCCGAAAATTTCCCTGCCAACTCTGTCCTGGAAGTACTAGAAATCGATGGCAATGCTTTCAACTCAACAATACCATCATCGATTGATTCGTTGGTGTCTCTGACACACCTGGACCTCTCGCAGAATAGCTTTACCGGGGCGATTCCCGATCGCTTTGTGAACCTCCGCAAACTGACGTATCTGGCGTTAGGCGAGAACGACTTTGTAGCGGGTACCATTCCTGCCTTTTTGTCCTCGTTTACAGAGTTGAGAGAACTTTCTCTTGCAAAATGCAACCTCGTGGGAGAGATTCCTTCTTGGGTGGACATTCTTAGTAGCCTTCGGTTCTTGAATCTGCAAGCAAACCGTCTCCATGGAACAGTCCCCCAACAACTCTGGGACCTACCAGATTTGTCGATCCTGTTGCTGACAGAAAATAATCTTAATGGTACAATGCCTGAGCAAATGTCAAACATCCAGGGTCTCAGTAAGTGGCAACTGCTATATTTTATGTGTTGGCATTTCATCAACTTGTTTGCCCAACCAAGCCATTTCTCACCGTTCGACGCTCTCGACTACACTGCAGAAATTCTTGCTCTAAGCGACAACTCCTTTACGGGTGAAGCAGACGCCATATGTGTGTCGGCGTCATCTTTAGAAGCATTATCGTTTGACTGCGAAAAAGTTGGGTGCAGCAGCGAGTGTTGCAACACATGTTGCGCAGAAGTTGTTGGGACAGATAGCTCGAGTTGCTTCTCCAAACAACTTATGATGGCCCTTGGCAGAGAACAGGATAACTGGGAGCACAAAGCTCAGAGCAATGCCTACAGTTTCAGTCCAGGAATTGTTTATTCCGAGTCTGTCACAGATAGGTCGGCAAAAGGAGTCGCAACACCATAGATGTAAGAACGTTTGTGAACATAGGGACAAGCACAACTGTGCATATGAGTGAAAACTATAATGAAGTACTTTGTATCAAACTTTTGTTGTGCACACCATTCAAAGAATCTACCGTACATGAAATTGTACAGTTCGAGTACTCTAGCTACCGGTACGACAAGGATACAATTAGCTAGCTACTAGATCAGACGCGCAGTGGCCCGCCGGAGTTCGCAACGGACGAAACAGAAACAACAAACATCAACACGAACAGGTTATGCAATAATTGCCTCTTTCGATCGCACACCAACATGTACAGCGGAGCAAATTGCAGCCTTTTGCAGGTAGCCTTCGAAACTCATCTAAACCCATCTAGTAGAAACATTGGATCACCCGACAAAGTTTGCCTCGGCCTGTATTAAACGCAGCCCAACACTATACAATGTCTCGGCCCGCACAAACCAATCGATGGCTTCGACTATCTCTACAAAGGCGAGGGTCGGCCTCTCTATTTCTCCTGCGCGTGATGGCTCTACTGCTCTGTGCCAACACGTTTCAAGGACATCTTTTGGTGGGAGCAGTTCCGGGCCACATTGCTAAGCCTCCCAAGATGGATCCCAAACCGTAAGGTTTACGCAGTTGCTGTTGTTGTTGTTGTTCTTGTTGTTACGCAAATGTCACACACTATGGGAATAAAGCGTCGGGATGCATTTCGTTTTTCGAACACTCGCTTTCAACGACCTAACCCCATGCATCTTCCATTCGTTTCGCGCCTCGACTCCCCACAGAACTCTGCCGACCGTGACCCATAAGGTATTTCTGGAAGTAGAGATCGACGGAAAAAATGTTGGAAGAATTGTATTGGGTCTTTTTAGAACAGCCGCGCCGAAGACAGTTGATAACTTTCGAGCACTCTGTGCCTGCGATACGGGAGACGCCAAACTCTGCTATAAGGGGTCGACATTTCATCGTGTCATCCCCAATTTCATGATCCAAGGCGGAGATATAATTCGAGGGGATGGTACAGGAGGAGCCTCGATTTACAATGGTGGTGGCACCTTTGCTGATGAAGAATTTAAAGTGTCTTTCAATCGAAAATTCCTTCTAGCCATGGCCAACAGCGGACCGGACACCAACGCCTCTCAATTCTTTATGTGAGTAACCTTTGATATTTTCGTTTTGATTTAGCTTTGACGCTGGATCCCTCCCTCACCGGTTTTTTGATGTTTTGACTTGCAGCACCACCGTAAAAACCCAGTGGTTAACCGGGAAACATGTCATTTTTGGAAAAATAATGGATGGAAGTGAAACCGTAGTCAAAGAGATTGAGAAGGAAGGAACGAATGGCGGCGACCCGCGAGCAAAAATCGTCATTGTAGATTCAGGAGAATTAAAAGTGGAGGAGTCGGATCAACGGGACAATGGTGATGACCCCCATCATAATGTGGACCTTGATAGCCACCCGGAGAAAGAAGATTCGCCACCAGAGGAATCGGGATCGGGGGAGGAAGAAGAAGAAGAGTAACGGAAGGACTAAATCAATCATTTTTTTAGATTCTTATACCCCGGCTGTTGTGTGTTCCTTAATTTAGACATTAGGTACTAGGCGCTGTGGCTCATGCTGTTATCGCCAGCCGCTGTTGTTACGGTCGTGCTAGTGCTAGCTTTCGGAGGAGTTTGTCACTGGTGTTTGCCAACCGCAAAAATTCGGTGCATCTAGCTGCGTGCAACTTGAGGTCAATTGAAAGAAGAAACAAAAATGGACCTGGAGCCACCGGGAAGAGAAAGAAACCATGTCGTAACCACAATTGATTTTTATATATATTCTCTTAGTAATGCAATTTCTAATCCGAACTTTTCAAAGCTGGTATTCTTGGTTGCCATATTGTTTGAGTATTTCGTCAGTGAATGCCCCACCTCGACGCCGTTCCTATCAAAGCAAGGCCGGGTGCACAAAAGAAGACAGGGAAGCGGAACCGCGTTACGTGGGAAGTGAATTAGATGAGATCGGCCACATCCATGGGCATCTCAGTGATTTCCGTTGTATAAAATTCTTCGATATCACGAAGGTAACGGACATCGCCTTCGGTCAAGAAGTTGATGGCAACACCCTTACGACCGAAACGACCCGAACGACCAATACGATGGATGTAATTCTCACGATTTGTCGGGAGGTCAAAGTTGATGACAAGGGAGACCTGCTGGACATCAATACCACGGGCCAACAAATCCGTGGTAATCAAAACACGGGAAGATCCGGTACGGAACTCACGCATAATGATATCACGCTCTCTCTGGTCCATGTCACCGTGCATGCAACTGACAGTGAAATCCTTCTTCTGCATTTCTTCTTGAAGCCAGTCGACCTTGCGCCTAGTGTTGCAGTAAATAATGGCCTGCGTGATGGTAAGGGTCTCGTAAAGATCGCAGAGAGTATCCAGCTTCCACTCCTCGTGCTCAACAGCAATGTAAAATTGCTTGATACCTTCCAGAGTCAGTTCATCCTTCTTGACAAGGATGCGCACTGGTTCTCTCATGAAACGCTCAGTGACTTCCAACACTTCCAAAGGCATGGTGGCACTGAAAAGGCAGACTTGAACTGATTCAGGCAAGAACTTGAAGATATCATAGATCTGATCCTTAAATCCACGACTAAGCATCTCATCAGCCTCATCCAAGAAAAACTGACGGATATGATCCAAACGCAACGCCCTACGGTTGATCATGTCATACACACGTCCTGGAGTCCCCACCACAACATGGACTCCTTGCTGAAGCGTGCGGATGTCATCTCGGACGGCAGTACCACCAACACACGCATGCACCTGGATATCCATGTAATCCCCCAAGGCCAACACGACCTTTTGAATTTGCTGAGCCAACTCACGCGTAGGGGCGAGGATAAGAGACTGGCAGTCGCGCTGTTTGGGGTCAACCTTGGCCAAGGTTCCAATGGCAAACGTAGCAGTTTTACCCTATTTACAGCGATTTTCAAAAAAACAGAGTACAAAAAGGTGAGAAAACAGGGTTCCATTGGATGCAGAACACCAACAGAGTTGCCAGCCCAAACAAACACAACATGTCCGAAACAAAAGGTCAGATTTAGAGTTTGGATTGTTTTCAGTCAAATTGTTTGTTCAGACTCGAAAGATGTGTGATTAACGCATAATTCATCATCCCTTTTGCCAGAAGCAGCCCGTGCTGTCTTCTCCTATTATACATGTTAACCACCAAAGAATGGAATTCATCCGTTTGAACAAATAATCAAATGTTGCACCTACCGTTCCTGACTGGGCTTGTGCAATCAAATCCTTTCCCAACATTGTCGGCTTAATGGCTCTCTGCTGAATGGCAGAAGGTTTCTCGAAACCATATGAGTAAATACCCCGAAGCAATTCATCGGGGATTTCCATGCCGTCGAATGTGTCAATTGACTCATCCCAATTGGAATCAAAATCGGCGTCTGTGAGGCCACCAGGGGCCTCACCTCCGCCTTCTCCTCCCTCCTGAGGTGGTTGGTCACTGTATATACGAAGGAACAGGAAGGTGAGATTGATGTGAATTCATAAAATTTTGTTCTTGAAGAGTTGCAATGCTGAAACTCCAGGCAAGCTCATGTCCTTCAAGTACAGTATCGCTTGGAGGATCTCAATTCACACAAAACGAATGCATCTAACCAACGCAGTCAAGTTGCATCTATGAGCCGCCTCCCTCCATCTTCGTCATGAATGCAAACGACGCACCTAAATTCTTGTTCTTCGCTCATTTGCTTGTTTTGTGAAAGTTGGGGCACTATCCTTGTCTATCGTGCCTCAACGAATGATTGTGGTTGGTTTTGCCTTCCACCAAAACTCTTGCTTGGCCTTCGTGGCGGCGGCGCGGCCTCGACTTCTCGAGGTCTGTCGCTGCTGCATTGGCTGGAGCCCACACATCAGTTAACGTTGGATCGACTTCGATGGAGGCGCCAGCAGCCACCCATTATCGTTGGTTGGGAGAATTCGATCAGATTTTAGAAAAACGGACAGACACACGAAATTCGATTCCGGGTGGAATTCTGGAGCTTGTAGGTTATTAGTGTTTAGGGCAAGTGTGAGACTAAGCTAGGTGTACTAGTATCGTTCGAAGGGCGAAAAATCGCACAGCCACAGTGATTCCTCCCTCAACAATCTTAATCACCAAGCTACTGCTAGCTAAAACATGGTTTGCATCTGTTTGCATGCAGATGTGCAGCATTCAAAGAGCTACGTTTTATCAAAATTGGGTAGACAGGGAGTGCAATGCAGCTTTAGGTGCACCTTGGAAAGAATGATGGTGGCATCAACCACAAATTCTGCATCATGAGTCGCAGGCAGTGCACACACGGATGGTGTTTTCGCACCGAATTCATCAGCAAGTGAGACAAAGATGCTTGGAAGTTGTCATTTGAGGTTGCAGTCTAATTGTCTTTAGCCATGAATGACCAGTTCATTGCAACTGATGATAGATGCTCGCCCCCATCTGCAATCACATGACAGTTCAATCTGCTGTGCTAGCAGATCATCACCAGGCATGTCAGAAGTCACAACTCAATGAATAAATTCTCATTGCAATTGCCAAGGTTGAATGTTAATGATGTCTGCAGGATTGAGGATGCGGTTGAGGGTCTGCCTCTTAATGATGCAAAAACCATTTTGGGTGTTAAACGACTTGGAGGGGGTGAGGAGTTGTCATGTGATTTGAGGCACACAACAAACACCATGTCACCAGGGATTCAGTTTTGAAATGTAATGTGATGACAATGAATGATGATGCAATGCAAGCTTATGATCAGGCTGCTGTAGACAGACAACTCTATGATGAAGAAGAAGACACCACTCATCTCGGCACTTTTGTGGATGCTGTTGCTTCATGCCTAGAGGAAATCAAGAACTAAAGCATACATTTAGAAAGACGAAGCTAAAGAGACCAATAATTTTTGAAATTCCTGGTGCTTTCTCAGGATGGAAACCGCCAACAGGTCCTGATGATTGGAAACCTGCAAATGCTAGAGCAAATGACAGAGAGTGATGTTCCCTTCAACAAGTCAACAATCCAGATGGTTAGATTGGTTCAGTTGTCGTTCGCAACCCAAATGCAAAACCAAAAAGAAATCCAAAAAAGTGCAAGTGAGTCTTGAAACTGAAGTTGTGAAAGATCAATCTCAACAAAGGCATTGATCTGACATCATGCTTCTGTGGCAACTTGACAATGCTTTACAAAACACCACAATGCTTTCATGCCAATTCCAAATTGTGGGTTCATGACCTGCATGGGCTGTTCCGAGAAATGTGACTGGGCTTGCATGGAGTGCAATGGACTGGATGGGAAAAAGGAATTGTCATGCACAGGATCCCCAACAAAGACGACACACAACTGGGACACAAGCCAATGCGTTTTTATCATCAGCACAACTCTGTCTTCTTTTGGCTGGCGAAAACAATCAGCGGCTGCTTGGAAGTCAAAGAAACAAAGGTTGGTTAAGTTGTTTCCATCAAAAGAAAGCATGAGCCAACAAAAAGCAGCAGTGGAAAGGATGATCATGTAACCACCACCTGCTCCAGACTTAAGCACAACTGTGGCCCAACAAAGTGTGTCAGCTGGCCAGTTGTGCGACCTGCTGTCATGACTCATCAACGTTGCATTGCAGACGGTTCTCTGCTGTCTGCGGACAACACAAGACCATGCACGAAGCAACAGCATTGATTTGACCTCAAGAGGGTTGCTCCACAAGAGCTCACTCTTTTGACATGACACATGCTAAACAGCAAAGAGTGCCGATTTGTTGCATGTTGTTGGAATTTTTTCCGAGGACATTGTTTTGAAACAAATGTGAAACAATCTCTTCTTGTTAGTCCTCACAGTGCTTCCAGTTAGACACCAGCTAAGCAAAAATTGTGGCTAATTGCATCGGTGGTAACTGGTGTGGTGTGCTGGAGCTTTTTTGTCATTGATTGACTCATCATTGTTGGGGGTGGTCTGCTTTGCATGCATGTGATGACCACTGCATCCACAAATCAATCTGTTGACCGGAGACAATGACATGTCTGTTACAAAGTTAATTTCACAATAATGGTGCTCAGGTTCTGGTGTTCATTGTGTGCATTTGTAGACTAGAGATGTTTTTTGATTGTGCATGTGGACGACGTGGAACAAAAAACATGTTGGGAACGCTGTGAGCAAATCAGTGCATGTGTTTGGCCCGCAGCCTGACGGAGGGCTAAAAGAGCTCTGTCATGAAAATGTGGCGGCATCAATGTGGACATTGCTACATCACTGGTGTGTCCATGAGCCTTCATTGTCAGCAAACATTGTTGTAGCCTTCACCAAGCAGAAGCTGTCAGGTGGAAAACCTGCTAGCTAGCAGTACCAGCTAGCTAGCTAGCTAGTAGAGCAGCACCAACATCAAACACTTGGGTTGCTCTGTGACGACTGTGAGGCTCGGTTCGAGAGTATCGTGCGGCTCGTGACTCGCGGTTCTGTACGCGTGGTATGAGATATTGTGTACAGTACGATTTTACACTGGCACGTGTGGCTTCTGCTCTGAACGTCTAAACATGAGAAAGTTTAAAAAAGATTATAGAGTCCAAAATTGACAAAAAATCATTAGCGATTCTATTAAGCACGCAAGCCCGACAGTGCTTCTTGATTTCCCGGAGACAGTCGTTCTCATTGGCTGCTGGTGGCAAGTAACGGATCTGAGATTTAAAAACCAGAAGCTGCCGAGGAGGAAGAGTCGGGTTCATACTCCAAGTTGTACGTACAGTAGTAGCGAGCTATGCATAGTAGTATATGCCCATTGGCTCGACCTGCGCTATCTTGGTGCGATTCTACAATCATAACCACTAAAGTACGGTACGACGTACCGAAGCTACTAACTGAGTATCATAGTTCATGGAGTATCCAGTTCTGTAATCGTGCAGAGTGTATGTATAAAAGTACGTAAAGAAATCAGCTGCGTTACTATTTTTGCTACACAACGCAGCCGGACACAACATAATAGTACCAGAGGTACGTTCCCCTCCGATTGTCTTTCATCGCCACATATATGTCACTATTAGACCACTGCATTGAGCATTGTTATTTTGTTCAAAGCGATCAAGATTCATCATTGTCAATGCAATCGATTTATATTGATCTATTCTATCCATTGTTTAGGTGAGCGAGGAGGTGAGTGGCAGAAAGCATGAAACTTGATAGTGTATGGTGCGACCCATGGGCTAATGATCGACTGGTGCTATTTCTGCAGAACTATTTTTTTGACAATGGTTTGACCTCAACGGGTCTTTGTTCTGGTGGATTGTTGATTTGGCATACCAAGTCTCAGCTGATAAAATCGTTGTCTCTGGTTTCCCTCTCTTCAGCCCGAATTATTAAGTTAAGCTAGATATATCACCATGAAGACGAAAGCAAGCAAAGCGGGGAAACCCACCAAATACAAGAAAGCACCAGACGCGCCAAAGCGTTTCAAGAGTGCCTTTATCATCTTCTCTGCTGAAAAGCACAAAGAGATTAAGAAGACGCTGTTGGCAGAAGGCCGCGCAGTTAGGGTAAGAAAAGTGAAAAAAATCTTGCTTTGTTTCCTGGGAAGTGAGAAAGCTCACGATCCCCCTTCGCCCTGTCTGTTTCAAATTTTCAATTCAATCTCCTTTCTTGCGCTTCCTTCGACAGACTACAGAAATTGCAAAAATGGTGTCCACGAGCTGGAAGGGATTGAGCCCCGAGGATAGGAAAGATTGGGACGAGGCTGCCGATCAAGATAAAAAACGTTATGAACAGGAGAAATCGACTTACAAAGGCCCGTGGAAGATCCCCACAAACAAACGCAAAACCAAAGAGTGAGTAATAGGAGACAGAAATGGTAGTCTCTGTGCTGCCACAACTTGGAGTGGTCCTCTTAACTGTACTGTACAACTTACCTCTTTCCTACTTTTTTCTCTCTACTTACAACTTTTTATAAAGTCCCTCGGCACCAAAGCGCCCTATGAGCGCTTTCCTTGCCTACTCCAACAGTAGGAGAGCTGGATTGAAACGTGATCATCCAAAATCCACCAATGCTGATTTGTCAAGAATGTTGAGCAAGAGCTGGAAGGAACTCCCTGAAGAGGAGCGGAAAGGTGGGTTTGCCGCAGGCTGTCTTCTGCCGTTCGAGTTTTGCTACAACCACGAGACGCATCGATAACTCACGCTGTATCGTTTGAACCCACAGTGTACATGGACGAGGAGAGGAAACTTCGGGAACAGTACAAGGTACGTTACTGTGGGGATCTTTTTGGATTTTTCGCTTTGATTTTCATGTGTGGAATCTTATCCTCCCGGCAAACTCTTCATATACCGAACAGACGAATATGACGGAATGGAGGAAGAAGGTTGCCCAAGAGAAGAAAGCCGAACGAGAGGAGCGTGAGAGTGCTGCTCTCCAAGCTGCCGAAGCAGGACCACCGCACCAGGGCATTGATTCTGATGGTTCTCGCAGCACGGACAATAAATGGATGCAGCAGCCGTCGCAGGATGATCTCCACCATCAGCAGCAGTTCCATCAACAACAGGAGCAGCAACAGCAGCAAATGAGCGACATGGCCCAGGCGTCCATGTTCAACCCTTATTTGCAGGCTGCTGCTTTCGGCGGTCAAATGGACCCCCGGACGGCAGCATTGGGTTTGAATTCTGCGTCGAATCCTTATCTTTCAAACCCCTACATGCAAGGAGCTGGAAATCCAGCCTTGTCTCTCTTTGGTAGGAATTCACCGGCCAGAAGAAAACCTTTTCCGCTTGAATGTTTCCTCGTGCTCTAACACTTGCCATTTCATTTTGTGTACACCGACAGGAGCCCAGCCCTATATGCAGAACGGGATGCAAGGTCAGATGTCTGGTGGAATGTACGGAGGTAACTTTGGAGGCAATGGTATGGGCATGAATGGCATGGGCGGGCCCGGAATGAATGATGGCGGAAACGGTGGAGGTTCGAGTTCAGCACAATATGGCAATGGACACGGGCAGATGCAGTCGTAAATTGGTTTGATGTTTCCCTTCGATGTTGCCACTCCACGAAATCAAGTCGAAAATGATGAGTGATGAGGATCACCACAAGTCATTACTCTGGTTAATTTATAAGTGTCTGTTATTTAATCTGTCGGCTATTGTTTTTTTGTCATTATTTGTTGATATTTTACAAAATACGCTACAATAGTAATATGCAACAATAGGGGACTGGTACAATAATAATTATATCACAGGTGGTACCTGGTACATACGACCATACGTCGTTCCAGGTTCGTACGTACAAGTACTACTATACTTTAGCTTAGTAGTCTATCAGTAGTGGTGGTAATTAAAAAAGCTTGCGTCATGTTTGCGTCATGTTTGCGTCATGCCATTTCCGAATTACTACGTCATTTTATGTACAAAAATAGCTACAAAAATGCTGCATCATGGTGCATGAATTCAGTTGATGAACTTGAATCCACCCATGGTGCTTGCCCTCTAGACAGCGGAGCAGCTGGTGCTCTGGTGTCCATTCAACTGGCATTAGTAGCACATGCATTGGACGCACACTTCATTTTGGCCCCAGCAACTTCACAACTGCAACACCCTAAATTGCCTACAATTTGGCTATGCATGGAGCATCCTCATGCGGGACTCACAGGGTCGTGACTCATTCACGGAAGATGCGCTTCTCAGCGTGTGGGGCTAGTGGCTGCTAGCCCTATCATTCACTAACAACAAAGAACATTGCTTAGAAGAGCAATGAAGAAGTGACGAACCATCGTCAGAGACGCTGGCTATGTGTCGCAACGGCTATGTCTTTCAGACCGTTGTAACAATGCATGTGCAAAGGAACACGTTTTGTTCTGGATCGTTTTTAACACGAGCTGTCGTTACAAAACAAAGTCATAACAAACTGTGCAACTGGCACGCCGATTCTTCTCGTAGAAGCATCGTTCAACTCAGTAGAGAGAGGACTGCGCCGAGGATCTCGAGCTGAACCTCTCTCAAACATCACATTCATTTTAGCTTCATTCTGAAGCTTACAATTTTCATTTACAAACAACTCAAAAGTGTGCTGAATGGTGCCAATTGCCGTTGATGCATCCTGGTGAACAAAGTCTTGAACTCACCACAGCGCAGCGCTGCACATGGATTGGCCTGCGTGTCACATGTGTGAGTGCATGCAAAAGCTGTGAGAATTGCGCAGCAAGCAAGAAGCAAAACACACATTGTGGTCTGCTTCCACCTAAGCCCAATCTGGAAATCATTTCCCGGCACACACTGTGCACTGACCTGCTAGCAGTGGGTCCTTGCAAATTCGGCAACCCAGAAAAGCCCAAAACACACATTGAGCTTCATTGTGTGACTGTGGTGGATCCTGCAACAGGATTCTTCGAAACAGTGTCACAACAAGCGTCAGAAGCGGACTCTGCTTGCGCGCACATGGTGGCAGTCAAGGCTGGTGCGAAGTGCAAGCATCTGATTGTTCATCTCAGTGGGGAGAGGACTGCGCCGAGGGATCTTGAGCCAAACCTCTCTCAAACACCACAATCATTTCAGATTATTTCTCAAGCTTGCAATTTTCATTTGCAAACAACTCAAAAGGTGTGTGGCTTTCAGCGCGGTGCACAAGCATGCTTGTGTCCATTGTGCAAAACACATGATTGACACAGCCCCTGACATGTCTCCAAATTTCCGTCCGCAAGATTTTGCTGTTGCTCAACATCATGACAATCCCAATGGGCCTGCTCCATCCACAAGAGCTGTGTTTTTGCATCTGACTGAATGGCAATGATTTCGCAACAAAGAAAATGTCGGGTGTGTTTCAATGGGAATGACATTCAAATGAGGGTGAAAACAGATGACATGGAGACATTTGGGATCATGTGACCAAGTCAATTGCATTGTCATTGCAAATGGCAGAATTTAACAAGAGATGGTGCAGACAGCACGAATTTTTCATGGGGAAATGATGGTTCTGAGCATGACCTGTCTCCTCTGTTTTTGCACATTGCATCAACATCCAAATGCTCCAGTGATGGGCATGTGGACAAAATTCTCTGTTCAAGTGTGAACCATCAATTCTTCTCATCTCAATGATTTTGCTAGATGTTTGGTGTTGCTGGCCACCACACCAAATTGTTGCAGATGCATGCATTGTGTTCATTCAATGTGCAGCATTTGTCGGTGCACAATTGCACACAGTGTTGGTCACATTCCAATTTTGCCCCAAACATCTGTTCTGTTTCTCTTTCCTGATTGCAGAACTGATTAGCACAATCTTCAACTTTTTAAAAGCTGATGTGCAAAGTTTTCAATGATCAAGGGAAAGGATGATGTGATCAAGTTGCTTTGGAAGCAACCACAAAAAGAAATGCTTGAACTTCAACCACCAAGCCTACTAGCTAGCTAGTAGTTTGCGGGAAGCGCCACACGAAACAAGAAGCCTACAGAAGCTCTTTACGTTGGCAATGCTAGCTAGAGTACAGTAG
>ENA-ORBV01004150-ORBV01004150.1-microbial-mat-metagenome-genome-assembly--contig:-NODE-4150-length-28207-cov-6.140171_pt1 | contig 28207 bp, 24 predicted proteins | sample MGYA00237777_ERZ505514 | MGnify/ENA primary metagenome ERZ505514 (study PRJEB26160, sample SAMN06269048) | microbial mat metagenome | isolation source: Oligotrophic lake microbial mat | place...
TCATTATGGAGCCAGGCCGGGCAGGCGTCGTGCGGCAGGCGGGGACCAATCTCTATACGGGGGCAGCGGGCAATACGGGTAATCCGGTGAATGTGATTCTCTCCTCGCTGCAGGCGATCAACATCCCCAACACCATCCGCGTGTACATGAATTTCCGCAATGCGGATCAGCGCGGCGTCGTTTACCCGGTTCCGGTAACCCCGAACAACAATGGAGAGGGCTTGTGGGACATGGTGCTCGATGAGCCGCGCGGGCTGCTGTATCTCACCAATTCCGGCTACAACCGCGTCGAGGTCTTCGATACACGCGCGCAGAAGTTCCTCGCGCCGATCGAAGTGGGGCAATTGCCGCATATGATGGCGATGGCGCTCGATGGGTCACAACTCTACGTCGGCAACACCGGGGGCGAATCGATCCAAGTGGTGGACCTGGAGTCGCGGCGTCTGGTTGAATCGGTCCGCTTCCCCGCCCTGCCGCGAGCCGGCAATCAAGGGGTGATCCGTCCGGTGGCGATGGCCATGTCGATCAGCGGCTTGCAATTCATCATGTCGAACGGCGGTTTCTGGCGCGTCACCGGCTCGGAGGCGATTCCGCGCCAAGCCAATTCCGTGACCCCGGCGACGATTCCTGGTCCCCAGTACATGGCCGCGTCCCCGGACGGACGGCAGATCATCGTGATGGGCGGCAGCGGCATCGGTTATCTTTACGACGGCCTGATCGACAACTACACCACCAGCCGCGTGATCTACAACACGCAACCGCCTTTGAGCTACTTCGGGCCGTTGGCCGCAGCGCCGGGCAGCGGATATTTCCTCGCTGGCGGCCAGATTCTGAGCCCTTCGCTGACGCCGATTGGCGGCGCGGAGCGGCCGGGCGTCACCCAGTTCGGTCCGCCGGCCCAGCCGGGTCAGCCGCCGGTGCAGACGATCGTCTCCTCCGGCCAGCGCAACGTGGCATCGGTCTATCCGCTTTCCGACACCCGCTTCATCCGCGCCACCACGCCGGTGCGGCAGAACATTACGGCGGTGACGCGTGACGATGCGCGCACGGTGCTGGAAATCGTCGACATCCGCACTCAGGCCGAAACCGTGGCCGGCGTGATTCCGGAGAATCCGCAGTTTAGCGTCTTCGCCACGGCGCGGGCCAACGTGCCTTCCCGGCAACTGGTGGTGGATTCCACCGGCTCCACCGCCTATTCCATCAGCATCTCCGGACTCACCGTGACGCCACTGGTACAAACCTCCGGCACCACCCAGCCGCGTTTACCGAACGGCATTCGGTCGATCGTCAACTCCACCGACGGCACCACCAACTTCCGCCCTGGCAGCTTCATCACCATCAGCGGGCAGAACCTAGGCTTGGCGGCGAGGGCGGACCAAGTGCCGCTGCCCACCGTGCTGGGCGGTAGCTGCGTGGTCTTCAACGACGTCGCCCTGCCGCTGATCACCACCGGCCCCGGCCAGATTTCGGCGCAGATTCCAGAGACCGTGCGCGCCGGCCAGAACGTGGTGCAGATTCGTTCGCTAGCCACCGCGCAGGCGAGCGACCCCTTGGTAATCACAGTCCAACGCCAGCCGTAAGCGGCGATCCACACCTGCGCTTCAATGCATAAGTCGTTGGAGAAACTTCGATGAAAAAGCCTGTAGACCAAGAGCCGAAGCACTTCGCCACGGAATCGGAAGAGTCAGAGTGGTGGTTTCAAAAACCGCAAGCGCCACGGCGAGGAAATGCATGCGGCGTTCGGAGCAGGTGGCGGGCAAATCCTGACTAAGGAGATTCTGAGGAAACGACTGGCCGTCTCCAAAAAGGCTCCAGCACCGGCGGTGTCCCTGCGAATGCCTGCCGCCGATCTGGCGCTCGCGAGAAAGCAGGCGGAACAGAAGGGCTTGCCTTATCGAACTTATATCAAATCGCTGCTCCACGAGGCTCTCGGGGCTCGGGAGAAGCGGGAGATCGCCAAATGACCTCCGTGCCGGGATGGCGCCCAAATAGGTGGTGGGCCAAGCAGACTCGCCGGACGACCTCTATCTTTATGGCTCAACCCTTAAACGGACTCCGCTTCAAAGCATAGTCAATCGCCGCCTGCGGCGTTTCGTACTTCGTATAGGCACCGTTCCCTAGAAAGCCGACATCTTTGATGCCGATGGGGCTGGTGTAGAAGGCATCCACCGTCATGCGGCGGCACCAGTCGAAGAATTTAACTCCGGGGCCGAGGCCGTCGGGGCGCTGGACGGTGTAGCCGGTGAAGTCGTTGTAGCGGCCACTCTTACGGTAGCCGGCTTCTTCCGTGAGTCGCGCGCGCTCCACTTTGTCGGCGGCGACTAAGGTATCGAGCATTTCCGTCTGCTGCTTCTCACTCGCGTTCACAAAGCTCTTCTGGTAGCGCTTATTCATCTCGGCATCGAGCCAAGCCAGACCGCCATGGAAGATCTCGGCCAGCTTACTATTTTGGCTCGAAAGTAAGTCAATAAACTCGGGTGCGCCGGCTTCGAGCGCACTAGCCGAAACTTCGTCGGCGGGGACAATCATCTGCGCCAAGCGACCGAGCGTCTTGAACTCGGCGGCAGTGAATTCCTTCACCTTATAGGCGCCTTTGGCCTTTTCGGCCGCGGTAACTTCGTGGACGTGCTGGGCATCGGCCATCTCTACGGTGCCGGCGGCGATGGCCCCGATCGCGATTTGCCGCAGGAGGGCGCGGCGATCGAGTGCTTCTAAAGGTACTAGGTTAGACAGAGAAAAATTAGACATTGCCCCTCCGCAGTTCTTCGGCCAGGTAATCACAGGCGCGCCACGCGAGCGCGTTGATCGTCAGTGTCGGGTTCTTGTCCGGGTTACTGACGAAAGAACCGCCGTCCATCACAAAAACATTTTTTACTTCGTGCGTTTGGCAGTAGCCGTTGAGCACGGACGTCTTGGCGCTAGCGCCCATACGGGCGGTGCCCACTTCGTGGATGATGCTGCCGGGGATGGAGATGCCATCGGCTTCGCGCTGCGCGGCACTCAGGCCGGTGACGCGGCCGCCCATGCCGGTGATGATATCGGCGAAGGTCTTCTCCATGTGGCGGGCTTGTTTCCACTCGTAGTCGGTCCACTTGAAGTGGAACTTAAGCACAGGGATGCCCCATTGGTCGACGACATTATTGTCGATCTCGCTGTAGCTATGATTGTTGGGGATCATCTCGCCGCGGCCAGCGAAGCCAACATTGCAGCCGTAGGCCTGGCGCGCCTGAGTCTTCATTTCCTTGCCGTAGCCATAGCGGCGAGCGGCACCTTGGAAGCTGCCGATGCCGGGCATGCCGTAACCGCCGCCGATTTCGATGTGGTAGCCGCGGGGGAAGTCGAGCTTGTTGTGTTTTTCCCACAACCACCAGGGCATAAAGAGGTGGGCGCCGCCGTAGCCGTCGGTGTTGTAGTGCGGCATGCCTTCCAGCGCCGGCACATAGCCGCTGAGCCCGAAGCCGACCGTGTCCATCAGATAGCGGCCCAGCATGCCGCTGCCATTGGCGAGCCCGTTGGGGAATTCCTTGCTCTTCGAGTTCATCAGGATGCGCGAGCTTTCGCAGGCGCTGGCGGCCAAGATCACCGTCTTGCCGCGCACGATCTTGTGTTCGCGCGTGCGCTTGTCGATATAAAGCACGCCAATCGCTTTGCCATTGCCATTGGTGAGCACCTCGCGAGCCATGGCCATGTCAAGCACGGTGCACAGGCCGGTCTTCATGGCCGGGAAGACTTGCACTTGGCTCGAGCTATAGGCAGAAGCCGTCTGGCAGCCGCGTCCGCATTGGCCGCAGTAGTGGCACGCAGCGCGGCCATTCAAAGGTTTGGTGATGACGGCGCGCCGATTGGCGACGCAGGCAATCCCTAAGTTGTCGCAGCTTTTCTTGACGAGAATTTCGTGTACGCGTGGCGGGGGCGGCGTGTGGAACTGGCCATCGGGACAACTGGCGATGCCGTCCCGGTTGCCGGCGATGCCGATGAAGGTTTCGGCCTTGTCGTAATAGGGCGCGATGTCAGAGTAAGAGATGGGCCAATCGAAGCCGAGGCCGTCTTTCGTGTAGGGCTTGAAGTCGTACTCCGAGAAGCGGAATGACATGCGCCCATAGTGATTGGTACGGCCGCCGACGATGCGCGAGCGAAACCACGTGAACTGGCTGCCTTCACCCACCGTGTAGGGCTCGCCTTCCAACTCCCAGCCGCCGCTGGTGGTGGAGAAATAGCCGAAGGGCTTGCCTTTGCCAAAGTAGTCGGCGCCGCCTTCGTCAGCCCCGCGATGGGGCACATCGTAAGGCCATTGGTGCTCTTTGAACTCCTTGTAGGGGTCGAGCATGGGGCCGGCTTCAAGCAGCGCGACCTTCAAGCCTTTGGCGGTCAGCACGTGGGCGGCGGTGCCGCCTCCAGCGCCTGACCCGATGATAACGGCGTCGTACTCTTCAGTAGTCCGGGGAATCTGCGGCATTGCTTTATTCCATCACAAATTTGTCGCGCTACAGTGAGAGCGATGGCAGTGGATCCTGGAAAACATTTGATCGCGCGTTGGCGAGCGGGGCAACCCGGCGATGTGGCGCTCTTGAAGGCCGCCAAAGTGGATGCGGTTTGGCTGGAAGTTCCGCAGCCAGAGTTCGCCTCGGCGTGCACCGCGGCGGGCCTGGCGGTGACGGACAAGCTCGAAACGGTAAAGGGCGGGCTGTGGCCCGGCATCCGGAGCGCAGGCAAAAGGCGAACCCCGGACGGCGAAGTGTCCAGCGCCAGTTCCGAACCCTGGGTGGATTCGAATGGCTATCTGGTGGCTTGCCAGCGGACGCTCGAGCCCCAAAAGCCGCCGCTATTGGGCTACGGCTCCGCCGACGCGGCCGCACGCATGGTGGCCTTTGAGACGCTCGAAATCGCGCTGGCCGAGGCCTGCATGATGGGCGGCAACTTCGCCCTCCAACTGGAGGATCGCTATCTGAAAGCCTTGCGCAGCGGAGAAGCTAAGGCAGTGGCAGCCTGGGGGAAACTGGGCCGGACGGCCACGTGGCTCAAGGAGAATCGGTCCCTGTTTGGCGCTCCGGCGATGCCGACGATTGCCGCGCTTTACGATGGGCGTCCAGCTTCGCGCGAGTTGGTGAACCTGCTATTTCGGCGCAATGCGTCGCCGTGGGTGGTCGCTTCGGCGCCGCCAGTGTCCGTACAGACGAAGGCCGTCGTCGCGGCCAGTATCTCACCGCCGGCGGACAAGGCGGCAATTTTGGCGCACGCCGCGGCGGGAGCAATGGTCATCGTGGACGGCGACTGGTGGCGCGACCCGGCCGCCAAATTGACGAAGCCCGAAGAAGACCGCGAATTCTATGCGTTAGGCAAAGGGCAGATTGTGGCCTACCGGAAGCGCATCGCCGACCCCAGCGAGTTCGCGCTCGACGTAATCGACCTAGTCACCCATCGGCAGCGCCCGCTACGGCTGTGGAACGCGCCCGCGATCATCGGCACCAGGTCCACCAATGTGCTCACCTTGCTCAACTACGGCGTCAGCGTGCCCGAAGACATTCAGGCGCACGTGCTGGGTCACTATACCCGGGCGATGCTGTATGCGCCCGGCGCGGCGCCGATGCCACTCAAGGTGGCGAAGCGGGCGGCCATGACCGAGGTCTTCGTGCCAAAGCTTGAGCGCGCCTGCGCGATTGCATTTAGTTAATGCTCCTGTCGCTTGAATTCTACCCTTTCGCGCGACCGAACGCCTAGCCCATCGCATTAGCGATGGGTCACATCTGCAACAAAAATAGGTATTTACTGCTAAAGCAGGCCACCGGCCGGTCCGACTCGGTGTGCTTCCCTCCCTCGGCTCGCTTTCACATGTCCTCTATAACTTTAACAAACTAATCCACTTAACCCCAATCGGGGGCATCCACGCGCATCCCTGGGTTTCCGTCTAAACCATTGAATCAAATAATCTTAACCGCATAACAGTTTCTAAGTCCCTTGCCGACCGAGAAATCGGTGAAATGAGCTCTCTGAGCGGAAAGGCAAGGCTGCAATTTCGACAGAAACAAATTAAGTGATCAGAGCACTAGTTCGACTTCAAGAACGCTTCAAGCCAGGTATCCACCTCAGCCACTTGCTCGGGGATATTGTTGTGGCCCGTCTCCAGCGCCAGCAACAGCTTCTTCTGCGCCATGATGACGTTGTAGGCCGAATACATCGACGTGGGCGGGCAGGTTTCGTCGTTGAAGCCCCACGAGTAAAAGCCCGGCACCTTCAGGCGGCGCGCGAAGTTGACGACATCGCAGTAGCGCGAGGTATCAATCTTCTCCGGTGACCGGTGCTGCAACGCGCCAACGGTCGCCCGAAACATGTGGGCCAGCCGCCCGCTTGATTCTGCAGATAGCCGATGACATCGGCGAGCGCCGGATAGTAGGCGGCCAAGCCTTTCACCCGCGGGACCAGCGCGGCGGTGACAATGGAAAGGGCTCCGCCTTGGCTACCACCGGTGACGGCCAAGTGAACGCCGTCCCACTTGGGATGGCTGGTCAGAAAGTCATTCGCGCGCACACAACCGAGGTAGACGCGGCGGAAATAGTAGCGATCACGATGGTCGAGCCCGAACGCGTTGTAGTAGGCAAGCGCGCCGGCGCCAAGCGAATCATAAACCGACTGCTCCCTCGTCACCGGAATGCCGTGGATGCCCACTTGCAGCGTAATCATGCCCCGCGCCGCCAGCGCCGCCAGGCCTCGATAGGGGCGAACACCCGCGCCCGGCACACAAAGCAGCGCCGGGTACTTGCCCGGAGCCTTCGGCTCGCAGAGCACGCCGTAGAAGCGCGAGGGGGCCGCCGACATGCCGACATTCTGCAGGTTCAAGTGGTCGCAATCAACCGCCGCGTTGCCGTATTCCGGCAAGAGCGTCAGCTTGGCATCGCGGTGGCGAGGCCGCGATAGGTCTTCCCCTTCCGCTCGAGCGTAACGATACAGCGCAGGAAGCCAGGTTCGGTAAGCGTACCGCCTTCAACGACCAAGCCATCGGCGGGAAGCGCCACGGTTTGCTTGGTCTTCGGCGGCATCATCTCGGGGCCGATGCGGTAAGTGACCTCCAGGCCACTCAGCGGTTGGCCATCCCGCACGGCGACGATGCGGAAGCGAACGGGCTGGCCGGGGTCGTAGCGCCAGTCAGCGTGATCAGTGGAGACGTGGATCTGGATCGTGCCCACCCGGTCCTGCGCGAACAGACCGAGGGAGAGAGATGAGGATGGCAAAACGCAGCATAGACCTTACACGATATCGCGCTTCGCCGCTCCGAGGTACCCGCGCCGCCAAGCGGAAAGCAACAGGAGACCCGTTTGGAGGGCACCCTCCAGCCCAGCAGCTAAACTCCGTTCGCAACAATTTAAAAGCCGTCCAAACCATTCATACCAAGTGACTTACCGGAAACCACGACCCCGGAATTTGCGCCCCCAACGGTAAAGTAGACTTATGAGTACCTTAGCCCAACAAATCCGCCTCTACGTCTAGCTGTGGATAGGTCTCGCCACTTGAGCCCGACCGCGTAAGCGGCGGGTTACCTTGGCCAAAGAAGCCTCTTTCCCTGAACTACTTGCCGCCTTGGGCGTACCAGGTGTCAGCAACCCGCCGCTCACGCGGTCGGGCTCAAGCGAGAAGATCGATTAGCTCACGCACTAGGACCGGCCTCTGGTCCCACTGCATTCCGCTCTAAACCTTCGCCGGCACGATGTACGGCGCCCGATACTCGCGGGTCAGCATCCTGTTGGCTTCGGGATCGTTCTTCACCGTCCAGGTCTTCTCGTCCCAGTGGAGCGTGCGGCCCAGACGATAGGAAACGTTGGCCAAGTGGACCAGGACGCAGGACATGGCGCCTTCTTCGATCTCGGCATTCAGTTCCTCGCGCTTGCGGCTGCGGACGCCGGCGATGAAGTTTTCGAAATGCGTGTCACGCTCGGTGCGGGCTGGGCCGGGCTCGCCCTTGGGGCCCATAAAACTGGTGTATTTGTTGTAGCCGTCAATGATCAGATAGCCGTTGGAGCCGTAGAAAGTGTTGCCAATGGTGTTGCCCGCGCGGTCGCCGCCGATGCTCGCTTCGTGGTTGCTGTACCAGTGGCGCACTTCGAATTCCATCATCTTCTTCTTGCCGGCCACTTCAAATTCAAAGTTGGAGCTCAGCGTGTTGGGCGTCTCCTGATCGTCGTCGAACATGAACTTGCCGCCGATGGAACTCACCTTCGTCGGGTGCGTGACGCCGAGTCCCCAGCGCGCAATGTCCACCTCGTGGATGCCCTGGTTGCCAAGGTCGCCGTTGCCGGTGTCCCAGAACCAATGCCAGTTGTAGTGGAAGCGATTCTTGGTGAAGGGGCGCAAGGGCGCCGGTCCGCACCACATGTCGTAATCGACGCCCAGGGGCACCGTTTCCACGGGCGTCTTCCCGATCGTGTTGCGCGACTTGAAGCACAGGCCGCGGGCCATGTAGATGTCGCCGAACTCGCCGGCCTTCATCTTCTGCACCGCTTCCTGCAACGCGGGGGACGAGCGGCTCTGGCTCCCCATGATCACCATGCGGTTGTACTTACGAGCGGCGGCCACAATCTGCTTGGACTCAAAGACATTGTGCGAGCAGGGCTTCTCGACGTAAACATCCTTGCCGGCCTGGCAGGCCCAGATCGTCTGCAGCGTGTGCCAGTGGTTCGGCGTCGCAATGGAGACGGCGTCGATGTTCTTGTCGTCCAGCACCTTGCGGATATCGCGAAAAGTCGGCACGGGCTTCAGATTCTTGCGTTGCAACTGTCCGATATAGCGCTCGGAGTGCGAATCGTCGACGTCAACCAGCGCGGCCAATTCGACATTGGGCTGCGAAGTCCAGGCGCCCATATGGCTAGCGCCGCGGCCGCCACAGCCCACCACGGCTACGCGTACCGTATCATTCGGACTGCGATTGGTCCGCACCACTTGCGCGGCGGCCGCGCTGGTCGAGCTCATCATAAAGTATCGCCGATTCATAGGTTTCCTCATTCCGCAAGCCAAATTGCCGCTCTCGAAATTATACAGTCACTCGGTACTCAATCTTCCGCAGGCCCGCTACCGTGCCGCCGTAGGCCGAGAAGCCCAGCGGCTTGCCGAGGTCTGTTTCGTCGAATTGCAGATCCACTTTGCGCTCGGTGTAGTCGACATCGATCACCACGGCGTCATCGATCCAAGCCTGAATCCGGCTCGCCGTGACGGCCAAGCGAAAGGCGTACCAGCGGCCCTGGACGAAGTGCTGCAGGCTGGAGGTGTCGTTCTCGGAAGCGTCGTTGCCTTCGAGAGTGGAGAGGCCCACGACGCTGCCGCCCCAGCCGCCATTCACCCAGAAGCAGAAGGTGTCGTGGACGGGAAAGGTGACCCCGGCGAAGAAGTCCTGCCCTTCGAGCCGCGCAGCTTCAAAGCGAAGCTCGTAGCCGCGGGCGGGGAATTCTCGGGCCAGAGCGATGCCCGTAGTGCGTCCTTTGCCCAGCACAACCATGCCGTCGCGGACCGTTACTTCGCCGCGGCCGGTGTATGGCGCTTCTTTCCAGCCCGCGAGGGTGCGGCCGTCGAAAAGGGAGGTCCAGCCTGAGGTAGGCTCGGCCTGGCTGGGCAGCCACGCGCCAGCGGCTAGGGTTATGGTCGCGCGTCTCGAAATCGCCATGGTTCTATTATGCCGTGCTGCCAAGGGAGTAAATTTGACAGAGAGCCCGGTTCCGGAGATACTAGAGGTGTTGCGCTTTGATGAAAGTTAGAGCGCATTGCGCCCTTCCCAAGGGCGGTATTCAGCGGGAGTAACTCAGCTGGTAGAGTGCAACCTTGCCAAGGTTGATGTCGCGGGTTCGAATCCCGTCTCCCGCTCCATTTCTTAGCCCTTCGCAAACCCTTCGCGGGGGTTCCCTTTCAGTTTTTTCTTTTCGGCTGGCGACAATTGCTCAAACGCCCGGTGTTTGGTGCGATTTTCCTGCTTCGGTAAGCGCGCGGCCAGAGTATCGCGAACTTTCTTCTGCTCAGCGGTCATGGCCTCCGGATGGTGGGCCAGGTTCTTCCATTCGTTGGGGTCAGCAAGCTCGTTATAAAGTTCTTCGCCATCCAAGAAGCGCCCATAGCGCCAACGTTCAGTGCGGATCGAAATCTTGTCGGCACCATCTGACGTAATGCCGGTACCGTCCCAGGCACGCTTAGGGTCCTTCAGAAGCGGCACTAGGCTCTTGCCGGCGAGGCCCGGCTTGGGCGGAAGACCGCAGAGCTCAAGCATTGTGGGATATAGGTCGACAAACTCGACCACGCGACCGCAGTCGGCGCCGCCTTTGTTCACCCCGGGGGCGGCAATCATCAGCGGGGCGCGGCAGGAGCGTTCCCACAAGGTGAACTTGCGCCACATGTTCTTTTCGCCCAGTTGCCAGCCATGGTCGCCCCAGAAGACGATGATCGTATCCTGCGCGTTCGGGCCTTTCTCCAGAGCGTCAAGCACGCGGCCGACGTTGGTGTCGCAGAAGTTGATCGCAGCCAAATAGCCGCGAATGGCGGCCTGCCATTCGTCATTCTTCGTAACCCGGGCATGGTCGCGCAGACCGCCCTGAAGAATGGCCGACTTCGGCACATCGTCCAGGTCATTGGCAAGGTACGGAGGAAGCTTCACGTCGCTTTCTTTGAACTTGTCGAAGTACTTGCGCGGCACATACCAAGGCAAGTGCGGCTTCTTAAAGCCACAGGCCATGAAGAATGGCTGGTCATGTTTCCTGCTGAGCACGTCGGCCGTATAGCGCACGTAGCGGTAGTCTTCCATCTCCTCGTCAGCGATGTCGAGCGGGCCCCAATCGAAGTGGCCCTGCGCGGCTTTGGCCGGGGTGTGCGACTCTTCGGCCTTGGCCTCGGCGCCGGGATGGGTTTCGGGTAGATACTCGTGAAAGGCGTGATAGTCGGGCTGCGAATTGTGATAGAGCTTGCCGCAACCAAGGACACGATAGCCGTGATTCAGGAAGTACTCGGGCAAGGTAACCGCGTCCGGAGCGCCATCGCGCCAGGTGTCGCTGTTGTTGTAGACGCCGGTGGTGGTGGGGCGCAGGCCGGTCATCAAACTGGCGCGCGAGGGGTTACACATGGGGGCGTTGCAATAGGCGCGCTGAAAACGAATGGCGCGCGCGCCCAGGCGGACGATGTTGGGGGTGACGGATTGCGGATTGCCGCCAAAGTTCTCCACCCAGTCGTTAAGGTCGTCCACGGCGATGAATAAAACATTGGGCGCCTTTTTTGTTCGGGCGAAGGCAACGGCCCCCAGCGAAGCCGTAAATTGGCGGCGATTCATGTCGCCGATTATATCGCTAACGTTTGGCGAGCCACTTAACGCTGAGCGAAGGCGTGGCATGGCAACCGGTGGTACCGGTGACGCCGCTGGCGATTTGGGCGCAGGCGTTCTCGTGGGCGGTGCGCTGGGCCATGGCTTTGGTGTCAGCCGAAGCGGTGCGGCAGGCCTGCCGGCCTTCGAAGGCCACGCAGACCTCGCAGCGATAGTCCGGGCTGGGCATGGAGGAAAAGATGAGCAGGCCGAGAAGGACGAGCGTGCCCGCGACAATGAGGCTGACTTGATTACGGCTCATGCGCTGGCCCCTTCGGTGAAGAAGCTGCCCATGCGGCGGAACTTCCAGTAGCGCTCGTCGATTAACTCTGCGGGCGACAAACGTTTCAGTTCGGCGAGCGAAGTGAGTAAGTGGGATTTGAGTAACTCGGCGGCCCCATCCATATCTAAGTGGGCGCCGCCGATAGGTTCCGGAATGGCGCCGTCGATAATGCCAAGGTTTTGGAGATGGTCAGCCGTGAGTTTCAAGGCGGCGGCGGCCTTTTCGGCTTGGGTGGAGTCGCGCCAAATAATAGCGGCGCAACTTTCGGGCGAAATCACGCTGTAGATGGCATTTTCGAGTAAGTAGACGCGATTGCCGACGCCCATAGCCAGCGCGCCGCCGGAGCCGCCTTCGCCGATGACGACGCAGATAACGGGCACACTGAGGCGAGCCATTTCCCGTAAGTTGACAGCAATGGCCTCGGCTTGGCCGCGCTCCTCGGCGTCAATGCCAGGATAGGCGCCGGGCGTGTCGAGCAGGCAGATAATCGGCCGGCCGAACTTGGCCGCCATCTTCATGGCGCGCAGTGCTTTGCGATAGCCTTCGGGCTTGGGCATGCCGAAGTTGCGCACGAGCTTTTGCTTAGTATCGCGGCCTTTCTGTTGCCCGCAGACCATCACCGGGTTACCATCGAGCTTGGCCATGCCGCAGACAATGGCGGCGTCGTCGCCATAAGCACGGTCACCGTGGATCTCGATAAAATCCGTAAAGACGCGCTGAATATAGTCGAGCGCATGGGGTCGCTTGGGGTGGCGGGCTAACTGCACGCGCTCCCAAGCGGTAGCGGTCCGCGCTTCCGTGCGGCCCAACATTTCGAGCTGGCCTTCCAGGCGACTTACATCCGCTTGGGGGTTAGAGGCGCGCAAGGAGGCTAATTCGCGCTCCAGATTTTCAATTCGCTGTCGGGTATCGTCTTGCATTAGTTCTCGGTAGGTAAGATGTCAGCCAAGCGCAGTGTAGCTTCGGGCGCGGCCAGCGGGCTGACGCTTTCTTCCGCGCGATATTCGGTACTGTTCTGATAGGCGCCGGCGAGCGGTTGGCGGAAAACCAACAACCGGCGACCCTTGATATCGACCACCCAGTAATCGGCAATGTCGGCGCGGGCGTAAAGGCGGGCTTTGGTGCTGGTGTCGAGGGCGAGCGACGTGTCGGAAACTTCCAAAAGCAACGAAACGTCGGAAGGCCGGGGCCGATTCGCAAGAAAGCCGGTGATTGGGCTTTGAAGCACCAAGAGGTCGGGCTGCGGCTCGCTGCTGGCGTCATCTTCTGGGGCAACATCCAAGGTGGCCTCCGCCAGAATCCGGGCCGGGAAAACCTGGCTAAACCAAGCGTGTAACAACGCCAACCAAACGATGTGCGGCTGATTCTTACCCATCTTGTCAATGAGTTCTCCCTCAACGAGCTCATACCGCTGGCTATCGATGAAGCCATGGCGCTCAAGCTGGTCACACTCCGCCCGCGTCCACCGTTTACGGGGAAGATCGGGCAAGAGGTCAATGATGTGGGCTACCGCCATAGTTCCATTCTAGTTCGCCATGATCTCGAGTGACTCGTCGCCGCAGATACGCTTCACTTCGGCGATGAACTCGCGGTCGGGGCGGACCTTGGTGGCGACGTCGAGGGTGACGGCGAAGTCCTTGGTTTTTTCGAGGCGCAGGCGGATCTGCGCCTGCCCGGGTTTTCGGCTAAAGAGGGCGCTCAACTCTTCAGCCTTGGCCATGGCGCCGTTGGGGGAACCGGCACTCAGGCGGATGCGAATGGCGAGAAGGCTGGGCAAGTCGACGCGGGCATCGTCGAGGGCGATGATGTCCTGTAAGGAGATCTTGGGCGGGCCGCCTTCTTCGGGCATCACTTTGGCTTTGACGAGGACGGCACGATCGTCAATGAGTTGAGGGCCTAAGGCTTCCATCTTGGAATTGAAGACCATCGCTTCCAGGTTACCTTCGAGGTCTTCGAATTGCATCAAGGCCCAGAGCTTGCCATCCTTGGTACGTTTGCGCTGGATGCCCGACAGCATGCCGCATAAGCGAACCTCAGTGCTTTTTTCGAGGCCTTCGAGTTGTTGGGTAGTGTGCGAACGTAACTCGGTGGCCTTTTCGATATAGGCATCGAGGGGGTGGCCGCTAACGTAGAAACCAAGGAGTTCTTTTTCCTGGACGAGTTTTTCTTTGTCGGTCCAATCGGGGACATTAGGAAGCGGAGGGTCGGTGCCTTCCTCTTCGGCGAGTAACATGCCGAATAAGCCACTTTGGCCGCTGGCTTGATCGCGCCAGTACCGTTGCCCGGCTTCGAGGGCACCGTCAAGAGCGGCGAATAACTGGGCCCGGGTGCCGGGTAACATGTCCATGGCCCCGGCTTTGATCATGCTTTCCAGCACGCGCTTGTTAAGTGCGGAAAGGTCAACGGTTTCGCAGAGCTTATAGAGACTATCGAAGTGCTTGCCGGCGTTGCGGGTTTTGATAATGGCTTCGACGGCGCCGGAACCGACGTTCTTGATGGCACCCAGACCGAAACGAATACTATCGCCGTCAGGCGTAAAGTTCAGCTCGGACTTATTCACATCCGGCGGCAGCACCTTGATGCCCATGTCCTTACATTCGTTGATGTATTTGACAACCTTGGCCGTGTTGCCCGTTTCCGACGTAAGCAGCGCGCTCATAAAATCGATGGGGTAATTGGCTTTAAGGTAAGCCGTCACATAGGCGAGAAACGCGTATGCCGCGGAGTGAGACTTATTAAAGCCGTAGCCGGCGAACTTCTCCATTTGGTCGAAGACGCGGTTGGCTTTCTTGGCGGCGACACCGCGCTTCTCGGCTCCCTGTTGGAAGCGCAGACGCTGCTTGGCCATTTCGGCCGCGTCTTTCTTACCCATCGCGCGACGGAGGAGGTCAGCTTCGCCGAGCGAGTAACCGGCGACGACGTTGGCGATTTGCATCACCTGTTCCTGATAGACCATGAAGCCGAAGGTCTCTTCGAGGAGGGCCTTCATCTCGGGCAGGTCGTACTTCACTTCTTCGCGGCCATGGCGACGTTCGATGAACTCGTCGATCTTGTCCATGGGGCCCGGGCGGTACATGGCGTTCAGAGCGATCAGGTCTTCGAGACGCTCCGGTTGATAGCGCCGCAAAATGTCGCGCATGCCGTCGGATTCAAATTGAAAGACGCCAGAAGTATAGCCCTTGGTAAAGATTTGATAGGTTTTGGCATCGTTAAAAGGTAAGTCGTCGACGACTAACTTAACACCGCGGAATTTTTCGATCAGGACGAGGGCGTCGGCGATGATGGTAAGGGTGGTTAAGCCAAGGAAGTCCATCTTGAGCAGGCCAAGTTTTTCGAGCCCGCTCATGTCGTACTGGGTAACAATTTCGTCCCGGTTGGTCTTGTAAAGCGGCACCAGGTATTTGAGCGGCTCCGGGGCAATGACAACGCCGGCGGCGTGTACGGAGGAGTTACGCGCCACCCCTTCGAGCTTTAAGGCGGTATCGAGCACGTCGCGAACGCGGGGGTCCTGATCGGCGAGTTGATCGAACTGCGGCTCCAGTTGGATCGCGTCTGCTAGCTTGATGCCGATGGGTTGCGACGGGACTAACTTAGTCAGCTTCTCGACCTCGGCGAAGGTAAGGTCCAGCACGCGGCCGACGTCCTTGACGGAAGCTTTGGCGGCCAGGGTACCAAAGGTGATAATCTGCGCGACCTGTTCGCGGCCGTACTTTTCGGTAACATAGCGAATCACTTCGCCACGGCCACGGGTGCAAAAATCGACGTCGATATCGGGCATCGAGATGCGTTCCGGGTTGAGGAAACGCTCGAAGAGGAGGCCGTATTGCAAGGGGTCGATGTCAGTTATGTTCATCGAGTAACCCACCAGGGAGCCGGCCGCCGAGCCGCGGCCGGGGCCGACGGGAATGCCCTTCTCTTTGCTGTAGCGGATGAAATCCCAGACGATGAGGAAGTATCCAGAAAACTTCATCTGTTGGATGAGCTTGATTTCGAAGTCCAACCGCTCGGCGTATTTTTCAAGCGGCTCGCGCAGCAGGCCCTGCCGGGCTTGCGAGGCTAACTTTACTTTGCGCCGTTCAAAGCCATCGCGGGCCACATACTCAAAGAACGAGTCGGTCGTGTGTTCCGAGGGCACATCGAACTTGGGAAAGGGATTTTCGACTTTCTTGAGCTTCAGTTGGCATCGCTGGGCAATTTCCCAGGTACGATCGATGGCATCTTCGTGATCGCCAAATAAGGCTAACATCTCGTCGCGTGATTTCAAATAAAACTCTTCGGTATCGAACCGCATGCGATTCGTGTCTTTGAGTAACTTACCGGTTTGGATACAAAGAAGAATTTCGTGGGCGCGGGAATCGCTTTTGGTTAAGTAATGCGCATCGTTGGTGACAATCAGCGGAATGCTGAGCTCTTTCGAAAGCTTATTTACTAAGGGGATGACGATTTTATCGTCATCGAGATTGTGGTCCTGCAATTCGAGAAAGAAGTTATGCTTGCCGAAGATGTCCTGATATTCGCACGCCAGGCGCCGGGCCTCGTCGTACTTGTCGGCCAGCAAGGCTTGATTGACGTCGCTCGCCAGGCACGCTGAAGTACAGATGAGCCCCTTGGCGTGGCGGGCCAGAAGATCCTTATCGACGCGCGGCTTGTAGTAGAAGCCATCCAAATAGCCCGAGGTCACCAATTGAATCAGGTTCCGGTAGCCTTCTTCGTTCTCACTTAGCAGCAGCAGGTGGTTGTAGTCATAACCCTCACTACGCGATTGCTGCCCCTGCGGCGCCACGTACATCTCGCAGCCGATGATGGGGTGGACGCCGTACTCGTTCGCTTTGTTATAGAACTCGACGGCGCCAAAGAGGTTGCCATGGTCGGTCATGGCGAGCGCCGGCATGTTCTGTTCGGCCACCAGTTTCACCATCTTGCCGATTTCGCAAGCTCCGTCGAGCAAGGAATAGTCGGTATGGCAATGCAAGTGTACGAATGGCGGTGCGGACATGCTCTCTCTCAGCTACAGCAGGGGCGGTGTACCTCCTATTCTACGGCATTGCTCGGAGGGGCGAGGCGAGGTAGAGCGCGACGAACTCGCGGCCGTTCTCAAAGACCTGCGCCACCAGGTAGACTTCGCCAGCCCCGGTGACACTGATGCCGAGCGGCGCCAGCATCGTACCGCCATCAGGCATGCGGTCCTCGAGACGGAGGTGACGTCCGTCCACCGGGTGCCATCGTAAGCCCGCACCTCGAGAAAGCCCCAGCTATAGTTGAAGACCGCGTAGTGGTCGCGACCACTCGTGGAGATGGAGAAGAAATCGGTGAGCGTGGGCGTGGCAGGGCCGGTTTGCGCCACGACGTCGACCTTGGTGCGATCCCAGAAGAAGAGCATTTGCCGGCCAGTGAGGCGACCGATGAAGGAAACGCGGCCATCCTCATCGATGGCCATCTGCTCAACAGCGGTGAGCAGTCCGCCCGCCAACGGCGCGCCGACGGTGGCGACCGACCGGGCTTGCAAATCTCCCGGCGTGATCACCAGGAGCCGTTCAATGCCGCCGGCATTGCCGAGGAAGGCGGTTTCGCCCCGACTGTTCACCGCCAGCAAGCGATGGCGATAAATTCGCGATGCCTTTAAGCGCCGCGCCGCCCCCGCACGTTATGGTCACTCGCGAGACGTAGTTGTAATAACGAGTGGTAATTTCAAACAGGTCACGATAGAAGAGTGCCCAGCGATCAACATACTCTTCGCTTTTGAGTAACTCCTCAATCAAAACGGTGCGCTTATTTGGATCCGGGTTAGCCAGAAAGGCTTCCACGCGCTGCCAAGTGGGAATGCGGCCCGTAAGGTCGAGCGAGATGCGGCGCAGAAACTCCGCGTCGGTGGCGAGGGGAACGGGCACGACCCCTTCGGCATCCATCTTGCCGAAGATCTGCTCGTCAATCAGGTTGCGCCGTTCGATGGCCGCACGTTTGCCGCCTTTGGTTTGGGCATGCAGGCGCGCCACAGCCTGATCGCGGGCGAGAGTGTCGCGTTGCGGTTGACGTTGGGGCTCCGGATAGCGGGAGCAATAAGGATCATTGGCGAGGAGCGAGGTCGCAGCCAGGGAGATCAGCGGAAAGGAACTCAACGGCGTTCTCCCTGCAGATTTCAAGTGAATCCTTTCGAAGATAACATGCCGAATCGCCTGTAGGTTACTGATTTTAAGGTGTCTAAAAAGTCCCGTTGACACATGGCAGGAGAGTCAGGCAAACTGTTTCTACAAAGGCGAATAAAAGGCGAATATGGCAACTCTCCCGAACCACATCGCTCCGCTCCTCGGTTGGCGGCGCGTTACTCATCAACTCGACTCGCTGCCAACCGGCATCACTTCTTTCGATCAGATTCTGGGTGGCTGCCCGCGGGGGCGGCTGACGGAAATTACGGGACCGGCGTCTTCCGGACGGGCTAGTTTTCTGCATCAACTGCTGGCGGCGGCGACGCGGCGGGGCGAGTATTGCGCCGTCGTGGATCCTGCGGAAGCCTTCGATCCGCATACGGCGGCGCAGGCCGGCGTGAATCTCGATGCGTTGCTTTGGGTGCGGGCCGGGCAGCAGTTGGACCATGCGATGCGGTCAGCCGACTTGCTGCTGCATGCGGGCGGGTTCGGCGTGATTGCGCTCGATTTGTGTCAAGCGAATGCGGAGCAGTTGCGGCGGCTGCCGGCATCTTACTGGTTTCGTTTTCAACGTGCGGTGGAGCAAACGTCCACGGTGCTTCTGGTGTTGGCGCAGCAGCCACAGGCGAAGTCGACGGCGGCGCTGCAGGCGCGGACGTCGCGTCAGGAGGCCGTCTTTACCGGTCTGTTTCCGTATCAATTGTTGGCTCGCGCCCGTTATTGCGTGGAGCCCTATAAGCCACAACGCGCTACCGCCGAGTATGTCGCCGAGTTACTGGAAGAGGCAGGTGCATGAAGGCGTGTACGCAGCGATACATATTTCCAATCCCGAACCGGCCGCGCGGATGGCGCTTTTCGCTCTGGCCCAACAATTCTCGCCGCTGGTAGAGATGCCGACACCGGACACGGCCTTGTTGGCCATTGGCGCGCTGCGGCGCTTGATGGGTTCGCCCACGCAGATAGCGAGCGAAATGGCGCGGCGCGCGCAGGAGCGGCACTTACACGGCAGTATCGCGGTGGCGGCGAATCCGGATACGGCGGTAATTGCCGCGCAGCAGTTGGCTGGAATCACGGTGATTCCGCAGGGGCGCGAGGTGGAGAAGCTAGGCCATCTTCCGGTGAGCGCTTTGCCGGCAGATCCGAACACGCTCGAGGTGCTGGAGCGTTGGGGCGTGCGGACGGTGGAAGAGTTTTGTGCGTTACCGAGAACGGGTATCGCGGAACGGTTGGGGGCGGCGGGACTTAGGCTACTAGCGATCGCGCGGGGAGAAGTGCACCGGCCGATCCTGCCGCAGGCGGAGGTGGTGAATTATGAGGAGCGGTTCGCGCTCGAGCATCCGGTAGACTTACTCGAGCCGCTGTTATTTTTAATTGCCCGCTTACTAAATGAGTTATGCGACCGGCTGCGGCAGCATTCACGGGCCACCACCGAACTGCGGGTTTCGCTGGGTCTGGTGGACCAAAGCACGCATACGCGCGTGTTGGCGTTGCCGTTTGCTACGCACGATTCGCATGCTTTGCTAAAGCTGATTCAACTCGACTTTGAGGCGCATCCGCCGCGGGCGGCGATTCGGCAGTTGACCGTAGCGGTAGTGCCGGTGGAGCCGCGCGTGGTACAGCATCATCTGTATACGCCGCCATCGCCTGAGCCCGAGCGGCTGGAGTTGACACTGGCCAAGATCCGGGCAATGGTGGGGGAGGAGAAGGCGGGATTCCCTGAGTTAGTGGATACGCACCGGCCGGATACCTGGCGGATGCGGGCCGCGGCAGGCAGGCCTTCGGCACCGCTGGTGCATGAAGGGGAGCGGGAGTTTGGCTTGCGGTTGGCGTTGCGTTACTTTCGGCCGCCGCTGGCAGCGCGGGTGGAGGTGGAACGCGGCCGGCCGAGCCAATTATCGGCGGCGGGCATTGGGGGCCAGATTGTGCAGGCGGCGGGGCCGTGGCGGGCTTCCGGCGATTGGTGGTCGGGCGCGGCATGGTCCCGGGAGGATTGGGATGTCGCGTTGACGGATGGGGCGCTTTACCGGCTTTGTTTTCTGCGCCGGGAGTGGCTGGTGGATGCTTCCTACGATTAACCGGGCTAGCGATGTACGCTGAACTTCACTCCCGGTCGGCATTTAGTTTCCTCGAGGGGGCGAGCACGCCGGAGGACTTAGTCGAAACCGCCGCGCATCTAGACTTACCGGCGCTGGCGCTGGCGGACACAGATAACTTATCAGGGGCGCCGCGTTTCTATATGGCGGCGAAGAAGGCGGGCTTGAAGGCACACCTCGGGGTGGAAGTCACCGCGGCCGAGGGCGGCCGTTATACGCTCTTCGCCGAAACCCGCACGGGATATCAGAACCTTTGCCGGTTGCTAAGCACGATGAAGTTACGCGCGCCCAAGGGTCAGGCCGCGGCCACTACCGAGGACTTTCGCCATTACGCTCCAGGGCTTATCTGCGTAACCCGCGGCGAACGGGATCCCAAGTTATTGCTCGACCTCTACGGCCGTGGACAAGTTTATGCGGAGTTGACGCGCGACTTACGCCGGGAGTCCGAAACACGGAATCAACGGATGATCGCCATGGCGGAGAAGCACCAATTGCCGTTGCTGGCGACGAATGGAGTCCGCTATGCCAAAGCCGAGAAGCGCGAGTTGATGGACGTGCTGACTTGCGTGCGGCACAAAACTACGATCGACCGCGCGGGTAGGTTACTAGAAGCAAATGCGCAACGGTACCTGAAGCCCGAGCGGATGATGCGGCGTCTTTTCGCCGATTATCCGGCGGCGCTGGCCAATACTCAGGCGCTCTCCGAACGGTTGGGATTTACCTTGGCGGATCTGGGCTATCAGTTTCCGCTCTATCCCCTGCCCCCTGGCGAGACGATTGATTCTTTTTTGCGCCAGCGCACGGATGAGGGCGCGCGCCAGCGCTATCGGCCTTATCACGAAAAGGCGCGCCGGCAGATTGAGCGGGAGTTACAACTGATTGCGAAGCTGGAGCTCGGCGGCTACTTTCTGATCGTGTGGGACATCGTCCGCTTCTGCCGGGAACAAGGTATTTTGGCGCAAGGGCGCGGCTCAGCGGCGAATTCGGCGGTTTGTTATTCGCTGGGAATTACCGCCGTGGATCCGGTGGGCATGGACTTACTCTTCGAACGCTTTTTATCAGAGGAGCGCGGCGAATGGCCGGATATCGATATTGACCTGCCAAGCGGCGACCAGCGCGAGCGGGTGATTCAATATGTCTATCAACGTTATGGCCAACACGGCGCCGCGATGACAGCCAATGTGATTACTTACCGGGGCCGGTCCGGTATTCGCGATGTAGGGAAGGTGCTGGGCTATGACAAAGAGTCGCTCGACCCCATTTCGACCCTGGTTTCTCGCTGGGGCTTTCAGCAGCCGGGCGAGGCAATGGAAAAGCCCTTTGAAGAAGCCGGGCAGAAGCTGAACGATCCGCGGACGCAGAAGTTTATTCAGCTGTACCGCGAAATTCAGGACCTGCCGCGCCACCTGGGGCAACACTCGGGCGGCATGGTGATTTCGCAACATGCTTTAAGTTCGGTGGTGCCGCTGGAGCCGGCGACAATGCCCGGCCGGGTGATTATTCAGTGGGATAAAGAAGATTGTGCCGACCTGGGGCTGATTAAGGTCGACTTACTGGGCTTAGGAATGATGGCGGCGCTCGAAGAGTCGATTGAGTTAATTCGGACGGCGCACGGCGACGAAGTGGACTTGTCGCAATTGCCGGCCGATGACCCTAAGGTGTACGCCATGTTGCAGCGGGCCGATACAGTGGGGTTGTTCCAAGTGGAGAGCCGGGCGCAGATGGCGAGCTTGCCGTTGACCAAGCCAGAAAAGTTTTATGACTTAGTGGTGCAAGTGGCGATTATTCGGCCCGGGCCAATTGTGGGGAAGATGTATCATCCGTTTGTACGCCGCCGGCGGGGGCTGGAAGCTCCAGTGAGTCTGCATCCGTCGCTGGATGGAGTATTGGCGCGTACGTTGGGAGTGCCGCTGTTTCAGGAGCAGTTACTGCGGATGGCGATGATTGTGGCGAATTTTACGGGGGGTGAGGCCGAAGAATTGCGACGAGCGATGGGCTTTAAACGGTCAGAAAAGCGGATGATCGATATTGAAGCGCGGCTGCGGGCGGGGATGACGGCGAATGGCATTGACTTGGAGGCACAAGAGAAGATCGTGCAATCGATTACTTCTTTTGCTTTGTATGGCTTCCCAGAGTCGCACGCGGCGAGCTTTGCGTTGCTCACTTATGCCAGTGCGTGGCTACGGACTTACTATCCGGTAGCATTTACGGCAGCGTTGCTCAATCAACAGCCGATGGGCTTTTATCATCCCGCTACGTTGGTGAAGGATGCGCAGCGGCATGGGGTACGGGTGCTGCCAGTGGATGTGACGAAGTCCGATTGGCGTTGCAACATCGAAGAGGGCGCTTTGCGATTGGGATTTAATTATTCGCGCGGGTTGCGGGCCGAAGTGGCGCAGGCGATTCTGCGGGAGCGGAACCGGCGGCCGTTTTTGAGTATTGTGGATTTGACGCGCCGGGTGCCGGAGTTACGCAAAGACGAAGTGCGGCAATTGGCGTCGATTGGGGCGCTGAATGGTCTGGAAGATACACATCGCCGGGATGCGCTTTGGCAGTCGGAGTTGGCGTTGCAGCCGGTGGGCCCGTTATTGGCGGACTTAGAGCCGGCGAATGGCAAGTCGCCGCTGGCACCGATGACTGTCACCGAGCGGCTGGTGGCGGACTTTGCCGGCACTTCGATGACGGTAGGTCAACATCCGGTGGCGCACCACCGGGCGGAGTTACACAAGTTACGCGTGTGGCGCGCGGTGGATTTGGCGCAGGCGCGCAATAATACCGTGGTGCGCATTGCGGGTTGCGTCATTTGCCGGCAACGCCCGTCCACGGCGAAAGGCTTCGCGTTTTTCAGTCTCGAAGACGAAACCGGTATCGCCAACGCGATTGTGGCACCGGATTTCTTCGAGCAGAACCGGGTGACTCTGATCGGCGAGCCTTACTTACTTTTTGAAGGCGTGCTGCAAAACCAGGGCGGGGCCATTTCGGTGAAAGTGGGACGGGCGCAACCATTGCGGCTAGGCCAAGCCCTGATCCAGTCGCATGATTTTCACTAATATTCAGGAAATAGCCCGGGCATCCAGCGTCCGGCTAGAGTGGCGGGGAAAGCTAGCCGCAAGGGGGCCCGGGGGCCGCTGGCGGTAAGCACGCCGCGCTCGATGAGGGCTGAGACGATACGGCGGGCTTGGCGTTCGCCTAAGCCGGCTACTTGGTCGGCATCGCCGCGCGGCAGTTCTCCGCGGTAGAGTAAGGCTTCCAAAATGGTGCCGGCTTTCGGCGGTAACTTACCCAGGCGATGTTCTTCTTCGGCCCAGAGCAAAATGCGGGCGTGCAGACGATCTGGCTGCATCAGTTCTTCCATGAAATTCACTTGGTCAAGACAGGTTTGCAGGAAGAATTTAGTAAATTCCACGAGCGCTTCTTCGCTCAAGGTGCCGCGGCCATCGAGGTCGTTGCGGCGGGTCTGGTCGCAGTTGGCTAAGTGCGCCTTATAGGACTGCACATTCCGTGCCAAGCCGCGGGCGACGGACCAGACGGCGCCGGTCTCCAAGGTCTCGAGCATCATGGCGTGCGACATCAGGCGGGCGACGCGGCCATTGCCGTCTAAGAAGGGATGGATCCAGACCAAACGATGGTGGGCGGCGGCGCTGGCGAGGATCGATTCCGTGCGGCCGAGGCGGCAATAGAACTCTTCAAAGCGATCGAGAAATCGCGGGACAGCGCCCGGGCTGACGGCGACATGCCGGCCACGGTGCAGGCCTGGCCGCGGAGTCCGCCACCGTCAATCCAGGCCTGCACTTCGATGTGGGCCTTAGCTTCCAGTTGGAGTTCGCATTTGCGAGAATCGTGGATGTAGTCACTCTTGAGGGCCCGTTCAATGTCGACCGGATGGGTGTCGTGGCCTTCGATTAGATTACTGTAATAGCAATTCATCGCGCGGACGAGGTCGGCTAGCGAGGTAACCAGCGACTCCGGCAAGCTGCGACGGAAGCCGGCGGAGCGTTGGGCCAATTCGAGGGCGAGGTCGAGAATCAGGCCGCGATGGCAGGAGCTTTCGGAAAAGCCGAGGGGCTCCATCAGGGAGGTATCTTCGTGGCGGTCGGCTGGTAGAATGTCCGCTTTTATGTCTGCTATTTTTCTTATCGGATGATACTGATAAGTAAAAGGTTATCACGGATTGTGTCACGACGAAGGCCGGTAAAAAGTCCGGATGAAAGTCCGCTTTAGCCTTGAAGCAAGAAGCTCGAAAACTCGTTCTCGCCGTGGACGTCGGTGAGGCGCATGTCGCGGCCTTGGTAGAAGTAGGTGAGGCGGAGGTGGTCGAGGCCCATGAGGCGGAGGATGGTGGCGTTGACATCGTGGGCGTTGACGGGGTGCTCGGCGGGGCGGAGGCCGAAGTCGTCGGTGGATCCGTAGACGCGGCCGCCTTGGATGCCGGCGCCGGCGAGCCACATGGAGAAGGCGTAGGGGTGATGGTCGCGGCCGTTGGCGCCTTCGGCCAGGGGCGTGCGGCCAAATTCGCTGGCCCAAACGACGAGGGTGTCGTCGAGCAGGCCGCGGCCGCGGAGGTCGGCGAGGAGGCCGGCGATAGGGAGGTCGCTCTTTTTGGCCATCTTCTGGTGGCTGCCGGTGAGGTCGTTATGGGCATTGTCCCAGTCATCGCCGAGGTGGGTACCGGAGTAGAGTTGGACAAAGCGGACGCCGCGCTCAAGCAGGCGGCGGGCGAGGAGGCATTTCCGGCCAAAGTCGTCGGTGGCGGGTTCGCCGATGCCATAAAGTTTCTTGGTGGCTTCGGACTCGCTCGAGAGGTCGACGGCCTCAGGCGCCTTGGCTTGCATGCGGTAGGCGAGTTCGTAGGATTGCAGGCGGGCTTCGAGTTCGTCATCGCCGGCGCGCGCGGCGAGATGCTCGTGATTTTGGGCGGCGATGAAATCGAGGGTTTGGCGCTGGGTGGCGGCGGCGGAGCCGGGGGGATTGCTGAGATTGAGCACGGGCGCGGCGCCGGAGCGAAAGACCGTGCCCTGATAGACGGCGGGCAGAAAACCGGCGCCGTAGCCCTGGGGGCCGCACTTCATCGCGCCGTCCGACATGACGACGAAGGAGGGTAGATTCTGGTTCTCGCTGCCCAAGCCATAGATGGACCAGGAGCCGAGCGAAGGTCGGCCGGGCAGTTGCGAGCCAGTGGAGAGGAGGTACATGGCCGGCGCATGGTCGAAGGCGTCGCCGTAGCAGGAGCGGACCAACACGAAATCGTCGGCGTGGCGGGCCATATTGGGGAAAAGGTCAGAGATTTCGGTGCCGCCGCGGCCGTAGCGTTGGAACTTCCAGGCGGGTCCGCGGACGATGGCTTTGGTGAAGTCGATACGGCTGGTTTTGAGGCCTTTGACAAAGCTGGGGGGCAAGGTCTGGCCGCTGCGGGCGGCGAGTTGGGGTTTAGGGTCCCAGGTGTCGACGTGGCTGACGCCGCCATGCATGAAGAGCATGATGATACGTTTGGCCTTGGGCAAGGCATGGCCGGATTTGGGGGCCAGGGGATCGGCGGCTTGTAAGAGCGAGGCGGCGGCCAAGGCGCCAAAGCCTTTGCCGGCGCGGGCGAGTAACTGACGGCGCGAGAAGTTAGTCGACATAGAGAAACTCGTTTAGATTTAAGAGTCCGCGGAGGAGTTCGGCGGCGGCGGCTTCGCGGCTTCCGGTGTTGCGTGTTTGGCCGGTGAGGAAGTCGGCCGCGCGGGCGGATTCGGCGGCTAACGGGTCACGCAGGAGGACGCGTTGCCAAGCTGCTTTTACTAAGTCTTCGTTTTTGGGGAAGGACTTAGTGAGTTCAGTGCCTAGTTGTTGGGCATGGTTGAGTAAGAAGGCGCCGTTCAATAGAGTTAATGATTGCGGTGCGGTGGTGGACGAGTCGCGGCGGGAACAGGAGAGCATCGGCTCCGGGGCATCGAAGACCTCGAGCATGGGTATGCGGAAGGCGCGTTTTTGGAGTAAGTAAATGCTACGGCGAGCATAGTCGCGGGAGTCGTAAGTGACGGGCCAGGCTTCGTGGGGGCGGCCGATCATACCGTACATCTCTTCCTGAGTAAGAGGGGGAATGACGGGCTTGCCGTACATTTTGAGATTGAGTTGGCCGGAGACGGCGAGGACGCTATCGCGAAGGTCTTCGGCGGCGAGGCGGCGGCGGGCGAAGCGAGTTAAGAGTAAGTTCTGCGGATCCTTTTCGCGCACGGCGGGAGAAGGGGTGGAATCCTGCTGCCAGGTGGCGGATTGCAGAATGGTGCGTTGCAAGTGCTTGATAGACCAGCCGTGGGCGATAAAGTCAGCGGCGAGCCAATCGAGTAACTCGGGATGGGTGGGCGGACCGCCGCGGGAGCCGAAGTCGGAGGGGGTAGCGACGAGTCCGCGGCCGAAGTGATATTGCCAGACACGATTGACGATGACGCGGGCGGTGAGCGGATTCTGCGGCGAAGCAATCCAATCGGCGAGGGCCCTCCGCCGGAAGGTGGTGGCATTTAGGGGAATCGGGCCGGTATTCTCGCGAGTTTCGGGGGCGGGCGCCACTTCCCCGCCCCCCAGTATGCTGAGCCAGCCGGGCTGGACGAGTTCGGGCGGACGGCCGTTGCGAGCGGGGATGAAAGTTTTAGGGCCGTAGTTACCGGGGTCGCTAACGCCACAGGCGAAGGGTTTGGCGCGGTAGCCGGCGTAGAGGCCGACCAGCCGTTGCTCAATCTTGGCGAGCCGCTCGGCCTCCGTAGGATTCAGGCAGGCGCGCAAGGCTTCGGGAGTTGCGTTAACGGCGGGGCCGTACTCGGTCGCTAATTCGCGTTGGCGGGGGGTGCGTTGCTCGTCGGGTTGGCGCAAGGCGGCTTGCGCGTCGGCGGGTAACTTGGCCATGGCCGAGTCGTACAAGCTCGTGCGGCAACGTTGTTGGACGTCGCCAATTTCTTCGCCAATATCCTGTAACTTAATTTCGCGGTTATTTTCGGAGACCTCGTAACCCAAGCTGCCCAGGCGATTGAGGGCGACGCGGGTTTTGACCGCGGGGGCGAAGATGGCCTGGAGCCGGTAATAATCTTTTTGCGAAATGGGATCGTACTTATGGTCGTGGCAGCGGGCGCAGCCGACGGTAAGTCCGAGGAAAACGGCGCCGGTGGTGTCGGTGTAGTCGGCCAGGGTTTCGACGCGGTTGATGTCGGCTTGGTCGGGGAAGCCGTCGCGGTTGGGGCCGACGCAATAATAACCGGTGCCGGTGATGGCCGAGGGGTCTTCGGGAAAGAATTCATCGCCGGCGAGTTGTTCGCGAATAAAACGATCGTAGGGTTTGTCGGCGTTGAAGGCCTGTATGACGTAATCGCGATAACGCCAAGCGTCGGCGACCCAGGAATCGAGCTCAAAGCCGGCGGTATCGGCGTAGCGGACTAAGTCGAGCCAGTGGCGTCCCCATTTTTCACCGTAACGCGGAGAAGCGAGATAGCGGTCGATTTGTTGGGCGAAGGCGCCGGGCTGGTTGTCGACGGCGAAGGCCTTTACTTCGTCGACGGTGGGCGGCAGGCCGGTGAGGGTGATGGCGAGTCGCCGGAGCAAAGTGGCGCGGTTGGCGCGGGGAGCCGCGGGCAGGCCGGCACGCTTTGCAGCCACGAAGTCATCGATGCTGCCGCTTTGGGGAGTAGCGAGCGGCTGGAAGGACCACCAGGTGGAGCGCTTAGTGATGGCGTTATCCCAAGGCACGCCGGCGAGCACCCATTCCTTTAACGCGGCTACTTCGGCGGCGGGCAGCGGTCCGGTGGGCGGCATCTTGACGGTGCCTTGGCGCTCGATCACTTTGAGCAACAACGACGCGCCGTCACCGGGGACGATGGCGGGGCCGCGGTTGCCGCCCTTCAAGGCCGAAACGCGGGACGAGAGGTCGAGGCCGGACAGGACGACTTGGCCGGCGTGGCAGGAGATGCAGCGCGATTCGAGGATGGCGACCGGCGACTGCGCCCCCAGGGCTAACGCGATAAAAAGGACGATGAGCAAAAAACGAGGGATCATCTGGCTGATAGCTTATCAAGTATGACTCGCCGCGTACTGTTGGCCCTGGCCGCCCGTTCCCGCCTGAAAGTGACACGGCTCGAATTGCTGCCGATCCGCGCCACGGAGCGAACCGTATGGCTGATGGTGCGGGTGCACACCAACCAAGGGCTGACCGGGCTGGGCGAAGCCTCCGACGCCTTTGGATTCGCCGCCACCACGAAGGCCAATGCGCAGCAGATGGAGGCCGAACTGGCCGCCTATGCCGGCATGATGGAGGGCAGAAGTCCACTAGAGATCTGTCTCTTATACACATCTCCGAGCCCACGAGACTAAGGCGAATCTCGTATGCCGTCTTCTGCTTGAA
>ENA-ORBV01004151-ORBV01004151.1-microbial-mat-metagenome-genome-assembly--contig:-NODE-4151-length-28203-cov-4.935398_pt1 | contig 28203 bp, 22 predicted proteins | sample MGYA00237777_ERZ505514 | MGnify/ENA primary metagenome ERZ505514 (study PRJEB26160, sample SAMN06269048) | microbial mat metagenome | isolation source: Oligotrophic lake microbial mat | place...
ATCTAGAGTGACGTATCGAGCGGCCGCACGGCCGACGGAAGCAATCTTTTACCGGGGGGATTTCCAGTTATGCCGAATCTGACGAAGCGCGATCTCGTGACGCGAATCGCCGAGGAAACGGGTGTGGCGCAGCAAAAGGTGTTCGAAATCGTGCAAAAGACGCTCGATCACATCACCGAGAGCGTGGCGCGGAATCAGGATGTCGAGCTGCGCAACTTCGGCGTGTTCGAGGTGCGGCTGACGAAGCAGCGTGTGGGCCGCAATCCGAAGCAGCCGGAGAAAGATTACATCATTCCCGCGCGTGCGACGGTGAAGTTCAAGCCGGGCAAGGTCATGCGGCAGCGTGTGATCCAGCTTTCGAAAGAACTCATCCGCGCATCGGGCAACGGCAAGTGATCTGCGGCGGGTGGTCGGAGGCCGCGAAGGTTCGAGCTTCGAGCAGACTTGCGAATGAATAGGCGGACGCTATAATGAGTCACACCACCCAACCAACCATGAAACTGAAACGTCTTTTTGCACTCACTTTAATCGGGTCATTCGGGCTTGCCTCGACTGGCTGTTATGTCACCGACACCAACGAAGGCCGCGGCACCGCCATCGGGGCGGGAACGGGGGCGGTTGCGGGAGCCGTCATTGGCAACAACGTCCGCGGCGTGAGTTCGGCGGAGGGTGCCGTCGCCGGCGCGTTGATTGGCGGGGTGATTGGCAACACGCAGGGGCGGCAGGCTGATCGGATTCAGCGCCTCGAGCGCGACGCCTACACCCGCACGGTTTATGTCCGCAACAGCAACGGCAGCTCGACGCCGGTGACGCTTCGTAGTGTCGGCGGCGACCAGTGGCAGGGCCCGCGCGGCGAGATCTACAACGGGATTCCTTCCTCGGGTCAACTGGCGCGGATGTACGGGTATTGAGCGGCCGAGTGAGGGTTACTGGCCCGGCGTCCGGGTTTCGGTGATGAGGGCCCCGTCCTTTTCGCTGAGGACCAGGATCGCGAATCGATCGGCGGGAGTCGCATCGGGGCCGGTGAGGCTGGCGTAGTCGAAGCGGCCGCGGGCATCGGTATAGCCATCCTTGTAGAACTCGACGTTCCCGCCCGCGCGCCGCGCGTAAATCTTGACGTAGGCTTTCGACACGGGCCTGGCATCGGTGGAGCGCGTGACGAGGAGACGCCCGTAATCGGACGACACCTGCACGGCCAAACGATTCGCGTAGCGGGCGCGGGCGACGGTCTTGCCGGCCCCGGTCAACTCCACGAGCAGGTTGTCATCCTTGAACTCGCCCGGCAGTTCCCAATCGAGTTGGTTGCGTCCGGCGGGAAGTTTGACCGTGAGCGTTCCGGTTGGCTTCACGACGGCGAACCGCGACAGGTCCTCGCCGACGAAAGGGTTCATCGAGAAAAGGAACTCAAGATCGAGTCGGTAGAGGTTGACGGTCGCCTCGGAGAGGTTGCGGTAGTCGATCCGAAGGCCGCGTCCCTCGGGCTGGAACGCGAGGGTGGCTTCCCGCTCCGACATCCGTTCGAGCGTGGCGTCGCGGTCATCGGGGTCCTCGAATGCCGCGGGACGACCGAGCGCTTCGGAGGCGTGGGCCGAGGCGCGTGCGAACAGGTTGCGCCAGCGTGCGACCGGGTGATTGAGGTGCGGCGCGCACACCTTGAGTGCATCTGCCGGACGATCCTGCACCATGGCGAACCAGGCGCGGAGATAGTCCTGTTGCAGGCGGAGATCGTGTCCGGCTGGATCGACCTTCGAGAAGTGGGCGAGCGCAGCGTCCGGCCGATCCTGGAGCAGGAGATAATAGGCCGCCGACATCCGGTCGACGGCGTCGAGTCCGGGTTTGCACGCGAGGATCGTGAGCAGGCGGGTGTATTGGCTGCGCACGGCTTCATTGAGGATCCTGCGAGCCTCACCCAGTTTGTGGGCCCGGGCATTGAAGAGCGGGCTGTATTCGAGCTGTTCGTAGGCCCGGCGTTCGATGGGATCGATCTTGATAAGCGGGGAGTCGAGCCACGCGCCGCAGCGCGCGATGAAATCGTCGCGATGCCGAAGATAGGTTCCGAAGGCTCCGCGGTCGCGATGGAGGAGTCCGTACGACCAGAGCTCGGCGTTGAACACCCGTCGGGCGGAGAGGTTGGCGACGGTGCGCGCGAAGAAGGCGGCGTCTTTCATGCGCCAGGCGATCTCGCCGAGATCGAGCCGGAGCGGGTTGTGGGTGTCGAGGAATGCGATCACCTCGTCGGGTGTGCTGTTCTGGGAAACGTAAGCCCAGCTCGTCAGGTCTGGAGCCGGTGGAGCAGCGGAGACGGTGAGGGTCTTGGGTTTGCCGCTCCCGAGCAGCCGACCCCCGGCGGTGACGTGGACCGGGAAGTGCGGGGATGCGCCGGGGCCCGGGAAATAGAACCAGTATTCGAACGGCGCGCTGCTGAAGGGTTCGAGGCGCAAGCTCCGACTCCGGGTCGGGCTTTCGCCCAGGAGCGCCACCGCGTTCTCGGGGATCTGGGTGAGCACCTCGAATCGGCGCGGCGTCGAAGTCGGGTTGGTGACCACGACCTGCGCCCCGTAAACGACGCCGGTTTGGAGCGTGCCCTCGACGAACTTGTCGAACTGTTCGTCCCCCTCGAACCGGTAGCGGTCATCCGCGCGGAACAGATTCTCGGACACCAGGATCGGGGTCTGGTTTTCGGCGGGTTCGGCGGCCGCCATTTCACGGTGGAACACGATCGCCGGACCCGCAGCCTGGATCACCACCGCCCCGTCCGCTTCCTTGATCTCATGCTTCGCGGCCTGGAACGGAAGGTCCGTGAGTGCGAGCGCGAACATCATCTCCGTAAAACTGCCGCCGGTCAGCGCGATGTGGCGCGAGAGGAACGGTGCGTCCTTCGGCCGCGCGGCGTAATCGACCCAGAACGGCCCCGGCGGAATGAGCGCTGGGTTCTGGTCGGTCACGCGGATCTTGAAATACTGATTCTCGGCCCATTCCTTTGTCGAACCGGCCTGACGGAAGAAGGGCTGCTGATCGGCCCGGGCTTCCTTCCCTTTGGCGAGCTGGTCAGCGCGGCGCCGGGAGAGGGGTTCCGCCTCCGACTTGGAAACTTCGCGCTCGGCGGGCTTGGCACTGCGCAAGGCGGCCCCGTTCTTCTTGGCGTCGATTGGCCGGTCGTCGACTTCCTCTGATCGCGGGGCGCCCAACGGACCGGCGGGGGCGGAGGCTGGGGAGAACGCGGCAACATATCCTCCCGCTCCCGCCAGGCTGGGAGCCGGGGTGGCGGCGACATCCATCGCTGCCGTGGACTCCATCCCGAGGATCACGCCCTGGCGCTGGTCCGCGACGCCGAGCTGGCGTCCGCGCAACGCCTGGTCGAACAGGAAATCGAGCCGGGCGGGGTCGGGTCGGTGGAGTTCCGAGAGATCGCGCACGTGCCGGAGTGCAAGCGGTCCGCCATCGGGCAATCGCTCGCCGAGGAGGATCTGTTCGGGAAGATTCAATTTCCCGTGCGCCCACGGTTGCGCAAAGGCGGTGAGATCGTCCCCGAGCAGGTAATGGTCGATGAACTGTTTCTCCTTCTTATTGCGGAGATGCGGCAGGACCACGGCCTTGAAGAAGGCGGGGTCTTTGCGGGAGAGGAACAGGTTCAGTTCGTGACAGGCGAACTTCGAATATTTCTCGCTGCGCTCGGCGGGTTTGAGCTGGTCCCATCGGCTGATGAACTCGAACTCGGCGAGCGTGGCGTTCTCGCTCAGGGTGGAGAGCAGGGCGAACAACGCCGGCACGCTGTCGGTGATCTGGAACTCGGCGCTGCGCCCGTCGCCGATCCGGAGGGTTTCCCCGGTGGTGAGCGCGGTGACCGTGCGCCGTTGCACCGTCGGATGTTTCGGATCGAGCGCATGCGCGAGCCGCAGATCGCCCGGTTTGGGTGCGACGGGTTCGAGAAACAGCTCGTTTGCGCAGATGGTGAACGGGTCGGTGGCGATCACGCGCACGTGGTGGCGGTCGCCAAAATCCGCACGTGGGAGGGTGACCGTGCCGTCCTTGTCGGGAACCAGATTGTAACGGACTGCGGATGGGTTGGCGAGAAAGTCGAAGTTGGAAAATCTACCGGGGCTGCCGGCTTCCCCGATGGAGGCGTCCTTGTCCCGCGCTCCCGCCCCTCCCCCCGCGCTGGCTCCGCGGCCTTCCCGCATCCGCCCGTACGCTTCGCCCGCCTGGGCCAGTTGGCGTCCGGCCTCGGTGTCGCGCACTTCCCACGGTTGGAGGAGCAGCCCCGGACGCGGCAGCATGGATCCGGCAAAGCGACCCGCGTCGCGGCGTTCGAGGATGTAGCGGTATTCATCGCCGAGGCGGCGGCCCGAGAGATAGAGTGAATCGAGGCGTGCGCGATCGTCGTTGCGGACCATCGGCGGTAACGGTGCGAGCGACGCGAGCGGGTCGAACCCCGGCACAAAATGGGTCGCCGTCACCAGCACCCGGGTGGCGGGTGACACATTGGCGAGGCGCACCACCACGGTGTCGGGCCGGGCCTCGATCGACTCGATTCGGAGCGGTTTGCGCGGGGTTTGATCGAGGATCCGGGATCCGCCCGTGATGAGGCCGAGTCGTTCGTCGCCCGGTTCGATGCGGAGCGCGACCTGCTCGCCTGTCTCGCGGTTGCGCACGAGGTAGTCGCCCGGTGCGGCGGGGGCGAGTGTGAGCAGGCCCTTGTCGACGGTCGCCTGGGCGACGGCATCGGCCGCGGGGAGTCCCGCGCGCAATTCGATGAGGCTCAGGGAGGTCGCGGGGGCCTGGAACGGAAGCTCGACCGGATCGCCCAGGCGCGCGTTCATGAGGACGGGCCAGGGCGAACGGATTGCGGGTTCGAACGTCCATTGGCGCGGCTCGCGTCCGTCGCACTGGAGCGTCAGTTGTGCGATCCCCTCCAGTGCGCCGAGTTGGACCCTGCCCCCGGCATCGGTCTGGACGCTGCGCAAAATGTTGGCGTTGTAATCGCGGTGACGGAACACCAGGGTCACCGCCAGCCCCGCCCGGAGTTCGCCGTTCCGTCCGAGGGCGACGATCCGGTAGCCGTCGCTTTCCCGTCGGAGATGAAAATCGTCAGTGAGTGTGGTGGCATCGATGCCGTTCACGGCAAAGGTGGTGTCTGCCGCAACGTCCTCCGCCCGGCCCTGCGAGACGTTGCGCACGCGGCCGGAGAGGCGGACCGCCAGGGTGCGGACCCGTTCGGGAACGCGGAATGCATGGATCGCCTCGCGATCCTGGGTGAGCGGGAATGGACGGACTTCCTGCGTGGTGCTGATTCCTTCGGAATCGGTGGTGATCAGCGTCAGGGCGGGGTTCTCGATCAGTGCGAGGCCGGCTTCGGAGCCGCTGATGCGCAGGTCGGGCCGGACGGCGATGCGGGCGGTTGCACCCGGGCGGAGTTGCTCGCGATCGATGTGGAACCCCGCGGTGAACCCGATCCGTTCGGTGAGATGCTCGAAATGGCCGAGTGCAGCAAGGTCCCGGTCCTCCGCAACCGCGGATTCGCGTCCGCCCTGGCTGATGTAAGGAACCACGGCCGCCCCTTCGGCGTCGGTGGTGTAGCGATGGCCTTTGACCCAGACCGACGCTGCGTTCACCGGCCGGTTGGCTTCATCGAGCACGGTGAGTGTGTGGCCGGCGGCGCCCGGCCGGTCCAGGATCTGGAGCCCGCCCTTGCGGATCAGCGCCCGGCTGCTGCGTCCGTTGCCGACAAATTCGATCACCCAAATCCCACGGCGCCCCTTGAGCTGCGGGAAATCGAACGTCCGGGTCTTCCGAAGGATCGGTGCATCCGAGAACGCGTGGGTTTGTTCGGAAGTCGGGAGCAGCCCGTCGAGTTCGATGTCGGTGCCGATCTCCGTGTCGTGCGCGAGATAATGGTTGCGCGCATTGATTTCGTAGAGGCGGACGAGGAGGTTGGGGACATTCTTGAGGTCGGCCCGGAGCGTCACGGTGTCGGACGGCGCGAATTCCGCGGGGTTGGTCGGCGCGAGATCGAGATCGATCCGGTCGCGAAGTTGCTGGAGTTCCTGCGGACGCAGCAGGGACGAGGCGCGCGCGGTATCGTCGCCCCGGGTGAGCCTGGCCTCGGCGAAGAGCGGTTTAACGAAATCCTCCGTGAGCACTTCCAGCCACGGTTTGTAATCGGCGTCGGCGGCCAGGAATTCGAGCAGGCAGGCGCGGACCAGCTCGCGATCATCGCCGACGGGTGGGAACACGAGCACGGGCCGGAAATCGGCGCGGAGATCGGCGTCGGGACCCGCCACCTCCCGGTTTGCGCGCAGGAGCGGGCTCACGATCGGGGTGTTGCGGGGCAGACGCAGGTAGGTGAGGAACCGGTTGCGGTCGAGCGCGCCGCGCGAGCGGTCGAGCTCGATGCGGCGGAAGTGGACGGCGGCCTTGAGCGAGTTTTGGGAGGGGGGGAGCGAGTCGGCGAATGCCTCGAGCCGCTGGATCCAGGCCAGCTTGACGGCGGGATCGCGTTCGGGATCGGTGCCATCGGGAGGCGCCAACCGCGTGAGCATGGCGCGGCTCCATGTGTCGTTGGCTGCAAGCTCCGGAATGCGGGTGCGGAGTTCGAGCAGTTGGGTTTCGAGCAGGCGCCCATGGATCGGGAGGGAGCCGAACCCCCCGGTCCGCTGGCTCTTGAGTTCCCACTCGACCAGATCGAGCGCGCCGGGCACTTCCGGCCAGACCAGCCGCTTGAGCAGGTCCCGCCGCTGATCCTCCTTCAACTCCTTCCAGCGCGGGACGAGGCGTTCGATCCCGGTCGGTTTGAATCCGGAAAGGTCGGACGAGGCGAACGCCTCCTTCTCAAAGGCTGACGAGTTGACCGATGCGGGATCGAGGCGGGAGGGAAGGTGGGTCTGCTGGCCGTCGATCCGGCGCTGCTGATTGAAATTCAGGCCCAATCGACGGCGCAGTTCCGGGTAGGCCCGATCCGGGCGGGCCTCGAAATCGAGCAGCGATTGCCGGTTGGAAAGCTCCTCGAACCGGTCCGAGCCGCCCAGGCGGGCCTTCCATTCCGTGCGCAGGGCCTCGAACTGATCCTGCTGCCCGGTGGTCTGGTAGTGAAGCGCGTGAAAATAGAAGTAATCCTCGGTGCCGGGCACGAGGTCGCGCAGGACGGCTTCGCGATCCTCGGCGAGGCTGAACCGCTCCAGGAAGGTGAGTTCGGCAGCTCCGGTGGTGAAGGAGGTGGCGAGGGCGACCGCGAGGGCGGCCAGAAAAAGGGGCGGGCGCATGGGAAAAAGGTAGGCTTCTCCGTTGGACGGAAGCGAGCGGAGGTTTGCCCCCCAATTTCGCGCTCCCCAATTCCGGGCCAATTCCGTGTTGCCAAAGCGTCGGGGGCATTGAATTCTATCCGGCCTATGATCGCTGCAATCGTTCTGCTTGTCGCCGTGGTGTTGTTTCGGCTGGTGCTGCCCTCCGCGGGGTCTGGTTTTGCCAATTTCACCCCGCTTGCCGCGCTGGCGTTGTGCGGGGCCGCGTGGTTGCCGAAGCGGGTGGCGATTGCCCTGCCGCTGCTGGCGCTCTTCATCTCCGACCTGTTCCTGAACGCCCGGTATGGCGTTTCCCTGTTCACCGCGGAGATGGTGGTCCGCTACGGGGCGCTGCTGGGTGTGGCGGCCATCGGCTTCGTCCTTCGCGACAGCCGGTCGTTCGGCCGCCTGATGCTCGGTGCGGTGGCGGGTTCGGTTCTCTTTTACGTGTCAACCAACACGGCCTCGTGGCTGACCGATCCGGCCTATGCCAAGACCGCAGCCGGTTGGGTGCAGGCGCTGACGCTTGGGGTTCCCGGGATTCAACCGCAGGCTTGGATGTTCTTCCGGAACGCGCTGGCCGGCGACCTGTTTTTCACCGCCCTGTTCGTCGGGTGCATGGCGATCACCGCCCGCAAAGCCGCCTCCGGCGTGCCAGCCGGGGAGGCTGCGGTCGGGGTCCGCTGAGCGGCACATTTTCGCGACATCCAGGGAGGGAGGAACCGATGCCAACAGCGAGTGTGAAAGAGGTCGAATCGAAGCCGGACTCCCTTCCCGACCCGACGGACTGCGCGGCTGCCGCGATCAACCGTTCGCTGAGCGCCGACCAGAAGATCGAGCTGCTACGGACCATGTTCCGGATCCGGCGTTTCGAGCAGATTTCCCTGAAGAACTACCAGGCGAGCAAGATTGGCGGGTTCCTGCATCTTTACATCGGCCAGGAATCGGTCGCCGTGGGCACCTGTTCGCTGATGGGCGAGCACGACCACGTGATCACGGCCTATCGTGACCACGGCCACGCCATCGCGGTCGGCATGTCGATGAACGAGTGCATGGCGGAGCTCTACGGCAAGGCCACCGGGTGTTCGAAGGGCAAGGGTGGCTCGATGCACTTCTTCGCGCCCGACAAGAATTTCTGGGGGGGTCACGGCATCGTTGCGGGCCAGACTCCCCTCGGGCTCGGCCTTGCCTACGCCCTCAAATACAAAGGCCTCAAGGGATGCTGCCTCTGCTACCTCGGCGACGGCGCGGTCAACCAGGGCGTCTACCACGAGTCGCTCAACCTCGCCGGCCTCTGGAGTCTCCCGGTCATCTACGTCATCGAGAACAACAAATATTCGATGGGCACCAGCCTGGAGCGCAGCTCGGCGTTCCGCAACTGCCTGGCCGAACGGGCCGATGGATACAACATCACGTGGGACGTGGTGAACGGTGAGGATTTGTACGAGGTTCGCGCCAAGACCTGGATCGCCATGGAACGGGCGCACAAGACCTGCCGTCCCACGGTGCTCGAGATCGACACCTACCGCTACTACGGCCACTCGGTCGCTGATGCGAATTCCAAGAAATACCGGGCGGAAGAGGAAATCGAAGCTTACCGGACTCATCATGACCCGCTCCGCCTGTGGCGAAAAACGCTGGTGGCCGAAGGCGTGTTGACCGAGGAGACGGCCGAGCAGATCGATCACGAAGCGACGCACGAGGCGAACGATGCCGCGAAGTTCGCCGACGAGAGCCCGTTGCCCGCCGAGAGTGACATCACCCGGGATGTTTATTGGGAAGTCGACAACGACACGGAATCCGGGCGCACCGGGCGCCACTTCTTCAACGACTGATCCGTTGTCCGGGTTGCGCAAGGCATCCCGGGCCCTTCACCCACCGCACGCACCATGCCGCAAGTCACCTATCGCGACGCACTGAAGGCCGCCCTCGCCGAGGAGATCGAGCGGGATGAGAACGTGGTCATCATGGGCGAGGAGGTCGCGGAGTACAACGGCGCCTACAAGGTCACCGAAGGGCTCTGGGCAAAGTATGGTGACCGCCGCGTCGTCGACACGCCGATCAGCGAGGCGGGATTCATCGGCATGGCGGTGGGCGCCTCGATGCTCGGGATCCGGCCCGTGGTGGAGCTGATGTTCTGGAGTTTCGCCTACGTCGCCTGGGATCAGATCGTGAACAACGCGGGTTGCGTCCGCTACATGTCGGGCGGGCTCATCAACGTGCCCATCGTCATTCGCGGGCCTGCCAACGGCGGCACGAATGTCGGGGCCACGCACTCGCACACCCCCGAGAACGCCCTGGCCAACGTGCCCGGGCTGAAGGTCGTTTGTCCGGCGACCGCCTACGACGTCAAGGGCCTCATGAAAGCGGCCATTCGCGACAACGATCCGGTGATGTTCATGGAGAACACGCTGCTGTACAGCCAGCCTTGGGAAGTGCCCGAGGGGGATTACGTCGTGCCCATCGGCGTGGCCGATGTGAAGCGCGAAGGGACGGATCTTTCGTTCATCGCCCACGGCCGCGCCGTGATCACCTGCCTCGAAGCGGCACGGGTGCTCGAGGAGGAATACAACATCCGGGCCGAGGTCGTGGATCTCCGCTCGATCCGTCCGCTCGACGAGGAAGCCATCCTGCGGTCGGTCCGAAAGACCCACCGGGCCGTCGTGGTCGAGGAGAACAAGCCGTTCTGCGGGACCGCTTCGATGATCGCCTCGATCATCCAGGAAAAGGCGTTCGACGATCTCGATGCGCCCGTCCGCAGGGTCTCCGCCATGGATGCCCCGGCGATTTACAGCCCGAAGATTGAGCCGCTGCAACTCCCGACGCCGGCCCGTGTGGTGCAGACCGCGCTGTCGATTTGTTGAAACGCACCGCGAACCGGGGCTGCGAGCTGCTGGGAACCGTCCCATCCAACGGGTCGATTTGAAAATGCCGAACGCGCTCCCGGTTGAACGCGCGGCGTGCTTGAGTCTTCCCCGGCGGGTCCCCTCCCCCTGAAATGACGAACCGACAACCAGAACAGGAAGGGAATCTGCATGAAGCGCATCGGAATTCTGACCGCGGGCGGTGACACGCCCGCGCTGAACGCCACCATCCACGGCGCGGTCACCCGCGCGAACGAGCTCAAGGTCGAGTTGTTCGGCCTGATCAAGGGGTTCAACAGCCTCTTCAATGAGAAGGTGCCGCATGTGCACCTGAATCCATTGTTCCAGGAGATTCCGGAGATCGATCCGACCAAGGGGGGCACACTCATCGGGTCGTCACGCGATTATGTCGACTCGAACGACCACAAGACGATCGAGGTGATCGTCCGCCGGTTGCATCGCCTCGGGATCGAGGGTCTGATCTGCATCGGGGGCGACGGAACGCTCAACGGATTGCAACCGCTCACCGAGCGTCTTCCGACCGTGCTTGCGCCGAAGACCATCGACAACGATCTCGGGTTGAATTACCCGCACGAGCCCGATGAATGGCTGCGGACCTCCGAACCGGTCCCGAAGCCGGGCCACGGCTACAAGCGCGGGCCGTCGCGGACCGTGTTTCGCGTGGAGGGGATGATCAATTACGTGACGCCCGGGTATGCCACCGCGGTGTTTGTCTCCGCCCAGGGTGTCGAGCGTCTGCGGACGACGGCGGAGAGCCACCGCCGGATCGGGATCATTGAGGTGATGGGACGTCATTCCGGCTACATCGCGCTCGGCTCGGCCTATGGCCGGCCCGACTTGATCATCGTTCCCGAACACCCGCTCGACCTCGAATTGCTCGTCGAGCGGGTGAAGGAAATCTATGACATGCAGAAGAACTGCGTGATCGTCTGCGGGGAGGGAATCGTGGATGCGAGCGGGAACGAACTGGGTGCCGAAACCGCGAGCACCGATCCGGCCGGCAATCTGATCCTGAGCGGCGCCGCCGAGGCGCTCCGGTCGAAGTTGGTGCAGATGATTGGCGACAAATATTTTCAGCAATACCGGCGGGGTGAGACGGCGAGCGAGGCCGTCTTCACCCGGAAAGTCGGCCACACGCAGCGGGGCGGGCGACCGATTTTATTCGACAGATTCTACGCCGCCTTGCTGGGGGCGAAGGCGGTGGATCTTTTGATCGAAGGTTGCAACAACCGGGTCTCGACGCTGCAGTGGAATCTGAAGCAGGGGTTCCACGTCGACAGTTTCGACGCCAATCAATTCCGTGATCGATGGGGGCACATTCATGCCCGGCAAATGCATCCGGAATTGTACGACAGCCACCTCATGCGCCCCTCGCAGACCGGCATCCGGTATTTGTCGGAGATCTTCACCGACGCGATTGGCAATGACGACATGGAGCACCTCCGCCAGACGTTGTTCGCCTCCGGAAACCTCACGCAGCCCTACCACTCGATCAACACCGACGTGAACAAGCGGATCCGCTATTTCGACACGGCGTGACCGGCCGGGGACCGCGGCGCGCTGGCCCGCCCCGTGCGCTCACCCGATCCGGGCGACGTTCGAAATCGGGAAGAAATCCAGGGGGCCATTCGCTTCGGGCTCCGCATCCTCGATGACCGGGAGGAGCGACGCGCCGATCTTGTGTTCACGATAAAGCGTGATGGCGAGATCGCGATTGAGGCGGATGCACTGCTTGACCGCCTCGGGTTCCTTCTCGCAGTAAAGAACGGTTTTCCACGAGTGGATGTGCTTCGGCTTGTGGAAATCGCTGTTCGCGACGAACGGGAGGCGTTTGAGCCCGACCGGGTTGAACAGGTCGTCGCGATTGGCCACCTCCCAGGCGTCGAGGAGCGGGGCGTACTGGTCGATGTTCTCCCAGAAATAGAGGGTGTTCTTGCCCCAGACCGTGTGGAACTCGTGCGGGTGCGCGGCGATGGCGAGGCCGCCCTGGGCGTGGATGGCGGCGATGGTCTCGACGATTCCGAGCCCGGGATCGATCGGCTCCTGCAGATCGATGCCGAGCAGGTGGGCGCTCGATTTTTTGGTCAGCCCGTCCTTGTTGAATTCGAGCCCGGTCATCAGAAGCATCCCATACTTGCGAAGCGCCCGTTTGCGCTCGCGTTCGAGCGTCTCGAAATATTCCCCCACCTGGCGGGGATCGAGCACGAGTCCGGAGAGATTGACGACTCTGCCGAGCAGCCGTTTCGGGTCGCAGAGGTGATCGGTCACACAGAGCACGTCGAATGCGCGCTGGCCATAGAAGTCGACGAGTTCGCGGACCGGCAGTTTGCCGTCGGAAAAGGTGGTATGCGTGTGCAGGTCGCACAGCAGCATGGCTTTGCGTGGCTGCCCGATGCCGAAGGGAGTGTCGCCGCCGGCGCCGCCGGGATCGCGGGTCGCACGCAGATGGGTGAGGTTGGGAGGGGGCGTGTTTTGGGAATCGGCCTGGTCGAGCAGGAAGCGGGCAATGTCGAGGGCGGCCCGGGGCCGGCTTTGGGGCAGGAGCGCCTTGCGCATCGAATGCCAGGCGGCGGCTTCGTGGGCGAAGATGCGTTGCACTTCCCGGGTCACCGCGGGAGCCTCGACGGCCATCACGCCGGCGCCGGATTCGAGCAGCAACCGTGCGTTGCCTTCCTCCTGCCCCGGCACCACCTGCGTGATGATCATCGGAAGCACCGCGGCGACCGCCTCCTGCACCGTCGCCCCTCCCGCCTTGCCGATCAGCAGGTGATGATCGGCCATCAATTCGGGCATCTGCGACGTCCAACCGATGATCTCGGTGCGGTGCTTGGCCCCCGCGAGAGCCGCCTCGACTTCGGCTCGAAGTTTCTGATCCCGGCCCACGGTGACCGTGAGGTCGCACAGCTTCGATTCAGCCAGGCGGCGGGCGATTTCCGGCGCTTTGCGTCGTCCGGAATTGACCATGAAAAGCACCCGGGGCCGGGTGGTGCCCGGGTCCGGCCGCGCGCCGGGATCGAGCTCGGCGAAGCGCGGCGAAACAGGAAATCCCGTGACGCGAATGCGCTCCGGATCGACTCCGCCGCGTCGCAGGACGTCCCCGGTGGCTTCGTTGGCGACCAGGAAGGCGTCGCTCGGGGCGCGGAACCAGACCGAATTGACGCTCAACGAGTCGGTGACGACAGTGACCAGCGTGAACCGGCGTTCGCCCGCTTCGCGATAGATTTCCGCGAGGACGTGCGAATAGACCGGGTAGGTGGAGAGCACCACATCCGGCTGGAAACTGCGAATGAGGTCGGTAAGCCCGCGTCGCATCCGGCTGAGCGCGGCCCGATCTCCGCGGACCAGCTCCGTGGTGTCGAGGGCGTTGTAGATTTTGTTCCAGATGCGGGGCGCATTGTTGATCGTGGCGAGGTAGGCTCGCCGGACGAACTCGTTCAGAATTCCGTAGGAGGACTCGAAGAGGTCGCACACCTCCGCCTGAACCTCGTCCGGCGCGAGTTGTTCGAGAGCGTCCCGGACGTTGCGGGCCGCGGCGTTATGACCCTCGCCGAACCCCGCTGTCAGGATGAGAATGCGTTTCATCGCGGGAATTATGGATGACTTGTAATACGCTGCAAGTTGAGAATCAATCTTCAAATTCGGGGGTGTCGGTTTCGTAACCTGCCTGGAGGCGGGTCGGTTGGAGTTCCCAAACGCAGCGGGTATGCCGCTTGCCTAGCGGGGCTCCTCTGGTAGCATCCCGCCGTGCGTCACCCGGGGGCCTTTGCGCTGTTGCTGCTGCTCTTTGCAGGACTGTCGCCCAACCCGATTCGGGCGGAAGCCGGGCACCTGCAAGCGGGGCCAATCCTGCTTGCGCAGGCAGGTGGATTCAATGAGGAGGAGGAGGAGCGCAGGCGCGAGTTGTTCCTCAAGGTGCGCGAACGGATGCGCGTGCGCCCGACGCAAAGTCCGACGCCCGCCCCGACGCGCACGCCAACCCCGACGTCGGCGCCAATCCCGAACCCAAGCCCAAGCATCTTGAACAATACGCCATGATGGCCGCCGCCTATGCAAGGGCAGTGTGCGGCATCGAGAATCCCCGCGTGGGCCTGATGTCGATCGGCGAGGAAGATGCCAAGGGCAATTCGCTCACCAAGGAAGCCCGCAAACTGATGCGCGAGGAACCGCTCATCAATTATATTGGCAACATCGAAGGGCGCGATCTCTTCAAGGGCGTGGTCGATGTCGTCATTTGCGATGGCTTTGTCGGCAACATCATTCTCAAATTCACCGAAGGCATGGCCGAGGGATTATTTCAGACCATCCTGGCCGAGCTCCAGGAATTTGCTCCGGATTTGCTTGAGGAGATCAAGCCGCTAATGAAGAAGATCTATGCCAAGCACGACTGGCAGGAATATGGCGGGGCGCCGCTGCTCGGCTTCGAGCAGGTGTTCATCAAGGCGCACGGCCGCTCGCAGGCGCCGGCGATCGGCAACGCGGTGAAGGTGGCGGCCAAGGCCGCGCGCGACGGGCTGATCCCGGCGCTGAAGGCGGCGCTGGCCGATGACTGAACCGGCGCCGCGCCTGGTCTATCGCTGGGACCTGGACAAGACGTATCTTCTCAGCGAACTCGACAGCTTGCGCGGGCTGGTGAAGATCCCCTTCGAGCGACCGGAGGACAAGGTCGCGGCGCCGGGCGTGGCGGCGCTCATTCGCGGCTTGCGCGAGTCGGCGCTGAGCCGCGGCGGCGACGTGCGCATCTACTTCCTCTCCGCCAGCCCGCCCCAGATCGGCCGGGCCATTCGGCGCAAGCTCGAGCTCGACGGCATCGTGCATGACGGCATCGTCTTCAAGGATCAGCTGCAGCGGCTGTTCCGCGGCAAGTTCCGCCACCTGCGCGAACAGGTGGGGTACAAGCTCACCGAGCTGCTTAAGGCGCGCCAGGCCGAACCCGTCACGGCGCGCGAGTACCTGTTCGGCGACGACTGGGAGTCGGACCCCCTCATCTACTCCCTGTACGCGGACGTCGTCGCCGGGCGCCTGCTGCCGGCGGCGCTGGAGGAGCTCCTGCGCGCCGGCCGCGTCGATCCACCGCTCATTACGGAAGCCGGCGCTCTGGCCGAGGCCTGCGCGCGGGCCGCCGACCGGCCGCGCACCGAGCCGGTGGCGCGTATCTTCATCAACCTCGAGCGGCCGACGCCGCCGGCGGCCCTGCGCGCGTTCGGCGCGCGCCTGGTGCCGACGTTCAACTACCTGCAGACGGCGGCCTGCCTGTTCGAGGAGGAGGCCCTGAGCGCGGCGGCGGCCGTCGCGGTGGCGCGCTCGCTGGTCGAGGAGTCGGGGTATCGCGCCGGGCAGATCGCCAACTCGCTCGCCGACATCGTCCGCCGCGACCACCTGGGCGAGGCTGCCGCGGCCGTATTGCGGCTGGCGTTCGGCCGCGCCGGTCTGCTGCCGACCGCGCCGCCGCGCTGGCGCGACCGCCTCGTGCGGCGCTGGCGGCGCACGCCGCCGGGCGCTGCGGAGGCGCCGGTGCTGCCCGACTACCGCAGTATGATCGGCACCCCGGAGGTCGAGGCCCCAGGATCGACGCAACATGATTGAGGGTCAATGACCGAGGCCCTGGTGGTGCTGGTCACCGTCCCCTCGCGCGCGACTGGCGAAACGCTGGCCGCGGCGCTGGTCGGCGAGTCCCTGGCGGCCTGCGTCAATCTCGTCGGGCCGATCGCCTCGTTCTACCGATGGCAGGACGAGCTGCACTGCGACGACGAGCATCTCCTGATCATCAAGACGACGCGCGCCGGGTATGCCGCGCTCGAAGCGCGCGTGCTGGCGCTGCACCCCTACGAGACGCCGGAGGTGATCGCGCTGCCGGTGGAGCAGGGGGCGGCGGCGTATCTCGCCTGGCTCTCCGCAGCGGTGGGGTAATCGGACACGGCGGCGTCGCGCCCTCCGCGGGGGATCGGCGCTGGCCGGCCGATCAGACGCTGCGGCGATACAACTGCTCGTTCGACACGCCCTGGATGCGCAGCTTGCCGCCGGTGTCGTCGATCGATTTGCGGTCCGACTGCCGCAGATCGAGGTTCTTCATCTGGATGCGCAGGTTGTTGGCGCTGTCGGCGTTGGCGAGCGCCTCCTCGGCGTCGACGCGGCCGGCGCTGTACAGGTCGAACAGCGCCTGGTCGAAGGTCTGGCCGCCCTCCTGCGTGCTGCGCTCCATCGCTTCCTTGATCGTATCGATCTCGCCTTTCTTGATCAGGTCCTTCACGTACGGCGTGTCGATGAGGATCTCGAGCGCCGCGACGCGGACGCCGGCGACGCCCGGGATGAGGCGTTGGGAGACGATGGCGCGCAGGTTGAGGGACAACTGCAGGAAGATCTCGGCGTGCCGCTCGACGGGGAAGAAGTTCATGATGCGCTCGATCGCCTGGTTGGCATTGTTCGAGTGCAGGGTGGCGAGGCACAGGTGACCGGTGTCGGCGAAGGTGATCGCCGCCTCCATCGTCTCGCGGTCGCGCACCTCGCCGATGAGGATCACGTCCGGCGCCTGGCGTAGGGTGTTCTTCAACGCCGCTTCGTAGCTGTGGGTGTCGAAGCCGATCTCGCGCTGGGTGATGAGGCAGCGCTTGTGCGGGTGCATGAACTCGATCGGATCCTCGACGGTGACGATGTGGCCGTCGGTGGTCTGGTTGCGCCAGTCGATCATCGCCGCCAGGGTCGTCGACTTGCCCGAGCCGGTGGCGCCGGTGATCAGCACCAGGCCGCGCTTGGTATGCACGATGTCCTTCAGCACCGCCGGCAGCCCGAGTTCGTCGATGGTGGGAATCTGCGTCTTGATGGTGCGCACGACGACGCCGACGGCGCCGCGCTGGCGGAAGACGTTGACGCGGAAGCGGCCCAGTTTGCTGGAGGAGATGCCGAGATTCATCTCCATCTCTTCCTCGAAGGCGGCGCGCTGCCGTTCGGTCATCAGCGAATTGGCCAGCGCCTCGACCTCGGTCGGGGCGAGTGGCTCGCCGTCGAGGGTGTGATTGACGCCTTCGACGCGCACCACGGGCGGGCTGTCGGCGGTGAGGTAGAGGTCGGAACCGCAGCGGTCGACCATCTCCTTGAGCAGCAGGCGGACGTCGGCGGCCATGCGCGCTGGCTCAGGACCGCAGCGTCGACAGACGCGCCGTCTGCAGCGCGCCGTTGGGGCCGCCGCCGGGGCGCTCGACCGCGTTGCTGGCGAACAGGTTGGGCGTCAACGTGCGCGACTGCGCTTCCTCGGCGCTCACCAGATTGCGGCGCACGAGGTCGATCAGCGCCATGTCGAGCGTCTGCATGCCGACCTTCTGGCCGGTCTGCATCGCCGATGGGATCTGGTGCACCTTGCCCTCGCGGATGAGATTCCGCACGGCCGGCGTGCCGATGAGGATCTCGAGCGCGGCGATGCGGCCGCCGGACCGCTTCTTCAACAGCGACTGGGTGATCACCGCCTGTATCGATTCCGAGAACATGATGCGGATCTGTTCCTGCTGGGCGGCCGGGAAGACGTCGATGATGCGGTCGACGGTTTTCGGGGCGCTCGAGGTGTGCAGCGTGCCGAACACCAGGTGGCCGGTCTCGGCGGCGGTCAGGGCCAGCGAGATGGTCTCGAGATCACGCATTTCGCCGACCAGGATGACGTCGGGATCCTCGCGCAGCGCGCCGCGCAGGGCGTTGGTGAACGACTGTGTGTGCGTGCCCACTTCGCGCTGGTTGATCAGACATTTCTTTGAATTGTGCACGAACTCGATCGGATCCTCGATGGTGAGGATGTGCCCCTCGAAGCTCTCGTTGATGTAGTCGATCATCGCCGCCAGGGTCGTCGACTTGCCGGAGCCGGTGGGCCCGGTGACCAACACCAGGCCCTTCTCCTTGTCGCACAGTTCCTTGATGATCGGCGGCAGGCCGAGGTCCTCGACCGACATCACCTTGGTCGGGATGGTCCGGAACACCGCGCCCTCGCCGCGGCGGCCGCGGAAGACGTTGACGCGGAAGCGGGCCAGGTCGCCGAGTTCGAAGGCGAAGTCGACGTCGTTGGTCTCCTGGAACTGGCGCCGCAGGCCGTCCGACATGATGTCGAAGACCATGTTGTGCACTTCTTCCTGGCTCAGCGCCGCATGCTCGATCTTCTTCATGTCGCCGTTGATGCGCAGGCGCGGCGGTTCGCCCGAGGTGAGGTGGGCATCGGAGGCGCCGGAACGGTGCGCGAAGGTGAGCAGTTCGGTGATGTCCATGCGGTCGGGTCTCCTCCAGCAGCGTACGGTTGAGCGGCGGCCAACAGGGGACGCCCCGCAGCGAACGGACAAGCAACCCGCACGCCAGTTGCCGCTGCCCGGCCGAGCCGGGTTCCAGCCCGAGCCGCCGGCCGTTCGCACCGTCACTGCGCTGACGCTCGCGTCGTGGACCGGGGATTCCGGCCGGGATGGCCCGCGCGGCGGGATGCGACTGCGGCGTCTACTCGACCATGCTGCGCGCCATGAAGTCGTACAGCAGGTTGGCGAATCCGTGATAGGCCGCCGGCACGGCGATGGTGCCGCTGCGCTCCCACAGCCAGCCGGCGAAGAGGCCGAAGAAGGCGACACGGATGCGCCCGAAATCGCCGCTGACGACATGGCAGAGGCCGAAGAGCAGGGCGGCGACGAACAGACCACGGCCGTAGGAGACGCCGAGGAAGCGATAGGGGCGGCCGAAGACGGCGTTCAGCCTCGTCTGCAGGTAGCCGCGGAAGAAGAACTCCTCCGACAGGCCGATGACGATGAATTGCGCCACCGCGGCCTGTGCCAGGTCGGGGTTGAGGGTCGCGACGAAGCGCTGGCCGAGCACCAGGCGGCCGAAGGCGTAGTGGAGCAGGGCGTAGCCGCCGAAGATGACCAGGCAGGTCAGGAGGTGGAAGCGCAGGCTGCCGGGGGGTCGCCAGACCAGGCCGTAATTCTCGTAGGGCAGGCCGCGGACGGTGAGGACGGCGAACGGGGCGACGAACCACAGCGTCGGGAAGCGCAGCCAGATCGCCAGCGGCAGGGTGACGAGCATGACGAGTAGCGCCTCGACGGCGCCGGCGCGGGCATCGCGGGCATCGGATAAGTCGGACACGGCGCGGTCCTAGCGCGTCGGCGCGTCGCTCACCACCAACGCCGGCAGCCCCAGGGCGGCGACGCGGCGGGCGACGCGGGCGGCCTCGTCGGCGTCGGTGAATGGGCCGAGACGCACCTGGTAGTAGCGCGCCTCGGGGGCTTCGACGAGGGTCAGCACGGCGCGCGCTCCGTCGGCGGCCAGGCGCTGCTGCTCGAAGCGCGCTCGTTGGTAGTCGGCGAAGGTGCCGGCATGGACGGCGTAGCGCGCGCCGGCCGCCGGCGGGACCGCCGCCGGCGGTGGTGCGGAAGCCGCCACCGGCCGCGGCGCAGCGATCGGCAGCGACGGCTGGCGCGTCGGCCCGTCGAGGACCTCGATGCGCACGGGGGCGATGCCGGCACGGACGAGGTCGATGCGCTGCGCCGCCCCCAGCGAGAGGTCGATGACGCGATCGTCGACGTACGGGCCACGGTCATTGACTCGTACCACGACGGCGCGATCGCTGGCGACGTTGGTCACCCGAACCCAGGTACCGAGCGGCAAGGTGCGATGCGCCGCGGTCAGCGCGTACTGGTCGTAGATCTCGCCGTTGGCCGTCTGTCGGCCGTCGAAGCCGGGGCCGTACCAGGAGGCGACGCCGGTCTGCGTCGCACCGGGCACCGCGTCGAGCTTCTCCGGCCCGCGCCGGAAGAGCCCGCAGCCCGCTAAGAGGACCAACGCCGCCACCCCCCACCGCATGCGCGAACTGTAGCACGCCATGCTCGCCGCCACCGAGGGCCGGATATGGCACCCCCTCACCCTGACCCTCTCCTGCGAGAGGGAACTCCTGCAAGCAACGCGGTGCTCGCCAAGGTTCCCTCTCTCGCAGGAGCGGGTCAGGGTGAGGGGATCCCGCTTACGACCCGGCGACGGTCATGCGGGCGATCTTGATCGTCGGCGCGCAGATGCTGCGGCGCATCACCAGGTCGTCGCCGACCGCCTCGATGTCCCTGAACATCTGCAGCAGGTTGCCGGCGATGGTGATCTCGCTCACCGGGTAGGCGAGTTCGCCGTTCTCGATCCACAGGCCGCCGGCGCCGCGCGAATAGTCGCCGGTGGTGGCATTGACGCCGAAGCCCATCAATTCAGTGACGTAGAGGCCTGACTTCACCGAGGCGATCAGCTCGCGCGCCGGCGTCGTGCCGGCGGGCAGGAAGAAGTTGGTCGGGCTGACGTGCGGCGAATCGCCGACCGAGCGCGCGGCGTTGCCGGTCGCGCGGCGCGACAGCTTGCGCGCGGCGTAGGTGTCGCAGAGGTAGGCCGACAGCACGCCGCCCTCGAGCACCGGCGTGCGGCGCGTTGGCAGGCCCTCGCCGTCGAACGGCTTCGAGCCGAGACCGTCGGCGAGGGTGCCGTCATCGTAGACGTTGAGAAACGACGGCGCGATCGCCTCGCCGAGTTTGCCGGCGAGAAACGAGAGGCCGCGGTAGACGGCGCCGCCGGAGACAGCGCCGGCGAGGTGGCCGAGTAGGCTGCCGGCCATGTCCGGATCGAACACCACCGGCACCTGGGCGGTGCCGACCTGGCGCGCGCCGAGGCGGCGCAGGGCGCGCGCGGCGGCGGTGGCGCCGATCGAGGCCGGCGAATCCAGGCGGGCCAGGCGGCGCTGGGCGCTGTACCAGTGGTCGCGTTCCATGCTGCCGTTCTGCGACGCCACCGGCACGCAGCTCAGTGAGCAGCTCGAACTGCGGTAACTGCCGTGAAAGCCGTTGCTGGCGGCGTAGACGACCAGGTGCGAGCCGGCGTCGAACTCGGCACCCTCGGAGTTGGTGATGCGTGCGTCGGCGTCGCGCGCCGCCGTCTCCGCTTCCAGGCACCACGCCGTCGCCTGTTCGGCGGTCACCTGCCCGACAGCCGGGTCGAAGAGGTCGAGCGACGTCGCCGCGCCGGCCAGCTCGCCCGGTTCGGGCAGACCGCTGAACGGGTCGGGGGCGGTGACGCGCGCCAGCGCCACGGCGTCCGCGGCGAGCTGCTCGAGCGCCGCGGGAGTGAAGTCGGAGGTCGAGAGGATGGCGCTGCGCGCGCCGGCGAAGGCGCGCAGGCCGAGGTGCTTGGCGCGTGCCCGCTGCACTTTCTCCACCGTGCCGAGGCGGACGCCGACCATCAGCGAATCGCCCTCGGCGACCACCACGTCGGCGGCCGTGGCGCCGTGCTGGCGGGCGCCGCGCAGGAGCAGGGTGGCGATGTCGTCGAGCGTCAGGGCGCTCACGCCTGCGTCCCGCCGACGGTCATCGCGTCGATCTTGATGGTCGGCATGCCGACGCCGACCGGCACCGATTGGCCGTCCTTGCCGCAGGTGCCGATGCCCTCGTCGAGTTTCAGGTCGTTGCCGACCATCGAGACGCGCGTCATCGCCTCTGGTCCGTTGCCGATCAGCGTCGCGCCCTTCACCGGCCGCGTCACCTTGCCGTCCTCGATCAGGTAGGCCTCGGTGGCGGAGAAGACGAACTTGCCGCTGGTGATGTCGACCTGGCCGCCACCGAAGGACACCGCGTAGACGCCTTTCTGCACCGAGCGGATGATCTCCTCGGGCGTCGAGTCGCCGGCCAGCATGAAGGTGTTGGTCATGCGCGGCATGGTCATGTGCGCGTAGCTCTCGCGCCGGCCGTTGCCGGTCAGCGGCACGCCCATCAGGCGGGCGTTGAGGCGATCCTGCAAGTAGCCGCGCAGGATGCCGTTCTCGATCAGCACCGTGCGGCCGGTCGGCGTGCCCTCGTCGTCGCAGTTGAGCGAGCCGCGCCGGTTGGCGATGGTGCCGTCGTCGACCACCGTGCACAGCGGCGAGGCGACGCGCTCGCCGATGCGCCCGCTGAAGGCGGAGGTACCCTTGCGGTTGAAGTCGCCCTCGAGGCCGTGGCCGACGGCCTCGTGCAGCAGCACGCCGGGCCAGCCGGGGCCGAGCACGACGGGCATCGAGCCGGCCGGGGCATCGTCCGCCGTCAGGTTGCGCAGTGCCTGCTCGGCGGCGGTCTTGACCCAACCGCGCCAGCGATCCCCCTCGCTGAGGAACGAGAACTCGACGCGCCCGCCGCCGCCGGCGGTGCCGTGCTCGCGGCGGCCGTTCGCCTCGGCGATGCAGGTGACGTTGAGGCGCACGAGCGGCTGGATGTCGCCGACGACGGCGCCGGCGGAGTTGACGATGAGGACGATCTTCTGCTCGACGCCGATGCTCGCCATGACGTTGACGATGCGTGGATCATGGGCGCGCGCGGCGAGGTCGATGGCGTTGAGCAGGGCGATCTTCTCGTCCAGCGCCGCCGTCAGCGGCGCCTGCGCCAACGCGTACAGGTCGTGCGAGGGACGGGCGGCGCGGACCGCCACCGGCGCGTGCGCGGCGCTGCCGTCGGCGATCGTTCGCGCCGTCTGCGAGGCGAGGCGCAGGGTCTCGACGCTGACGTCGTCGGTGTGCGCACAGCCGGTCTTTTCGCCGGCGACGACGCGCACCCCGGCTCCCTGCGAGACGTTCTTGGCTGCCTTCTTGACCAGTCCCTCCTCGAGCACGAAGGCCTCGGAGGTGCGACACTCGAAATAGAGGTCGGCAAAATCCGCCTTGCGGGCGATGGCGGTGCCGATGGTGTCCTCGAGAACTCGCTCGTCGAGTGCGAAGCGGTCGAGGAAGAAGCGACGGGGTTCGAGCGCGGTAGACATGATGGTAGTGGTAGCAGAGGGATACCGACGCCGGTAGCATGGTCCGCGCGGCGACCGGCCGTTGACCGGCCGGGGATCACGCTGCGGACTCCCGACGCCAGGGTCCCTTCAGGGCGTGTACGGGCGCGCCGCCAGCAGCGCCGGCAGGCGCGCGATCAGCTCGCGATCGGCGGCGAGGAAGTCGAGCCCGCCGAGCGCCGCCAGCGGCACCCAGCGGATGTCGGCGAATTGCAGATTGCGCAGCGTGCCGTGGAAGCGATCGACGCGGAAGAACACCAGCGCCACGACCGGGCGGCCCGGATACGCGTGTTCGCTGCGCCAGAGCTCGGCGCCGACCTCCGCCGCGATGCCCAGCTCCTCGCGCAGTTCGCGCCGCAGGCACTCGGCCATCGTCTCGTCCGCCTCGCGCTTACCGCCGGGAAACTCCCACTTCAGCGGGTGCGACTGGGCGGCGCCGCGCTGACAGGCGAGGACACAGCCGCCGTCGGCGACGAGGATGCCGGCGCTGACGTGGACGAGGTCGGACATGGTCGCCCTGGGACCGTTGCCACGCGGGGCCCGGCGGGGCAACGACGCGCCGACGGATCGAGGCGCGGCCGCACGGCGTGCTAGAGGCCGCGTCATGCGGATTGGCCAGACGATGGCAGCCGGCGCGCTCCTCGTCGCCGGGCTGGCGACGGTCTCATACCTGGGCGCGGCGCAGCCGCCGCGCGATGCGGTGGCGGCGGCGACGGCGGAACTCGGCGTCGCCTTCGAGAGCCGCCGGGTCGACGTCGGCGACGTGACGCTGCACGTCGTGTCGGCAGGTCCGGTGGCCGGCGATCCGGTGGTCTTGCTGCACGGCTTCCCGGAGTTCTGGTACGCGTGGCGGCACGTCATGGCGCGCCTGGCGGCGGCCGGCTTTCGCGTCATCGCGCCGGATCAGCGCGGCTACAACCTCTCCGACAAGCCGGGGTGGGTCGAGGCCTACCGCATCGACGCCCTGGCCGCCGACGTCGCCGGCTTGATCGCCGCGCTCGGCTACGCGCGCGCCGATCTCGCCGGCCACGATTGGGGCGGCGGCGTCGCCTGGAAGGTGACGATCGACCACCCGGCGCGCGTGCGCCGCCTGGCGATCATCGACACGCCGCATCCGCAGGCCGGCGACGGCTTCGAGTCGACGGTGGACACCGTCAGCTGGTATCGGACGTTTATGCAGGCGCCGTGGATCCCGGAGTTCACCGCCCGCCTCGGCAACTACTGGCTGCTGGCCAGCAACCTGCGCAACACGGCGCGGCCCGGCACGTTTCCCGAGCCGGTGATGGATCTCTTTCGCACCGCCTGGGACCAGCCCGGGGCGCGCCGCGCGACGGTGAACTGGTACCGGGCGGCCTTTCGATTTCCGGTGCAGTACGCGCACGAGCAGCGTATCGCGGTGCCGACGCTGCTCCTCCTGGCGCCGCACGACGCGTTTATTCCCGCCGACCTCAGCCGGCGCAGCGCCCGCTTCCTGGACAACGGACGCGTCGTCGAGTTGGCGAGCGGGACACACTGGGTGATCCAGGAGGAGCCGGAGATGATCAGCCAGCTGTTGATCGATTTCTTCGCGGCTCCTGGGGACGACGTCGCCGCACCCCATTGATCGCCGTGCGCGGTCGGTCGAGGTCGAAAGGTACGTTCTGGCCGAGGCGCCGATGCCGCGGGCGAGCTCAGCGGAAGGTGACGGGCGTGTGGCGGATGCCGGCGATGATCGACGAGCCGGTGCGTTCGAGCGGGCCGGCGGGTTCGACGGCGCGGAAGCGGTCGAGCAGGGCCTCGAGCAGCAGGCGGCCCTCGAGGCGGGCGAGGACGGCGCCGAGGCAGAAGTGGTGGCCGAAGCCGAAGGCGAGGTGCGGATTGGGGTCGCGGCCGACGTCGAACTCGGCGGCGCTGGGGCCGAAGGCGTCCTCGTCGCGGTTGGCGGCGGCGTAGAGCAAGAGGAGCGGATCACCGGCGGCGATCGGGACGCCGGCGACCGTCGTGTCGGCGACGGCGGTACGCATGAACGAGATCACCGGCGTCGTCCAACGCAGCCACTCCTCGACCGCGGTGCGTACCAGGGCGCGATCGGCGCGCAGCCGGTGCCACTGCTGCGGTCGCTCGGCGAGGGCCCAGACGCCGCCGGAGAGCATGTTGCGGGTTGTCTCGTTGCCGGCGACGAGGAGCTGGTTCTGGAACATGAGGATCTCGTCATCGCTCAGCCGGTCACCGTCGACGACGCCGTTCGCCAGGGTCGTGGTGAGATCGTCGCCCGATTGGCCGCGCCGCGACAGCGTCAGGCCGAGCAGGTAGTCGCGCTGGTCGGCCTGCAGGCGCTCGCACTCGTCAAACGACAGGTCGGAGGCGCCGGGAATCGCCGCCTCGGACCACAGGTAGAAGCGCTCGTAGTCGACGTCGACGATGCCGAGCAGCTCGCTGATGATCATCAGCGGGAAGGGGATGGCGACCGCGGCGGTGAAGTCGATCGCCTCACCCACCGGCAGGGCGGCGACCAGCGCCCGCACGCGCGCCGCGATGCGCCCTTCGAGGGCGCGAATGATCGACGGCGCGAACCCCGGCTGCACCAGCTTGCGGTAGCGCGTGTGCTGCGGCGGGTCGGTGTGCATCATCGTCGGCGGGAAAGGGTAGGTGACGCCGATCTCCATGGTCAGGATGCCGCGTCCGGAGCAGAAGTGGAGCGGGTCCTTCGACACCGTCTGCACGTCCGCGTGGCGCGAGAGCGCCCAGTAGCCGCGCGCCGCGTTCCAGACCACGGGCGCCTCGCGGCGCAGGCGGGCGTAGTGCGGGAAGGGATCGCCGGCGTAGAAGGCGGGGTCGTCGAGCGGAGCCCACAGGGAATCAGGCGCCTGGCGCGGATCGCTCGGCACGGGTCAGTGCACCGTCGAGCCGGTGTGGCGGCGCAGCGCGATCAGGCGCTCGCGCACGCCGGCGGCGCTGTCGTCGTGCGGCGCCAGCGCCAGGAAGCGTTCGAGGTCGGCGCGCGCGGCGCTGACGCAGTCGAGCTGCTGCCACAGCAGACCGCGGTCGCGCAGCTCCGCCGCCAACTCCGGCTCGACCAGCAGGATGCGGTCGCTGCACGCCAGCGCCGCCGCGAACTCGCGCGCCTGCAGATGGATCTGTTTGAGGTTGCGCAGGATGCGCACCAGGATCTCGCGCGGCGTCGCGGCCCGCAGATAGCGGCGGTCGAACGGGGCATCGGCACCGAGGGCGGCGCGCAGGCGCGCCGCGCAGTCGGGTTCGCTGAGGACGCGGCCGAAGAACGGGTCGAAGACGACATCCGTCTGGCCGGCGTACTTGGCCAGAAAGTGACCGGGGAATCCCACCCCGACCACCGGCAGGTCGAGGCGGCGCGCGACCTCGATGTACACCAGCGCCAGCGTGATCGGGATGCCGGTACGGCGATCGAGCACCTCGTTCAGCAAGCTGTTGCGGCGATCGTAGTAGTCGGCCTGGTTGCCGCTGAAGCGGTGCTCGCCGGCCAGGTAGGTGATCAACGCGCGCACCCGTTCGACGTCCGACCCAGCCGCCCGCACGCCCGGCGCCGCGCCGCCGGCGAGGCCGTCGAGGGCGCGCCGATATTGGTCCAGGTCGAGTCCGGGATAGGCCTCGGCGGCGATCAGCAACGCCGCGTCGGCGAGATCGAGGCGCGCGTCCGGCCCGCCGACGAGGGCGGCGAAGCGCTGGCGCGCGGCGGCGGGGGTCGACATGCCGGTTTGCCCATACCGAATGCTGTCGGCGATGGGAACGCCCCGCCCATCGCGGCGGTGGGTGGCCGCGGCCGGCCGTGGACAGCCCGCCCCGGCGGGACTATACCGACGGCGCGTATGGGCAACGGATCGAGCAGGGGAGTGCCTCCTGCGTTGCTCGCGGTGCTGGAGCGGCCGGGCCCGCTGATCATCCTGCCGCACGACAATCCCGATCCGGACGCCCTCGCCAGCGCCGCGACATTGCGGTTTCTGGCCCGCGAGCTGACCGACAAGGATGCCACTATCGCGCTCGGCGGCTATGTCGGTCGGGCCGAAAATCGTGCCATGGTGCGTTATCTGAACATCCCGTTGGTTCCGGTCGGCGAGCTGGCGCTGGATGCGCCCGACGTGCAGGTGGCGCTGGTCGACACCCAGCCCGGGCGGACCAACAACTCGCTGCCGCCAGGCGTGCGGCCGACGATCGTCATCGACCACCACCCGCAGTACGTGCAGACGCGCGATCTGCCGTTCGCCGACCTGCGCGATGGCTACGGCGCCACCTCGACCATCCTGACCGAATACCTGATGGACGCTCGCCTGCGTGTCGAGGCCAAGATTGCCACGGCGCTCTTCTACGGCATCATGGCCGAGACCCAGGATCTCGGCCGCGAGGCGTCGACTCCGGACATGGACGCCTGCAGCTTTCTTTACCCGCACACCAACAAACGCCGCCTGGCGAAGATCGAGAACGCGCGCGTGCCGCGCGAGTACTTCGGCGCCTTCCGCAGCGCCATCGCGTCGGCCCTGGTCTACGACCGCGCCGTGGTCTCCATCCTCGGCGATATCCGCTACCCGGACATGGTCGCCGAGATGGCTGATTTCCTGCTGCGCTGCGACGATGTGGACTGGGCGGCGGCGCTCGGCCGCTACGGCGGCCACCTCTACGTGTCGCTGCGCACCACCAATCGCGACGTCAACGCCGGCCAGCTGCTGCAGCAGGTGCTCGGCAGCGACCATGCCGGCGGCCACGACATGATCGCCGGCGGCCGCGTCGCGCTGCCGGTCGACGCCGACTGGGAGGCGACAGCCGCCGCGGTGCGCGATCGCCTGATCGGCGCGGTGGGCATGGCGGCGCAGCCTGCCGTCAGGCTCTGTCCCTGATGGCGGGCGCGGCCACCGCCGCGCCCGCCATGTAGGCGATGCTTTCCCTCCCCAACGTCGTGTGGTAGCCGCGCGGGATCGGGCTTTTCGTACGCGTTCGGGGGAATCACCGCTCATGGCAGGGATAGTCGGGTTCGGGTCCTACGTGCCGCGCTACCGCCTTGCACGCGAGGTGATCGCGAAGGAATGGGGGCATCCGTCGCTGGGCGGCGAGAAGGCCGTTGCCGGCCACGACGAGGACAGCCTGACGATGGCCGTCAACGCCGCGCTGCACGCGCTGCCGGCGGACGGCGCGGCGCGCCTGGCGGCGGTGTACTTCGCCAGCACGACGCCGCCGTACCGCGAGAAGTCGAGCGCCACCACGGTTGCGGCGGTGCTCGACGCGCCTGTCTCTTATACACATCTGACGCTGCC
>ENA-ORBV01004152-ORBV01004152.1-microbial-mat-metagenome-genome-assembly--contig:-NODE-4152-length-28190-cov-5.600292_pt1 | contig 28190 bp, 24 predicted proteins | sample MGYA00237777_ERZ505514 | MGnify/ENA primary metagenome ERZ505514 (study PRJEB26160, sample SAMN06269048) | microbial mat metagenome | isolation source: Oligotrophic lake microbial mat | place...
TTTCAAGCAGAAGACGGCATACGAGATTCGCCTTAGTCTCGTGGGCTCGGAGATGTGTATAAGAGACAGGTTTACTATACCCAAGAATTGTTAGCATGCATGGCTATGAATTAGTTTGGTTGCGTCCGGTCGGTGACCTGGGACTGACGGAGTACTTAGTGCAAGTCAGTGTCGGTTGATAGATGCTAGTTTGCGGCTTCTTTCTGCAGGATTTTTTACTGAGTGGTCGGCGTGATAAATGACGGATAATACTAGGTTGGTAACATCAACTTGAATAGCGCTCCTTCTGTAACAGCTTCAGTTGTTTGACAGCTTCAGTTGGTAGTGTTGTTGTTCAATAGAAGCTGTGGTACACCGCAGTGTTTCTTAAATTACAGGGGTAAACTTCTACTAGCAGAGATATCAAGGTCTCTTACCTTATTGGGGAGGGCACAGCTTCTCCCAACTCTCTTCTGAAATTCAAGAGGTTTTAACCTTCACAGTAGACTAGCTAGCGAGATAAATATCAAGTACTATACTCTACTCGTAGTATAAGGAAATTTTGTGTGGAAATGGTTTAGGTTATTATTAGCGTTTATAATGGTACAGTTTTAGCATTAGCATTGGTTTGGTTTGTTTAGGCACTGGGTGCCACTTGCCGGCGCATATTTTGGAGGACGGTGTGTTCTCGAGACGATCTCATACTGGCTCTTCTTGGTCCACGCTTGTTGGGTGCCGAGGCTTTGGCGGTAGTTGGTGCAGCTGGTGTGACGACGGTTGTTTCGGCTTCCTCTTCTTTTCGTTCGCGTGTTTTTCGGTTGCTCTTGGCCACTAGCTTTTGGAATCGTTCTCGTCGAAGACTGTAATCATTGCATTTTGTAGCAGCGACATCGCCAGAGTTGGCAGTGGAAACAATGGATCGAACTTCTTGACGAAATCGCTTGTAGTCGGTAGAATTGTAAAACAAGTCTTGAATCAATGAGGCATCAATGCGTTCCACATCAATCACTTGATTACTGGTATCCAGAAAGGATACTCGTCTCTTGGGAGAGGAGGACATGGTGGAGGATGGTGTAAGGCAGCACATGGTTCCGTCGTTATGTTTCTGTTTCTGTTGGTAAAATATTGTGAGCGCTTCCACCGGAGTTAGTTGATACGGTATCGTAAGGTAGGCAAGACGATTGCCAACTTTACTGCGGTTGCAGGGCAGCTTGCTTCTTTACCGTACCGGTACTGTAGTTTTATGCACGGTAACGAGCCACAAGAGGGTTGCTTCATGTTGATAAATGATGTGGTGCTCTTTTAACCATTACAATACCTGTTCTACAGTACCGGTGCTACTAGCCAGAAGAGCCTACTGCAGATCGGAGTATTTATGGAAGTTGACGGTAGCTAGAAAGTCATTTGAACAAAAGAAAAATTCGAAGCAGTTTCTGAATGACTGTTGAGGGGAAACTGAAGAAATAATCAATGACCGAGGGAACCATTGAGTCTTACTGAAATTGCCTTTTGAACCAAATGAAAAGATTTATTTGTGACTTTAGATGGCCGAAAAGGCGAAAAGGTCTTGCGTACGGTGAAAGGAGTAGAAATGTTTGGTAAGACAAATACAAACTGTTCGCAGGGCGCATGTTCGGCCTCCCAAAGGTCACAAATACAGAAGAAATTATACTCCGAGTGTCGAGTTCTTTATCAATCAGACCCCTCAACAGGCATAAATCTGTAAGATGCCCGTGAAGGCGAATCGACTTGTAAGATGCACGCGAAGGTCATTACCTCCTGAGGGCTATGTGGTACGTTTTGTACCATAACAGCCGGTAAAATCGAAGGACTCGTGGCTTGAGAGACCGCAATACTTATCGATTGAAAAAAAGTTCAATAACCCAATTGCAACGAGTACTGAGCTGGCTGTACTTCACGAGCAGTAGCTGCTACGTGGGCATAAAAGTCAATGGAAAGTTCAAAGGGCCAAAGGGTTAATCAATAGTGGTTGAAATGACACGACTGGCAATGCCGAAAAGGGATCGGATGAAATAGACCCCAGAAAGTCAAGGGACCACAGTTGATAAAGCTATGTCGTAGTACACCTCCGATACATTAATGAAAGTTCATTTCTTGCACTGTGTGTGGCCACGATCGAGCATAGAAGAAACCTAAAAGTTGAAAAACGGTAATGATCTGGAATTAGGGGCCCAATGTGTCAGTAAGACCTACAGGGTCGCATGTTTCAAAAAGAACTTCCTCGAAGAAAGGAGAAGCATGTGTGATCAAGACTACTCCATCCTGCATGAAGGCAAGACTGAACAACGACGGGCACTGAGCAAGGGGAAGTTCAGAATTCAGAAAGTCAACAGCAAAAGAAAGAGTGAGAGTGGATTTAGCCCGCTAGCTGGCTAGCCAGCTGGCCAGATCAAATGAGAGTTGTTTGTCTTCCAGCAAGGTTGGCCAAACCCAGCCAGCTTGACAGAATGTTTCAGTTGCATGTGCAACAGCTTTTGAAACATCTTCACAGCCCATGCAAACTCTGCAAACTCTCTTGAAACATCTTGACATCTTTTGAAACCGGAGGAAAACAAGGGCCCACTGATTGACATTTGACAAGCTTCTTCAAACTCTCAAAACATGCACTGAAATGATCAGCTTCCCAATCGTGAAGCTCTTGAAGACACTTGCAATGATTGAAACCCTCTTGGAATTCTCAAAACTTGTGGATGCTGCTTGAACTGTTCAGATGAAACATGACCAAAAAGTCATCTCAAAGTGTCGCTGGATTGCCCAAGAATGAAATCATTTGCAATTTGAACTGCATTGTTATTCATTGCTGCATTTTTCTCACGCAATTGTGTGGTGTTTCAATTTTAACCAGCACAGTGAAATTGGGAGAGGACTGGCAAACAATTTTCAAAGCATCCGTCGCAAAAAAAAAGAAAATGAAAACACGCATGTCACACATTGGTGACCAAATTTATTGTGGAATGGTCTTCTTTGTCATCCTCATCACATTGGTCTGTTTGTGCAAAAACTTGAATTTGGATTTGTGCATTGCGCTTTGTCCACATTGCCAATTTCAGACTTTGATCAAAACTTTGAAACTGCAATCTCATGTTTTTGTTGTTGAAGAAGAGACAGAAACAAAATTGTATTTCAGGGTGATGAAATGGTGTTTGACTGCATTTGATGTGCACTGGGATGACTTGTTTTGTTTTTTCATCTGTTGGCAACTTTTGGAACATTTGCATTGGCAGACCTTTTAGTGGAAAAATTTGTCAAGATCATTCATTGAATCAAATTGGTTTGCACCACTTTGATCCCACTTTTGATTTGTTTTGTTGTCTGTGTTGCTGGATCTGCACTTACAAGCTGATGACAATAACTGGCTGACAATGTTGTTTCAGCTCTTGCATTGTGACTGCTTTGTGTGGATCGATGTGATGATTCCAATTGAAGGATGCCGAAAATCATTTTCAAAACAATCATCATTTGTGGTGAACACGAATTTTAAGACAAGCTTTGCCAAGTGGTGCAGAAGGCATTGTCCTGTCACATGTGCAGCAGCTTTGTCCTTGAAATCGAACACAAAAAGTTGGATAACTGTTCTCTTCATGATTCACCGGTCTGATCTCTGCCAGGCCCTTTTCTGGAGGTTCCACTTGTCAGGAGCAAGTGTTAGCGGTCTCATGGTGAGAGTCAGTGCGTCACCGAATCATAAGAGCATCTGGAATTGGCGTTCTTTGTTTTGAACACTGGCCACACAAAAGCTAGCAACTGTGCCGCAGCCTTCAATCATCGCTTTCTCATCTCGAGGAGCGGCAGAGCACTTAATTAGGCCGTTGGCCATCTTCAAAGAACAAGCGTGAAGTAGGAGGCCGCACTAGTTTAAGGGAGGTTTTGAGCCATGATTTTTTGACATCATTTTTTTCCTATAGTAAAACAGTAGAAATATTTTTTGGTTGCTTGTCTAACCACTAAAACATCCCAGTAGCTGCTTTAACATTGGCTGCTATCTATCCTATTAACTCCCCCAATTGTTAATTTAGTAGACTAGCTATTTACTTTGGGGGTAGACATGTTAAACTCTTTGAGAGATAGCTCAGTTTAGGTGTGCCCCTTAATTAAATTGACTGGCCCAAAACCTACCTCTACTGTGGGGACTACAGTACAACACTGATGTCACAGGACAGAGCAAAATCTTCTAAGTGGGTTTTCAGTCAATTTTTCCACTTTTACACCAGTAGGAATGTACCACAGCCTACGTGTCTACCTCAAAACCTTCCTTAAACTAGACTAGCACTCCTTCTCCATCGCAGAGTGAGTGTGTCAGGGTGTTGAACTCTCAAACGTGGAATCAATCAGTCAAATGACAGCCTTCGATCGAGCAACCCACGAAAGAAAACACGAGCAACTGTGAGTCTTAAAATGGGACCCAAATTGCGTAAGTGGACACGATGCACCACGGTTTTGGAACAATTGATGCTGGCTGCCGATGGTATTCTTTTTTGACAAGAGACCTTTACTCGGCATCCTCTATCGTACTGTATCATCAGTTGAGTCAGTCAAGTAATACAGTACGACGTAGTAGCAAAGACAAGCAAGAGCTGCTGCTACATACTGACGGCTCATAATAATAATAGCATCATGCTTCTACGCCGTGTCTCTTCTCTTCTTCCTCTTGTTGCTTTGGTGGTGGCTCTACCACACTATGCTTGTCTGGTACAAGCTGCAGCAACAACGTCCTCGAAGGATGGTGGTGCCACCCGTACTACCGCAACAACAACAACTAGACGACTACCTTCCTTGCTTCGACAACAACAGCACACCAATCACAACAGAGACTCCAACAAAAGCCACCAAGAAGACCAACGCCAATTACAAAACAACAATAATAATAATGAAGACTGCAGTTATGAAAAAGACACGTGTTTTCAAGGATGGCAAGTGGATGGACAATGCGATTCGGGTACCAATGCCTACGGCTGTTTCGGTCAAGATTGTTGGGATTGTGATTCGTGTTCCGAACAAGACTACACATCGTGCGAGCAATGCACCAACACCACCACCAGTAATGACAATAAGAATAATTGTGTGTGGTGTCCTGGCGATGGCACGTGCAAACGACAAGCCGTGGGAGAATCCTTTTGGACGTTGCACAGTGACAAAATTCCGTCGTGCTTACAAATCAGTGATTGGATTGTGGACAGTGCCTCGTGTAGTAGCAGTATAGTAGAGGAGGAGGAGATTGCCACTACTTTTTCCGATCCCCTCATGGATGCCATGGATTGGAGTTACCAACTCATCAATGTCTATCCTGTATGGCAACAAGGGATTACTGGCAAGGGTGTTCACGTCCGTCTAAATGATATTGGATTGGATGTGGACCATGCCGAGTTTTCGGGCAACACGAAATTCAACTACGACATGTCCTGCGACAATTTTGTGTCGGACAACGACCCCGAGGGAGACTCCCGACATGGGACGGGCGTGGCTTCCTTGTTGGCGGCCAATGGTAATAATGACGAGTGTGCCGTGGGGATTGCCCCGGGCGTGACCTTGAGTGGCTGTAATTTTGCGTCGGACTTTATTGAAGAAGAATTGGCCGAAATGATGGCCACCAAATGGGACAAAGTCGATATTAGTAACAATGCATGGGGACCGGAAATTTGTTTGAATCTCAATTTTGTTCGAAGACGACAAAGACGACAACGATACCACAAAAAACGAATGTTGCAACAAGAATCATTCAACAACGACAATCCACAACAACAAGAACGACAGTTACAAGAGGAGTGCATCTTTGATCCCAACCATCCCGATTCTCCTTGTGAAGTTTGTGACAATTTAAACATGGGAGATGTGGATGCAGCAGATCATGGGGACAGCAATGGCAATGGCAATCTTTCGCAGGCCTGCAAAGACGCCATCGATTCGTATTGCACGTATTATTATGATCACGACCAAGAAGCGTGTGCCGTATTTTTGGATTTGTACACCAGTTGTGAATATCATTCGTTGAGTCAAGATGTCCAAGTCGTCCTAGAACAAGGTGCGAGGGAAGGACGACAGGGCAAGGGGGTTATCTATGTCTTTGCCTCCGGGAATTCACACGATCTGGGAGGATTTACCAACACGGATGGCTTTATCAATTCACGATTTACCATTCCGGTGGGAGCCGTTGGGAAGGATGGCAAACATGCCAGTTATTCGGTAAGAAAAAATACAAGTCGAACAGACATGAAAATGAGATTTGGATTGGAGTGGTCCACTTCTTTTTTTTCAAATTGCTCATCCTTTTGTTCGTTTATGCCCGCCTTCTCTTTGGTATTATTATAGACAACTGGGTCCGCGCTGTTCATCACCGCGCCAGGTGGGGATTTTGAATATGTTTCCAACAATATGGTGGCCAAGCCAGGAGGTGGCTGTCACGAAATTACCGGTGGTACATCCTTCGCTTGTCCTATTGTTTCGGGTGTGGTTGCACTCATGTTGGAGGTAAACCCGGACCTTGGTTGGAGGGATGTGCAACACATCTTGGCAGAAACGGCACAACAAAATGATCCTACCAATGACGATTGGGCCGTCAATGGTGCTGGATTGCCCGTCTCGTACAAATATGGCTTTGGTATCGTCGACGCCGCTGGGGCCGTGGAAGCAGGACGATCCTGGACCAACGTGGGACCAGAACGAGACATTGTCGCGCAATCGCCCAAAATCAATCTTGTCATTCCCGATGACGCGAGTATGTCCGTAGCGCACTCGCAAATCATTGAAACGTCAACAACCACTCTGTCTAGAAACACGACTTCTTCCTTTGTCGTGGAATCTGTCGCTGTCTATTTGGATTTGGCCCATGCCTCCCGAGGAGACTTGTTAATTACCTTGACGTCTCCATCGGGTACCGAATCCATTCTTTCTCCAGGTGGTCGCCCGGAAAACCAACAATTAGCCAGCAACGCAACTTGGCTACTCACTTCGGTTCGCCATTGGAATGAAAATCCGAATGGTGCCTGGGAACTTGAAATTACAGATGAAAACAAAGGCATTCGCGCCACGTGCGCGGATGAACCCTTTGAACATGTCTACCAGGATATCAGCGGCGAATGGGCTGTCTATAGGTGTCTCAATGCTGGCAGACTGTATCACTGTCGGGATGGAAAGGTACTACGAGAAGATGCCATCGAGAAAAATACAGATCGGGGCCGTGATGGTTTGACAGCTGCCACTGCCTGTTGTGTTTGTGGTGGTGGGGTTGACGTTTCCAATGCCACCAATATGCTTCGGTCGTGGTCCCTGGTCATTTACGGCTACGACAAGGATGGTGACGACGAGATTATTGTACCGGGCGCAATTGAGACCGTCACTGATGGAGCCCTCGTTTCGAATGCTACAAATCAGAGCTCCGCCATTCTGGGCAACTCTACGGGTAGCCTTGGCTTCATGAGCGTCGCAAACGCTTCGAGTAATGTCGTCGACACCTCAACAGGTGAGGATGATCCAGCTACTTCCATTACAAGAACGAACCCCACTTCAGCAGAAGGATACGAATCGGAATCTCCCTCTCCGGATGCTGTCGTGGGGGATGGAGGAGCTCCGATGGACTCGTCCAATGCCGAAAATGTTGAAGAAGATGCGGTGTCATCGTCGCGTGCTTTTTCGGCTGGTGGGGGATTTCAGGCATTGGCACTTACAACGCTACTTGTCGTGTTTTCTGCTTGGAGCTGATCACCTACGTTCGCTATTGACGAAAAGACGACCTGCGTTAAGAACCACAAAAAGCAATCTACGTGGAAAAGAGTTGGCAGGTTGAAGGCAGTCCCCTTCAAAAGGACCAATGATAAGAAACTATCCACTTCCGGGCCAGAAAGCCAGTGGAACCATTGGATGCCATCCAGATGATCCAGTCTGAGCCAGTCGTATATACTGAGGCTGCCACTTCTCGAGGAGGTTGGACCCATTCGTGCAAGATGATGCAACCCATCACAGGGAATTGGGAACCAATCTTCCCGTCCATCCCAAGGAATTGGGGACGGCAGCGCTGGCTGAGTGGCCTTCCACAAACTTGCTACGACATACCTATCCCGTAAAACCAGTACTCTAGCTTTTGGAGCTTTCGTAGTCGAACCAAATGAATCGGAAGAAGCAGTTGGCGACGAAACACACACAAAACTGGAGCCTGACTTTTTACTTTGAAAAACAACCACTAAGTACAACACTCACTCCCGTCCCGGCAGCAACATGAGAAAACGGATCCGCATTCATCAGAACAACCCATTTGTCCCTGCCGACGCCTAACAACTCTACCTAGCTAGTAGGAGAGAAGGCTACCTAGTAAGCAGCAAAAGCGAACACACGGAACGGGTGGAACTGAACTAAGAACAAGTACTGGGAGTCGGTAGAAAAATGGGCATCTCTTGCGAAAAACTCCAACTCAGTAGCCAAACACAATTCAGGGAATCCGAAGAAGAAGGCTAAGCAAGCTTGGCGCCGCTGCCGCTTTGCTTTTTATGGTGAAGCAGCACGGCCCAACACAACACTCCCATGCATGCCATCAGCAACAGGAAACCGGGGGCTTTCATTTGACCCCAGCATGATCCAAACCTGGCTCGTAGGAGGAGTTCTATTGACAAGGAAACTCCTCAAAAAGAAACATGAGCCAAGAATTAAGGCTATTAATACCACCACAATTAAGAGCTGTTGCATAAGCCTCGTTCATTACTGACGAACTAAAATACGTTATATCCATATTCCCCCATATGTAAGTTGTCCTTTCTCACGAATGCAACAAAAAAGCGAATACGAAGCATCAGTTTCCGTTGAACCAGAAGTCAGGCTGGATCTTTCTACTCAGGTGCTAGTACTATCAGGATAGTAGTACTTTTCGCTACTAACTATTTTCGGCAGGAACGACAATACCGCTTTTTCTCATCGACTCGGAAGCATTATTCAAATATTCAATTCTCTGAAGTGAGTAAATTGCTGGTACCAATCGTACCACACTGTTGTACGTTGTGTACTCCATTCAGGGAGAGGAGAATGAGTTGTTATCAAAACTGGCTGGATCATCTCTTACCGGCAGTCACTAGAACAGCGGGAACGTTCCATCGATTCGTTCCATTATCAATTTCAAGTCACGCAGAAAGCTAGTTTAGCTTACGCAAAATTCATTCTACAGTACTAGTACATCCGCCAAATAAATGGAGCGATTTAATTTACAGTATTTGTGATTGATTTTCTAGCTAGCTAGCTAGCAATTGATTTGTGTTATCCACAATAATAATAATTACAACAACAACAACAACAAGATGACATTGATGAGCATTATTGACGATAATGTCGGCAGCAGTAGTAGTAGTAGTGTCACGCTCATTGTGGCCATGACTCCCTTATTGAGTGGAGGTTTGGATGCCTGTCAAAGTATCACGGACGTGACGTGTGAAGGTGGCGTTGCCGCACTGGCCGCCTATGCCCGCTATTACGCTGACGATTCGGATGTGGGATGCTTGATTATCCCTCGATTGGATTATCAAAGTGCCTTTGTGCAAATGCATCCTTTAGCGTGGGCGGTCAATCGAATTGTCTATCAATATCGATACCAGTGGCCAGTTTATTGGGCCTTTGCTTCCCTCTTTAGTCAACACAAGGACGACAGTGCGGTGGCGAATCGGGATCTCACGGATCTTTTAACACAAGAATTTACGCCCCTCTTATCCAACGTGGCCGTGCCTGCCTCGAACTCGTGGAGTGAATTGGTCAAGCACATTTATTTTCATAAAGACACGGGTTTGGCGGTCATGGTGATTACCCATTTTGCCCAAGTCTTTTCGACGCCGGGCATCGAAACCACACAAGGCTTATTGAGGTATATCTCTCTACTCAATAAACGAGCGGGATGTGTTTTACCGGACAACCACAACAACAACAACACGGCCCAAACTACTACGAATATGAATAGGAATACCCCCTTTGAAGACTATGCGACGGCCCGGAATTTAACGTGGACCAAAACCCAATGTTGGATTCCCGTATTGATTATTACGGGATACGACCCCGAAGGCTTTTCCCATATGATTGAAACCTTGGCACACGATGCAAATCCACCCCAAGTCATTTTGGATATTTCCGGCAATCAGGAGAATTATACCGAGGCCACATTGTTGGCCAATTCCACAACGTGGGTTTACAGCAAAGCCTATCGAGAAGGATCCTTTGTCCAACAACGCCTGTACCTCAACCAAGATGGAACCCGCGTGATAAATATGACTATTGTCGACGAGAGCATTACGGAAATTCAAGAGGACGTCAAAGATGACCAATTTGCTGCTGACATTGAGTATATGCGAAATCTCGCCAAAGAAGCCGTCATGAATGATCCCGTGGTGGGACTCTCGCAAGAAATGCCCGTCGTCCGCGACTCGCCATTGACGCCGTGTCGTGGCGGAGAATGTCCCGCGGGCAATTTATTTGCCGATGCCTTGCGATGGAAAGCCAATGCCAGTGTGGCCTTTATCAATAGTGGTGGCGTCCGCGGAGACGGTTGGCCTCGCGGCGAGGTCCGCATGTCGGATATTTGGAATACCTTTCCCTTTGCCAATACGCTGTGCGAAGCCACCATGTCGGGCTTGTCCTTGTTTCGACTCTTTAATTTCTCCACCAGTCTGGCCACCTTTCAAGGAGAACATACGGCGGCCGGAGATCGACTCTTTCAAGTGTCGGGCGTCCGGATTACCTACAATACACTATTGAATACAAGTCGATTGGTGGCCATGGATGTTTGGGACGACACTGAACAAGACTATACGCCGGTCGAACGACTGCAATTGTACAAAATTGCTACCAGTAGTTGGGAGTGTAGTGGTTTTGATATTTATCCCGATTTGCTGGGTTCCAATTTGACCGTGCAAGGAGAACAGCCGTCGTTTATTTTCGATGACTTGCTACAGAATATTGTCGGAGATTATTTGGCACAACTGGACCCAGCCTACTACAATACTTCCATTCAAGGCCGGTTGGTCAATGACACGACGGCGCTCACCGCCATGAATTGGATGCAAAGTGAAGACACGTGTCCACAGAAAACCTACTGGGACGCAGCCTATCTGACCTGCTTTGAGTGCCCCTCGACGTCCGAAGTTCTATTTCTCAAGGACGTCTTAGAAGTGGATGGCGTGAGCGGGCTAAACGGTATCATGTCACTCGAGGCCACGGTCGTCAACAGTGAGAATTTTACCGTCAGTTTGCTTTCCAAACAAATCCCCGAATGGTTGGTGTGGAATCATAAGAATAAGAATGGTGGTTTCGACGATGATCCAACCGTTTTGGAACCCCTGCAGCGTCACACCTTTCTATTTTCTGCCACGGCGTCCGACTTGGATGCCGGTACGGCGCAGGCGGTCGTTTCCTTTGCCGTACAGCATGGCGGATCCTTTGAGGGTTGTACCTCGGACGATGTGACCTTTGAGGTATTCATGAGGGTGGCACCCCAACCCGAACTCAACAATCCCGAAAGCATTACCATTGTGGGCTTTGTCTTGATGACCTTGGCATGCCTGTTGTCCATGGGTTTGGCCCTCTGGGTCTTTTGGCGCCGCAACACGTATGCGGTCAAGGCGCGGCAACCCGAATTTCTCATTCAGCTCTGTTTCGGGACCTTTGTACTCGCCTTGGCCATTCTTCCCTTGAGCATTGTGGATGAACTCAGCTCGTGGCATGCGAGAAATCAGGCCTGCATGGCTCTCCCGTGGCTGGTCTTTATGGGATTCCATTTTGTCATGTCAGCTCTTTGCATGAAATTGTGGCGGATCAACAAGCTTTTGAACGCTACTACGTCGAGGAGAGTTACGGTGACCATGACGCAAGCCTATTATGCGTTTGGCATTCTCATTGCCGCCCAACTTCTCACTCTAGTGGTGTGGACTGTGGTCGATCCCATGAAATGGGAGACACTGCATGTACCGGGGGAAGAGTGGAACAGGTTTGGAAGTTGCAGTGAAATGGGGACATGGGGGTGGTCGTTATTGGGATTGAGCGGTGCCTTGAGTTCTCTTTCCCTTCTTCTGACGGCCCACCAGGCCTTCAAAGCTCGAAATATCAGCGATGAATACAGCGAGAGTCGAGACTTGGGCTTTGCCGTGTTTACGGTGGCTCAGATTGTCATTGTTGGCGTCCCGATTCTTTGCCTAGTACGGGATGACAACCCGGATGCCACATATTTGCTACAAACACTGATCATTTTTGCGGTCTGCCTGTCGGTGCTGGTGCTCATTTTTGGGCCCATGATGTGTCACATTTACCAAGAACAAGAGCCGCAAAGTAGTAGTATTGGTAGGACAACGCTCACTGGAGTGAGCGCGTCGATGATTGCACTCATGAGAAGGACGGAACAAGAATCTGCGGTAAACCAGAACGCCGCAAGAACCGCACCCGATCAGTCTGGTGCTATGAGTGGTCATAGTTGTGACACTCCCGGTGTTAGTAGTGGTTATGACACGAACGGTTCGGACCCGAAAAATAGTGGCACGTATACTTTGTAAGCTAATGGACTAAATTTTGAAAAAAGAATTAGCTCTCCTTTCTTCCCAAAGTCTGGAGTCCAGGGGCAAGCGGAAGAGGCATCAGCCAGTGGTGCAGGTGCAGATTCATTTGCGACTTCAAAACATTAGTTAAGGGTTTTACAGGATAGCTAGCTAGCAGGCTGGTCTGGCTCCAGTGGTTCTATGGAATTTCATTGGCCAATCTGGAAATGGGGAGCTCTTTAAACAAACTGACCCCCGGCCACGACCCTCGCTCTTGGCTCACTGCAGTGGATAGCCTTCGGTTCCTCCCACCGACCGTCAGCCGCCAATCCTGTTCCCAATGCATGGCCGACCGAGATGCGGAGATTATTGCTTGTCATCTTTTTCGTCTCGCCATAGAACATTTAGGTGCCCTTTCGTCCTGCATGTTGCGGATCCAAAAAGGGAGCATGGTTTCATTGATACAATAGATGTCACACAAACGTCAGTTCCAAGATTTGGACGCTAGCAGTCACGAAACCAAAGTGAAATGCATCCTCCTCGTTTTTGAGTAGACGTCGGCCATGGACCAACAGTCCAGCCAGTATTTTGGTTTGACGAACATTTGTTTCCAATGATTTGATTTTGGCAAACGATTGTTTAGTTGACAGAAGAGTAGTTACAAAGAGAGGGCAGCGGCGACACCCGTTCCTTGTAGTCGTGGTCAAGTTGTCCATAACGAAAACAGAATGTCTATTTTACTTTTTACATTGTAAGGATATCTTTTATTTTACGTCGGCCCTCCTCGCCGCATTTTAATGATGGCTAAATGGTGGACTGACTGACTCAAGCTTCTTCTACGGAAACATCTTCTTCTTTCACACTTGGTTTCAAGGCTGTTTCAAAGGAGAATTTCTGTTTCTCGGTCTGCTCTCCCTCGTGTTCCACCAAATCCGCAGGATTGCTGCTACAAATATCTCCAAAGGAATAGGTTCCACTCAATACATACCAAGGCAATAATTTGTGCAGACCTGGCACGGACGAAGCACAATAGACAGCCTCGTCGGCCGTGCCCGAAGCCGCGGCCACGGCAGCACTCACGACGCAGGCATCCAAACCAACCTTGAGCGTCAAGGACTCCATATTGCCCGTCATTTTGACAGAGGCGTCCATTCCCACATGGCCCATGACGGGTACCACGACGGCCAAGCCGGGAATGGGAAAGTGTTGGGCTTCGCCCGCTTTGATGCCCGTCAAGGTCCAATCAAAATCGTGATTGGCTTCGGTCACGTCCAAGGTCATTCTGGCTCCACCCACATCACAGGGATCCAAGACAATCCGAAGTCCAATCGTATTGTTGTTCTTATTGCTGCTCGTCTCCTCCACAACAACAGCTTTGGATGCTGCCTCTTGGAGTTCTTGCTCGGTGGCGCTTGTAATGATAGGAGTCTTAGCAGCAGCAACAGAAGTAATACTTCGAAAGGTCTTTTGACAATCAATCACGAGACTGAATCGATTGGGTTCTCGGCACGAACATTCTGGAGGCAAATTCTCAGGATGAATTCGGTCACACAAGGACAACTCCAAGGATTTGGCGGTTGTCAAAGTTGTGGTTGTTTGGTTGGAGAGACGTTCCAAGAGGGTTTTGCCGGCGCTGTGGATTGTGGGAGTGTTGATGTCATTCTTGTTGATATCTGCGGGTTCTAAATCCACGGCGGCGGCAGTGGCATCATCCTATGAGTATCTGTCGAATAGTCTGGCACGGGTGCTCGACAAAAGAATCACAGCAAGCAGAATGCTCAACTGGAGCTTCTGCATTGTTAATCTCTTTAGAAAAGACTGAAGAGAATATATCGAGGTTAATGTATGTTAAGATAAACAATGGAATGAGTACAAGATCTTTGGAATATGCGTGGGTGTTCGTTTGAGCACTTACTAGCTAGTACTGGACTTTTTCTTGATGGGTCTGCTTGCTTCGTTGGGTCTCCACGACCCACGAGCGAGCAGCGGAAGTAACAGCAGGCACCAGTCGAAAGAATTTGATGCCGTAAAGAAGCAGTAGTCGAAAGAATTTGATGCCGTGAAGAAAAACGTCGTCATCCATAACATCTGTTGCTTCCTTTGTTGCCGTGAGCCGCTCGCCTGGCTCCATCCTTGCGACATCCTTCGGACGTCTTCCCAAATACAACATGACGATCATCTGCTCGGTGACAAAATTGATAATCAACCCGGGCGGGAGTTGTTGAAAAGGTCTTTTTTCCCTCTTTCTTTTCCTGTCGGAACGTCTGATTTTATAGAAATACATGGTGGTTTAATTTAAGTTCTTGTGATTTTATAGAAAGGGCTCCATTGGCTCGAATGAATGAAGGAATGAAGCACAATTAATCACACTTGCACATTCCTGCAGGTTTTCGTGGTTGTCTGTTTGTTTGGCACCACAGTGGAATCACCAAAAAGTCTTCGACCTTTGTTTCTTGCGACCCCGACCCTTCTCCCAAAATTGCACATGCGACGTTCCTGATCATGGATGCATTGGCCGACACTTTTTGAAGCTGGAAGAAAGGGATTAGCCCTCCTCACGAATCGAGCGTTGAGTCCATGTTGCAAATCAGAAGCAGTTTGTCGAATGGCACTCCAAGATATTTCTCTAAAACCGTAGCTAGGCAACAGCTTGCTGTAGAAGGACTCTTCGCTGTTCCAGTTCTTGAATAAGCGTTGCATATTGTGTGTCATTGACAATATCGTTTTGCTCGAGTGGATCGGCTGTCAAATTGAAGAGTTGTTGGAACTCATATTGGGGCCACCAAATGTATTTCATGTCCCGACGAACAACCGCACTGGACATGGGCATGGCCTTGCCCTTGTCCAATGGAAATTCATAATAAAATTCGGCTCGCCATGGACCCTGACGTGACAAACTATCCGTGGCATTGGCTAGTTGTTGTTGTAAACGTTGTTTTTGCTCTGGCTCGGGCGGTTCATGTCGTGGTGTCGTGTATAAATCGGCCAAATCCCTTCCCTGCATTTGATGGGGAACGGTAATCCCTGCCGCTCCCAAAACGGTTGATGCCAGATCCACATTTAACGTGTGTGCATCATTCAAGGTATTGACATGACTAGGATGCATCCGTGGATCTCGTAGAATCAATGGGACTCGTATTGATTCTTGATACGGATACCATTTGCCGGCCTATTAAACAAGAGTGAGTCAGAGTGAGCAAGCAAAGGAAAAACACAGAAAGACATGTACACAAAGCTTCAATAGCAAATAGTGTATGCTGGTGTCGAAAAGCACGTACCAAACCGTGTTCACTGTGAAACAATCCATTGTCGGTGGTAAAGATAAGGAGCGTGTCCTCCAAGATTTGTTGATTCTTGAGCTCGTCCACAATTTCACGACAGGCTTGATCGACTTCGGTAATCAGAGAATAGTAATTTTTCATTCCCCGTTGATATTGTTCCGTGGTTTGAAATCGTTTGCTCCACCAATCTCGTCCATACTTTTCGTCGGTGTGAAAGAACCATGGCAATTTCAGGTACGATTCCGTGATATTATAGGGTGGATTGGGAATGGTGTCGTTCTCGTAAAAATGACGACTGGGGGTCCATTGGGCTCCCGGTGCTGGATTGAGAGTCACGGCTTTGGGAGGATAAAAAGCAACCGTCAATGCAAATGGTGTAGGCTCTTCGATACCATTATGGTTGTGATGACGCGGTCGTTCCCGTAGAAACTGAAGGGCCGCATCCCGAGAAAAATTGGCCGCGGGTTGTCCCTTGTACCAATGCGCACCTTCATGTAGATTGGTCCAATTGAAAAGCGATTTTTGCACGATGCCACCACGATTGACAAATTGCCATTTGCCGACATGACCAACCCAATACGACTTGAATCGTTGCAATAGTGCCGGCCAACTTGTATTGTACCAATCGTCATAAAAGTAGGGTTGTCGTAAGCGCAAGGATTTGTGACGACTCGCATATTGTCCCGTAAAGAGTGTCGCACGACTAATCCAACAAATACTGGTGGTGACAGCATTGTGGGTAAACCGTATGCCTTGTTGTGCCAACTCATTCAGAAAGGGGGTTCGTACCACAGGAGCGACACCGCCAAGGTCGTCGTGCCGCCAGTCGTCGGGATAAAATATAATCACATTGAGTGGTTTCTTCTTCTTAGCACTGACATTGTCGTTGCCACCGTCGTTCTCCATCTTTGAATCAGCTGGAGAAGATTGACCCTTGTCGGAGGATGCAGTTTCTGCCGCTGGCTCGTGCAGGATGGTTGCCCCTCCGGTATCTGTTGTCGTTGCAACGATTTCTGCTGCCGTAGTTCCCTTGTCATCATTATCCTCCAAATTATTTTTGATGTTGGTGTTGTCGTTGTTTTTTCTGTGCAAGAAACCCTCCAGTCTTTGATTTTCATCGCCACCATCAGCAGCAGCAATGGCTGCTACGGATGGCTCGTTTGCCTCGTGTTGTGCTTGGAATTCCTCCTGTTGCTCCAACGACGACGACGATGACAATTCCGTCACCAAGGAAGAGTACAATGGTCCTAAGCGATGGCCAAACAATTGGACACCCACAATCAAACCAACGGCAAGAATCACCACTACTGTTCGAAGAGGACTTCGAGTTGTCGACGTCAAACTACTAGAGGAATCATTTTGGGGCGAAGCAGCAGGAGACGTAGCATTTGGAATTTTCGGCATGGTTGTGGCAACCTCTCCTTTGCTTCCTTGACTGACAGTACCGTGCAACGATAGCTACTCGCTAGCTAGCTGGTGTGGAGGAAAGAAGACCTCCGTCACTCACCCTTAGCCTCTTCAGATAGAATGAATGCAATGAGTCGCCCTAGACGATCACAACGACTACTGTCAAGTGTACTACATGATTGTGATGAAGGCTGCAACATGGTGTGGTTGACAAAAATAATTGAACGAAGGAGGTTAGCATGATATTTAGGGATAGCGATAATGATGGGACAAATCAGCAACAGGATGAATTGTAACCTTGCTGACGCCCACAGCTCTAGCTAGTTAAGTAGCTAGCTAGCTAGTGCTGCACTGCTAGACTAGTCCTAGCTAGAATACTCACTGATCTGAGCTGTTGTTAGGTGGTACTTAGTTTCTACTCCTATGGATCAGCCAGTTGCAGCAGCAAGAGACAGCAGGTGCGGATTCGCATGGCCACGCGGCTGCTTGTGTCACAAATTCTTTGGTTTTTCCTTTTTGTGAGTGCAAGCTGACTGTCCACTTAATGATTCATTGGGCCACACCCAACATAACACATGTGCCATGTTGCTCTTTTGAGGGTGAAGAAGTGTCATGTTTTAGCCTTTTTGTGTGTTGCAAAAAGTCCAAAAAGCGGCATGTGGTCACAAATGCACCAGCATGCTCAGTGTTGCAGTTTGAGGGCATGTTTCACAGGATTTAAGGTCATTCCATAAAATCAGGGAATAATGAAAGGCTTCTAACAGAAATGATAGCCAAAAGGGGTGGTTAGCAAAGGCCCAATGGTAAAGGTGCAACAAAATTAATTAGCAGATTGGGACTGACACAAAGGGCAGCCAAATGCAGGCAATGCAGATTGACAAGATCACAGCATCTCCCACCAACATGCAACTGAACCCAAAAACTAAATGACAAATTTGTTATGCTAATAGTGAAAGCAATCAGAAGGTGCACTTTAGCAAGGTGATGACATGACATGAAGCTCAAAAATCAGCATTGAATGTAAAATACCAAAAGGGGGGCATTTGAAGCAAATGCAGAACAGCAGAATCATAATCCAGTTAGAGCATACGAGCATTTGCATTGGTAACAATCATAATTCAGTAAGAGCATACGAACATTTGTATTAGTAACAAAGAGCATATAAACAAAGCAGGTGCAAAATCTTGGTAAGATAGAGAAAAGTAAAAAGCATTCATGTCAGATAAAAACTTGGAGTGTGTAACAAGCAAGAAGAGAACTATAAGTAGAGCTGTTCATTGGTTTTATCTGCATCCAACAGCAGCAACTCGTTTTGTGGTGCCCCATGAAAACGGATGTCCTCTCATCAGGTTGCTCCAACCTATGCTCCAACCTATCCCCAGAAAGTCTGCATGACGCTAGCACTGATTTTGAAGCAGGCTTCTGCAACGCTAGATAGCTTGCTGGCCAAAAGCGATACAGATTCTTTGGAAAGACTTTGCCGAACGACTGCTTCAGGTAGTAACACTTCTAACACTTCCTTAGCCGCCTAAGAGAGGCTTATACTGCAGTCACGTCGGGCGACGATGACGACAACGTGGCAACGGCTGGCTTATACAGCTCTCGAACCACGTGGAGATTTCCCCGTTTCGTTCCCAGGTACAAATGGTTGTTGAGCAGCGCCATGGAGACAAAGCTGTCGCCACCGTCGTCGTCCTCGGGCAGTGCCTCGAGCACCAGTGCCAGTTCCCAAACCGAGCCACGCTGAAGCGAATCCGCTCGAAAGACGCCAGCACGACCACGTTTCTTCTTCTCTTGGACCAACACGAGCAACCGGTTGGGATCTGAATCCGGAGTACTGCATACAAAGGTGGTCGGTGCTCCTACTTCGAACGTGGGCCAAGCGAATGGATCCTCGACGAACTCGGTTCCCAGCAAACGAAAAGAGGTAATGTATTTGCCATCCGGTGCTTCTTCGCTTCGGGACACAACGACGAGTTCATCCTGGTGCAGGATGGGAAGCAAAAAGGGAGGCCGCTCCGAGTCGGTTCGTTTGGTTATGTGCAAGTTGGAAATGGGTTGAAATGCTGATGGTGATGATGATGATGATGACGATGACGACGAAGACAAAAGTATGGTTTCATTCCTGTATTGCACAAAGGCAAATCCTTGTTTGGTTTTGTGGGTGCGCCCCGAAAGGAATATCATTTTGTCATTCGCTACCACATACATAATGCGGGAGTAGGCATTGGGTGGAGATTCAAAGCGGAACATCTCGTTCCAGGTCTCGCCGTTGTCGTCACTGGCCATCAAGAGAGCTGGCCGATTTGTTCTAGATCCAGTGGTCACCAATATCTTTGATCCCAGGAAGGCAAGATCAAAGTTATGTGCGGTATCATGGATGGGACTCCCCATCATGGTCCAGCGACTGCTGCTGCTGCTGCTGCTGCTGCTGCTGCGTCCACCACCACCACCACCACACGCCAACCGATAGACGCCATTTTGATCCTTTCGGTCCTTGCCGTGAGAATCAATCTCGGGTGTGTAGAGCGCATTAGTGCTTTGCCGGAAAACTTGGACCTGATCGGTGTGGATGGTACCAAGGTCTTCCCAGCGCTCAGTGGCAGAATCCAAAGCAAACATGGCAATCGGGCCGCTGTTCTTGCTGTAGTCACCGTAGCCAATGTGGAGGCGACCATCAAAGGCGGCCAGATCTCGAAGGATCCTTCCATCCTTGGTGGGTTGCTTAGAAAGTCCAGGGATTTCTTCCCAGCGATACAAGAGCTCAAACCTTCGGGACCCCCATTCGTTGTGCTGTACCGGTACCGTGGTTGCCGCACACTTGTTCTTCTGCCCTTTTTCGTTGTTTGGCTGGAATGGCAGCAGATTCGTCGTAGTATTCTGCCCCTTCCAGAAGTGGTGTCTCTTTGTTCCTTTCCCCCATGGACCTCTACTAGCCTGTGTCTCGAGCGTCTCCCTTGCGCTAGTCGAGTCGCGTATCTCCCCTGTGAAGTCCTCCAAGAGGCCATCCGAGTGCCCAATCTTCCAAAGCAACGAAAAGGACGTGCTCCAATATAAGAGAACCAAGAAGCCAATCGCCAGGTGGTGAGGCTTGTAATAAATCGAAGCCCTGGAAAGATTCGAAAGGCTTCGGAGACTCGAACAAGTAGTACTAGTACTAGTACTAGTAGCAGTACTAGCCCTGCAAATGTATGTCCTCTTACTATTGGAGTAGGTCCTTCGTTTCTCGTTCGCAGCCACAGCCACAAGAGGGCTGTTGGCGGTTGGGACGATCCGAGTGGCTGCTGCCATTGATTGATTTCCTACAAATTGGATCGCTTGCCTCCCAGTGCACGTAGTGTTGTTTGTGTTGTGTTGTCAGGTGTTGTATGTGCAATGTTACTCATTGTTTCTGACATGGCATCCACTGAACGTTCCAAAACCTACTGTCGCTGGAGCTTCATGGCTGAAGTCTCATTGTTTTGTTACCATGCCAGTAAAAATGTCGTCGGGCGTGATCACGCACGTGCTGGACAAAGTTCCCTCCACTAATCGAATGGGCGGGACTGAGCCTGCAGTGCTAATGAAGCGTGCCACCGCTGTAATTAATTTGGGCATTCATTTGTTCAGGGCGCTCACTGGACTCAAGTTATTATCTGAAAGGTGGTACGGTACTGGTGTACGTCCAGGTTCTTTTCCCTGCCACTACTAGCACCTAACTAAAGTGTTTAACTACTAGCTAGGAGCTCGCTAGTGAAAACACACTTTGCTCCAAACTGGCAGCACTAGCTATAGTGCTTCCTCTTTGCGTCGCGAAACGTTAACGATCACATGATGATGATAGCCCGCATGGCGCATCCACGGCTCAGTGTTGGATTGCTCAGCTCCTCAGTGAAAAATGGAGGCGTCCCTGCTCTTCCACCTTTGGCTACGTCAAATCTCGCATGAGCATCGCTGTTGCCCGTGCCACCAACCTCTGTCTTCGTGGCACGCGCATGAAAAACCACTCACTCGACAATCGCCGCTACTTGTGGGATGAAGAAGGTCTCTATCGACTTCACAATCAGCACTTCTGATTCAGAATTCCCTTTTGTTTGCCCCGGTTTTAGTCCAATCAACTCAGCTAGACAATCACAAGAACTTAAATAAAAAAATTCGTTTGGAACAAATGCAAGAACGAAAGAAATTTTCAGTTTGCGCCTTGCCCGAAAACAAAACAAACAAAAAGGCAGCCATCAACTAAGCAAACTCATTCACTATTTTTTTTTAAAGGTGTTTTCTGTGGACAAGGGCAACAAGATTAGCACACTTATCTCTTATTGCTTTCTGGCAAGGGTTGAAAGAACTCTTGTTGTCATCAGGCTGTTGTTGACTTAAACTTACTAATGCCGTCTGGAGGAGCAAAAACCTTATCTCTAATGTGCGAAAGGGTTCTGCCACCATTTTTCCAATGACTCGTCGATCCCGCTTCGACCTGATCATGCATGAACCACCTTGGCTGGCTGTCGTTGCATCAGCAATCAATCAATGAATGTATGAGGGGAAACAGATGCTTGCACGATCCTAGCTACTAGAGGTGTAGGACTAGTAGGCGAGTAGCTATTAAAGCTGCTAGCCACCCAAAGAGTACGGCAAGTAGCGACACAACAAAATAGCGAACAAGTGAATTATCAAAGTCGAGTGGAGGAGCTCGTTACGATGCGCACATACAAGGCTCCGAGAAGAAAGGATGCAAGCAACACTGAGCAGGCGTGTTTTTGTTCATACATGTACCGGTTCTTCTAGTAGTAGGAGGTTGTCAATCACGATACATCCCGGCAGCCTCTGTCATCATTCTTCTCACCCTCTGAAGTCGGGCACTTTGCGATGTTTGAGTTCCCGTGGTAAAAATCCACACGAAGATGCAGGGAAGCAAAGTAACAATGATGAGCAACATGGACTGAAACCTCAAAATCCACAACAACGAATTCCCAGAATTGAAAAGCAGCCACAGCAACTGAGTGGACCAGAAAGAAAGCACGCACCGCAAGACCCTCCTCGGGAAAACCCGTGGATGGCGGTACCACGGGCCGTTTTGGAGGAAGAATCACTCCGGCTACAAGATGCTTTTAGCAAGAGTACTGGGAAAATCCGCTTGGAAGACTGCTTGGATGTCTTTCAAGCGTGGATCCGCCATGCCGCAACAGAAGGGATACAAGCAGCAAAATGTTCTGAGTCGCTTCTTTTTGCCATGGAAAATCAATATCGAAATCAGCCACGTACCGTTGTACAACCTAACTTTGCCTGCTATGAAGCCGTGATAGAAGCCTACAGCAAGTGCCACGATGGAGGCCAAGAAGCAGCTGAACGTGCTGAAACTATACTCAAACATCTTGCGCGACAGGATTTTGCAAATACGGAGCATAAGCACAAATTCAAACTACTTCGGCGATTGCTCAATTTGGTTGTGGAAGCCTGGTGTAGCAGCAATAGCATTCACGCGGGAGATCGTGTCGACCAACTACGCCACATCATGGCCTCAGCTGGCATAATGGGTGACACAACAACGATTGAACTACACATGCGTGCTTGGTTAAAGAGCCGACATGAACACGCACCCGAAAATGTTTTGAGATTGCTAGTGGAGACAGTGGAACAAGCCCAACACGCATCGTCACAAAAAAGTCAACTTCAGCAACAGCATGGGCTTCAGCAACGAACAGGAGAAGATGAAGACGCAGGAGTTACACCAACTATAGGTATGTTCCATTCCGCCATGGGTGCCCTGGCAAAAAGCGCTACCAGCTATCACCGTAGAAGCATACGTCAAGTTGCTTGCCAAATCCAAGAACTGTTGGAAATAATTTTGACCAGACACGGCGAATGGGGGATTCAGCCAACTTTAAGGACATTCATGATCTGTTTGGGAATTTGGGAGCGAGTGGAGAAGGTTGAAAAAAAGGTGCGTTTCTTGTACACACAATTGGCTTTGTACCGCAAGCCTGCGACTGAACTCCTTTTCTCGCACATAACAGGGAGAAGCAGCGCAGCGAGCCCACGCGATTTTATCTTATATGATTCAGTCGAAATACAATGTCGACAACAATTATCACGGCCCGGAGAGAATGCTGCTCAATTCTCACAGTGGCACATTTGAACCAGTGGCCGTTATCAACAACACGAGCTTTACGTCTGTCATTGCAGCTTATTGTCATGCTGGCCAAACAGATCGAGCCGAATCTCTGTACCATCAGTTAATCGACCTCTATCGAGCCAATAGAGACCATCGCTTGAAGCCTACGGTGGATATGTTCAACACGCTTTTGGCTGGTTACAAGACAAATCCGGAGAAGGTCATTGAATTGGTGCGCCCGATGGAAAAACTGCTGTATACTGAATTCTGTTGAAGGTGTCCTCACTCCTCGCATATCTTCTTAACGCTCAACCACACTGCAGATGAAGCTCCAGCAAGACGTAGCGAAGAAGCCGAACAATCACTCTAGTTGCCGGCTTAACTTACGAACTTTCAACATTTTGTTGAATTCGCTGAAAATATCGGGACAAGCTCTGGGTGCTCTCGAGTTGCTAGAGTGGTTGGAAGTCAGAGGGGACAAGGTCCAGAACACAGAAAACGATCCTCTCCAGAACAGCGACAAGTTTGCCAACTTGTTTCGGAGGGAAACAGCCGAACGGCTGGGAAGTCCGAATGTGGGTAGGTTTATGGTTCTTGTGAACTTGTGTCATGACAGTGAAGCATGTATTCATCCGCCCGGTGTCATGTTGAACTTCATCGATTAGCGTTGAATTTGTCTGGCTCATCCAAGTTCACGGCCCTTGTTTCTTGTCCTTATTTAGTCTCTTACTCTACCGTCTTGGAGGCGCTGGGTAAGAAGGGGTTGATAGAAACAGCACTGACGGTGATGGATCGAATGGAAAGAAATCGTATTCAACCAAGCATGGTAGCGTACACGACAATAATACATGCCTATGCTCCATTAAATGATCCGTCAAAGGTCGCCAAAGCAGCAACGCTGTTCGGGAAAGTGCGCGCCATGCAGCAACCGGATGTCATTTGCGTTGGCTCCTTCTTGCAAGTCTGTCGAAAGGCCTTGCCGCCAGAGCAAGCCAGTGCTGTCCATCTTGCATTCGAAGCATACCATTCTTTAGAAAAAAGTGAACGCAATGAAGTTATATTCCTGATGATGGGGCGTATCATAAGAAGCTCCACTGCAGGTAGGAGCGACAACACCAGCACTGCAGCAGAACAATTGAAAGCAATAGCTCGGGATTGCAGTGAAGCTGGCTGTTTGTCAAATGCTGCATTCAAGCTACTTGACCCATTACAAGACAAGGAATCCTTTGCATCCAGGCTTGCTCTGGACGCTTCAACGCAGAGTTCGTGGGGACGTCGAGTCCCGAGGTCTGATCGTGCATTCCAGTAGAAGGTGTTTCATATTTTTAAAATGAAGGCCTGCTTTTCTCAATGCAAGACCACAACAGCCACTATAATGCATTTTCTCGTCTCCCTAATTCCTGTGGAGGTACCATTCCTGTGAAGCTGCTAAAAGAATTCATTTGATAGGACAGAGCCGTCTTTGCAACTAGAATAAATATGTTTTGAGCGCCTAGAAAAATACATAGTCAGGTTCCTGGTACCGATCGGCAAACGGCAAAGGAGAAAGATTGCAAGAACGTAGCCCCTCAATGTGATGTTGCAAAGTAGAGAAGCTATCCCTGAGTATTGTCATTGCTAGGACAAAGAGGCCTGCCACTCCACCAGGAACAACCAAGAAATCGCAGCTGTCCACTGTTTTCAAAGTCCGGAGAGACTTCGTCAGAAACCTTTCCATGACAATTTTTTGTTACTGTGGAAATTCCCAAAATCTTCTGCTGTCTTTCACAAGGCCACATTCCCTCAACAGGGATAATAAGCGACAAGTCAGGCAACGAGGCTTCGCATGCAGGCACAAGCGGATGAAATATTAACTTGGTCAACCAGGTTGTGAGCCTCAAATCACCACAAACCCGCAGTGCTCTCACCGGCAAGGCACTGACGGAATATGTAAAATATATTATACAGCAGCATCAGCAGCAGAGCACAGCCAATTTAGAACTGGTTGGGGTTGGGCAAGTTGGCCAAGACGGCACTGGCAACCACAGCAAAGGCTGTGTTACCGGCTCCTGCAATAATGGCGGATAGTGTTTTTCGTTCACGCGACTTTGTTTCCAATTCAATTCTGCAGCAACATTCCATCCAATAAAAGGGTCAGGTCAAACCACCATCAGAAAAAGAATACCGTCAAATCAAATGCCAAAATTCACAAAAGCACCTAAGTAAGAAGCTTTCCCTACTGGCTGACTTTCATTCTTTCTTCAAAGAGTAAAAAGTAAGTGTAATTAATTTTTATTTAGATTCCGTCTGCAACTTCTCTTCAGGTACTCGCGAGGACAGTGCAGAGGTCTTTTAATATGATGATATGGTCACAGCGATCAAGCCTGTGCTAGGCTATCCCCCAAACCAACCGGCCAATCGTAAATTATTATTTTTCAATTGCCGGCGATCCATTCTTCATTCCTCCATTGTGTCGTCATCCATTCATTGTAATCGCCAATCAAATTGGCACTAACAATTACCCATTCTCAAGTAGTTTATTTCAAATATGTAAAATATTTTATACAGCAGCATCAGCAGCAGAGCACAGCCAATTTAGAACTGGCTGGGGTCGGGCAAGTTGGCCAAGACGGCACCGGCAACCACAGCAAAGGCTGCGAAACCTACTCCTGCAACAATGGCGGATTGTGTCTTTTCTTCACCCGACTTCGTTTCCAATTCAATTCTGCAACAACAATACATCAAATAAAAGAGTCAGGTCAAACCACCATTAGAAAAAGAATACTGTCAAATCAAATGCCTACGGGAACGACGTGCCTTGGCTCTATCGCCCAAACGTTTGATTTTCCATCTTGATCGACAGACACACCACGTTCGACGGATTTGCTGGAAGAGGAAGTTGCTCTTGTTCCGACCAATTCTTCAGTGTCAGTATCAAAAAGTGCCATGGTGTTCACACGTGTGTTGGTCATGGGAGCCACTGTTTTAATTTTAGTAAAGAGAAAAAAGGCAAGTATGGTGAGCCATTAGAATAACTAAGAAAAAGAAAAATATCCGCTGAAAAAAATCTTATCAAAGACTCTTTCAATTTTCTAGCTGAAGACAGATTGCATCGTGGATTGTTGGCCAACCCAAACAACAATGTAATTCTCCTCCATCGGCACTTACCATTGAAGGCACTGGCGGAGGCAATGAGAAGGAGAGCAGCAATTTGACGAACCATCTTGAAGTATTTTGTTGTATAATTTATTTGAAGAAGAAGAGAGGGGCGTTGTGAATTAATTTGCAAATTAAAAAAATTGTGGGTGATAACGGCTAACTTCTAGTATTTTTGATTCTAGCTCTTCGTTTTGCTGACTGGATATTATCCCTGACAACTTCCAATCCCACCCTTGAATGCTACCGGCTGGCACAAAGCTATCTACGTACCCTTACTATGGTAGCGGTTATAACCTGACCTAATAATGTTCGATGGTGGCAACTAAAATGTGAAGTCTTTTACTTACGTGGTGTATCGCGACGTCATTACTGTTCTGAATCAACGGTACGATACTGCCTCTTGGCTGGCACGCTGAAAACGCTACGGAAAGCGCCACGTCAGTTTTTATTATTTCGCCCAGGATGCTAGCTGACGTCTGTCTGGGTAGCTGAGCAAATGTCCAGACTGTGTCGTCTCTCGATTGTAACACCTAGCTAGCTAGCTAGGCCATGGCCAGCCAATTCTGTCTCCCTACGGAGATGGCTGAGTAAGAGAGTTTGAGAGTGAAATTCAAATGAAAACCCGGGGTTTTGCTGTGAGTGAAACAGCGCTCGTGCGTTCACGGTTACGTTTCCACATTCAGATGAGTGTGTTGACAGGCGCGCATTCCCGTGAAACAGTCACACAGCTGATTCGCACAGCAAAACAGCACGCAAATGCAACTTTGATCGCTGTGACTTCATTCAATCAATCGTTCGCAAAAATGGATTTTCATGCCGATGTTTGACAGACCGACCGTTGAGCCTCCAAATGAATGAGGGCACCGGTCAGCACCGGTCAGCACCGGATTGAGGGTGCCGGTTGGCACCAATTTTGTTAGGGTTAGGGTTGACCTTAGGGAGACACGCTCTCTTACCCTCAATTCAACACTGTTTTGTGTAATTCTGCTAGTGATGCTGTTGTGAGAGCTTGTTGCCAATAAACCCCTTCCATTTGGTCAGTCTGTGCATGCAAGTGCCCCTGGACTTGATCGAGGCAAACACCACATTGTTCAGTCTCTTGTCTTGCCCGTTTCTTGTAGCCTTGCCCGTTTCACATTGCCTTGCCATTGTTGGTCATTCGTTGTGCTTGTTCACATTCCATTTGTTGCTGTGGCACAACAGGTGACCTGCCACTTGGGACCCTCACCCATGTTGCATCCAATCTGAGTCAGAGTGACACAAAGAGAAAAAGCATGCTTGTGGAGATGACGATCATGTCTCCACACCTGCTTGAGACAGGCAAACTTCTTGAGGTCACCATTGACTGTCTTAAGCCTGGCACGTGCCACCGATTTGGCGCTGCCATCCACTTTGTTCATGATGATGTCCTTGTGACTGCACTTTGGATCTCCTCTGTGTCCACCGCCGCACGGCAGTCCACCATTTTCACCAGGCAAGAGTCTGCGTTTCAAGTTGCGACGGAAGACAGAAAGGTCGGCCCATCGTCCAAAGTTGAAATGGACATTGATCAAGATGATGTCACCAGTTTGGATGCAGATGCCTGCCTCACACCTTGCACCCACATTCTTGTGCTTGTGAGAGTGACAAATCCGGAAAAAAAAACTAAATGTCTATTTTGCTTCACTCTGGACTAGGCACTTCTGTTGGGTGACCCTTCCTATCTAGTCTGAGCTAGAGTAAACTCAATGTTGCATGATGACAAGCATTAAGTAAAAGGAAAGAGTGGGAGGATCCCTTGTTGTTCAT